>Ga0207683_10001297_pt1 | contig 22584 bp, 27 predicted proteins | sample KBSM73metaG_FD_184333 | JGI IMG/M metagenome (GOLD analysis project Ga0207683, IMG submission 184333) | Miscanthus rhizosphere microbial communities from Kellogg Biological Station, Michigan, USA - KBS M7-3 metaG (SPAdes) (version 2) | ecosystem: Host-associated > Plants > Roots > Rhizosphere >... | reverse complement strand
GCGCCGGTACTGCTCCAGAGCCGATATACCGCCATCCTCAGTGCGGGGGTGAAATACGCAGTGCGGGAGCGTGCGCCTGGCCGCATTGATGCCGTCCTCGAGCGAGACGCGCGGCACCGGCATCGGCTTGAGGCCAATGCTGCGCATGGTTTCGATGATGGTGCGCCCGGTGCCGAACTCGCGGTGGCCGGCGTCGTGCGGCACCCAGTCGGTGCCCGCGGTCCAGCCGTGCTCGGCGTCCTCCTTGGCGAGTTCGTCGCGCCACCACTCGACCGAGACGCCGCTAGTTGCGCGGTGCGAGTAGACGAACAGCTGGGAGCCGACGACCGACCATTTCCACACGCTGGTGTCGTCGCCAATGCCCACGTCCCAGGCCCGGTGCACGAGCGCGCCGGGCAGCGGCTCGATCTCCTTGATGCGCTCCTCATCGCGCACCTGCGCCATCTCGAGCGCGTAGAAGCTGCCGAGCACGCTCGCTTGCCAGTCACAGAACAGCTCCTGGCGATAAGACGCAGTTCCTTGATCGACACCGTAGAGCTGCTGCATCTCGTCAAGCGTCTCGGCCAGCGTTTCGTCACTGAGTGTGTCGGTGTCCTTGACGGTTAATAGCTCGCAAAACCAATCAGGTGTTTTAAGAGCGTAATTAAACATATCGTGGGCATGATTACGACCACGCGGTGTGGTTATAAATATTGCCCAACCATTATTCTCCTCGAGCATCGGCCGGGTATAAGCCCACACACTAGGATTAGAGAGCGCGTATTCGCTAAAGACTAATCCCGCATAGCTCGAGCCGATAATCGAGGTGTCGTAAGTATCCGAGCCGAGCACGGCCCAGGTCGAGCCGTTGATGAATTTGATCGACATCGTGGTGTCGTTGGTCGACTCGCGCAGCTCGTGCGGGAACGCCTCGTCGATGCGCCGCTTGCCGGAGTGTGGATTGACTGCACTCCATATACTGCGGCGTCCTTGCAGAAATTCTGGAAGCACATGGCCATAGTTGGCAGGCCTTTCCATCGCAGCGATGCACGCATGATGCATCGTCACTTCATCTTTTCCTGCGCGTCTGTGCCACACCGCGACTGCGCGCTTGCCGCCGGCGCGCAGATAATTCCACAGCGGCATTTGATGCACCCGCGGCGTCCACCCATTATGCGGGAGGAATGTCCTCATCGCTTCGGCGCCGCCACGCCTTCGGTAATATGCCGGATGATTACCTCGTGTGCGCCGCTCTCACCCGTGCCGCTGTGCTTCACCTCTTGCGTGACCGTGCCCCAGCCGCGATTGAACAGCATCTCGAGCGCCTTCAGCTTGACCTGCGGGTCGGGGTGCATCGTCGCGAGCCCACCGAGGGTCTCAATCCCTTTCTCGGTGTGCTGGCGCGCGAGGCTCGCGAGTTTCGTGAGCGTGTATTCGTCAGGTCTGTCAGCCACTTAGCTATAACCCCCTCCTTGCTCGTCCACCAATTTACTGCGCTCATCCTGGCTCAGCGACGGGTGCACGGCGGGCTGCGGCACGCTCTCCTGCTGCAACTTGTCCACGTCCGCGCGCAGCTTGGTCAGGCGCGCCTCGATCGCCATCAGCTCATCCGCGATCGAGAGCGCCAAATTGGACAGGTCACGCGTCAGCTCGGCGCGCGAGCGCGTCACCGCGTGACCCACGATCGAGATCACCTTGGCGTTAGACATGGTGGAAAGCCCGTGCCGCTGGCCCGGCGACCGCAACATGCGCGCAGCAATGTCAAAAGGTCAAGTGCTGGTAGGGCTTAGGTTATCCACTACCACTGCTCGTGGGCGCTTCGGCACCTTCGGCTTGACGCCGGCCTCCAGCAAAAAGCGCAGCCAGAATACCGTGGAGACGGGCACCTCGGCCTCGCCGTCGACGTAGCGGTGCACGGTGCGCTCGGAAATGCCGAGGTAGCGCCCCGCGGCGGCCTTGGACAGCCCCAGGGCCTTGAGCGTGCGCTCAAAGTGTCGCGGCGCCATGGCGCGTGTGTCTTGATCCATCAACAGAATATGGCACACGAAAAAATATTGTCAATCTGGCAAGATTGTTGTTGACACCCTGACAGATTGGCAGTACATTCGCGTCATCAACAACGGAGCAACGACCATGACCAACCTTTCCACCACCATCGATGCCCTCGGCGCCCTCAAGGCACAGATCGCCGAGCTGGAGATCCAGGAGAAGGCCCTCAAGGCCGCCCTCTCTGACCTCTCGGTCGGCAACTACGAGGGCGAGGCCTACCGCCTCTCGATCACCGCCCCGGAGCGCGAAAAGCTCTCCGACGAACTGAAGGCCAACATCAAAGCGGTCGTCGAGAAGTACCGCGACAAGCTGTCCCCGCAGTACCGCACCGCGCACATCAAGCTGGTACCGACCCCGACCTTCACGGTGCGCGCCCGCACCGGCAAGGCCCTCGCCGCCTAAGGGCAGCAACCCCCTCCCCCGGGAGGGGGGTTCCTGCCCCAACCCAACAACGGAGCACAGACCATGACCACACCGACCACCGAACAGCTCAGCCTCCTGGCCGACGGCGTCCTGCGCCGCCTGGAGAAAACCGTAAAGGGCGACGCGCCCCTCGGCATCGCCACCCTCGCGATCGCGATGTGCGCACTGGCCCGCGCCGACAACGTGTCCTCCGCGGACCTGCATAATTGCCTCGCCCTCGCGCACCGCGAAATCAACCCCAAACTGGATAGCTGAACGGAGCAAGACCATGCGCGTACAAATACCCGCCTACACTGACCGCTGGATGATGGGCGACCGCTTCGGCGACGTCGTGAAAGTCACCCGGCAGAAACTCACCCCCGGCAAGATGGCGCTCCGCGCCGCCCTGCTGACCAAAAATCGCTTCGAGAAGGATCGCGAGATCGCTCATGTCCTACTCGACAAGTCGGGCAAGGTCGTTCGCGTCATCCTGGCCGACTGCACGGTGGCGTCATGAAGCGCAACCACAAGATCGCGCAGGCGACCTGGCTCCGCCTCTACGAGGCCGCCCTCATTGCGACCATCCCGGCGCTCGCCGGCAAGATCGACTGGGACACCGCGAATTATTTTTACTACCGGGGCGGCGACACGCCGCAAGAGGCCGCCGCCCTCATGGCCCGCCGCTGGGCCGACCACGACATCGAAGTCTAGTCGCCGCGGTGGTACGCCGCCGCCTCGTCCTCGCGGGCCCGCCTCTCCTCGGAGAGTGTGGGCCCGCGGTGCTTTTGCAGCAGCGTCAGCAGGGCGTCGAGCAGAGCATCCGCCTTGACCCTGCCGTCAACCGCGGCATCACGATCGCGCTGATAACGCTCGCAGTCGGACTGCGCCCGCGTATACGCCAGCGTCAGCGCCTCCAGCTCGGCCCGCAGACCGCGCACGTCGGCCTCGGCCGCCTGGAGGGCCGAGCGCAGCTGCTCGCGCTCGCGCTCGGCCTCCTCGATCGCCGCCAGGCCCGCCTCGACGCGGGCCGATCGCGTCGGCACGTTCGGCATCTCACGGTTATGCCGCAGCGTCTCGTCGACGATTTTCAGGCCCGCCAGGCCCGCCGCCATGTTTCTCACGATCGCGTCGCTCATTTGCACCTCCACTGATACTTGCCGGTGAAAACCTTGGTCTTGCCGTGCCGCTGGCACAGGTCCGCGACCCGCGTGCCGGGACGCACCCTCGGCCGTGGGATGGGCGGCGGATCCACAGAGCCGGCCGCTGGCGCAGTTTGCTGCGTTAGGGCTGCCCGTGACGCCTGCTCCTCAATCAGGCGCCTGGCGGGCTCCCAGCGCTGCTCGAAGGTGTGCACCGGCGCGATCGGGATCGTGCGCACCAGCGTCGGCGCCGGGTCGTTGGCGTAGGCCGGGTGCCGGTCGGGGATCTTATCAAGCAGCGGCTGCGCCACTGCGGGGGTCGCCAGCAACAGGGTCGCCAGCAAGATTATTCGCATCGTTTGCTCCGTTGTTTTGTGGGTCAAAAAGGCGTGCGCGAGCGTTTTTGGTTACACATACGGTTACATTAAATTCTCCTTTGTTTTCAATTAGGTTACACTAGTTACACTAGTTACATATAAGAGGAAGAGTAGTGGCTACTTAGGGGGTGTAGAACATACAGAGAATACATGAATTACCCCTTTAGGAAACACACCTGTAACCTGTAACCTGTAACTTACGCTTTACGGGCGTAGCCCCGGACCGTTTTCCCCTCCAGTTTGAATACCTTAGTATCCCATCCGAGGGCCCGCATTACGTCCGCCAGCCGCTTGGCATGTGTAACCTGGAGAAGGTGTGACGGTATCCGAATAACGTGCTCGAAGATGACAGCAGTCGCGACCCGCTGCTCACCTTCGACAACATGCACTATTCCGTTACCGATATACCCTACACCCGCCAGCGGACCCGTAACCGACGCCAGCGACAGGTTTTCAAGCATTGGCTCCCACGGATCGCGCACCCTGCGCGCCTCTTGCTGGACGGCCGCCGAGGCCCACAGTTCCTCGTCGAGCGTGATGCTCTCACCCTGTGCCTGGTAGTGCGCCGCCTCGCCCCATAGTTGCAGCCGCGCGGCACGCAGCGCCGCCAGATCGATGCGCCGCGCCATCTTGATTGGCCAGAAGCGCCGGTTGCCAGTTTGCGATTGCAGGTACTCGTCGCTGTTGGTGGTGCCGACCTCGATCGAGTGCCGCGGCTGCGCCAGCAAATAGTGCCCGTACGCCGGTCGGGCGCGGTCCTCGGCGCGCGACGCATAGGCCTTGACCGTCTCCACCTCGGCCTTGCGCATGCCGGCCAGGTCCGCGTTCTCGTGGATCCAGATCCCCATCAGCTGCTCGACGACCTCGCGGCTGTCCTTCCCGATGATGCGCTCATCCGAGAAGTTGCCCTCGCCAGCCAGCACGGCCCATGCCGAGGACTTGTTCCAGCCCTCGGGGCTCTCCAGCACCAGGATGGTGTCGAACTTGCAGCCGGGATTGCGCGCCCGCGCCACCGCCGCGATCATGGTCTTGCGCACGCAGGCGCGATTGAGCGGCGTGTCGGGGCAGCCGAAGTGATCGACAGCCGCGCGGTCGAGCCGCTCAACCCCGTCCCAGTTCGCCTGCGCGTCGGCCAGCATGTCGGTCACCGGGTTGAATGTGTTCTCGGCTGCCATGATCATGACCGCGTCGCGCACGTGCTTTTCGGTGAAGTCGCGCCCGTACCTGTTCGACACCCACATGCGCAGCAGCGCGATACGGTTGTCGTTTACCTCGCCGCAGAACGGCGGCAGCGGCCCTCCCGCGGGGCGCCCGAGGAACATCTTGTTGTGGAAGACGTCATGCACCGCCGCGAAGCCGCCAGCCTCGATGCCGAGCCGGGCGTTGTGCAGTGAGGCGCGCGGGCTGCCATTCTCGTAGCGCTCGCGCCAGTTCGGCACCCCCGGCGGCGGCTCGATCCCGTCGCGTTCCATGCCCTCGCGCAGCAGCTCGGCGATCGCCTCGGTATTCTCCGTCGCCGGCGCCGCGTCGGCCGGGCAGTGCCACGTCATCGTCTCGTTATCGAACACCCCGACGCAGTGCGCGATCCGGCAGTCGCTGGCCCGGCACTTGCCGCGGTCGTGGCTGCCGTCAATGAACGATCCCGAGACGCGCGCCTCGCCGCCGCGCTCCGTAACGATGTCGCACAGCTCCTCGTAAGTCACCTGGTCCGGGCCGTCCTGCACGTCGAATCGGGTCTCCCCGGTGATGCTGTACTCGATCTTCTTGTGCGGTCCGGTGCGCAGCGGCTGCTGCGCCGTAAGGCCGTGCTCCAGCATCACCGCCTCGCAGGCGTCGACCATGGGCCCCAGCTCGGCCTCGGGGAACTCGGGCAGCTCGGCCGCCGTCCGCTCCAGGATTGTGGCGCCGTGGTAGCCGTAGTGGCGCTCGAGCCCGTCCTCCTCGCTGTGCATCCCGTGCACGCCGACGTACTTCTTGGTGTTGCCGTGGAAGATCTCGACCTTGTGGCCCTTCTTGTCTTCCGGGTCATTCGGGTCGAGGCAGCGCCGCGTGTCGAGGTAGCGCTGCTGGGTATTAACGCGCCCGATCAGCGCCAGCTTGACGCCGCCGGAGTGGCGCCGCAGGCAGGTAGCCATAAATGCGGGCCAGCGCCGTTCTAACATCTGTACGATCGCGTCCGCGATCGCGGCGCGCCGCACGTCGATGTCGATCACCAAAAGGCTGGACCCGTACATGCGGATCGCCGCACTGCGCCCGTTCCAGGTCTCGATCGCCGCCGCGTCGTTCGGCATCGTCGGCCAGCCCTTGAACGGCCGGTCCTTGCCGAAGGCGAGCGGAATGACGTCGTAGCCGTTCGCCTTGATTTGCCGCCAGACCTCGCGATAGAGCGTGACGCGCTTGGGCTTCAGCACGGTGCCCACCCGAGGATCATCGCCCCGCCGCGCCTCTGCAATACTAACACCGGCTGGCACTCCGCCTCGGCACAAGAGAACGCGATCTCGATACGGTCCTCGGTAACACGTCGAATGCCGCGGTGACGTAATCGATGGCTATCGCATGGGCAGCACAGCTTGATCCCGCCGGGTTGATTTCCCATGCAAAGTTCGTCAATAGTGATGAGCATTGTCTGGTCCTTTCTTCACCAAAGCGATCAGATTGGGGCCGTGAGCGCTGAAACCGCTCCGGCCCCTACTTTTTCAGCAGCGCGTCAATATCCTCCGATTTTTTCACCAGCGCAACCTCTGCGCCTAGTACTAAAAATAAATCCGCATACTGCCGCTGGTGTGGGCCCCACTTGCCCCCGCGCGGGCGCTTTACCTCGACAAAAATAACCCGCCCGCCCGGCAGTATTATAATCCGGTCAAAAAAGCCGCGGTGCCCAATTGCGCGCACCTTCACGCAGGCCCCGCCAAGATCCAGAACGCGATCGAATAATTCGCGCTCGACCGCGGCCTCCTTGACAACTGGCTTTTTTGCCATCACTCTGCCCCGCAACGAATAGGCATTATGCGCTAGGGGCTATGATGAGCAAGCACTCCTCGATCGTGGGCGGCTCCAATGCGGGCCGCCTGGTCAATTGCCCGGCCTCGCACCAGACCCTCCTCGCGCTGCCACCCGCCGCGGAAATATCCAGCCAGTACGCCGAGGAGGGCACCGCCATGCACGCGGCGATGGACTGGCTAATGCGCGCCCGCGCCGACTGCGACAACGATATGCTGCTCACTGCGCCGCGCGATACGATCGGCACCACCTTCCACGACCGCGCGCTGACGCAGGCGCACGTCGACACCATGATCGCGCCCGCGCTCGCCTACCTGGCCCACCTCGAGGAGATCTACGGCGGCGGCTTCGAAGTCCTCGGCGTCGAGCAGCGCGTCAAGTTCCCGCGCGTCGCCGGCGCATTTGGGACGATCGACCTGGTGCTCCAGTCGCGCGACTACGTGCTGCACGTGGACTGGAAATTCGGCCAGGGCGTGGGCGTCCAGATGGTCTATTCTGATGGCGAGGGGGCGGTCGTCAATCCGCAGCTGCTCTTCTACATCGCCGCCGCGAGGGCGACCAAGCCGGCCTGGTACGCCGGCGGCCGCAAGATCGTGGGCGCCATCATCCAGCCGCGCGGCATCGAGCCGCTCACTCACACCGAGATCACCCGCAAAGAGATCCGCCAGTTCGTCGAGGACGTCGAGAACGCCGTCCTCGCAGCGATCGGCCGCGACCCGCCGCGCGCGCGCGGCGAGCACTGCCGCTTCGCGCCCTGCAAGGTGATCTGCCCGCTCTGGACCGGGCCCATGCTCGACCTCTCGGCATTAAAGGGACCCCCGACGCCGGCGCGCGAGCTTAACGTCAATCCGCACCGTGTTTCGTCCTACGGCGCCTACCTGGCGAAGGCCAAGGCCCTGGCCGACCTCGCCGAGATGTTCAAAAAGTCAGTCGACGAGCAGCTCCACGCCTACCTGGGGCAGGGCGGCATCGTGCCGGGCTGGCGCCTCAAGGCCAAGACCAAGATGCGCCAGTGGATCGACGAGGAGACCGTCGAGAGGGAGCTGAGCAAGCTCGGCCTGACCCCCGACGACATCTTTCAGGTCAAGTTGCAAACCTTTCAGCACGTCGACGCAGCGGCCAGACGGCTCGGGGTCAAGATCCCCGACCACCTGCGCGTCGCGCCGCCCTCGACCGAGACCACGATCGCCACGACGAACGACCCCGCCCCGGTGGTCGAGCCCCACGCCGTGGCCGAACAGTTTTCCGCGACCCTGCGACAGCTGATCGCGGAGAAGCCCGCCAACTAGGCAATATGCATAGGAGCTATGATTATGACTGACGTTACGACACTTCCCGGCGACTTTACCGACAAGCTGCTCGCGGGCATCGCCCAGAGCCGCGCCACCACGCCCATGGGCGCCGGCGGCGGCAAGGACCTGCTGCGCCTGATCAAGCGCGGCGTCTGGGTCTTCGGCCAGGGCAACGAGGAGGTCCAGGAGGGCTCGCGCTGGGCGATCAATATCTACTCGCTCCAGCACGGCTACAATTGCTGGAACAAGGACCCCAAGCGCACCAAAAACGAGCTGCTCGGCGAGATCATGGTGCCCATGACCCAGCCCAAGCCCGCCTGCCCCGAGCCGATCAACGGCAATGCGTTTACCCCGCAGTGGGGCTGCGAGATGAAGTGCCTCGACGGCGACGACAAGGACCGCGAGGTGCTCTATAAGACCAACTCCGTGGGCGGCAAGCGCGCCTTCGACGACCTGCTCGCCAAGATCCAGGCCCACGTCCCGATCGACCGGGAGCACCCGTGCCCCGTCGTCACGCTCAGCTCGGAGAGCTACCCCCACCCGATCCACGGCGAGACCTGGAACCCGATCCTGACTATCGTGAGCTGGGTCAGCGTCCAGGGCGTCGCCCCCGCGCGGGCGGCCGTGGCGCCGCCCGCGGAGGCCGAGCCGGCCAAGCCGCGTAAAGCGCCCCTGGCGGCCGCCGCGGAGCCCGCAGAGCCGGTCGCGACCGCGCGCACCCACGTCGGCCAGCGCCGCCGCCCGACCGCGGCCTGAGCCGCCCCAGTGCCCGCCAGCGCCATCCTGGCGCTGGCGGTACATCCCATGAACAGGAACCAACGCCATGGACGCCGAACGCACCCCCGGTGCGACCTTCGCGCTGTCTGACATAGGCTGGATCGACTTCGAGACCAGAGCGCCAGTCAGCCTCAAGACCGCCGGGGCCTACCGCTACGCTACGGAAGCCAGCGCCATCGTGCTCGCCTACGCGATCGGCGCCGGGCCGGTGCGGGTCGCGGATAACTTTGACCAGTTACCCGGCGAACTTTGGGAACATCATAAGCGCGTGGTGGCTGGGGAGGCGGTCTGGGCCGCCTGGAACGCGGGCTTCGACCGCGCGGTCTGGAACTACAGCACGGAGGGCTTCCCCGAGCTGGCGCCCCACCACGTCATCGACGTGATGGCGCAGGCCATGGCCGCGGGGCTGCCCGGGGACCTCGCCACGGCCGCGCGCTTTGCCGGGCTGGAGCGCAAGCTCGAGAGCGGCCGCGGCCTGATCAAGCTGTTCTGCCTGCCGGAGAGCAAGGGGGCCCCCGATACGCACCCGGCCGAGTGGGCCCAATTCCTGGAGTACGCCAAGCAGGACATCGAGGCGATGCGCTCGGTATTCCTGCACACGCTCCAGCTCCCGCGCGCCGAGTGGCGCGAGTACTGGGCCGTGGAGGCGATCAACCAGCGCGGCGTGGTGATCGACGTCCCCCTGGCGACGCGCGCCGCGGCGCTCGCCGAGGAGGACAAGGTGCGCTCCCGTGCCGAGCTGCGCGCGATCACCGGCGACCCCGGGGTAACTGTCGACATGGTCAAGCGGCTCAGCGCCTGGCTGCTCGCGCGCCTGCCGGCCGAGGGCCGCGCCATCATGACCAAGCGCGAGGAGGAGGTCGACGAGGACGGCAAGCTCGTGCGCCCGGCCAAGCACGCGCTGACGCGGGCGCGCGTCGAGAAGCTGATCGCCTACGTGCAAGGGGCGTCAAATACCGAGGAATTGACGCCCGTGCTGCGCCTGCTCCAGATCCGCCTCTACGGCGGCTCCAAGACGCCGGCGAAATTCAGCAAGATGCTGTCGCAGCAGGTCGACGGCGTGCTGTACGGCCAGTACGTGTTCGGCGGCGCCGCCCAGACCGGCCGCGCCTCGTCCAAGGGCGTCCAGATCCACAATCTGGCGCGCGACACTCTCAAGGACGAACGAAGCGCGATCGATCTCCTTTTGTCCCAGGGCACCTATGGGGAATTAGCAGAACATGGAACCGGGGAGCCCGTCGCCCGCAAGCTCTCGCTGCTGATCCGGCCGACCTTCGTGCCGACCGGCGACCGCGTGTTCGTGTGGTCGGACTGGAGCCAGATCGAGGCGCGCGTGCTGCCTTGGCTGTGTGATCACGACAGCGGCGCCCGCACCCGGTTGCAGATCTTCCGCGCCGTCGACGCCGACCCCAAGCTGCCGGATCTCTACACCTTGACCGCCTCCACGCTCTCGCACGTGCCCATCCACGAAGTGACCAAGGCCATGCGCCAGCGCGGCAAGGTCGCCGAGCTGGCGCTCGGCTACTGCGGCGGCGTCGGAGCCCTCCAGAGCATGGCCGCGGGCTACGGTCTGCACCTGCCCGACGCCGAGGCGCGCGCGACCGTCGAGGCCTGGCGCCGCGCCAACCCGTGGGCCGGCCGCTTCGCGCAGGACCTATGGGACGCGGCCCTGCGCGCCTACGGGGTGCCCGGCGTCCCGATCCGGGTCGGGCGCGTGCACTTCAATTACCTGGCCGGCTACCTCGGCGGCACGCTGCTCTGCGTGCTCCCCTCCGGGCGCTGCCTCGCCTACCGGCGCCTGCGCTGGGAGTACCTCGACGTGCTCAACGACGACGACCAGCCGACCGGCGAGAAGACGCGCGAACTGACCTTCCTGCGCGGCCACGGCCGCATGAAGCTGTGGCCGGGCCTGTTCGTCGAGAACGTCACCCAGGCGGTCGCCGCGGACGTGCTGCGCGGCACGTTGGTGCGCCTGGAGGAGAGCGGCGCATTCGATACGCGGCTGCACACCCACGACGAGATCCTGCTCGAGTGCCCGCAGGAGGCCGCGGCTCACGTCGCGGCCGAACTGCGCGCGGTCATGCAGCAGGGCTTCGACTGGAGCGAGGGACTGCCGCTGATGTCGGAGGAGACGGCCGCCTACTACTACACCAAGAGCGAGGAGGCGCACGGGCTATGAAAGAGGACCCGACCTACAACTATCACGGCGGCGACAGTAATAGTAACGTGGCCCACAGCCGCACTAATAAGCCGCGCGATTTCATGCGTCTGATCAAGTTACTCGACGATAACCCGGACGGCATGACCTGTGATGAGGCCGAGCTGGCGCTCGGGATGCTGCATCAGACGTGCAGCGCGCGGTTCACTGACATGAAACGCTACGGCTGGATCGAGTGCTGCGGGCGTCGCCCGACTCGAACCGGGTCGCCGGCAGACGTATGGCGGCTGGCGCCGGAGCCGAACAATGCGGGATAAGAACGAGCTGCGCCCCTACCAGCAGCGCATCGCCACCCACCTCTACGAGCACGACGAGGCGCTCAACGTGCTGCGCCCGGGCGGCGGCAAGACCGCGGCGGCGCTCACCGCGATCGCCGAGTTGCTGCGTGACGGCGTCATCCGCCACGCCCTGGTGGTGGCGCCCAAGCGCGTCGCGCACGTCGTGTGGCCCGACGAGATCGAGGAGTGGGCGCATACGGCCGGCCTGACCTACCAGGTTCTGGCCGGGCCGCCGGGGTTGCGGTTAGAGCAGCTGAAAGAGGCCCCTAAACGCAACCTCACCCTGATCGGGATCGACCTGCTGCCCTGGCTGCTCGACGCGCTGGCGGACGCGCCACTGGCGCACCCGCTCTGGGATCTGTTGGTGCTCGACGAGATCTCCAAATTCCGCGACCCGACCGGCAAGCGCGCGCAGAAGCTCGCCAAGAATATCCAGCGCTGGAAGATGGTCTGGGGCCTCTCCGGCACGCTGCGGCCCAACTCGGCGCAGGACCTGTTCATGCCGGCGCGCCTGGTGACGCGCGGAAAGCTGTGGGGGCGCTCGTTCTATACGTGGCGCAAGGAGCGATTTTATCCCAAGGACTTTATGGGTTATTACTGGGAACCGTTGCCGGGGGCAGAAGATAAGCTGAACGCGGAATTGGCCCCGCTGACGGTCACGGTCGCAGAGGACGAAATGCCAAAAGTCACGCCCACGATCATCTTCGACAAAGTCACGCTGCCGCACGCCGCGCGGCGCCAGTACGACGCCATGCACCACGCCCTGATGCTCGAGGTCGAGAAGGACCCGGTGATCGCCGCCAGCTCGGCCGTCGCCACCGGCAAGCTGGCGCAGATCGCCAACGGCTTTGTCTACGACGAGGACGTCACTGCGCGGCCGCTGCACGAGGAGAAGCTATTCTGGCTGCGCGAGCTGATCGAGGCCGCGACCGGCCCGACGCTGCTGGTCTACGAGTTTCGCGCCGACCTCGCCGTGCTGCGGCGCGAGATAGAAGGCCTGCGCTGGCTCGGGGCGGGCGTGACCGACGCGCAGGGCACCGCCAATATCGCCGACTGGAATGCCGGCAAGCTCAAGTTCATGGCGCTGCACCCGGCGAGCGGCGGGCACGGGCTGAACTTGCAGCACGGCGGCGCCGACATGGCCTGGATCTCGCCGACCTGGTCGCCCGAGCTGTGGGAGCAAACGATCGCGCGGCTGGCGCGGCCCGGGCAGACGCGGCCCGTGGTCGTGCGCGTCTGCGTCGCGCAGCACACTGTCGACGAGCTGAAGCTCAATCGCGTCTATCTCAAAATGAGCGCGCAGGAGGCCTTCGAGGCCTGGCTGCGCGACTACCACGCCGCGCGGGCGGCCTAGTGCAGGCTCGACTGGTTTTCCAGCTTTACCCAGTGCTGCATCGCCGTGAATACGGGGTGCTGCGGCGAGATCGGCAGGAACACCGGCCAGAGAAAATTGACGCCGTCAATGCTCGCCGCCTGGAACAGGGTCGCGCGCCTGGCGCGGCCGGGCGGGGAGTGCTTGAGCACGTACTCCTCCATGTGGTCGGCGACCAAATAGTACTTGCCCTCGTCGTCGATCGCCAGCAGCACGGTCTTGCGCCGGTCCTTGCTCGGGTGCACGCGCACGGTCTCGCCCGGGTGGGGGCGGCGCATGCCCTCGAACATGACACTGGTGCCGTCCTCGGCCTCCACCACCTCTTTTACTTTGGGCAAGCCCTTGTCGTCGCTCATTTGATCCTCCCGCGCGGGTAGACAATGCCCTCGTGGTGCGGGCACCACGACGTGTGCGGCGCCGGGCGGCCGCAGTAGGCGTAGGGCGGCCGCTCGCCGAATGGAAAGTGGCACACGCCGGCGCGCAGCCCGTAGATGGTCAGCTTGCCGTCGGCAATCCGCGGCAGCTCGACGGTCCAGCCCGGATTGATCTTCGGCGCGATCGCGATCGGCTCGGCCGGGCGCTGCCGGGCCCGCGACTTGCGCGGCTTGGGCATGACGGTTCTTACCGCGATCACGCCGCGCATGGGTAGCCCGACGCGGCGCGCCTTGCCGATACAGGCGTTCTTTGAGAGCTTTATGTGGAACTCCTCCGACATGATCCTGGCGATGCCGGAGAAACCGAGCGCGGAGTCGGCGTGCAGCTCGGTCAGGCGCGCGATCATTGCGGCGGACCAGTCGTGCTTGCTCATTGTGCCTGCTCCTCCATTCGCTCGGGGTGATCGAGCAGGTAGTCATAGATTATGTGCCGCCGTGGGTCGGTCGAAGCCCACGCCTCGGCCCGCTCCTGCGTGGTGAAGATGTGCACGTGCTCTGATCGTGATCGGGGCCACGAGCCATCGAGGCAAAGCACGCAGTAGACCATCATCGTCTCAAACCGTTTTTTCGGCTCATGAACCGCCGCACCCGGTCGATCGTGTCCCGGCGCGGCTGTCGCCCCGCCTCGAGGCGCGGCAGCAAGTGGCCGTCGTTCGCCGCGGCGATGCCAAAGTTGGTGCGGTTGAGGCCGGCGCGCTCGCGGTAGGCGTGGATCTCGGCGAGCAGCTGGCGCATTTCGGGGTGCAGCCTCATGCGGGTACGGCGGGCTCCGTTAATGCTTTGGTAATGGACAATATGCCATGATGCGCTATGATGCAACACGGAGAATAGTCGTGACTGATTTGACCAACCGGATGCGCACCTGCGCGGCGTACATCATGAAGCGCAAGGAGGCGGGCGACCACGAGATGGTCGCGACCGATGCCGCCGACCTGCTGATTGAGGCGAGCAACTTGATCGAGCAGGCCCAGCTCGGGACTGTCGTCGTCAGCAAGGAGGACGCCGAGTTCCTCGGGCTCGAGCCAATGGAGATACTGAAGCCAATCGCGCCGTCGACTTCAGTGCGTCCCGCCGGCGTCTGGACCACTGGTCTCGACACGCTGCCGCCTCCGGTGCCGGGGCCGCCCTCCTACCGCCACCCGCGGGTCTGCCCGCAGTGTGACAGCCGCGCGCATAAGCGCGTGTTCCGCGAGAACAACAAGGTGTTCCTCGCCTGCCCGGTCTGCGCGGCCGCCTGGGAGTACAGACCGTGAGCTGCCTTTTGATCGCGACCGCCGCCGAGGGCGTCGTCGTGCTCGGGATCTTACTTGCGTGGGTTTTAATAGTGTAGCGTGCGTACCCAACCCCAACCGGAGACCTCCACCATGAGAAAGTTCCTGCTGGCCGCCGCCCTCGCGGCGCTCGCCAGTCCCGCCTCTGCCGATACGCTGCGCACTCTCGGCGGCATCGACTGGAATATCGAGCAGGGCACCACCCTGACTTTCAGCACCGCCCAGCCCCCCGGCAACCAGCCGCAGAACAACCCCTGCATCATCTGCGGCGCCAACCAGCCCAACCAGACCAACTTCGATCTGAACTTCGGCTACACCGACTACGGCAACCAGGGCAACCAGACCTCGGAGGCCTACTTCTCGTCTGGCACCCTGCGCGACACGGTGCTGGCCTCGGACACGATCTCGGCCGTGAACTACAGCGGCGCCCAGTTGAAGGCCGTCGTGGCGGCGATCAATGCGGCGGCCGGGTTCACCGGCAGCACCGGGTTCTCGATCGGCATCGACGTGAACAATACCAACGACCCGCAGACCCTGGAGTCGGTCTTCCTGCTCGATCTGTCCTCCCAGAAGGTCATCTACTCGTTCCTGCCGGGCATCAATGACGGCATCGACCTCAAGGCCGCCAGCAACGGAACGGGGTTTCCCGACTTCCAGCTGAACGGACTGGATGTCGCCGGTCTCATCAACGACCACCAGTACGCATTCTTCGCGCGTATGACCAACATCAATGACGGCCCCGACTCGTTCTTCATCACGGCCGCGCCGGTTCCCGGACCCATCGTGGGCGCCGGCCTGCCGGGCCTGCTCGCTGGACTGGCGGGCCTGTGGGGCTTTGCCCGCGTGCGGCGTCGCCGCACCATCTAGACGCAGAAACGCCCCGGGGGCTCACGATCCCCGGGGCGTTTCGATGTCGTCACTCAACACAACGAAGCGGCGTAAGCCTATCACATGCGGATTGGCGCCACAACGCCGAGCAGCCCGGCGATGATCCAGACCACGATGATGACGGCGATGACCGTGATCAGCACATTGATGATCACACCGAAGGGGTGCGGCAGTGGCACCAGCGGCAAGAGCTGTTGCACGGCCCAGAGGATGACCCCCAGGATGATGAGGGTCAGCACGATGCCGATCAGCGTCCCGATCATGGTTACCTCCTGATGCCGCAGCGCGCGGCTTGCAGCGCGTTCCGCGCCAGGGCGCGGCAGGTGATCTCGGCGTTGATCGCGTCGATGTCCGAGCGCGTGTAGAGATCCGGCGGCCGGGTCACGACCTCGGGGATGCCGTAGGGCGTTATGCCGTAGGGCGTGGAGACGTAGGGCTCGCGGCCGTAGTAGCCAAAGGATGCGCACCCCGCCAGCGTGAGCAGTAGCCCCGCGAGCAGGAGTGCGTGTGTCATCCGGCAGCCTCCAGCGCCTCGATGCGCAGCATGGCCTCTTGCAGCGCCCGGGTCAGCGCCGCGATGATGGTGAGCGGGTTCGGCGCCTGTACCACGTTCTCCTGGTCCTTGCGGCCGTTCGCGGCGCTCTCGACTAGGTCCTCTTGCAGCTCGTGCGCGATGAAGCCCCAGCGCACGACGTCGTCGCCCTTGAGCCCGGCGAAGTCGCGCGTCGTATAGCTGATCGGGCGCAGCGCCTTGACCTTGTCCCAGGTTGAGGGGAGCACGCGGACGTCTTTCTTGGTGCGGTGGTCCGACGCCATGTAGATCGCGCCGTAGTCGGTGTTCTCCGAGTAGAAGTTAAAGGCGGGGCCGGCGTTGAAGATATTAAAGCGCGCGCCCTGCCAGGATCCCGAGACGCCGTTGCGCTGGTAGTAGCCGACCGAGCGCACGCCGACGTTGGCGGTGACCGTGTTGAAGGTCGGGTCGGCCGAGCCGCCGCCGCTGAGCGAGTCGGCGACGCTGGCGTGCCCGGAATTGGTGGCATAGCCCGCGTTGGTGGCGTTGTCCGCGTTGGCGGCGTGGCCGGCATCATTGGCATAGCCTGCGTTGGTGGCATAGCCGGCGTTGGTGGCGTTGGTGGCGCTCGAGGCATTGCCGTTGAGCGAGCCATTGAACGTCGGCGCGGTGACCGCGCCGCCGACGCTGAGCCCGCCGCTGACGAGCTGATACGTGCCGCCGTCCCAGTACAGGTAGTGAGTATTGTCGCTGCCGAAGTAGATCACGCCGGTTGCTGGCGTCCCGGCGCGGTAGGTGTGAATGTCGCCCGAGACGGTAAGCCCGGTCCCGGTGAGGATGCCGTTCGCATTGATGGCGCCCGACGTGATCGGGTTGCCCTGCGTGTTGATCGTGGTGGAGACGATCGGCCCGGTATTGAGCGACGCCGCGGTGAGCGCGCCGACGCTCGTGGTGCCGGCGTTGAGCGTGGCGAGCGTGGTCGTGCCGGTGACATTGAGCGTGCTGTTGATGGTGACCGGGCCATTAACGGTGCCGCCGCCGGTGCTGGAGAGCTTGTCGCTGCCGTCGAGAAACCACGCGCTCCACACGCCGGCGGTCTTGTGGCGGACGTAGGACAGCCCGGTCGCGTTGTCGCGCGCCGCGAGGGTGATGTAGTTCGGGTCGGCGTTAATGATGACGGCGCTGCCGCTCACGTTGGAGCCGACCGGCTCGCTGGTGGCGCCAGGCTGCGAGTAGAATGAGCCGCTCTCGAACACGTGGCTGTCGTAGTTGGTGACCTTAATCGCCGCCGCCTCGGCGCCGAGGTTGATGCGCGCGTCGCGCACGTTGTTGGCGCCGGTGCCGCCCGCGATGACCGGGCGCGGCGCATTCAGGTCGGTCTCGACGTCGGACATGGTGCCGTTGTGCACCGCACTCTCGATCGTCGTCCCCGGCTCGACGTCGGGGAAGGGCTTGACGTAAATGCCTCCGCCGGTGCGCGGCATGTCAGTTGCCTCCAAATATGTTGGGGTCTTGCCGCGCCGCTTGCAGTCCGAGCAGGCGCGCGATCTCGGAGCGGTACATGACGGGGTCGGTGGCGTTGGCGACGTTCCCGCCCCAGCCCGTCCCCGGCAGCGTCGGGTTGACCTGCGCCGCGATCGCCGCGCGTCCGTAGGGCGTGTTGCCGATCGCGGTCTCGCGCGCCCTTTGCACGGCATTCCGGGTTAGGGCTGTCGTCGCCGCGCTGGAGGCGGCGCCCGCGGACGCGCCGCCCACGAGCGACGCAATCGTGGGCCACACTCCTCCGCCGCTCGCCGCAAAGCCGCCGCCGCCGGTGGCGAGCGCGGCGATCAGCGACAGGGGATTTACCCGCCCGCCCCCGGTCGCGTCGCTGACCCCGCGCAGAAACCCTTCGCCGATTGAACCGGGGCGGTTGACGTTGGCGAGCGCGGCCTCCTCGTTTGGCTGGCGGAAATTGGCCGCCTTCTCGTCTTTGCGCAGGCCCTTGATGGCGTTGCGGACAAAGCCGCCCTCGGCCAAGTAGGGCGCCGCCTGCGTGCTGGCGTTGACTTGCCCGGTGTTTACCGCGCCCTGTATTTCCTCGTCGACCTTCGCGCCGCGGTAATTGGCGTTGGCCTCGCGGATGCGCGGCATTACCGACGCGGCGGGGACTTGACCTGATATGACAGCGCTCGGGGGCGGCTGGTCTAAGAATTGCTCGATCCGGTCCTTGGCGAGCAGCGCGCTCTTGCCCTCCTCGGTCGCCATGCCGCCGTTCTCATTGGCGATGCGCTGGAAACTCTTGCGCGCCTCGTGCAGCGTTTTCGGGTTTGGCGGCAGTCTCATGATGTCGTCGAGCCGCGTGTGTGTGCGGGGCGCGGTGTGCGTCGTGCTCACGGAGCCGGTGTAGAAGTCGCGCTTGGTGAGGTCGATCAGGTCCTGCACGTGGGCCGGGCTGTAGCCGACGCCGCCCTGGCTCAGTGAATTGTAGCCCTGCTCGGCCGCGTCGGCCGCGCCCGTCCCGAGTGGCGCGGCGGGCCGCGACCTTATCGGCAGGGCGCCAGCTGGCAGGCGGTTCTCGAGCCATTTTAGGCCCGCGCTCCCGCCTTGCGCGGCGAGTTGCCCGACGGGGGCCAGCACGCTGCCAATGGCCGGAGCGGCGGAGCCGACAAGCGCGGCGGTGCCGACGGTTTTGGGGTCCAGGGTCCAGTTGCGTACGGCGGCGTCCGCGCCCGCCGTCCCGGCGCCGGTTAAGGACTGCCCGATGAAGCTGTCGCCGCCGAAGGCGCGCGGGACGGCGCGCATCAGGGGAAGCGTCGAGGTGACGCTCCCCGCCACATTGCCGGCCGTGTAGGCCTTCGGGTTCTGCCGCTGCATCCGATCCACGTCGGCGCGCGTCGCCGCGTAGCCCTCGGGGAGCGGCTTGTAGCCAACGACCGCGCCGGGTGCCGCCACGACCGCGTCGAGCGCCTTGTCGACGGCCGGGCCGACGATCGGCGGGCCCGCCGCAATGCCGCGGCCGGCGGACGTGAACATTTCGCGCCAGTCCCGCAGGGTCATGTCGCCCCACCCCTTGGCGGGGACGGGCACATCGTAGCTCTCGGGCGCGGCCTGGGGCAGGTTCCGCGCGCCGGTGGTGTACTTCTCGAAGTTGCTCGCCGATAGCGGCGACGGCGTACTGGCCGCGCGCACATCGGCGGGGACCGGCGGCCCGAACTCCTCGGTGGGGGCCTCCGTCCGTTCCCTGGCGCCCGTGGTGTACTTGTCGAATGCTCCCATGGCCTACCTGCGGATTGACAGCATGCGCTTGGCGAGCCCAGGCGTCTTGTAGGCGCCGTCGAAGTCTTTGATTACCGCGCTGGCCTCCTCGGGGGTTTTCGCCTGCTCGACGAGACTGCGCAGCTCCCTGACGGCCTCGGGCTGCACCACATTCTCCATCGGCAGACTGAGGTAGGGCGCCTTCGACCCGCGCTCGGCCGGAGAGCGCGCGGCGAAGTCTTCGAACCGGGCCTGGTGCCGCGTGGCGTCCGCCACGTTGCGCTCCGCGATAGAGTGCAGAATGCCGGCGATGGACTCGCGCTCCAGCTTGTTGTCGCTGGCCGCCGCCAGCTCGAGCCGCTTGAACTCGGCGTTGGACTGCGCCCCGCTCGACACGATCGCCGGGCGCAGCTGCGCGAGAATGTCGGTAAGGTACGGCTTAAACTTTTCTGTTCCGATAATCCGGTCGTCGAACGAGCCGCCGAGCGCCCGCACGAACTTGGCCCACGACTGCTGAACATCCGCGAGTTGCCCGGTGAACATCTTCGGGTCCTTGTTGAGCAGCTCCATCGCGTTATTGATGGCGATCGCCGCATTCGGGATGTGCTGGACGTCCTTGTGGCTCGCCTCCAGCCCCTTCACGGCGTCGGCGTAGGCCGCCTCGCTGCCGAAGCCGCGCACCCTCTCCTGGGCCGTCACGTTGGCGCGGGCCGCGCTCTGTTCTGCCGTCTGGCGCTCCTGCTGGGTGGAGATCAGCCGTTCACGCTCCTGTCGCTGTCGATTGGCTTCGGCCACGTCCGCGTTGTACTTGGTGATGTTACGGTCATCGATAAACTTTCTTGTCTCCGCGTCCCGCTGCAACATGCTCTGCGCCCGAATGTGGTGGGGGTCGTTCGGGTCGGGGTGCCGCGCCAGGAGTTCGCGCCCCGTGTAGAAGTCTGCCGTATACGGCGCGCGCTTCGGCTGGCCCGGATCCCTGACTTCTGGCGGAACGTAGGGCTTGATATTCTCGGTGCCGATCACGCGCGACGGGTCCACCGCCGGCGTCGGAGCCTGCGCCATACGCATCGGCTTGATGTCGCCGGTGACGATCGGTGGGTTGGACTGATCCTGCGCCACCATGCGCTCGGCGCCGGGCGGCAGCGCGTCGCTCATGGTTGCTCCGGTGTTGAGCGCAGCGAGCTGCACTGGCGCCTGCTGTGGCGGCGGTTGCTCGCGATCTTGCAGCGTCTGCGCAATTTGCGCCCGGAGGTCCCCGTCGCCTCCTTCGTCGCCGCCCTGCGCCATGACGGGCACGTTGCCGGCCGTCGGCGTTACCGGAGGGGGCGTAGCGGCGCGCGGTGCCACGATCGGCGGCGGCGTAGTTTCATCAGCGGGCGGCTTGATGGCGAGCTTTGCACTCTCCGCGTCGTAGGCGCGCTCGCTCTTATCGAGCGCCCACTGCTGGGCGATATTAGCCAGGCTCTCGCCGAGGTAGGTCATGCCTTCCCCGACCGTCTTGGGCGCCGGCATGCGCCGGCTCGCGAGCGCTGTCGCGATCGCGCGGCGGCGTTGCAGCTCGGCGTAGGTCGGCGTGCCGGTGTTGCCGCCGAAAATAAACGAGAGCGGGTTGGCGCTCGCCGGGAGTTCTTCTGGCTCGGCCATGTCAGGATGCCCTCAGGATGTCGCCCATCACCTTGCGCGGGTAGATGTACTTCACGCCCTTGCGCTTAGTGACCGCGCTCGGGTTGATCTTCTCGATGTCCTGCGCCATCGGCCCGATGTGCTCCATGCTCTCCGGGTCGTCCTTGTAGGCGTAACTGTAGATCGGCAACTTCTTCGGCGCGTCGTGCTCGCGCGCCGCGAACACCGTCCCGAGCCGGTGAATGTCCTTCTTCGCCCGGCGGTCCGACTTGTAGATCGTCGCACCCGCCTGGGCGCCGGATCCGGCCAGGCCGAACAGGCCGCCAATGATGTTGTTAACATTGGCCGTCTGCTGCTTATAAATATCCAAATCCTGGCTAAACCTGTTGTTTATTATGCCCGCCACGTCGGTGTTGGCGATCTGATTAGTGCCAGTATTAACGAAATTGGGCTGGCTCACCTGCGAGCCCGACTGTAGCGCGGCGATCTCGTTGATCGGCTGGTTGCGCAGCGCGGCCTGCTCTTGCAGGTACTGTCCGCGCGAGGTGTTCTGCGCGTTCATGATCGCCTGCTGGCGTTGCAGTTCCTGCGCCTGCGCGGCATTGCCGAACTGGGCGCGCGAGGCCGCCTGCGTGAAAGCATCTTTCTGCGCCTGGTTGGCGAATGTGCCGCTCGACAAGTCGCGCTGCGCCTGTTCGAGCTGGGCCTGGTTGGCGAAGCCCGCGCGGCCCTGCAATTGGTCGTAGGCCTGCTTCTGCGCCGCGTTTTGGAAGCCGGCGCGCTGCGCCGCCATGTCATTGAGGCGCTGCTGTTCCTGCCCGCCTTGGGCTGTCACAGCCAGGCGCGCGTCGGTGGTCTGCCGGTCCGCGGCCGCGATGGCGCGATCGTAGGCCTCGGTGCCGTACTTGATCCCCTGGTCGGAGAGCTGCTGGCGCAGCCGCTCGCGGTCCTGCTGTAGCTGCGGGTCGATGCGCTTGTAGAGGCTGTCCTCGACGCGGGCGCGGTCGGCGGAGAAGCCGTCCGCCGGCCCGTAGTCGCGCGTGATGTCGCCGGCGTCGCCGAATGTGGTCTGCTGGTCGGGCCGGGTCGGGAGCCCCGTTTGCAGGGACCCGGTGTCGCCCCAGCCGTACTGCGTCGCCGGGATCCCGCCGCCCGGCACCGTGCCGGCCGCGGGCGCGTTGTTGAAGGCGGCCGACAGGCTGCGATTTGGGTCGCGCAGCATGTCGTAGAGGCTGCTGCTCTCGTACTGCCCGAGGTTGGCGAGGTTCTGGCTGGTCTGCTGGTTGGTGTTCTGCAATTGCTGCCCTGCCGGGGTCAGCGACTGCGTCGCCGTCCAGCGCGGGATGTTGTAGGTCTGCCCGGTGAGCGGGTCGGTGTAGGGGTAGTTGCCGGTGACGTCGTAGGACAGCGACCCGGTCGGGGTCTGCTGATTATAGTTGTTGAGATAGCTGCCCGTGACGGCGGTCCCGATGTTGGACGCCGTCTGCGCGCCCGCCGTGATGATCGGGTTCGGCGGCGTCGGCGGGTCGGGGAACAGGAAGCCCATATTTCAGCTCCTCAGTAGGGACGCGCTCCCGGCTGCGGCATGCCCGCCAGCTGGGCCGGGTTGGTCATCATTCCTGGGGTGGCCGACGGCGGCATGCCCATGGGAGGCGGAACCATCCCGCCGGGAGGCGGCATACCGCCCGCCATCGGCGGAGGTGCTCCGCCAGGAGGAGGCGGCGCGCCGGGAGGAGG
>Ga0207683_10001293_pt1 | contig 22621 bp, 19 predicted proteins | sample KBSM73metaG_FD_184333 | JGI IMG/M metagenome (GOLD analysis project Ga0207683, IMG submission 184333) | Miscanthus rhizosphere microbial communities from Kellogg Biological Station, Michigan, USA - KBS M7-3 metaG (SPAdes) (version 2) | ecosystem: Host-associated > Plants > Roots > Rhizosphere >... | reverse complement strand
CCGTCGAGCTGGCCGCTGAAACCGCGGTTGAAGACATCGTTGCAACCCTCTCGGAAGGCAAGACTCCTCGCCTGATCGTCATCGATTCCATCCAGACCATGTGGACCGACACCGTCGAATCCGCGCCCGGCACGGTGACCCAGGTGCGCGGCTCGGCGCAGGCCCTCATCCGTTTCGCCAAAAAGTCCGGCGCCGCCATCATCCTCGTTGGCCACGTCACCAAAGACGGACAGATTGCCGGGCCCCGCGTCGTCGAGCACATGGTCGATGCCGTGCTGTCCTTCGAGGGCGAAGGCTCGCATCAATTCCGCATCCTGCGCGCGGTGAAAAACCGCTTCGGTCCGACCGACGAAATCGGCGTCTTCGAGATGACCGGTTCCGGCTTGCGCGAAATCGCCAATCCGTCGGAGCTCTTCCTCTCCGAACGCGATCTCGGCCAACCCGGCACGGCCGTCTTCGCCGGCATCGAAGGCACGCGGCCGCTTCTCGTTGAAATCCAGGCGCTGGTGGCGCCGACCACGCTCGGCACACCGAGACGTGCAGTCGTCGGATGGGACCCAAGCCGGTTGTCGATGGTGCTCGCAGTGCTCGAGGCCCATTGCGGCGTCCGCCTTGGTGGTCACGACGTCTATCTCAATGTCGCCGGCGGCATGCGCATCCATGAACCTGCCGCCGACCTCGCCGCCGCGGCCGCCCTCGTCTCCTCGCTCGCCAACGCGCCGCTGCCGGCGGACGCCGTCTATTTCGGCGAGGTATCGCTGTCCGGCGCCGTCCGGCCGGTGGCCCAGAGCGCCGCGCGCATCAAGGAAGCAGCGAAACTCGGTTTCACCCGCGCCATCGTGCCCGAGGCAGCCCGCGGCGAGACGGCCGAGCCGAGCCTGGCGATTGGTGATGTGACAAACCTTGCCAATCTTGTGGCGGACATCGTCGCCCAGGGTAAACCACGCATGGCCAAAACGCGTGGACAAGAAGGGTGACGGGACCGCGACGTCCCGCTATATACGGCCCGTCAAAAACCTCGGCGCATCGATAGGCGCGGCGGCAAGCAAAGAAATGGACTTAAAATTAAGCACTTAGGGTCGACATTGCCGCCCCGGTTCGGAGCCGCTATGGCTGGCCCGGATTCGCCATGCTTGCGGACCATGAAGCGCGGAAGCATTCGCCAGAACCTGCGGAGTTCGTAAGCCCTCGATGCCGATCACACTGCTCGACATCATTCTCCTCCTGGTCATGTTGGTCTCCGGCCTTTTGGCCATGATCCGGGGATTCATGCGCGAGATCCTTTCGATCGGCTCATGGGGCGTGGCCGCGCTCGTGACCCTTTATTCCTATCCGCGCGTACTGCCGTTGGCGAAGCAGTACTTCGCCAGCGACTCGGTCGCCACCGCCGTCTCCGCTGGCGGCATATTTCTCGGCACGTTGCTGATCGTCTCGATCATCACCGCGCGCCTTTCCGACATGGTCCTCGACAGCCGCGTCGGCGCGCTGGACCGCACGCTCGGCTTCCTTTTCGGCCTGGCCCGCGGGCTCGTGATTGTCGTCGTCGCCTTCCTGTTCTTCGCCTGGCTGGTGCCCGATCGCAGCCAGCCCGAGTGGGTCCGCAGCGCCAAGTCGAAACTTGTGCTGCAAAACACGGGACAATGGTTGATGTCGATGTTGCCGGATGACCCCGAAAGCACCATCTTAAAGAGGCTGAAGAAACCGAAGCTGGAAGACCAGGATACGCCCGATGCCGGCCCTGACCAACGCTCAGACTTGCCGCCCGTGACGCAGCCCAGGACGACCGGAACGCGATAGCGATGCAGACCAAGCCACAGGATCTCGTGACCATGAATCAAATGGATCTGGAGGCTGATGGCGACCGTCTCCGCGAGGAATGTGGGGTATTCGGAATCTTCGGCCATCCGGACGCGGCCGCGATAACCGCCCTGGGCCTGCACGCCCTTCAGCACCGCGGACAGGAAGCAGCCGGCATCGTCTCATTCGACGGCAAGCGGTTCCACTCCGAGCGACGCCTCGGTCTTGTCGGTGACGCCTTCGCACGCCGCGAAGTGATCGATCGCCTGCCCGGCACATCCGCCATAGGTCACGTGCGTTATTCGACGACCGGCGAGACGATCCTGCGCAACGTGCAGCCGCTTTCCGCCGAGCTCAATGCCGGCGGTTTCGCGATCGGCCACAACGGCAATCTCACCAATGGCATCAAATTGCGCCGCGACCTGGTGCACGAAGGCGCGATGATGCAATCGACCACCGACACCGAGGTGATTTTGCATCTCGTTGCGCGCGCGAGACGCAATCGCTTCGTCGACCGCTTTATCGAGGGGCTGCGCCAGCTCGAAGGCGCCTATGCCTTTGTCGGCCTCACCAACAAGAAGCTGGTTGGCGCTCGCGATCCGCTCGGTATCCGGCCGCTGGTGATCGGCAAGCTCGACGGCTGCCCCATCCTGGCTTCCGAGACATGCGCGCTCGACATCATCGGCGCGCAGTACGTACGCGACGTCGAAAACGGCGAAGTGGTTATCTTCGACGAAGACGGCGCGCAGTCGCACAAGCCGTTTCCACCGATGGCGGCGCGTCCCTGCATCTTCGAATACATCTATTTCGCGCGACCGGATTCGATCGTCGGCGGGCGTCACGTCTACGACGTACGCAAGACGATGGGCGCCGAACTCGCACGCGAGGCACCCGCGCAGGCTGACGTCATCGTGCCCGTGCCTGACTCCGGCGTGCCGGCGGCGATCGGTTTCGCTCAGGAAGCAAAGATTCCCTACGAGCTCGGCATCATCCGCAATCACTATGTCGGTCGAACCTTCATTCAGCCGACACAGGCTATTCGCGATCAGGGCGTTCGCCTCAAGCACTCGGCCAACCGGGCGGTGGTGCAAGGCCGACGGATCGTGCTCGTCGACGACTCGATCGTGCGCGGCACCACCTCACGCAAGATCGTGCAGATGATGCGCGATGCGGGTGCGAAAGAAGTGCACTTCCGCATTGCGTCGCCCCCGATCACGCACCCGGACTACTACGGGATCGATACGCCCGAGCGCGACAAATTGCTCGCCGCCACGCACGACCTCGAGGGCATGCGCAAATTTATCGGCGCGGATTCCCTCGCCTTCCTGTCGGTCGATGGCATCTACCGCGCGATGGGTTTCCAGGGACGCGACCCGGCGCGGCCGCAGTTCACCGATCACTGCTTCACTGGCGACTACCCGACGGCCCTCACCGATCAGGCCGCCCAGGAAGCCAGCCCGCGACAGCTATCGCTCCTGGCCGAAGCCATCTGAACCCAACCCAGGCCGTGACCGGGCTTGTTCCCGCCGCGCACGTCTTCTAAAGCCTGCATTGAAAAGACGTGGGTACCCGGCGCCGGCCGGGTTTGACTGCTGAATGGCCGATAATTCCAAGCCCCTTTCCGACCGTATCGCGCTTGTCACCGGCGCCTCGCGAGGCATCGGCGCCGCAATCGCGCTTGAGCTGGCGCAGGCCGGCGCACACGTAATTGCGGTGAGCCGCACGGTTGGCGGGCTTGAAGACCTCGATGACAGGATCAGGGCGGCCGGAAGCTCCGCCACGCTGGTCCCGCTCGACGTCAAGGACAGCGAGGGCATTGCGCGCCTCGCGCTGGCGCTCAATGAGCGATATCAGCGCCTCGATGTGCTGGTCGGCAATGCCGGGATTCTTGGGCCACTGTCCCCGCTGAGCCATGTTGAACCGAAAGATTGGGACAATCTCCTCGCGGTCAACGTAACCGCGAACTGGCAATTGATCCGCTGCATGGATGTACTTCTGCAGCGATCGCAAGCCGGTCGCGCTGTATTTCTGACGTCCGGCGTCGCGCATATGGGACGGGCCTATTGGGGGCCGTACGCGGCGTCGAAGGCGGCGCTGGAACTCCTCGCGCGCACCTACGCATCGGAGTGCGCGACGACACCGGTGCGCGCGAACCTGTTCAGCCCCGGGCCGACGCGCACGCGCATGTATGCGAGCGCCTTCCCGGGCATCGATCCGCTGACTTTGCCGACGGCGGAGGACGTCGCGAAGGAAATGCTCCCCCTGTGCCTGCCCGAATGCAGTGAAACAGGCAGGCTCTACAGTTTCCGCGAAAAAAAATTTCTCGATTTCCACGCGCCCGCCTGACGCGCTCAGTGCTTTCTTTTTGCCCGTCCCTTGAACGGGTTGTCCTTCTCGCGCAAAGCGAGACGAATGGGCGTACCCGGCAAATCGAAATTCTCACGCATTGAATTCAGCAAATATCGCTTGTACGCGTCGGGCACGGCATCCGCGCGCGTGCAGAACACGACGAAACTCGGCGGACGGCTTTTCGGCTGCGTGATGTAGTTGAGACGCAGCGAGCGGCCGGCCACCGCCGGCGGCGGATTCGCGTTGACGGCGTGTTCAAACCAGCGATTGAGCACGCTGGTCGGGATGCGCTTGTTCCAGACCTCGTAGGCATCGATGATCGCCTGCATCAGCCGGTCGAGGCCTTCGCCGGTGAGGCCTGAGACCGCCACCAAGGGCACACCCTTGAGCTGGGTCAGCTTTTCGCCGGCCTGCTCGCGCAGCTTGCCGATGGCTCCCGCGGTCTTTTCCTTCAAGTCCCATTTGTTGACCGCGATGACGATGGCGCGCCCTTCCTGTTCGATCAGATCGGCAATGCGCTGGTCCTGCTCTTCAAAGGCGCTGTCTACGTCAAGAAGCACGACGACGACTTCGGCGAAGCGAACCGCATTGAGCGCGTCGGCGACGGAAAGCTTCTCCAGCTTTTCCGCGACCCGCGAGCGGCGACGCAATCCGGCGGTGTCGTAAAACCGGAATTTGTGACCCTGCCAGTCGTGCTCGACCGCTATGGCATCGCGCGTGATGCCGGCTTCCGGTCCGGTCAGCAGCCGCTCCTCGCCGATCAGCCGGTTGATCAACGTCGATTTCCCGGCGTTGGGACGGCCGACGATGGCGACGCGGATCGGGTGCTCTGGATCGGATGCGTCTTCGACCGGCTCCTGCGCGGGTTCGTCCGGCACCAAAGCGTGCAGGGCGTCGTAAAGGTCGGACATGCCCTCGTCGTGCTCGGCCGAGATCGGGATCGGCTCACCGAGGCCAAGGGCATAGGCTTCAAGGCGGCCTGATTCACCGGCCGTCCCTTCGCTTTTATTCGCGATAAGCACGATCGGTTTGCCGGATCTGCGCGCGACATCGGCGAAGTCGTGATCGACCGGCGTCGGGCCCGCGCGTGCATCGATCATGAAAAATATGATATCGGCCTGATCGATCGCCGCTTCCGTCTGCGCCCGCATGCGTCCGGAAAGACTTTCCGGTGACGCCTGTTCAAGCCCGGCCGTGTCTATGACGGTGAACTCAATGTCGCCGAGACGGCCCTCACCCTCGCGCCGGTCGCGCGTGACGCCCGGCCGGTCATCGACCAGCGCCAACCGCCGACCGACCAGCCGATTGAACAAGGTTGATTTGCCGACATTGGGCCGGCCCACAATGACAATCGACAGGCTCATCGGTTTCGCTGCCAGGCGCGCGCCGGCAGTCCATCAAAATCATTTCATCAAGTGTTTGCGGCGCGGTTCGCCTTCGGGTCAAGCCCGACCGCGGTCAGCGCTGGAAGGTGCCGGGTTGTGGCGAGGAAGGCCAGGGTGACGCGGTGTTTGTTTGCGCCGGTGCCGGCCATCCCGATTGGCCGCCCTGCTGTGCAGGTTGTGCGGGCTGCGCCTGCTGCTGTTGTGGCCAGCCTGACTGCTGCGCAGTGTCCTGCGCCGGTTGAGGTTGCGGCTTGGGCTTCGCCACCTTTTTCGGCTTCGGCTTTGGCTTCTCCTCGGGCTCGGTCGCGGCGTTTTCTTCCTCGCCCGCGGCGGATGCCTTGGCTTGTGCGGGTGCCGGCGCCTGCGCGGTTTCTGGCGGCGGTTGGTTGCCTTTCATGTATTCCGGTGGAATGCCCTGCGTCACACCCGGCACGCCGCCGGGAAACAAGTCCTTGCGCTCACCCGGAAGCTTTTTCTTCTCGCTGAGGCCGAATATGTCGAGCTTGTCCATGTCAAAACCACCTGAACAGGCGGTCAGCCCGACCGTGGATATTGCGAGAGCAGTGAGCAGCATGGCGCGATGAATTGTCCGCATGCCGGCCTCTCAACTCTTGTCTTCGCCGGCGACCAGCGCCGACAAAACTTCCGCGCGCGCCCGCGCGCCGGCTGGCGATTCGGAGTCGCTCGTGATCATGTCGAGGTATTTTCGGGCGGCGGTAAGATCGTGATTCCGCCACGCGGATAACGCGAGCAATTCGCGCGCGCTGTGGCGGAAACTGCGCGAGGGTTCCGCAACGGGATCAAGCCGTCTGCGCATGTCCGGAAACGAGAGTGTGTCCACCAGCAGCATGCCGGCGCGCACGGCGGCAAGATCGCGCCAGACAGCGGCAACCGACGTGTCGTTCGAAATTTCATCGTAGGCTTTTACTGCCTCGGCGGGCTTGACCTGGGCGAGTGCTCCCGCCCCGCGCATGCGGGCCAGGATGCGATAGCCTTCCGGCGCGTCGGTCGCGACTTTGGCGAACGCAGCGTCAGCCTCGGCATATTTGTTTTGCTCGATCAGGGACGCGGCGGCCTCGTAGGCGGCGCCTGCGGTAGCGGCTCTTTTGGCGACCCAGTATTCGTAGCCGCGCCAGGCCGCAATCGCGAGGACGATCAGGACGGCCGCGGCGATCAGGTAGATGCTGTAGCGGTCCCACAGCTTTTTCAGCTGTTCGCGCCGGACTTCCTCGTCCACTTCATGGAAAATATCGGCCAAGACTGCTCCAATCCCCGCTCGACCCATCCCCGGGCCGGATTGCGCCGTAAACTAGCGATGTGGCGCGCCTAAGGCAAAGGATGCCTGTAATCATTAACAATTCAGGAGCTTAGCTCTTCTTTTTCATTTGATAGACGTGTTCTGGCCCCGGGAAGGCGCGCGATCGTACCTCCGCGGCATAGTCGGCAACGGCCTTCTCGATACCTGGTCCGAGAGTTCCATAGCGCTTGACGAATTTCGGGACTCGCGGGGACAGGCCGAGCATGTCCTCGAGGACCAGGATCTGCCCATCGCAGGCGGAGCTCGCGCCTATTCCGATGGTCGGGATCGGGACCGCGGCGGTCAGCTTGCGCGCCAGCGGCTCGGCCACCGCTTCAATCACGACCGAGAAAGCACCGGCCTGCGCGACGGCGACCGCGTCATCCTCGATGCGCGACCAGTCGGCCTCGTCGCGGCCCTGCGCGCGGAACGAACCGATCGTGTTGATGGACTGCGGTGTCAGTCCGACGTGAGCCATCACCGGAACACCACGCTCGGCGAGAAAAGCGATCGTCTCCGCCAGGCGCTTTCCGCCTTCGACCTTGATCGCGCCGCAGCCGGTTTCCTTGAGCACGCGCGCGGCGTTCATGAACGCCTGCTCTTTCGAACTTTCGTACGAACCGAACGGCATATCGACGACGACCAGCGCGCGCTTTGAACCGCGCATCACGGCGTGACCTTGCAGGATCATCATGTCGAGCGTGACCGGCACGGTCGTCTCGAGCCCGTGCATCACCATGCCGAGCGAGTCGCCGACCAGGATCACGTCGCAATGTGCGTCGACGATGCGCGCCGTATGCGCGTGGTATGAGGTCAGGCAGACGATCGGCTCGCCGCCCTTGCGTGCGCGGATGTCTGGGGCGGTCAACCGCCGGATCTCGTCCTGGACTGACATGACTATTTCCCGAACACCGGTACGCCGATCACGACCGGGTGGAACGCATAACCCAGCGCCAGATAGACGACGACGCCGATCGCAACGACCAGCGCATCATTTGTCCAGCCGGCGGGCGCGGTTATCGGCTTCAAGTCAGTGCGGCGCTTGGCGGAAATACGCGCATAGACGCCCCAGGCCAGAAACGTACCGAACAGCAGGATGGAGCCGAGGTCGCCGTTCGACAGCAAATGCGCGAAGGCCCAGGTCTTCACGCTGGCCAGCATCGGATGCTTGAGCCGCGCCTTGATGTGGCTCGGCACAAACGCCGCGACCATGAAGATCACCGAAAACAGCATCAGGCCGACGGTGATGTGCCGCATGAACGCCGACGGCGACCATACGTCGATCCATCCATGCGCGCGGTAGTCCGCGTAGCCCCATACGATCAAGGCGAGGCCGACCAGCGAGACCAGCGCGAACAATCCCCGATAGGCCGGTAGGCCGAGTTGGGCGATCGCACGCGCGCGCGCCTCGCGGAACGACACGAAGACGTGGGTCCCGAGAAAGACCAGCAGGCCAAGAATGAGAATACCTAAGCCCATGCTAGAACTCGCGTTATACGGTCGCCGCAGTAGAGGATAGCCGCAACCAATGCAAGACGCCCTGAGCAGAGCTCACCTTCGATGAACGCAGATGCGGCATTTCGCGCGGCGAAACATGCCGTCGCAACGCTCCTGGCCGTGCTGGCCCTTGGGACCCTTGGGGTCGCGGCATTCGCCCAGGACTGGCCAACCAGGACCGTGCGGATCGTGGTGCCTTTCGGCCCCGGATCGACGCCGGACGTCGTCGCGCGACTGGTCGCCGAGGGCCTGGCGCAGAAATACCCCGCCAGCGCATTTGTCGTGGAAAACAAGCCCGGCGCCAGCGGCAATCTCGGTACGGACATTGTCGCGAAAGCTACCCCCGATGGTTCAACCCTCGGGGTCAGCATCGGCGGGCCTCTCGCCATCAATACTCTTCTGTTCTCGCGCCTGCCTTACGATCCACGCAAGGACATCGAGCCCATCACTCAACTTGTTACTCAGCCGAGCGTGCTCGCGGTCAATCCCGCACTCGGCGTCAACTCCGTGGCGGAGCTTGTCGCTTTGCTTCGCAAGAATCCGGGCAAATACAACTTTGCTTCGATCGGAAATGGTTCGCTGTCGCACCTCGCCATGGAAGCGATCGCCCTCAAGGCCGGCGCCCAATTGGTGCACGTGCCCTATCCCAGTTCGCCACAGGCCATCACGGCGGTGATGCGCAACGACGTGCAGATTGCCTGCCTTCCGGCGATAGCGGTCACCCCGCACGCCGCAACCGGCGGGGTAAAAATTCTCGCCGTCTCGACCGCGCGACGCTCTCCCTATTTGCCGGACGTGCCGACGCTGAAAGAGAGCAGCATCGATGTGGAAGCCGATGCCTGGAACGGCCTGATCGCACCTGCCGGCACACCGCGACCGATCATCGAGCGGATCAGCAAGGACGTTGCCGAGATCATCCGCCAGCCGATGCTGCGCGAGAAACTGGCGACGCAGTTGATGGAGCCCGTCGGCTCATCGCCGGATGAGCTGCGTGCGCGGATGGACGGTGAGATCGAGCGGTGGGCGCCTGTGATCAAGGCGGCGAATATCACACTGAACTAGGCCGCCTTGTCCTTCACGTCCTTGATGTCGGTGAAAGAGATTCCCGGCGCGCGCTCGCGCGTATAGTCGAGAATGAACTGATTACGCGCCATGAAAACTTTGTCGTTGTCGAGATCCTCGGCGCAGCTCGAATAATTGGCCTGCACGAAATCGTCGAGGCCTTTTTCTTCAGTCGCCGCGATCCAGCGCGCGAGCTGGAACTCCGGCTGCTCGAAACTGATGTCGAGGCCATATTCTTCCGACAAGCGCACCTTCAGCACGTCAAGCTGCAGGGGGCCGACAACGCCGACAAGCGCAGGCGCGCCATCGAGCGGGCGGAAGACCTGAACGACCCCCTCCTCCGCCATCTGCTGCAGCGCTTCTTTCAGTTTCTTCGCCTTCATCGGGTCGCCCAATTTCACCCGGCGCAGGATTTCCGGCGCGAAATTCGGCACGCCGAGAAACGCAATGTCCTCGCCTTCGGTCAGCGTGTCGCCGATGCGAAGCGTGCCGTGGTTGGGGATGCCCACCACGTCGCCGGCGTAAGCTTCTTCGGCGAGCGCGCGATCCTGCGCAAAAAAGAATTGCGGGGTCGACAGTGTCAGCGGCTTTGCCGTTCGCGTCAGCTTCGCTTTCATTCCGCGCCGCAGTTTGCCCGAGCAAAGACGGGCAAAGGCGATGCGGTCGCGATGATTGGGATCCATGTTGGCCTGGATCTTGAAAACGAAGGCCGTCATGGAATTTTCGTGCGCGTCCACGGTGCGCGTATTGGAGGCCTGCGCACGCGGCGCGGGCGCGAATGAGGCGAGCGCGTCAAGCAGGTCCTTCACACCGAAATTCTTCAGCGCCGAACCGAAAAACACCGGCGTGAGATGGCCTTCGCGGAACGACTTGAAATCAAAAGTCCGGCAGGCCTCTTTGACCAGCGCCAGCTCCTCGCCGATGGCCTTGGCGTCCAGCATGGAATTTTTCGCGGCCAGGGCCGCGAGGTCGAGCGGCTGCCGCTCGACGGTCTTTCCGTCTTCGCTGACGAGCCGCATCTCGCCCGTGGCAAGGTCATAGGTGCCGGCAAAATCACGGCCACGGCCAATCGGCCACGTCATCGGTGACGTATCAAGAGCGAGCGTCTTTTCAATCTCGTCGAGCAGCTCGAAAGGATCGCGAGTCTCGCGATCCATCTTGTTGATGAACGTCACGATCGGAATGTCGCGCAGGCGGCAAACCTCGAAAAGCTTGCGTGTCCGCGCCTCGATGCCCTTGGCGGCGTCGATCACCATCACGGCCGAGTCGACCGCGGTCAGGGTGCGATAGGTGTCTTCGGAGAAGTCTTCGTGGCCCGGGGTGTCGAGAAGATTGAAGACGCGTTTGTCGTAATCGAAGGTCATGACCGAGGTCACAACCGAAATCCCGCGCTCGCGTTCGATCGCCATCCAGTCCGAGCGCGTCGAGCGGCGATCACGCTTGGCCTTGACCTGACCCGCGAGATTGATCGCACCGCCGAACAGCAGCAGCTTCTCGGTCAGCGTCGTCTTGCCGGCGTCCGGATGGGAAATGATCGCGAACGTGCGCCGTCGATCGACTTCCGCGGCAAGCGGTGTCACCGGAATCGAATCGGAACTGACCAAGGGCTTGTTCATCGCCTGCATGTGGCCGCAAAAAGCAGCAAAATCAAGCCGATGCGGGTCGGGCATGCCGGCCGCGCTTCGGCGGTTCGTATCCTGTCACCGAGTGGTTAGCGCCGCCTTATAGGCGTCGGGGTTGAAGCCGACCAGTAGCTTGCCGCCGCCCGCATCGAGCACCGGACGCTTGATCATCGATGGCTGCTTCATCATGAGCGCGATGGCTTTCGCTTCCGACAGGCCGGCTTTGTCCTTGTCGGGCAGCTTTTTGAAGGTCGTTCCGGCGCGGTTGAGGAGGATTTCCCAACCCGCTTTCTTCGCCCAGCGCTCCAGGCGTTCGCGATCGATGCCCGCCGTCTTGTAGTCGTGAAACGCGTAGCTGATGCCGTTCTTGTCGAGCCAGGAACGGGCCTTCTTCATGGTGTCGCAGTTTTTGATGCCGTAGATGGTGACTGGCACGATCATTCCCACTCGATTGTTCCGGGCGGCTTCGACGTCACGTCGTAGACCACCCGATTGACGCCTTTCACTTCATTGATGATGCGCGTCGCCACCATGCCGAGGAATTTCATGTCGAAGTGATAGAAATCGGCGGTCATGCCGTCGGTCGAGGTCACCGCGCGCAGGCCGACGACATATTCATAGGTACGAAAGTCGCCCATGACGCCGACGGTCTTCACCGGCAACAACACCGCGAAGGCCTGCCAGATGTCGTCGTACTGACCTGTGCGCCGGATTTCCTCGATGTAGATTTCATCGGCGAGCCGTAGGATATCCAACTTCTCGCGCGTGATGGCGCCTGGGCAGCGAATGGCCAGCCCGGGCCCGGGAAAGGGGTGCCGACCGACGAAGGCTTCCGGCAATCCAAGTTCGCGACCGAGCACCCTCACCTCGTCCTTGAACAGCTCGCGCAGCGGCTCGACCAGCTTCATGTTCATGCGCTCGGGCAGCCCGCCGACATTGTGATGCGACTTGATGGTCACCGAAGGTCCGCCGGTGAACGACACGCTTTCGATCACATCCGGATAGAGCGTGCCTTGCGCGAGAAATTCGGCGCCGCCGATTTTCTTTGCCTCAGCCTCGAACACATCGATGAACAGCTTGCCGATGGTCTTGCGCTTCTGCTCCGGGTCTTCGACGCCCTCGAGCGCCTTGAGGAACGTTTCGGAGGCGTCCACGTGCACGAGAGGAATATTGTAGCTCTCGCGAAACATCGTCATGACCTTTTGCGCTTCGGCGAGCCGCATCAAGCCATGATCGACGAGCACGCAGGTGAGCTGATCGCCGATCGCCTCGTGAATCAGCACCGCGGCGACGGCACTGTCGACGCCGCCCGACAGCCCGCAGATCACCCGCCCTTTTCCGACCTGCTTGCGGATTTTCTCGATCGCTTCGTCCCTGAACGCGCGCATGGTCCAGTCGCCGCTGAGGCCGGCGATCTTGCGCACGAAATTGCGCAGCAGCGCCGCACCGTTCGGCGTGTGCATCACTTCGAGGTGGAATTGCGTGGCGTAAAATTTGCGCTTGTCATCGCCGATGATGGCAATCGGTGCATTGGGCGAGGTGCCGAGGACCTTGAAGCCCGCCGGCAAGGCGGTGACCCGGTCGCCGTGGCTCATCCAGACCGGGTATTTCTCGCCTTTGCGCCAGACGCCCTCGAACAAAGGCGTGTCCTCGGTGACCGTCACTTCGGCACGCCCGAATTCGCGATGATGGCCACCCTCGACCTTGCCGCCGAGCTGTTGCGCCATCGCCTGCTCGCCGTAACAGATGCCGAGCAGAGGCACACCGGCGTCGTATATCGCCTTCGGCGCGAGTGGCGCGTCCTTGTCGAGAACAGAGGCCGGGCCGCCGGAAAAGATCACCGCCTTGGGGTTCATTTCGCGGAAGGCTTCTTCGGCCTTCTGGAACGGCACGATCTCGCAATAGACCTTCTCCTCCCTAACCCGGCGCGCGATGAGCTGGGTAACCTGGGAGCCGAAATCGACGATCAAAACCTTGTCGTGCATGGACGGCGTGTGCCCGAACATTCTGGAATCGGGCGCCTAAACGCCGTTCGGGCCGGCTTTGTGCGGGCTTTGGACTTCCGGGTCAAGCCTTTCGGCAGTTATCCGCCGCCTATTGGCCGCGGGCGCTCACCGCCGCGCGTTGTCGATCGCGGGGCCCAGCAGAGGAATCTTCGATATCCATTTGCTGGCGTGTGAGCGGTCCTGCTCCCCGGATTTGCTGTCGCCGGTGTCAGCTGGCGGAACGGGATCAGGGATCGCCTCCGGCGGCACCGGATGGTCGGTGTCAACCTGCCGGACGGTCGGCGGCGCCACCGCGATCGGCGGCGGCAAAGCTGGCGCCGTCGTCGGAGCTGCTGAAGCCGGAACGCTCGCGGGAGGAGCAACAGGTGCCGGCGGCAACGCAGTCTCCGGCGGCATCTGACGAGCCGGTGGCAACGTGGTGTCCTGCGGCACCGGGCGAACCGCCGAAGGTGGCAGAGAGGTCTCCTGCGGAACAGGACGAACAGCCGGCGCCGGTATGGGCTGAGGCTTCGCTTCGGTCGGACGCGGATCTGTCGGCTTTGGCGCGGGAGTTGGAGGCTCGGGCTTGCGAGTCACAAGCGCCTGCCTGACTGCATCAAGCCACTGAGTATCGGCGGCAGCAGGGTCCCGCTTGGCCGGCTCCGAAACGGCCGGAGCAGTCGCGACAGGAGCCGGGACTTGAGCCGGGGTGACCACAGCTGGATTTGTTGCCGGCGGCTTCGCAGTCACCTGCGGGCGCGGGTCCGGCTTGCGGACGGCCTCCTTCGGCGGTGCGGTTTCAGTACGTTGCACCTTTGGCGCAGCGGGAGCCGCGGCCGGTGCTGCCGGTGCCGCCGTTTTCTCGGCGGCAAGCAACGACTTGAAGGCCGCCGTGGCATCGGGGTCGACGGCCGCGCAATTTTTTTCGAATTCCTCGACGTCGCGGCGCACGAGCATGCGCCGCGTGCTGGCGTCCACGCTCTTGTCGAGCAGCGAGATGATTCCGCTGCGCAAATTCTGGCAGGTCGTCTCGGGGGCGAAATTGGCGCGATAGAACGAGTAAGCGCTGGCGATGCCGACCGGAACCGCCAGCAGCGATCCGATCAGTTGCATTGCGGTAACGATCCGCGCCGTCCTCGACGCACGCGGCGGCGGATACACATTGGGATTGAGGGGCGCCGCGTCCTTCGCGTCCACATGAAACGGCGGATCGCGCCTGGCCACTAGCATGGAAAACCCCGAAATAAAGAGCTTTGCAAGTTCCACAAACACTGAAATTTCGCGGACAAATTGGGCCCGGATTGGGGCGCAATCGAGGTATTCCGTTTGCGATTTGTTACTGAACCTGACATGGCCGCCTCACCCCGCCCGTCGCATTACTGAAACATAAAAGCCATCGGTGTCGGTTGCACGCGGAGTCATCAGGGTACCAAGCTCCGACAGACGGGCCGCCTTGGCGAACATGAAAGCACGCTCCCCGAGTGACTTGATGACCTCGGTTGGCGGCTGCACGGCAAACTCCGGATGCCGCGCCAGAAAGCCTCGCGCCTGGGAGTCATTCTCCTCCTCCAGCACCGAGCAGGTGATGTAAGCGATTCGCCCGCCCGCTTTGACCAAAGGCACGGCACGATCGAGGATTTCAACCTGCTCTTTCTGACGCTGTTCCAGAGCGCCCGGCCGCATTCGCCATTTGGCATCAGGGTTGCGGCGCCAGGAGCCGGTGCCGGTGCAAGGTGCATCGATCAGCACGAGGTCCATGCGTCCGGCAAGATCGCTGATTTCATCGCCAATGGATTTCGGCGTGCGGACCTGAACGTTACGCGCACCCGAACGCTTCAGCCGCTCGTGTATCGGCGCAAGTCGACGCTTGTCGTCATCGGTTGCGAAGATCTGTCCCTTGTTTTGCATCATGGCCGCCATCGCCAGGGTCTTGCCACCGGCGCCGGCGCAGAGATCGATCACCTGCTCGCCCGGCCGCGCACCCGACAGCAAGGCCGCGACCTGTGAGCCCTCGTCCTGGACTTCGACGAAGCCTTTGAGAAACGCGGGCTCGGCATGAATGGAGGGATTTTTCGCATCGGCCGACAAACGTATCCGCAGTCCCCAGGGCGACCATCGCGTGGGCTCGGGGTGCACGTCCGCAAGCATATTGTTTGCCGTGTCGCGCTCGCTCTTCAAAGCGTTTGTGCGCAGATCGAGTGGCGCGCGCGACGCAAGCGCCGCGCCCTCTTCGGCTCGCGCCTCCCCGAAAGCCCGCGACAGGTGGGGATCGAGCCATTCCGGATAGTCGCCGGCCACGTACGCGGGCGCGTTCGACATGTCCGAGGCCTCAAGGCGTGCGCGTTCGTCGCTGCTCAGCGTTTCCGGCGCATATTTCGATCCGTCAGTGAGCCTGGCAATCGCATCGATATCGAGCCCCCGTTCGCGCTTGAGCATGCCGAGCACAACGGCACGCGGCGTGTCCGCGCCCATGATGAATGCGCTCGAGGCCCGGCGGCGCAGCGCGTCATAGGCAAGGCCCGCAATCGCGGCGCGGTCGCCTGAGCCGGCAAAGCGATGCGTGAGACCCCACGCTTTCAACGCATCGGCGGCCGGCCGGCGTTCCTGTTCGATCGCGGCAAGAACTTCAATCGCAGCAGCGACCCGTGCTGCCGGCGTCATGGCAGCGCGAGGATGATGCGCACGATGTAGATGATCCACATGATGAACAATATGAGCGCGCCGACGCCGTAATAGGCGCCGCGCATGCGGACATTATTGTTCGTCACGTGCACGACCGCCTGGAGTACGCGCATCAACACGAAAATCCAGGCGAGAAGAACGAACAGCAGATCGGCATGTCGGGTGATGATCACGAGGATCGTCAGGACATAAAACAAAACCGGCAGCTCGAATTGATTGGCGAACGCATATCCGAATTGCGTCGCACGCCGCGGCCAGTTCGGCTCGCGCAGAGAAATATCCGCAAGGCGTGTCTCGCCCCGGCGCAACGTCGAAGTGCGGAAATACATCATGCCGAACATCACGCCGAAGGTGAGCAATACCTCGACAAAAAGAGGCAACAGGACAAATCGAATTGACATGATCCAGCCCTCGTCTCCCCCGAGACAGGATAACTACACACGGCTCGGATAGTTCGGACTCTCGCGCGTGATCGTCACGTCATGCACGTGACTCTCACGAAGGCCTGCACCGGTGATGCGGACGAATTCCGCCTTCTCATGCAGTTCGCCGAGATTCTTGGCGCCGACATATCCCATGGCGGCGCGCAGCCCTCCGGTGAGCTGGTGCAGAACGGTTGCTGCCGCGCCCTTGTAGGGCACCTGACCCTCGACGCCTTCCGGCACCAGCTTGAGGGTGTCCTTGATGTCCTGCTGGAAGTAACGATCGGCAGAACCGCGCGACATCGCGCCGACTGATCCCATGCCACGATAGGTCTTGTACGAACGTCCCTGGTAGAGAAACACTTCGCCGGGAGTTTCGTCGGTGCCCGCAAGCAACGAGCCGACCATTGCGCAATCTGCGCCGGCGGACATCGCTTTCGCCAGGTCGCCTGAATATTTGATCCCGCCGTCGGCAATCACGGCTGTGCCGCTCGCTTTCGCGGCCTCCACGCAGTCCATGATGGCGGTCAGTTGCGGCACACCGACACCTGCCACGACACGCGTTGTGCAGATCGAGCCCGGTCCGATTCCCACCTTGATGGCATCGGCGCCGCAATCGATCAGCGCCTTGGCGCCGTCTGCCGTGGCCACATTGCCGGCGACGACCTGAACCTTGTTCGACTGACGCTTGATCCGCTTCACCGCGTCGAGCACGTACTTTGAATGACCATGCGCGGTATCGACCACCACAAGATCGACGCCGGCAGCAATGAGCGCCTCGGTGCGTGCAAAGCCTTTGTCGCCCACGGTCGTGGCGGCGGCAACGCGCAGCCGGCCCTGCTCGTCCTTGCAGGCGTTCGGGTTGGCCACCGCCTTTTCAATATCCTTCACGGTGATCAGACCGACGCAGCGATACTGCGCATCCACCACCAGAAGCTTTTCGATGCGGTGCTGGTGCAACAGGCGCTTGGCTTCGTCCTGGCTCACGCCTTCGCGAACGGTGATCAGCTTCTTCGTCATCAACTCGGAAATTGTCTGGCGCGGATCGGTGGCAAAACGGACATCCCGGTTGGTGAGAATTCCGACCAGTTTGCCCGGTTGACCGCTGCCGCCACTCTCCACCACCGGAATTCCGGAGATGTGATTGTCCTTCATCAGGTCGAGCGCCTGCTGCAGCGTCGCACCGGGCTCGATGGTCAACGGATTCACCACCATTCCGGATTCGAATTTCTTCACCTGCCGGACCTGCGCGGCCTGCTCTTCCGGTTCCATGTTGCGGTGAACCACGCCGATCCCGCCCGCCTGCGCCATGGCGATCGCCATTTGCGCCTCGGTCACGGTGTCCATGGCCGAGGCGATGATCGGGATGTTGACGGCAATCGAGCGCGTGATGTGGGAGCGGATATCGACATCGGCGGGCAGCACCTCCGACAGACCGGGCTTTATCAGCACGTCGTCGAATGTGAGCCCTTCGCGAGGACTTGCGTTATGTTTCACGGCCATCGCCAACTCCGTCTTGCCCAAAAGGGCAAAAGGCCGGTCGGCAAACGGTTAAAAAAGCCCGTTGCGAGGGGGTCCTCGCCTGCGTCACGGCCCGCTTTTGGGTTGGCGTGGGTCGATAGCACGGGATGGCGCCGATTCCTAGCGCAATCGCAGATGGCTGTTATGAACTCGTAAACACGGTCGGGCCTTTCTTCCGCCGCTGCATTAAGCTTCAAGACGCATGTTTTGACGCCTCGGGCTCGCCGGATTCTCTGATGCTCCGTGACCGCATTGTTCCGCTGATCATCGCGGTCGCCCTGTTCATGGAGAACATGGATTCGACGGTGATCGCGACCTCCCTGCCCGCGATCGCCGCCGATATCGGCACCAATCCACTGGCGCTCAAGCTCGCCGTCACATCCTATCTGTTGTCTCTCGCGATATTCATTCCGGCCAGCGGCTGGACCGCGGACCGTTTCGGCGCACGCACCGTGTTCCGCGCGGCCATCGGCGTGTTCGTGATCGGATCGATCGGCTGCGCGCTCTCGAGTTCGCTCACCGACTTCGTCATCGCCCGCATCGTGCAGGGAATGGGCGGCGCGATGATGACCCCGGTCGGCCGCATGGTGGTCGTCCGCACGATCAGCAAACGCGAACTGGTGGGAGCGATGGCCTGGGTGACGACTCCGGCCTTGATCGGTCCCGTCCTGGGACCTCCGGTCGGCGGCTTCATCACCACCTACGCGACCTGGCACTGGATCTTTCTTATCAACGTTCCGATCGGGTTGCTCGGTATTGTCCTCGCGACCCGTTACATTCCCGACGTCCGTGCCGAGGAGCATGAACGCTTTGACGTGGTCGGCATGATTCTCGCCGGCCTCGGCATCGGTGGCATGGCATTCGGCCTCTCGATACTCGGTTTGAATTTCCTTCCATGGTACGTCGTCGTCGCGCTCGTGATCGGTGGCGCCTGTTTTTTCGCGGCGTATCTTGCCCACGCGCGACGCACCGAAAACCCCGCACTCGATCTGACGCTGTTCCGCCTGCCCACCTTCTTCGCCAGCGGGGTCGGCGGATTTATTTTCCGCCTCGGACTGGGCGCATTGCCTTTTCTTCTGCCCCTCATGCTGCAGATCGGCTTTGGCATGACGCCGTTCCAGTCAGGCATGATCACGTTCGCAACGGCGCTCGGCGCCATGGGAATGAAGTGGGCGGTCGCATTCATTCTGCACCGCTTCGGCTTTCGAAACATTCTGGTTGTCAATTCGGTGATCAGCTCGGCCTTTCTTGCGATCTGCGCCGCTTTCACTGCGACTACCCCAATCGCACTGATGCTGATCCTGCTCTTTGTCGGCGGCTTTTTCCGCTCGCTGCAATTCACAAGCATCAACACAATTGCCTATGCCGAGGTCGATCCCCGGCGCATCGGCCGCGCGACAGCACTGGTCAGCGTCGCGCAGCAGCTCGCTGTGTCATCCGGGGTCGCTCTTGGAGCCCTCTCGGTCGAATTGACCGTCCACTTCAGAGGTGGCGGACCTCTGCAGGCCGAGGATTTTCCGCCGGCATTTCTGGCGGTTGCGGCGATTTCCGCTCTCTCGGCGCTGATCTTTGCCCGGCTGGCACCGGACGCCGGTGCCGAGATGGCTGACAGACTGCCAACCCCGGCGGAGCCTTCCGATCAGCGCGCCGGCTGAGATGCGGCGGCGGACGCGCCGCGAAATCCCGTTGCCAACAAATACAATTCAGCCGAATCCGTCCGGCTTGCGGGCGGCTTGACGTGCTTGACGGTCTTATAGTCCCGCTTGAGCGAGGCAAGCAGCGCCGCCTCGGTGCCACCTTGCAGCACTTTTGCGAGAAACGTGCCGCCGGGCGCCAGCACCTCGCGAGCGAATTCGGCGGCCGCTTCGACCAACGCCATGATCTTGAGGTGATCGGTGCGCGCGTGTCCTGTTGCGTTGGCCGCCATGTCGGAGAGCACGACGTCGGCCGGCCCGCCAATCATGTCCTTGAGCTTGTCCGGCGCGGTGCGATCGAGAAAATCGAGCACGATGAAGTCCACCCCCGGCACGGGCTCCATCGCCAAAATGTCGATCGCGATGACCCGGCCCTGCTCGGTTGCTGAAACGCGTTGCGCGGCAACCTGACTCCAGCCGCCCGGTGCCGCGCCAAGATCGACCACGCGCGCGCCTTTCCTGAGAAATCGCGCCTTGTCGTCGATTTCCATCAGCTTGTACGCGGCGCGCGAGCGCATGCCCTCGCGCTTCGCGCGCGCGACGTAAGGATCATTGAGCTGACGTTGCAGCCATTGACGCGACGACACCGAACGATTTTTGCCGCCGCGAACACGAACCTTTTTTTGACGTGGATTTGCCATCGGTGCCGGTCAGGACATGGCCGCCTGGTTGCCGCCGCTCCAGGCACCGTCTTCGCGCATCATCTGCACCAGCATCCCCTCTCGCAAACCGCGGTCGGCAACGCGAAGGCGCGGACACGGAAACGCGCGCCGGATCGCCTCGAGGATCGCGCAGCCGGCGAGCACAAGATCTGCGCGCTCGATTCCAATGCAGGGGCTCGCCACCCGATCCTCGTGTGTCATCGCAAGCAATCGCTCGATGACGGTGGTGATCTGGTCCGCGTTCATCCAGCAACCGTCAACCCGATTGCGATCATAACGTTTGAGGTTGAGGTGCACGCCCGCGATCGTCGTCACCGTGCCGGACGTTCCGAGCATATGGATTCCGTTCGTCCCGTCCCCGCCATGTTCGCGCACGAAGGGCGCGATCAAGGATGCGACCTCACTGACCATCGCCTCGTAGGTTTCCCGGGTGACCGTGATTCCGCCGTAGCGCTCGGCCAACGTGACGACCCCGTGCGGCAAGGAAATCCAGCCGCGAATCTGCGGCAATGGTGGCCCGCCACGTCCCCTGTGCGAGCGCGCAAGCCGTACGACTTCTGACGAGCCTCCGCCGATATCGAACAGGATGGCACCCTCGGCCTGCGGGTCGATCAACGGCGTGCAGCCGGTGGCCGCGAGCCGCGCTTCCGTTTCGCGGTCGATCACCTCGAGCTCGAGACCCAATTCGTCGGCGACACGGGCGAGAAACTGCACGCCGTTCTGCGCGGCGCGGCAGGCTTCGGTCGCAATCAGCCGTGCGCGGGTCACGCCCTTGTTTTTCATCTTGTTGCGGCAAATGGCGAGCGCCGCGATCGCGCGCGCGATTGCAGGCTCACTCAACTGGCCGGACGCCGAGACGCCCTCGCCAAGCCTGACGATGCGCGAAAACGCATCGACGACGCGGAACCCCTCGCCTGACGTCCGTGCCACCAGAAGCCGACAGTTGTTCGTGCCGAGATCGAGCGCCGCATACGTCGCGCCGCCCCGGTCGCTGCCGAAGCCAGCATCTGGCCGCCCAGGCGACCGCCGACCCCACCTGGCGCGCGAAGGCGGCGCCCGGTTAATAGCGGGGTCGAGGCCCGGGATGTCCCCGGCCTCGCCGCTCATGTCAGAACCTTCCTACCGCTTCGCAGGCCACCTTTTTCGGCGCGGCACGGTTGTGGCTGTTTATTATCGATCAGGAAAAGTGTACCAGCGTCCCTGCTTCACGCAACCCTCCGTCCCGAATGCTGTTCTTGTCCGGGCACGTTCGCTGCTTTAATTGACGTAAGACCAACCGGAACTTTTTGAGCACATGGACGACCGAACGACTGAAACGGCGCTGTCGTTGACCAAGTTCGGCATCGGTCAGCCGGTGCGGCGCAGTGAAGACCCCAAACTGGTGCGCGGCGAAGGCTGCTACGCCGATGATTTCAATCGGCCTCGACAGGCCTACGCCGTCATCGTCCGCAGTCGCGAAGCCCACGGCGTCATCCGCGCGATCAGCACTGATGCCGCGAAGACGATGCCTGGCGTGCTCGGCGTTTACGCCGCGGCCGATCTGTCCGCCTACGGACCGCTCAAATGCAACATGCCGCTCAAGAGCCGCGACGGATCGCCAATCCGTTACACGCCACGCCCTGCTCTTGCCGGCGACAAGGTTCGCTTTGTCGGCGACCCGGTTGTCTGTGTCGTCGCGGAAACGGTCGCGCAGGCAAAGGATGCTGCCGAGGCCGTGGCAATCGACATCGAACCGCTTCCCGTCGTGCTCACGCCCGCCGACGCGGTGAAGCCGGGCGCGCCGCTGGTCTTCGACGCCGTTCCGAACAATATCGCGCTTGATTATCACTACGGCGATGCCGCGAAGGTCGCCGACGCTTTCGCCAAGGCGAAACACGTCACGCGGCTCGAAACATCCAATCAGCGCATGGTGGTGAACGCCATGGAGCCGCGCGCCGCGATCGGCGAATTCGATTCGGCGAACGGAAAATGGACGCTCCATTCAACGAGCCAGGGCGTTCACGGCATGAAGACGTCGCTGATGGATATTCTCAGCGCGCCCGCCGACAAGGTCCGCGTTGTGACTGGCCAGGTCGGCGGCTCGTTCGGCATGAAGGCTTCTGTCTATCCGGAATATGTCTGCATCCTGCACGCCGCCCGCCTTCTCGGGCGTCCGGTGAAATGGACCGACGAGCGCTCGGGCAGTTTCGTATCCGATCATCATGGCCGCGCGCAGGACATGGTGGTTGAGATCGCCTTCGACGAGAACGCCCATATCCTCGCCTTGCGACTGACCGGCTACGGCAACATGGGTGGCTATCTCGCGCAGTTTGGTCCGCTGCTGCCGACCGGCAATCAGGTCAAGAACCTTGCGAGCATCTACCGTACGCCGCTCATCGAGGTGGCGACCAAGTGCGTGTTCACCAACACCAATTTTGTATCGGCCTATCGTGGCGCCGGCCGGCCCGAAGGCAACTACTACGTCGAACGTACGCTCGACCTCGCGGCCAGCGAACTCGGCATTGATCGTCTCGATCTGCGCAAGCGCAACATGATCCGCAAAGGGGATCTGCCGTTCAAGGCCGCCTCCGACATGACGTACGACTGCGGCGATTTCCTCGGCGTGCTCAAGCAGGCGCTCGATGCCGCCGACTACGCGGGCTTCAA
>Ga0207683_10001291_pt1 | contig 22650 bp, 27 predicted proteins | sample KBSM73metaG_FD_184333 | JGI IMG/M metagenome (GOLD analysis project Ga0207683, IMG submission 184333) | Miscanthus rhizosphere microbial communities from Kellogg Biological Station, Michigan, USA - KBS M7-3 metaG (SPAdes) (version 2) | ecosystem: Host-associated > Plants > Roots > Rhizosphere >... | reverse complement strand
TGAGCCTCACGGCCACTCCAACGATCTTCGTTACACCTCTATATATAGCGCGTCCTACGGTGCTGCTCACAGCTCTCCCGAGCTTGACCGTAGGCGCGTACCTCAGGCTCCCTGCAACGGTCTCCCTAACCATCACGCCTACCCTTACGGTGGGCTTCTTCGGTCAGACTCCCGCATCCCTCGCGCTGATCGTTGTGCCTACTCTCGCGGTAGATGCAACGCGCTATGTACCTGCTGCTCTGTCTCTGACAGTTTCGGCGTTCTTGACGATCGATGGTGTTCGCGTAACGCTCCCAGCTATCGATCTCCTCATTACACCGACAATTACTCTTCTATCTCTTCGTACGACAGTTTCTTCTGTCTATCTGCTCATCACTCCGACCCTCTATGTTAAGGGTGCAATTGAGGGAGCGGGACCAGGTTGGCCCATCGTTTTCCGCGTGACATCTGTTGACGATGGCGAGGAGCCTGTATCATCCTCCCAAACCAAATCAAGTCCTTCATTTGAAATACAAAGCGTGACAAACGAGTCCAACAACGTTGCTACGGTATCAAAGCCATATATCGACTTTGAGGACGTTAATGCCTAACGATCGCATTCTTGATCGCAAAGTCTATTTTGACGATCAATCAAGGAATTTCCCTATCCGTAGACAATTGGGTAAACCAATACCCATTAAGAAAAGGATATGGAAGCCTGGACTTAACGTTCTCGACCAAGGACAAGAGGGTCAGTGTGTCATCTTTGGTTGGGGAGCTGAGTTAGCGGCTAGTCCTCATCGATACGATATAAGCGATGAATGGTGTCGGCAGCATTGGCCCATTGTTGTGGCCAAAGATCGTGAGATGGGAAATGACTACTCCGATGGTGCAAGTGTCCTTGCCGGGGCTAAAGCTATGCAGATGCTCGGCAACGTTAAGAGTTACTATTGGGGCTTTGGTATCGACGACGTCTTACAGACTCTTTCTCGTCGTGGTCCAGTATTACTCGGTATCAACTGGTATTCTTCAATGTATGAAACTGACGAGCGTGGCTTGGTTAGAGCGGAAGGAAGCTTAGTCGGCGGGCACTGCATCCTGGCCCACGGTGTTTGGCCAAACCACCCCGACTTTAAGGAGGATGTGGTAGTCTGGATCAATTCATGGGGTTCGGACTACGGGATCAGAGGCAGAGGGTACGTACCGGTGGAGACCTTGGATCGACTGCTCAGGGAGGATGGCGAAGCCTGTATCCCCACCGATAGGCCCATAGCATCACGTAAGGCGGAACCCTATGATGGCGACTAAGAAACTCATCGCAGTTCTATTCGCGGCTCTATTAACTGTTCTTTTGGTGGCACCCTCTGCGGCGGTTGCTGAACCGCAATCTAAATTCGTGACGATGTTTCCCAATCTTAAGGGATTCACGTCGCCAACGAATCAGGATCTTGCGGATCTCGCGCAAACTATGTTGGACCCCAATGCCGACAGTGAAAACAATCCTGGCATGCTGTCGGTCTTTACTTACTTTGGTCAATTCCTCGATCATGATTTGACGCTCGACGACACTCCCTCCCCAACCCGGCCGGTTAACATTTCGACGCTTCCGCGGAATGTAAGGACGCTGGCGTTCGATTTGGATTCTGTCTATGGGGATGGACCGGAAGGTAGTCCTCAACTCTACGAGGCTGACGGAAAACACTTTAAGGTCCAGAATCCGAACCCTAATGGAGTAATCGATCTCCCGCGTAATGCGGATGGATCTGCCATTCTCGTCGAGGGTCGCAATGATGAGAATGAAATCATTTCCCAGATCCACGTGGCATTCCTGCTACTCCACAACAAGTTTATCGATCAGGGAATGAGCTTCGCGGATGCCCGCCATGCGGTTCTCGTTCGGTATCAATCTATCATTCTCGATGAGGTATTGCCTCACTTCGTAGGGCAGCCCATTGTCGATGATACCCGTAGTGGTGCCCTGCCTCGTTTCTATAAGCCAGCGAATCCCATTGCTCCTCGTACTCCTGTGGAATTCTCTGTCGCGGCTTATCGTTTTGGGCATTCCATGGTGCGCCGTGCCTATGAGTTGAATGAGACAACGGGTAAGATTCAGGTTTTCTCTGCTACTCAGCCTGATCTTCGAGGTGGGCGACAGCTTCCGGCTGGTCGTCAGATTGCTTGGGGGAATTTTGTCGCGGAACTTGCCGATCCCAACGACACCGACGGGCAGAACATCTCCCGCAAGATCGACCCCCTTATCAGTTCTTCTCTGTTCGTATTGCCCATTCCAGGAGCTGAGGCTTCGGGAAGTAATGTGTTGGCCTTCCGCAACCTGGTGCGAGCGGATGCCTATGGAATGGCCTCGGGACAGGATGTCGCCCGCGCCATGGGAGAGTCTGTAATCCCTCCATCAGAGATTACAAAGCTTCCTGCGTTCCAATCGGGTACTCCGTTGTGGTTCTATATCCTCTATGAGGCGTCAAAGAAAGCTAATGGCGTTACCCTTGGTCCAGTGGGCGGTAGGATTGTCGCCGATGTATTTATTCGCACGCTCCAAGAGGATAAGAACTCCATTCTTAACAACCCAAGCCTGGTGAAGTTTAAGCTGGCGAATCTCTTTGTCGATGCAGGATTGGCAAAGCTTCCATGAAGACTCCCGAAGTTGAACGCGCCGCTGGGCGACGAAGGTTAGCTAAGAAAGGTCATGCCCTTAAGGATGGCTCTTTCCCTATCCCTGACGTTGCGCATCTGAGGAAGGCTATTAAACTTGCTGGGAACGGTAAGAATCCGGCGGCTGCTAGGGCTCTCTGTATACGACGAGCAAAGGCGCTCGGTAGAATGGATCTCATTCCAGACTCCTGGAGAGCCAAAAAGAAGGTCACCACGACCTCCACTCCGCGATCAGCTACAGTTATTCTATTGGCTCGTCGCAAGCACGACCACTCATCTCGGATTCACCCGGGGCTTGATCGCAGCCCAAAAGCGAATTGGGTTGAAAAGGCAGGTGGACTCCCAAATTACATAGAGCGTATCGCTAAGCATATCCACTATGACTCTGGTTTGTCTATCTCTCACGCTATCGCAGCCGCCGTTAACAGATGCAAAGTTCTCTGCGCCAAGGGGAACGCCCAAGCCTGTGCAGCCGTTGCTAGTTGGGAACGGAAGAGAGCAGGAACCAGGATCGCGGCGACAGATATTCGAGGTAGGAAACTCACTGACCTTGAATTTGCTGAGATAATTGAACGAAAAATCCTTTTAGCGGGTCGAGGGGTGGGGGCGAGTGGTTCTAACCGCCCTTTTGACGCTAGTAAGTACCTTCGTGACCCGACAACTGGAAAATTCTCTTCCAAGTTCACACCTGCGGAGATGATTGCCGGCCATCGAATTGTAGAAGCTGGTGTCGTTAATCTTCAGGTCGGGCAGGTGTTTAAGTTACCGAACAATGCAGGATGGGTTCAGCGTTCTGAGGGAGGATATTTGGTCCAAGGCCCCGCAGGCATTAGAGTGGCCGTTAGAACTGCTTCTGAGGCTGTTCAGGCGGCCGCAAATATTATGATTGGTCAATTAAGGAGAGTAGGAGAGCCGAAAAAGTGAATTCCACGGCAATCTCTCCCTTTGTCGTCGGTGAACTTACTCAAGTTGAACTCGCTGACGGAGGAGATAAGAAGAAGGTTTGGAAGAAGCAAATTCTTCCGGCCGGTACGAGGAATTATAAGGGTCAAACCCTTGATTTCTCGAAAATTAACCCGGCTTGTCTCACCGCATTTGAGGATGGGGCATTCGATTCGGTTCCTTTTGTACTGGCTCTGTCGGATAATCAACACCCTAAGCCAGGGCAGGAAGGAATGCAGCTCGAAGGCGATGTCGTTAAGCTTGAACTAGCCGACGACGGAAGTCTATTCGGTTACTTTGACCTTACCCATTCGGCTAAGGTTGAAGAGACCATTAAGAAGAGTAATGGTAAGTTTGGGGTCTCGGGTCGGATTGAGGTCGACTATGACGCCGAGGACTCTGGTAAGCATTACGAGTATGCTCTCTCGCATGTATGCGGAACTACTCGTCCGCATATTAAGGGAATGGCTAGCTGGGAACCTGTTAATCTCAGCGAAGAAGAAAAGCAACGTCCTGTAATCGATTTCTCGACTGAAGTCATCGAGGATAAGGATAAGGATAAGGATGATGACGAAGAGAGTGGGGGCGATCTGATGGCTAAGCTTACGCCAGAGCAGATTGATAAGCTCCTCGCTTTGGTTAATGACCTCGATGACATCGAGAAGTCAGCCGATGATGTCGAAAAGGACGATAAGAAGGAAGTAGACATTCCCGACGAAGCTAAGAGGAAGATTGCCGCTGCGGAGCAGAGTGCTTCCCGCGCACTTGAACTTGCCGAAAGGATGCAGGTAAGCGCAGCCGAGGAAAGGTGGGGTGCTCAGAGGGCTAGGTACCTTACCGATGGTGTTCCTCCGGTCATTCTCGACCTGGCCGAAAAGGTAATGAGTCGTCACCGTCCTGTCACGCTCGAATTCGCCGAGGGTGATGTCGTGGACGCTACCGCAGTCATTCAGGGCATTCTCGATGAGTGTAAGGGTGTCGTCTCTCTTGCAGACGAGAGGGGTCACTCATTCTCTGACTCCCGCGACTCCAAGAAGAATACGGCATACGATAAGCTCGAAGAGCAATTCCTCGCTCAGTGGGCACATGATGGGAGGGATTCCTGATGCCTGGTCTTCTCCCCACCTTTGATAAAGGTCCGCTGACTTTCGCAGCAACCACGGTTGCTAATGGCGGAAATATCAAGGGAGGAATGCTAGTAGAGCCTGACGGCACTACTGGACGAGTTAAGCCTGCGTCCGCTGCTTCTGCCGTTTGTCTCGGTGTTGCATTGGGTGATGCTTCGGCAAGTGACTTTGCCAACGCCGATACCACGGATACATGGGGCAACACCATTGTGAATGCGCAGTATCCTCCGAATGAGGTTGCTGTAGCCTGGCAGGGTGTTTTCAAGCTCAAGGTTGCCGCTACTTCAGCAACCGTTCCTTTCGGTGCTCTCGTGAAGTGTGCTGCAAACGGTGAGGTTACTCTGCACTCAACTACTTCCGCAGCTACGTTCGACGTTATTATTGGGCGTTGTGTAGAACCGCTAGGAATAGTTGCTGGTGCCCGCGGAAAGATTAACCTGAACTGCGCGGGGGCGTGATATAAATGGCTGTTTCGACTGTTACCCATAGCTATGACGGCCCGAAGTGGTCGGTCAACGACCTGATTAAGAACCCCACTTTCGTTCCTAATCTGATTGCCAAGTCCGTTAATGACACCAACATTGCGGATCAGCTTCTTCGCACCGGTCCTACCGCTGTTGGTGGCGCGGTTTCTTATGAGCAGACTCTTGCTCTGTACGCGGGTTCTGAAGGCGAAATCGTTGCGGAGTACGCTGAGTACCCGCTGACCGATGCGCCAATGCGTACTCGGGTCGTTGCTGGTACGACTAAGCGTGGTCTCGGATTCCGATTCTCCGAGGAAATGCGTACCCGTAATGACGTGGGTCGCGTTCAGGATGTCACGCAGATGACTCGTGACACCCTCGTTGCCGGTAAAGACAAGGCCCTTATTACCGCTGTTCTGAACAACTCTTCTGTTCAGTCTTTCGCCGCTGCTTCTGCGGCAACGACTGACGGTTGGTATGCCACGGACGCGACGGCATCGAAGATTAAGTATGACGTTGCCAGGGCTATTTTCAAGCTGACATCGCAGGGTGTTTCTGGCGCTCAGTATTCGGAAAAGCTGGGCTACAAGGCTGACACTATGATTGTGCATCCGCAGGTTGCTGCGATGTTCATTCAAAGCCCTGAAGTTGCGGCAATGTTCCAGCCTGGTCCGACTCCCGCAGCTCAGCAAACAAGCTTTAACGGACTCTATCCGTCAAAGTTCCTGACGCTGAACCTTTTCGAGTCGTGGCGCTGCCCGCAAGACACTGTCATTGTGTGCCAGCGTAAGGCAATGGGATTCATCTCGACGGAATGGCCTCTCCGGGGTACTCCGCTGAAGTTCGATGAGTCGACTGATACGTACACCTCTTACTTCAAGTACCGCGATCTCGTAGTCGTCGACAATCCGCTTGCGGTTTGTAAGATTACGAACATCGACGGCTCTGGAAACGTGGCGTGGTGATTACTGATGCCTGATGTTCGTTACCTTGGTTCGACTCATTGGACCCGCGCGATTCTCGATGATGACGGTAAGTTCAAGAAGTTCGAAAACGTTGCTCCGGGTGAAGTTGTTTCCCTGGATGATGACGTAGCCGAACGATTCCTTAGTGGCCCTCGTTATAATCGCCTGTTTGTTCAGGCTGGTGGACCGGAAGATCCCAATTCGGATGACTATGTGGGTACTCGTCGTGAAATTGGCGATGGTGGAAACTATGTCTCCGAGTATCCTGGTCTGGAAATGGGTTCTACCGTCCAGGGTGGCAGGACCATTACCCGCACTGAGGAAGACAATGAGGAGCAGTTGGAAATTGCCGCTCCCGATGAGGGTCCACAGTCGGATAATGCCCGTCTAGTCGAAGAAGACGAGATTCAGGCCGAAGCCGAAAAGGCAAGGCAACAGGCCCGTGAATCTCGATCCTCTAAGCGCGCCTCCGGTTCTGGTCAGTCTACTTCTGCTTCTGCTGGTAGTGGCGACGGTGGCGGAAGGAGTCGCCCTTCTCCTCAAGGCGGGGAAAGGTCCGAAAGATCCTCGTAAGAAAGATAAGGACGAATAATGGCATACTCTGAGATGAGAGACGTACGTCTTATTCTGAGGGGTTGGTCCGACCCTCATATGTCAGACGACCCGGATTACACCCCGGCAATGCTCGATGATGCTCAGATTGATTATGCCATTGCAGATGCTGATTCTCAGATTAATGCAGTGCTGAGGTCCATCTATGCTGTTCCACTACCTGAACCGATTCCCGACATCATTGTGACACTGTCGACCAATATGGCCGCAGTGATTGCTGACGCCATTTACCGAGGGTCGAGAGAATATGCTAATGAACTCGCTCCAGCAAGGATTCTGTGGGCTCGTTCTACTCGCATCCTCGATCGTATTGGTAGGGGTATTGTCCAGCTCTACAATGTGGGAGAAGGACCGGAAAAAGTAGGGAATGCGTCTGTCGTGATTAACCCCTATCCGGGGGATATCATGTTGGATACCGATGTGTACCCGCGTGGTAATTCCCCGGATAGGGTTCACGAGAAAGCTGAATACGCTCAAGTACCCATTCCCCAAAGCCCCTACTATAGGAATTAGTGATGGCGGGGGCTGACGAGTTTATTCGTCGAATCGATTATCTCGATGACCAGGTAGGTCACGGGAAAATCGTTGCTGGTTGCACTGTCGACCAGATTTATGCCCAAAATCAACACCAAAATTTAAGGTTTCAGCATACTGTGGGACGCTCTCACTATTTGGGTGGCCCACTCCTGGAGAATGCTACGCGGCTCTTGAATAGAATTGCCGAGTCAGTTATCGACGAAGGTGGTTCTCACTTGAGGCGTGCAATGATTGGCACTGCCGAAGAGATGGCTCGTTTTGTTCTTATGAATGCCCCACGAGATCCCGATATCGGCGATGTACTTGCCAACTCGGGGGCACCGTGGGTTACCAGTCAGGGACAAATCATTTACCAGCGTCCTCCGGTTCAGCCACGTGAGGCAGAGGACCATCGCTAATGGGATCTCTCACGACTAAGAAGATTGCCGACCATCTGAAGCAACATGTAACGAGTAATGCAAGGGTTTATCCCGGGCGCGTGCCGAATACTCCGAACCGGATTATTGCCGTCACCTTTGTCTCGGGTGCCGGTTTTTCTATGGATGGATTGTTTGACGCGGTAGGTTTCCAGATTACAGCACGAGGCGCCGAGAACAATTTTCCCGACGCTGAATTCATCGCCATGGAAGTAGACGACATCCTGACGGGTAAATTCCCCGATGCGAAGTCGATTAGTTTCTGGATGGACGATGTGTATGTGGATGCTCTAGGTCGAACGGGAGGTGGTCCTATACAGCTTCCTTACTCCGATGAGGTATCCAGATTCACATTCACTTGTAATTACTATGCTCAAGTAGCGACAAATATTGGGGTACCTAATGGCTGAGGAGCACTCCTCGTCCTCGTCTAAGAGCAGCGGCAAGAAGGGCACTAGGGTTCGTACAGTCTTTCCTGTTGGCTCTTTCGAGGGGGAGAACTTCCCGACTATCACATCCGAAGGAACCGAACTCAATCAGACTGAGCTTAAAGCGGCACAGGACGCGGCCGCCGAAAATGATGTGCAGTTGGTTGTTGAGGATGGTTCATAATGGTTGATTTTGTTCCCCGCTATGTGCGGGCAAATGTTCTGCGTGGTCAGGCTGCACTTTGGATTGCACCGTTTAGTGCCACAGCTCCCGTCACCATTCCCCAAGACACTCTCGCTTTGGGTGGGGATTGGGCAGTTCCTGTTACGGGTAACGTTTTGTGGAAGTCGGTTGGCGCTACCGAGTCCGGTGTCACGATGCGATTCACTCGTGAAACCACGGACATTACGATTGAGGAGCAGGTTAACCCGGTCGACGTCGCCACGAATACACTTGACCCGCGCGTTGAGGCAGTATTGGCGGAAGACACTCTGGAAACGATGGTCACCGCTTATGGTGGCGGAACGATTACTGCGGTAGCAAAGACCCCTACCAATCCGGGTACGTCTCAGCTCACCATTTCCTCCGAGCTGACGCACCTTACCTTGGGTATGGAAGCTGTCAACAATAAGGGATTCTGGCGCCGCGTCGTATTCCCTGACGTCCTCTCCGTGGCGGAAGTGGAAACCTCCTACCGCCGTGCCGAGACTCAGCGTCTCTACGCAGTCAGTTTCCGTATGGTCAATCCGCTCTCCGAGTTGATTATCAAGGAAATGACCGCACTCGCAGGCTAAGAGGGGAATCGATGCCAAAGTTCGACGCCAGTAGTATCGAAGATGTCGAGTATGATCTCACCGGCATCAAAGGTACCGATGGGGAATACATCCAAGATAAAGGTGTAGTCCCCGAGCCATCGCGACAACTCGTCAAAGATACGATGAAGATGATTTCCGAAGCCTACAATGAAAATGTGGCTCAGGGTGATGACGAGAAGATCGGCGATACACCCGACGATGTCGCGGCTGCTTTCGAGAAGCTGGACGATTCTGAGGCATTCGACAAGATAGCAGATACCCTGTTGGAAGCCATTTCGAAATTCTGTCAGGGTCATCCCTCAGCGGAGAGTATTGCTAAGCTTCCGTGGCCTAGATTTATGGCCTTCTTCGGGTACATCATGGAAAACATGCTCTCCCCGGAAGCTTCCAGCGCCGGTACGAAAACTACACCCAAACGCCTACGCAGTGTTTAGTGTGGTTTAATGCCCGGCGCTATCTCGGGTACGACATAATTGAATGGGAAAGCCTGCCGTGGTGGGTGCAAGATGCCTACATGTCAGGAATGAACCAATACTTCGAGTGGGAAGTCAAACTCGCCGGTGGAAAGACAGGACAATCCGGCGGGTTTGACTCAACCCTTGCGAATGGGAACACTAGCAATCATTCCGATATGGATATCGGGGATTTGGTTCCTGTTCAAAAGGTATAATGGGGGGCAGTTGTGGCTTTCAATGCTGGCGCCATTGAGGCTCGACTGACCGTTGATAGAACTTCATTCTCGAACGGCTTGAAAGCTGCTAAGGCAGAAGCGGAAAAGTTTGCTCGGCAGAAGTTCGAAGTCAAGATTACCCCGAAGATTGAACGCACTGAACTTCAGCGTATTAAAGCGGAGATTGAGCGCGTCACCGGAAATATCAAGGTAAAAGTATCCCTTGATAATGCCTCCCTGCAAGCGGTCAAACAACGAATCGACCGCACCGTAGGCAATATTAAAGTCAAGCTCGACGCCGATACGGCTGCTCTCCAGGCGCGATTGAATGCGCTCAAGGCTAAGATCAATATCAATCTCAACATTACGGCTGCCGAGAAAGCTCGGATCAAAGCTGAGATTGAACGTATCTCCCCGACGATTGTTGTTCGTCTCAGATACGATCGGGATACCCTAGAGGAATTGATTCGCCGTCTCCGTGAGGCAGGCGACGCGGGTAGACGTTCCGGGGATGATGGCTCTGAAGCGTTTGGCCGTATGGGCGGCCAAATGCGTGCCATCTTGGCTGTTGCACCTCTTCTCGGTCCTGCATTGGCTGTAGGGATTAATGGTGCTGTAGGTGCCGCAGGAGCACTTCTTTCCATTCTCGGTATGTTGGGTCCGGCATTTGGTGCCCTAGCTCTCGTTGCTGTTCCCGTTTGGGAGCAAATCAAGACAGAGTCATTAAAGACAAACGAGGAAATCGCCAAGCTTCCTAACGGTCTTCGTCAAGCGTCTCAAGCGATGAAGGACCTTCGTAGAGACCTTGATTACATTAGAGAGCGAACTACCCCCGAAGTCGGGAATATGTTCGCGGCGGGATTCAGGGCTGCCCAAGCTGCTATCTATCCCATCATTCCTCTCATTCAACAGACCGCTCTTGGTGTTACCGACGTTGCCAATAAGTTTAAGGCACTCTTCCAGTCCTCTCAGTACCAAGAGTTTATTGATTGGCTTTCCACAAAAATTCGGCCTTTGCTGAATCAGATTGGCGATATTCTCGTCAATACGACCAGGTCCGTTATGGGTTTGACGGAGGCATTTCAACCTCTTGCTTCCTGGATCTTGGATAAAATTAGTATCGGTATGAAGGCGTTTGCCGATTGGACTTCAAAGCTCGACAGTGATCCAGCTTTTCAAAAGTGGCTAGAAGATGTCAAGGTAGACCTCGAACTCCTGTGGAAATTCCTGGTCCAGGTTGTTACTTTTATTAAGAACCTTGTTGTTGAGCTAGAGCCTTTGGGTCGGCCCATCATGCAGGGCCTTATTGCAGCTCTGAAATTCTTGAATAGTCTTCCTCCCGGTATGCTCGGCGCTATCGCCATGGGCATTACCAGCATTATGACCGCACTCATATTGGGTGCGGGTGGTCCGGTATCTCTTGGTATTGGCGCTATCACTGCCGCAGCTACGGCTCTGATGTATCTTTACCAGCATAGCGAATCTGCCCGTCAGACGATGGATCAGTTCGTTACCTGGCTCAAGACTACCTGGGCACCCATTTGGGAAATTATTCGAACGAACTTCGAAGATAAGATCAAGCCTGCATTCGAAAAAATGTGGGACGTTATTAAGAATAAGCTATGGCCTGCTCTGCAAGAGTTTGGCATAGCAATTGAGACGTACGTTGTTCCTAAGCTAGGTCCTCTTTTCGATGTTATCACCGGCAAGGTCATTCCCGCTCTCATTGATTTCCTGACTAAATGTATTGAACTAGTCGCTTATCTCATTCAGACTTTCGGCCCGACTATTGCAGATATCTTTGGTCGAGTGGTGGGCATTGTCACTGGTGCCCTAGAAGGTGCTTCCGGTGTTATTGAAGCCTTCATTGGTTTGGTCACCGGCGACTGGGAAAAGTTTGGCCAGGGTATCCATGATATCACCGAAGGATTCTGGACGGCCGTTGCCGGTGTCTTTGGTCTGACTCTTGATGAACTCAAGGCGAAGATGCAGCAATGGGATCAAGATATCACCACTACTTGGAACAATACGTGGGATGGTCTCAAGGGTTACCTTGACCAAAAGGGTCAGGATATTCAGACTGGTTGGAGTCAGTTCCTCGATACCTTTAGAGGTAACACTCAAACTACCACTGAGGATACCCGTAGCGTTTTCCAACGTGCTATGGATGCCATTGGTCAGACTGTTCAATCCGCAGGTCAAACCATTCAGCAAAGGTGGAATGAACTCGGCACTTGGATGAGTGGTGTTGGTTCCAGCTTCCTTCAGCGGGTACAGGATCTCTTTGGTAGCTTTGGTACTCAGGTAGGACAACGAGTCCAGGAAGCCGCTGCCGCTATTGGTAGGGCTTGGGATGCTGTAGCCGAATTCTTCGCCAAGCCTATTCGATGGGTCATCGATGTCGTTATCAACCAAGGCATCGTTGGTTCGTGGAATAAGGTTATGGGAATGATTGGTCAGCCTGCGAGTCTATCCGCTGTCTCTGGTATTGGCTCCTATGCTGAGGGTGGTTTGATTCAGGGACCAGGAACAGGAACCTCTGACTCTATCCTTGCGCGAGTCTCTGCGGGTGAGTACATCGTCCCTGCCGCTACCGCGAGAGCTAACCTAGGTCTCCTGCAATCCCTTCCTCGGTTCCAGACAGGCGGTACCGTTCCTCCTCCCCTTGCTACGGGTACCGCTGGAGCTACGGTTAATCCGGGTACTACTGCGACCGCTCCTAAGCAATCCTGGTGGGATCGTATCGGTACTCAGGTAACGTCTATGTTCCAGGCTATTAAGAACTACGCTAGTATGCCTGCTATTGGCATGCTGACCTCTTCTATTCAAGGTGCCGCAAGTCGCTTGGTAGATAACGTCCTTGCCACCCTCAGGGACAAATTAATAAATATCTTCCCGCCCGCTGCTCCCGGTGCTGAGAATCTGAGCCCATATGGTCAAGATCCTCGGTTTGCTCAGACCTTGGATAGGGGCGGAATTCTTCGCTCTCTGATTCCTATGAATACAAGTGGGCATGCTGAGCGCGTTCTGTCCCCGAGACAGACTCAAGATTTCAGTCAGCTAGTCGGAATCCTCAATGATATGTTCCATCCGACTAAGACTAAATCTCCTACGGGTGGGGACATCTACCACATTACCTTGCCTAAGGGTGCGTCAGTTCGCGAACTAGCTAATGAGATTGCTTTCCGTAAGAGGGTCGCTTCGAAGGGGAGGTATAGCCCCCGATGATACTTCCTCCGAACTTAGGATATGAACTGGTTAATCCTCCCAACGATCTCGGGGCAGGTTTCTCATTCGGTCGGGGTACTCAGGTTCACGTTTCTCACGCTACCTTTAGTAGCCCTGATGTAGAAACTCAGGATCAGCCTAATGCACGTGCAGATGGATTGGCTTTCGGACGAGACTACTTCCGTGGTCGACTCATCAGTTTTGATATCAATATTCGAACCACCCCACAAGCTGATCCATCAGCGCATGATATCTATTCTGGAATGGAAGCAGCATGGTTCACTGAGGATAACTCTATCGGACCCTCCCGTCTCAATCCAGGTTCGGTATCTCAGCTCGTAATGAATCGTCATGGAGAGGTCAAGATTGCTTATGGCCGTCCACGACGTATTGAACCCACTACAGGAAGAGTCGATGGGGGATGGATTCCTGTAACTTGTGACTTCCAAATGTTAAGTCATAAGTTTTACAGTGCGGGGTTTGGTAGCAATACAATTAGCATTGCTCCTGGTGGGGTAGGTGGAGGGTTTGAGTTTCCTCTAGAATTTCCCATGAGTAATACCCTTGTCACTGAGTCGGAAGACGTCGTCAGGGTGGGGGGTAATACCGATACCTGGATGTTGAGCTACATCCATGGACCTATTACCGCACCGGTTATCGACGTGGTGGGGTATTACAAAGTTCAGACTGACCCCAGCTTTAGCCTTGGAGTATACGATTACTTGGAGATTGACCCCCGACCTTGGGCGCGTAGGATCTCCATGAACGGAACTATCAATGTTGCTGGGAGATTTACTCAGTCTTCTCAGCGCATTAGTCAGCAAACGCTACCGCCAGGAACTCACCAAATTGTATTGCGTGGTACCGACCCTACGGGAACTGCCTATCTCACCACGAGTTGGCAAGACGCTTGGACGACGTGGTAAGGAGACCTATCGATGACTTCGCCTACTGCGAATCCTCCCGTCCCATGGGCCGTGGGTGGGGGCGCAGACAATCCTATTGAGCATGCCCGCATGATTCCTTGGGCCATTTTTCAAGGTGCAGAAGGAACCTTGGGTAATGCTGATCTCCAGGTTGTAGCTTTGGCTACTCCCGGTGGTAGCGTTCAAATCAATCCAGGTGGCTATGTCATTCAGGCTCGTGGATTGGGTCAGACCTATGAATCGTATATGGGTAAGTATGGAAACGCGGTCACGGTCAACGTTGACCCAAACAGTACAGCTAGTGCCCGGTCGGACCTCGTCGTTCTCCGTATTGAGGACAACCATGTGGCGGGGGAACCCTGGTCTCCTCCTGTGTCGAACGACAATGGACCGTATCGTAATATCGTTGTCGTAAAGGGTGTTGCTTCCACGACTAAGTCTCTCAGAGATTTAGGTAACTCATGGTCCGGTATTGCTCTTGCCCGCATAGATATCCCTGCCTTCACCTCAGCAATTACCAATGCCATGATTGTCAACCTGCGTACCAAAGTAGTAGCCCCACCCTGGTCTGCTCCCCCTACCACCATTCCTATTGTCGATGGTGGGGTCGCTCCCGATAACGCTGAGGCTTTCTTTACCAAGGTAGCCCCGGGTATGGCTACGGGTACCTCTCACGATGTCGCGGCGGGCGCCATCGGTACGTGGAGAGACTGGCCTAACGTCTGTCAGTGGGTCGTGCCCATCCCCAAGTGGGCCACGGTCATGGAAATATTCTTGGTTTTGTATTCCATTAAAACTTCGGGAAGCATAGCCGCATCGGCTCGAATCAATATCGGTGCCGATCAACTTCTTGGTCCTAGCAATGATATCGACGTCAACTATACTGGTGGACCCGGGCCTCTGAACTTTATTGTTGGTACGGGTGGGAAGATTGCTATTCCCGCCAATATGCGTGGCATCAATAAACTCTTTAAAGCACAGTTTAGAACTAACGTAGGAACACCTACAGCTCCAGGGACGGCGAGTTACTATTCCGCGTCTTGTGGAGACTTCCGAGTCATCTTTAAAGAGCAGCCATGAGTACCACGCTTACCCGTACGGGTTATGTATTGCCTGTTGGTACAGAACAATGTGACGTTAACGTTGTCAATGCGAATATGACGAAAGTCGATTCGCAAATTGGTGCTCTCTTTTGCAGTAGCTCTACGCGTCCGTCATCTCCATATGCTGGTCAGACTGTATTTGAAACCGATACGCAATTGTTCGCATTTTGGACTGGCTCTGCGTGGATTCAGTTCATTGGTCCTACTAACGGTAGTACCGTCCACGAATGTGAATATAATCAAACGGTGATACAGGGCATTTCCACCGGTGTCGATACACCATTGAATTTCGATCAAGCTGTGACGACGACTCCTGATGTTACGAGAGCCACCGCTACTGGTGGTTCCATTCCCAATGGCAAGTTCACGTTAAACCGTGCGGGCTTGTGGGCTATCGATGCAGGCTTCAGAATCGCAACGGCGTCTACTTTCTCCTCTGGTATCTGGATTGGCTTGGACAACAGTGCAGCATTTCGCCTTGGCGCAAGTTTTCAAAACTCAGGCGGTGCAGCCAACATTGAAACGAGCGTTTCTTTTACCCGTCGGTTTGGCGCTGCTACACCCCTTAACGTTTATGCTTGGCAGAATAGTGGTAGCCAAAAGAATACTGACCCATTCGCAGGGTGTATTCACTTCCGCGCTGCTTGGCTGCGCCCATAAGGGGTAGATGTGGCGACTTGGGATGAGGTAGCACCATATACTTGGAATCAAGTCGCTACCGGTACGTGGGACAACCCCCTTGCTAGTGTAGTAATTGTATCTCTTACTGCTACTCCCACTCTTTCTGTTGCCGGAGTAAGAGAAGCCGCTACTTCGACTGTTCTTACAGCCACTCCTACCTTTGTGGTACAGGGTGAGCTGACTTTCAAAGTTGTCGTTCTTAACCTAACTATCACTCCCCTCTTTGGAGCGGAGACTTATAGGGCCTTTGATACTTCCATTTGGACTCGTCATCCCTATCCACCTCAGACCTTTCCCTTCAGACTCATTGCTCAAGAGATTCTAACGGGTAAGATTGTAGATTGGGATCTTCCTGTCCAGCCTGATTTTTCTTATACTACTCAGCTCTCTGGTCCTACCGTTATGTCGGGGTCATTTCCTTCTGAAATTTCCTCGATTCAGGAACTTGGGCTAGATGGTTATGCCTATTTCTTCCACGTTGAAATCAGTGGAGAGATTCGCGCTACCGGTATCTTTCTTCCTCCAGCGCATGATGAAACTTCTCTTAATTTTTCTTGTGAAGGACTCTCATCTATTCCTCACTATGTAACGTGGGGCAGTGAGATGAGTGAGGTTCTTATTGATCCCCTCGAAGTGGTGAGGAGGATTTGGACTTACGTTCAATCTAATCCCCGCTCCAACGTGGGAGTGATAGTATCAAGTAACACCTCTAATCAAACTGTGGGTATTCCTGCTTATTCGAAGATAGAAAAGAAGGATGACGGTACGACCTTCATTACTGATGTACCCGCTGCTCCCTATGAACTGAAATGGTGGGAAGCTCCCAATTGTGGGGAGGCTATTGATAACCTTTGTACGCAGACTCCCTTTGATTACAAAGAGCGAGTAGGTTGGAACTCAGTAAAGACTGATGTTCTCAAGTATTACGATATGGCATTCCCACGCATCGGTGCTCCCCGGGATGCACTTCTTTTCGATGAGGACAATGTCTTAGAGATCGTCCCTGTTCAAGAAGGCGATACCACCTATGCTTCTGAAGTTTTGGTCATCGGTGCAGGTGAGGGATCGGCAACAATTAGAGGGTATGCCTCGGAAAACTTTGGCGGCCGTATACGAAAGATGCAAGTGGTCACCGATAAGACTATCACTACGGTGGACAGAGCCAACGCCCTCGCTGCCCGCGAATTGGGTCTTCGCAAGGGTAGTCATTTCTCCATTGACGAACTCGTTATCCATGCCAGACATGAGAATGCCACTATCGGTGAGTATGATATCGGAGACGATATCTTTGTCCAGGTCATCATTCCCTGGCTTCCCGACATTCATGCTGTATGGTATCGAATTCTCTCCCTCACCTATCAACCTGCCGCAGAGATCGTTCGACTCAAGGTAGCTCGCTCCGACTCTTTCACCTACTCTTCTACTGCCACACCTCCGGTTCCTAACGTTACCGATGATGTACGTGCGGCTCAGGACATTCTTGACCGTATGAAGAGTGGCGAGACAATATACGAAGATTGGACCTGGCCCGATTGTCCTCTCTATGTCGGCCTATGGAATGACCGTCTTCTCGATTTGTGGGAACAAGCTGGCTCCCCCTCTGCGCAAGCCTGGCTCCAAGCCTATCTCATTGCGAGGATCTAATGGTTGTCGTCTCTCCTCCCAATCCTGAGAGCAGGCAAATAGCTCAGTATATGGCTGACCTCGAAGTGAGGATGAACCGAGTCGAGGCAGGTCTTCGCACAGTACAGCTTAGCAATTCCTCGCTAGAGGGTGCAGGAATTGCTATGTATGATAGTGATGGTCACTATCGAGGTATGATTGGTTTTCACGATGATGGAACCACCGCAGTAACGAGTGTCAATCCTCAAGCTCCCCCCGTTCCCCGGCCACCTCAGGTGACACCCGCAATGGGTTGCCTCGTTGTTTCCCATGCAGGTGATAATGTTTTTGGGTCAGCTAATCCGGCAGATTTTAGTCATCTCAATGTTTACGTTGCTAGTGCTAGCACTCCTGGAGTCCGTACGTTCGTTGGTACTATCAACCCTGTTCCTGGTGAGTTTGTTGTTAGTGATCTGGATTATATCAGTTATGTTGTCACCGTTACCGCAGTTAATATGGGTGGTACCGAAAGTGCTTTTTCCGTAGGAAGCACAGGTACCCCTACTCAGGTAGCAGGCCCCGATCTCGCAGCCAACTCGGTTACCGCTACTAAAATAGCGGCCGGTTCCGTCACGGCTACCAAGCTCGAAGCTAATTTAGTTCTCGCTTCCCGTATCATTGTTGGTACTCCTACAGGCGCCCGCGTGGAGCTGCATCCTACGGCAGGTCTTCAAGCCTTTCGTGCGGATGGCTCTACCCGTACGTTTTGGATTGACGCTTCAACGGGTAACTTCACTGCCGTTGGTAGTATCTCTACAGCTTTCTCTGGTACTCGAATCGTTCTTAACCCTAACGGCACCAACGCTGATACCATGCGTCTCTATGGAAACAGTACCCAATACGGATCTATCTTCGCTGACCCTGCCGGTGTCGGTGTAGGTGTATTCATGAAGGGTGGATTTACGCAGACTGGTAAGGTGGGTGTCTATGACGCTGAAGGCTTTTGCACGTGGACAGATCACGTCGCAGGAGAGACTTGGTCCGCATTTGACGCTACCTCTAATGCTGCCACGACATGGGGTGGTACTATCACCTTAGATGCCCGGGAAGGATACGGGTCGGGAGATGTTCTTTTCCGTCGCCGTAAGTACGATAATAGTGTCTATCCTGGCTGTGATTTAAAGCTTCAGGCCGTGGTGGGCGGTACCACTGAGCCTATACTTTACAATCCCGCTTTGGATGTCGGTATCGTATGGGACTCGAATGGAATTTTGGTTCAGGGTCTTTCCCCGGCTGCCTACAAACCTATCATTGCTTCTGCATTTACGGTGTCCAGCCGAACCGTAAAGAAGAATGAGAAGGAAGTTGTTCTTCGCGGTACTTCTACTCACCGTGCAGGTATAACAGAACTCACCGCTATGTCGTGGAACTATCAGGGTGAGTGGGATGGTACTGGTGAACGTCCCCCAGCTCCGACGTGGAATACTCCTGAGATTGCACGGGATGAGAAGGGTCGTGCCATTCTCTCCGAAGATGGTAAGACGCTGTATGAGGACAATATTCAAACGGGTGCTGAAGTACAGGCCGTTAGACCTCACATTGGTTTGATCGCTGAAGACGCAGCATCTGTCTTTCCTGAGATAGTCAAGGTGGACGATACCATCGAAGGTGGTCTACTTCTCGGGACAAATGACACTTTAGGTATCATGTGGAATGCCCTACGTGATGAAATTATGCTTTCCGACCACGCTTCTCTCAGGACACCTCGGGGAGTCACCGGAGGATCACCCCACGGTTTAGTAGTCGACTCTATGTCTGTTCCTCCTCAGCCTCCTACCTCGGGAGCATTGCTTTATGAGAGCAATGGGAACCTGTGGGTAGTTACCTCAACCGGAAAACGTACCAAGCTTACGTAGGAGTCTTCATGAGTGTCGGTTATCCAAAGGGCAAGTCTGAGGTTGACGAACGGTCGGGAACTATTTGTGTGTCATTGCGTAACATTTTCCAAGAGGTTGACTCATTCCAAGCCTTCTTGCTGGCGACTCCTGACGCTGATTTAACTAGTCCTCCGTACAACTACACTTCCCAGGAAGTAGCCGTTCTCAAAAGCGCGTTTAATGACCTGGCAAAGTTGGCCTCGATTTATCGAGGAAATGACACTCAACCCGACCCCTATGACTTTAGGACCTTTTCCAAGCTGTTGACTGGTGTATTGTAGTTAATGGCAATTCACGTCTCGACTCACTTGGTTGTCCGTGCTAGTGTCCTTCCGTGGATGAAGTTGACCTGAACAAAGATGCTCAGGAATCCGAAGAAGAAACTCCGCTGCGAGTTTCCATCTCCGTCTACAGTGATACTCACCATACGTTTCCGATAGAGCTGGGCTTCTGCACTAAGGCTCAGGTGGAAAGCATCCACGTACTTGTTCGCTCAGCATTTGAAACCCTATCCCCCTCGCGGGGATTAACATTTGTTGACCAAGCCGGGACAACCAGGCACTTTAACACCGACCACGTTTGTTGTGTTGAAGTGCGGGTCCGTTGAGGAATGTTATGAGCCTGCTGACTGATTACACCTATAAGGGAAAGCATAGACAATTCCAGGAAAGGGACCATCGTATCTCGTTGGCCCTTGCCCTACTTTCCGCCACGGCACTATCGTCTGTGAGTTATGGGCGCGCGGCGGCGGACCCTCCCGGGGGCTGGGAATCGATCATTGCCTGCGAAAGCGGAGGCAAGAACATTCACACCGCAATTTCCGGACCCTTCACCGCTAGCGGTTTTTTCCAGATTACCAATGGCACTTGGCTCCGCAATGGCGGCGGCCAATTTGCCGCTACCGCAATGGGTGCGTCGTTCGCTGAACAAAAGATCGTCGCTAACAACATCTTCAGGAGAAATCCCAGCCTCTCCGACTGGAATGCGTCCCGAAGTTGTTGGGCCAGTGGGAAGAAAAAGCTTACCGTCCAGCTCCCTAACGCTGGTCCAACTAAACAAAGGGCAGTCATCGCCGCAAAGCCAGTACCCGTTAAGCCAAAGCCTCAAACAAAGCCATCTGTGGCGCGCGTCACGCCTGGTGCCGTGCACGTGGTCAAGCGCGGAGACACCTTGGCTCGAATTGCAGGCACCCATTGGAGAACGGTGTGGCAACTTAACCGGGCAACTGTTCACAACCCAAACAGGATCTACCCAGGACAACGTCTTAGACTTTCCTAATCTGAAAAGCGAGTCCGATGAAGCGTCGCATTGGGGAGCGGCGGGTGATCCTTGGACTCATGGGTGTACCCTTTGTCGCTTTTGGCTTAGGAATTCTTTACAACAATGGCACAGGTCAAAACCTTGCCCCGTCTGTGGAAGCTATAGCAACCGCGCTATTCGGCTGGTTGTGGATAATAGCAGGCTTCCTAGCGGTAATAGCCATGCTGGCTAGTGGAACCAAAAAGGTGGCCGAAGAGGTAGGTTATGGTCTCCTCTTCGCGCCACCTTTTGTGTGGATGGCTGCTTATATTATCACCATTATTTATGGTGGGGGATTCGCTCCGTTCGTTGGTTTCCTAATCACTGGCACATTTGTCGTTCTCATCCTCTACTTGGCGAGGTACATGAGAAATGGGTGACAATGACAGATGCTCAAATTATAGTCACGTCAGTTTTAGGTGTGTTAACTGTAGTAGGCGGAATCTATACTGCCTTGCAAGCTCGAAAGGCAAATCAACAGTCCACTGTAGTCACAGGCTATGACACCTTGGTCCGCAACCTGCAACATGAGAATCAGTCTCAGAGTGAGGAGATCACGCAACAGGGTGATAGAATTGCCCTCCTGGAACGTCGCGTAGAGATGTTCCTTAGATGGGGTAGAGCGGTGATTCGTTGGTATGATTCGATCTCACTACCTGTGGGATCAGATCCAATGCCTTCTCCACATCACTCTATGCTAGAGGTCAACGGAGAGGCAAAGGAATGACGGAGCGCAACTTTAATTCACATGGCAAGCTAGAGGCTAACCTCTTTGCGCTTGTCCTGTTGGGCTTCTTCCTGCCTGCTATTCTTAGCAGTGTCTTTCCGTTCATCGAAGACTTGATGACTTACTTTATCATTCTTGTTCTTGCTACGGGTGCTTTAACCCTTCTCATTAATCGTCTCCGTGACGCTGCCGCTATGTGGCATGTCTTGCACGTGGACATTGAAACGCTTAGACAAGAGGAATTAGATGACGAACCCTAATGCTCCTCATCCTATTTGGACGTGGTCGTTCTGGAAGGCCACGATTGAGCGCGTTCTCTTCACGTTCCTTGAGTGTTACTTTGGTGTTTTTCTTTTCTCAACTATTGACTTTAACGTCTTTACGTGGAACTGGATACTCACGCTAGGGCCTGCCCTAGGAGCAGCCATCCTCTCACTCGTGAAATGCTTGCTCGCTGCGCTTGGCGGCAACCCTGGTCCTAGCGTGGCTAACGAGACTCTTACCGACTATCCTAGGGTGGGTCGTACCGCGTAGATCCACATCGAACTACATGTGGGTAATTCAGTTGTTGACCTTGCGGTGTGGATCTTTTGGTGGTACGGTTGACCCGTGCTCAGTCCCGCGACGCTAGAGAGGTTTTGGTCTTACGTAAATAAAACCGAAACCTGTTGGATCTGGACGGGGTGTAAATCAAAAAGCAATACTAAAAATGCGAAATGGTATGGGCACTTCACAATAGGCAATAAGAGTTATATGGCTCATAGAATTTCGTATCGATTAGTTAAGGGTCCTATTCCTCCCAAGATGGTATTGGACCACGTGTTCCCTCGTTGTACTAACACCTTGTGTGTGAATCCAGACCACTTGGAACCTGTTACTAGTAAAGAGAATGCTCGTAGGTATTTTTACCAGTTTGACTCTTGTTGGAGAGGTCACTTATTTACTATTGAAAACACGTATAGGTCACCTAACGGTGGACGTAGACAGTGTAGAATTTGTAGAAGAATGAATGGTAAGAGGCATCGAAGGCGTCAAGAAAGAAAGAGGCTACTGAATGCCCCATGAGGTGCACAACTCCGAACGTAGGTCATTCAGAAGCTGTCGTCGCAGGCATCATTGGGCTTACGTAGATGGTTACGTGCCAATTGAGCCTGAGGATAGGCTTGATTTCGGCATTTGTTTTCACTGTGGAATGCAGGTCTTCTACAATCCTGCTACGTGGGACACTACCGACGATGATGAAAAGCTAGCCGGTGCTATTCAGGCATTCCTTGTAGAGGCTGAGAAGCAACGTAAGCGATACCTTGAGAGTCACAGGCTCAAGGAACTACCTTTGGAAATGCAATCCGACTTCGAGGATAAGCTTGACCTCGGTGTAGGAATGCTGACCTATCACGCTAGGTATATCCACCCGAAGTTCGACGGTTGGTTCCGTCCTATTGCAGTCGAGATTCCTTTCGAGGTTCCTCTCGAAGATCCTGACAATCCTGGTCAGTTTCTCCGGTGCCTTAACTCTCCTGC
>Ga0207683_10001289_pt1 | contig 22697 bp, 10 predicted proteins | sample KBSM73metaG_FD_184333 | JGI IMG/M metagenome (GOLD analysis project Ga0207683, IMG submission 184333) | Miscanthus rhizosphere microbial communities from Kellogg Biological Station, Michigan, USA - KBS M7-3 metaG (SPAdes) (version 2) | ecosystem: Host-associated > Plants > Roots > Rhizosphere >... | reverse complement strand
TGAGATAAGGCTCATTCCGCAACGAATCCTGAAATGCCTGCGCGGTTCCCTGAAAGGTCGCATGGACGGCGGAAGGCATACCCAGGTCGCGTTGAGCTTTTTCGAGGGCAGTAACCGCGTCACCCAGAGCTACGTTTGGAGCCAGGTTGAAGGTGAGCGTGATGGCCGGATACTGGCCCTGATGATTCACCGTCAACGAGGTGCGCTTCGACTCGTAGTGCGCAATTGTCGAAAGCGGAATCATGGCCCCGGTTGTGGCGGGAACGGGTGCGGCGGCCGCGACAGCAGTCGTGGTCGTGGACAATGCGCTTCCGCCCGAGGCAGAGGCGTTGGCACCGGAAGCGGCGGCGGCCGGCGAGGTCATGTTTCCTGAGGGTGAAGTCGGCGCGACGAGGGCTCCGCCCGATGTCGGGAAGACGGCAGCGGCTCCACGGCTCGCGGTGGGCGGGCTGGGCGCGGGCGCTCCGCCCGCTGCGGGGCTAGTGGACGAGGGAGTTGTCGGGACGGTGGCAATCGAAGACATCGCCGCAGGAGCGCCGGACACATTGCTGGCCTTGATATAGATGTTGTCGAGAGCGTCGGGGCTCATCTGGTATTTCGGATCGACCTCCATGACCACGAAGTATTGGTTGAGGCCGGTGTACATTGTCGAGACCTGCCGCTGTCCGAATGCGTCGTAGAGCACCTGGTCAATAGCCTGCATGCTGATGCCGAGCCGCGATGCTGTATCGCGGTCGATCACGAGGTTTGCTGCCAGCCCCTGATTTTGCTGGTCACTCGAGACGTCTTTCAATTCAGGCATTTCGCGCATCCTGGCCTGCAAGCGCGGAGCCCACGTCGTCAGATCGTTCAGATTTTCGGCCGAGAGCGTGTACTGATATTGCGCGTCGCTGCCGCGCCCGCCAATCTGAATATCCTGTTGCGCCTGGAGGAAGAGCGTCGCTCCGGGTACACTCGTGAGCTTTCTCCGTAACCCATTCACAACCTGATCAGCCGACAAGCGATTGGGACGATCATTGAGCGGCTTGAGTGCGATGAACATGCGCCCGACATTGCTGCTGCCGCCGCCTGGGCCGCCACCGCCAACAAAGGCAGTCACTGTTTGAACGGATGGATCCTCGAGCACCATCTGCGCGAGTTGCTGCTGCTTGACGCGCATGGCCGGGAAGCTGATGTCCTGCGCAGCGCGGGTGGTGCCGCCGAGGCGTCCCGTGTCCTGCTGCGGGAAGAATCCTTTCGGCACGACGATGTAGAGATACACATTCAAGACAGCGGTGCCGATCGCCACGAGAAGAATGAGTGTCTGGTGACGCAACACCCAGCGCAGCGCCGCGTTGTATTCATAGTGCAGCCACTGAAAGGCTCCTTCCATCGCGCGGTAGAGGCGGCCGTGGCGGCTCTCATCGCGCGGTTTGAGGAAGTGAGCGCAGAGCATCGGAGTGGTGGTGAGCGAAACCAACATCGAAACCGCAATCGCGACGCTCAGGGTCACCGCAAACTCGCGGAAGAGTTTGCCCACAATTCCGCCCATGAGGAGGATCGGAATGAAGACCGCGATCAGCGAGGTGCTCATTGACAAGACGGTGAAGCCAATCTCGCGCGAGCCCTTCATTGCCGCGTCAAACGGCTTCATACCCTCTTCGAGATAGCGCGTAATGTTTTCGATGACAACGATGGCGTCGTCCACCACAAAGCCCGTAGAAATCGTGAGCGCCATCAGGGAGAGATTGTCGATGGTATAGCCCAGCAGATACATCACACCGAAGGTGCCCACCAGCGACAGGGGCACAGCAACAGACGGAATCAGTGTTGCCCAAACTTCGCGCAGGAAAAGGAAGACGACCAGCACGACGAGCACAACGCTGATGACCAGCGAGATTTCGACATCGCGCACGCTGGAGCGAATCGTGGTCGTCCGATCTACAGCTACGTTGATGGTGATGGTGGGCGGGATCTCGGCCTGCAGCCGGGGCATCTCTTTCAAGACGCTGTCCACGGTATCGATTACGTTGGCGCCGGGAATCTTAAAGATGATGATCAGGATGGAGTCTTTGAGCACTCCGCTGTGCCCGGGACCATTGATTCCTGCCAACCCGGCGGTGAGGATGTTGGACACGGAATCGGTCACCGTTCCAATGTCCGAGATACGAACGGGCGCGCCCGTCTGCCGGTTATAGCCGGCAATAATGGAACCAAAATCGGAGGCTTTGAAGATCTGATCGTTGGCGTTGATCTGCCAGCGGTGTTCTGCGTCTTCAAAAGTGCCTTTGGGGCGATTCGCGTTGGCGCCGGCAAGCGCGGTGCGGACGGCTTCGAGTCCGATGCCGTTGCTGCCGAGTTGCATGGGATTGAGCTCAACGCGGACCGCAGGCTGCGAGCTGCCGCCTACAAATACCTGGCCCACGCCCTGAATCTGGGCGATGCGCTGCGCCAGAATCGAGTCTGCCATGTCATAAATCTTTGGCTTGGGCACAACATCCGAGGTCAACGTGAGAATCAGAATCGGGGCCTCGGCGGGGTTGGCTTTGCGGTAGCCGGGATTCTGCGGCAAGTAAGCCGGCAATTGGCTGCGAGCGGCGTTGATGGCGGCTTGTACTTCGCGTGCGGCGGCATCGATGTTGCGATTGATGTCGAATTGGAGATTAACCGAGGCCGAGCCCAGCGAACTCGACGAGGTCATTTGGTTGACGCCGGCGATGCGTCCAAATTGACGTTCGAGCGGTGTCGCAACCGCTGAGGCCATGGTTTCTGGACTTGCGCCGGGCAACCCCGCACCCACACCGATCACCGGGAAATCAACATCGGGTAACGACGCCACGGGCAGCAGGGAGTAAGCCACCGAGCCGGCCAGGAGCAGCGCCATGCTGAGCAGCGAAGTGGCGACCGGGCGTCGAATAAAGGGTGCGGAAAGATGCATTGCCGGTCCTCAGTCCGCGCTTACCGATTCTTGCAGGTAGCTGGTCTTGATTTCGCGCGGCTTCATGCGCCTGGCCAGCTTGTCAAAGTAGAGATAGATGACGGGAATGGTATAAAGCGTGAGCGCCTGCGACATGAGCAGTCCGCCAACGATCGTGATGCCCAGCGGCTTGCGGAGTTCTTCGCCGGTGCCTCCACCGAGCCAGAGCGGCAGGCCGCCAAGCAAAGCCGCCATGGTGGTCATCAAGATGGGTCTGAAACGAAGCTGGCACGCTTTGAAGATGGCTTCTTCTGCGGGGAGTCCATCCTGGCGCTCGGCCTGCAGGGCAAAGTCAATCATCATAATGGCGTTCTTCTGCACAATTCCGATGAGCAGGATAATGCCGATGAGCGCAATCACACTGAATTCCGTGCGCGTAAAGAGAAGGGCAAGAAGGGCTCCCACACCGGCCGAGGGCAGAGACGAAATGATCGTGATGGGGTGGATGTAGCTCTCGTAGAGCACGCCGAGCACGATGTAGACGGTGACGAGCGCGGCGAGAATCAACAGGGGTTCGTTGGCCAGAGAAGTTTGAAATGCAGCTGCCGTTCCCTGAAAGCTGGCATTGATGCTGGCCGGCATACCGATACGCTGTTCAACCCGGTTCACTGCTTTCACGGCATCGCCCAAAGCTTTTCCCGGCGCGAGGTTGAAGCTGATGATCGTTGCCGGGAATTGTCCCTGATGTCCAATCGAAAGTTGCGCACGAGACTGCTCCCAATGTGCCAACGTACTGAGGGGTACCTGCATTCCATTCGCGGATTTGACGTAGAGATTATTGAGCGTAGAGGGATCGGTCTGGAAATTCTTCCCGACCTCCATCACAACGTGGTACTGGTTGAGCTGGGTGAAGATGGTTGAGATCTGGCGCTGTCCGAATGCATCGTAGAGTGTGTTGTCCACGTCTGCCATTGCGATGCCCAACCGGGCGGCGGTATCACGATCAATGACGAGTTGCGCGCCGAGGCCGTCATCCTGCAGATCGCTTGCGACATCTGTAACGATTGGCTCTTTGCTCAGTTCCTGCACCATCTTGCGCGTGAAGGTGGCGAGCTCAGCGGAGTTCGGATCTTCAAGCGAGTACTGAAATTGCGTACGGCTGACACGATCTTCCACGGTCAGATCCTGCAGCGGCTGGAGGAAGAGCTGGATGCCATCTACGTGCTCCAGTTTGGGCTGTAGGCGGCGGATCACTTCGGTTGCGGATATCTTCCGCTTTTCGAGCGGCTTCAGGTTGATCTGAATTCGGCCGGAGTTCAGTGTTGTGTTGGTTCCGTCTACCCCGATGAACGAGGAAATATTTTCGACCGCATCGTCCTGGAGGAGCACGTCCACAAGCCGCTCCTGCCTCTCGGCCATGCTGGTAAAGCTGACTGATTGCGGTGCTTCTGATATTCCCAGGATCACGCCGGTATCCTGCACGGGAAAGAAGCCCTTGGGTATGACGATGAAGAGCAGAATGGTGGCGACCAGTGTGGAGATGGTAACCAGCAGCGTGATGAAGCGATGCCGCAGAACCACCTGCAAGGTCCGTCCATACCACGCGATGATCGAGTTGAAGACCGTTTCAGACCAGTAGTAGAAGCGGGTTTGCTTCGCTGTCTTTTTATCCTGAAGAATTCGCGAGCACATCATCGGAGTCAGCGTGAGCGAGACTACCGCGGATACGAGGATTGTGACTGCCAGCGTGATGGCGAACTCGCGAAACAGCCGACCGACGACGTCACTCATGAAGAGCAACGGAATGAGCACCGCGATGAGCGAGACGGTCAGCGACATAATCGTGAATCCAATTTGCTCGCTGCCTTTGAGCGCGGCACGCATCGGGCTGTCTCCCTCTTCGATAAAGCGGGAGATGTTCTCGATCATCACGATGGCGTCGTCCACAACAAAGCCGGTAGAAATGGTGAGCGCCATCAGGGTGAGATTGTTGAGGCTGTATCCGAGCAGGTACATTACGCCGAAGGTGCCTACTATCGAGAGCGGCACCGCAACCGACGGAATGATGGTGGCCGCCAGGTTGCGCAAGAAAAGGAAGATGACCATGACCACGAGGGCCACGGTGAGCATCAGCTCAAATTCCACATCCTTTACGGAGGCTCGAATGGTCGTGGTGCGGTCGGTGAGCACTTTGACCTGCACGCTGCCGGGCAGACTGGCCTGCAGTTGCGGCAGCAGCTTCTTGATGCGGTCGACTACTGCGATGATGTTTGCGCCCGGTTGGCGCTGGATGTTTACGATGACCGCAGGCGTGCGATTCATCCACGCAGCCTGCTGAGAGTTTTCGGCTGCATCCACCACGGTGGCAACGTCGGAGGTGCGAACCGCGGCTCCGTTGCGATAGGCGACAATCACCGGCAGATAGTCGCTGCTCGAAACCAACTGGTCATTCGCGCCGATCGTGTAAGACTGCCGTGCACCGTTCAGGGTTCCCTTTGCCTGATCGACATTCGCCGCGGCAAGGGCTGTGCGCAAATCTTCGAGACTTAGATTGTAAGCAGCGAGCTGAGATGGATTGGCACGAATGCGAACTGCCGGCTTCTGTCCGCCGGCGATCGAGACCATGCCCACCCCGGTCACCTGCGAGATCTTCTGCGCAAGGTTGGTGTCGGCAGCATCTTCGATCTTGTCGAGGGGCAGCGTCTCCGAGGTAAGCGCCAATGTCATGATGGGCGCGTCCGCGGGATTTACTTTGCTATAGATCGGCGGATTGGGAAGATCGTTGGGCAGGAAGTTGCTGGCGGCATTGATGGCGGCCTGCACCTCCTGCTCGGAAACGTTGATGTCTTCTTCCAGATTGAATTCGAGCGTAATCACCGAGCCGCCGCCGGAACTGACCGACGTCATCTGCTTCAGTCCGGGCATTTGTCCAAACTGACGCTCGAGCGGCGCGGTCACGGAGGATGACATCACCTCGGGACCGGCGCCGGGGTAAAAGGTGAGTACCTGGATGATCGGGTAGTCCACCTCGGGCAAGGCCGATACCGGCAACTGCAAATAGCCTACCGCACCCGCCAGCAGGATCGCCGCCATCAGCAGCGAGGTCGCCACCGGGCGCAGAATAAACGGCCGGGATGGACTCAAGCTCACTGTTTGCGCCTCGGCCTGGAATCAGGGTTTGAGTTGGGCTGACTCCCAGTCACGGTCTGAGGCTCTCCTCCCTTGTTCGCTCCTTTGAAGAGGCCTTCTGCGGGAGTTTGTTCTCCCTCTGCGGCGCCGTGACCTGCGCCAGAACCTTGTCCTGCCCGCTGTCTTGCCACACTTACGATGACCTGCTGGCCGGGCCGCACGCGGTCCGCTCCATCCACTACAACCTGTGCACCGGGCGCTGGACCGCTATCGAGAATTGTTGATTGCCCTTCAGCAAGTGCAACCTTGACGGGCTGCATCTTTGCCGCGGGCTTGCCGTTGGTATCGTTTTCAATTACCCAAACGAACAATGAACCTTGCAGACCTGTCTGGATGGCGGCTGAAGGCACAACCAGTGCGTTCGCACGGTTTTCAAGTACGAGGTGAACATTCACGAACTGATTCGGAAAGAGGGTCTGATCCTTGTTGTCGAAGACGGCCTTTAGTTTGGCTGTTCCCGTAGTGACGTCAATCTGGTTGTCGGCCGTTAGCAGCAAGCCGGTTGTAAGCTTTTGGATATCGCTGCGGTCGTATGCGTCGACGGGCATCCGCTTATCGGCGGCTAGCTTATGGAGCACCTGGGGCAGTTGGTTCTCGGGAAGGGTGAAGTAGACGGCGATCGGTTTGAATTGATTGATGACCACAAGGTTTGTGCTGTTGGCGGAGATTATGTTGCCCGGATCCACGAGGCGCAAGCCGATGCGTCCATCGATCGGCGCCTTGATGTAACACCAGCTGAGCTGCAACTGGGCCGTCTCAATTGCCGCATTGTCAGATGCAATTGCACCTTCATACTGACCTTGCTGAGCCTCGTTGGCCTCCATCGCCTCTTTTGATACGACTCCGGCGTCGTAGAGCGCCTTGTAACGGGCGAACTCGGCTTTCGCGTTCTTAAGCAGCGCCTGATCATGGGCGAGCGTGCCTTTTGCCTGATCGAGCGCGGCCTGGTACGGCTTCGGGTCGATCACCATGATGGTTTCGCCCTGCTTCACTTCCTGACCCTCGATAAACTTCACAGGCAGAAGTTCGCCGCTCACTCGCGCCTTAACCGTCACGCTCATGTACGGCGTCACCGTGCCCAGCGCCTCTAGGAAAATCGGCATCGGCTTCTGCTCGGCAGGTACGACCTGAACCGGGACCGGGCGCCCCTGTAATGCAGCGGCCTGGTTCGCGGCAGCGGCGTCGGATTTCTGGTGATTCTGGTAGACCCTCCACACGATCAAGCCCAGAAGGCCTGCAAGGACGAGATAGACAACAATCCTTATCCCCGTCCTCTTGCCGCCCGGTTGATTTGGTTCGCCAGTTCCTGGCAAATGAGTTTCCCCGGTTCTTGGCAAATGAGTCTCAGTGGCGTCTTGTATCGGCATGGTGTCGCTTCCAGTCGTTTTCGCTTGGATAGTGCCCACAGGCGGGGCGGAGATTTTCGTGTGTGACGAGCGCCATTCCGGCGCACGATTCCACGTTATAAGGACGAAATGGCATTAGCAAAGGTTTCGCGAGCGCCGTGCACCTTAGAGTGCGCTCCGAGATCCAAAACCGATGTTAGTTGGATGCAGGCGTCCGACTGATGCCCGCCTCCAACGAAAGGACATATAACGCGGAGCTTCCCATATAATTTGGACGAAATGATCTGGTGCAAGTTTACTGTCGGCTCGAGATCTGCTCGGCGAATAACAGACAGGTTAATAGCAGATTTCAAAATCGATGGGGCCCTCGGCTCTTTCCTCTGTCGCGTGAGGCCCATTTGCCGCTGAATGCTGAAATTGCCGCACCGGCTGTCCCTGTTTCGGTCGAGCCTCCCTTGTGTGTCGATCTTGATGGCACTCTGGTTAAATCGGACACGCTCCTGGACGGCCTTTGCCAGTTTGCCCGCCGGGAGCCGCTTCAGACTTGGAGAGTGCCGCTGTGGCTTGCCGGAGGGCGCGCGCGGCTGAAACTTGAAATCGCTCGCCGCGCCCCCCTCGATCCATCGCGGTTGCCCTACAACGGCGACCTGCTTCGGTACCTGCAGGCGCAGAGGCGCGAGGGTCGTCCGATTTTTTTGACCACGGGAGCCGACGGCGGTTTGGCGCAACGTGTTGCAGCGTATCTCGGCATCTTTGATGGCGTATTGGCTTCGGACAGCACCACAAATCTTACCCACTTGAGAAAACTTGATCGTCTCAAGGCCCGATTCGGGACGTTTGACTATATTGGCAACTCCAATGCCGATCTGGCGCTGCTGGCAGATGCGCGCATAGCGATGCTGGCTAATCCGACTGCAGGCCTGCGAGTGGCTCTGCGCTTCCGCAAGCTCAGGATTGCTCGCCAATTCGTGGATCAACGCCACCCGATACGCACGGTTCTGAAGGCTATTCGCATCCACCAGTGGGCCAAGAACATCCTGCTGTTCGTTCCGATGCTGCTCTCCCATCAAGTTACTTCGAAGTCCATTGGTGCGGTTTTTGCGGCTTTCTTCTGTTTCAGCTTTATGGCCTCAGCCAACTATCTGCTGAATGACATGCTCGACATTGAGAACGATCGGCGGCATCCTTCGAAGCGGCTCCGTCCTTTTGCTGCTGGAGACCTGCCGGTAGCAGGCGGAATGCTTCTTGTTTTTGGACTCGTGGTTGCTTCAATCGGGATTCTGCCGCGGTTGCCGGCGGCTTTTGCCATGTGGCTTGGCTTCTACATCGCCGGCACAATGGCTTACTCCTTGTTCTTGAAGCAGCTAACGATCGTGGACGTTCTGCTGCTCTCGAGCTTGTATACCCTGCGGCTTCTGGCGGGTGGTGCTGCAACCGATACGGAGATCTCTCCGTGGCTGGGAGGATTCTCGACATTCCTCTTCCTGGCGCTGGCCATGGTCAAGCGATTCAGCGAACTCGAAAATCTGCGTGAGAGGGGCTCGACCGTCACTCACGGGCGCGGCTACCTGGTGGCCGACATGGAGCAGGTGCGCAGTTTTGGGACCTCCAGCGCCACGGCTGCAGTTGTCGTCTTCATGCTGTACATCGCGCGCCCCGATGTCACCGCGCTTTATCGCCACGCCACGCGTTTGTGGCTCGTTGTTCCTCTGCTGATTTATTGGCTCTATCGCATTTGGCTGGTGGCCTCTCGCGGGGAACTCGACGATGACCCGGTGGTTTTTGCAATGAGTGACCGTGTGAGTATCGCCGTTGGATTGCTGGTGGTTGCTGTAGCTGTATATGCGCTGTGAATTGAAAGTTAGAGCCGCTCGAAGTGGCTCGTATGCTGAGATGCAAACCCTCCCAATTTGCATCTTTCGGTGTGGGGACCGCGTCTCTAAGGCATAACGGCCTAGCCCGAGCGCGAAGACACACCAAGCGCGTCATCGTCTACCATTGGTTAGTTTAAGTCCCATGTTGGAACGGACCTGAACGGAAGTTCAGTCGTTCATGTCCGGAACCCGTTGAGTCGCTTTTTGCCTGGAGAATTGGACAGCGCGCCAGAAGCACGGCGGGCAGCCGCTCCGGAGTCACAACGGTGACGGGCAGATCGCCTCAGGAGCGAGTACCAGCCCTATGATGTGGATTGTCCGGCTAGCGCTTCGGCGGCCCTATACCTTTGCCGTCTTTGCGTTATTGATTGTTATCCTTGGCGCATACAGCATCGTCTCGATGCCTACGGATATCTTTCCGAATATCGACATCCCTGTTGTTACAGTCGTCTGGAACTACACCGGACTGTCTGCTCAGGAAATGTCGACCCGCATCGTGTTCAACAGCGAACGCGGAATGACAACGACGGTCAGCGACATTGAGCATATTGAGTCGCAATCGCTGAATGGCCTGGCCATCATCAAGATCTTCTTCCAGCCGCACGTTGACATCGGGAGTGCGGTCGCACAGGTGACGGCAATCTGCCAGGTGCAGCTCCGTCAACTCCCGCCTGGCACCAATCCGCCGTTCATCATTCAGTACAACGCATCCAGCGTGCCCGTCCTGATGCTCGGGCTTTCAGGAACGGGCCTTAACGAACAGCAGCTATTCGATCTCGGCACCAACACTATTCGTACCCAGCTCGCTACGATCGAGGGCGCGCAAACTCCTTTTCCGTACGGCGGCAAGCAGCGTCAGATTCAAGTTGATATTGATATCGCGTCGTTGCAAGCCAAGGGCCTGTCGCCGGCGGATGTCGTCAATGCCATCTCTGCGCAAAATCTCATTGTGCCCTCCGGCACCATGAAGATCGATCGCTTCGAATACGCGATTGAGACGAACTCCTCGCCGTCGATTGTCGATCAGTTGAACAATCTTCCCATCCGATCGATCAATGGCGCCGTCGTCTATGTACGCGATGTTGCTCACGTCCGGGACGGGAGTCCTCCGCAGACCAATATCGTGCGTGTCGACGGTCAGCGCGCAGCCATGATGAGCATCATGAAGACCGGTTCGGCCTCTACCCTCAAGATCATTCGAGATGTGCGGGACAAAATCGAGAGTATCAAGGGTCAGCTTCCGCCGGAGCTCAGAATCAAGCCGCTTTCTGATCAATCGATCTTCGTTCGCGGCGCAATCAGCGGTGTTGTTCGCGAGGCGATGGTCGCTGCGTGTCTCACGGCGGTCATGATCCTGATCTTTCTCGGTAGCTGGCGTTCCACTCTTATCATTGCCGTTTCGATCCCGCTGTCGATACTGAGTTCTCTCACGATGCTGGCCGTGCTGCACGAGACCATCAACATCATGACGCTCGGCGGACTGGCGCTGGCGGTCGGTATCCTGGTCGATGACGCCACTGTTGAAATCGAAAACATCAATCGCAATCTGGAGTCGGGCAAGGAGATCGAGCAGGCCATTCTCGATGGAGCCGCGCAGATCGCGACTCCCGCGCTGGTCTCCATGCTTTCCATTTGCATTGTGTTCGTTCCCATGTTCCTGCTGAGTGGGGTGGCACGCTACCTGTTTGTGCCGCTCGCAGAGGCTGTAGTCTTCGCGATGGTTGCCAGCTATCTGCTCTCCCGAACTGTTGTACCGACGATGGCGAAGTATCTGCTGCACGAGCATGACGACGCCGCGGTCGCCCGAAAGGGAATCAGCCGCAACCCATTCGTCCGCTTTCAGAGAGGCTTCGAATCCGGGTTTGAAAAGTTTCGCAACGGGTATCTTCGTTTACTGAATCTGTGCCTCGACTTTCCGGCTGTTTTTCTTGTCGCCTTTGTTCTCTTTGCGGTCGGTTCGGTTGGCTTGCTGGTTCCGTGGCTCGGTCAGGACTTCTTTCCCTCGGTCGACTCCGGGCAGTTCAAGATTCACGTCCGCGCCCGCACGGGTACACGCATCGAGGAAACGGCCGCACTGTGCGACCGGATTGACGCTACGATTCGCAAAAACATACCTGCGAGCGAAGTGGTCACGATCGTCGACAACATCGGCTTGCCCTATTCCGGCTTGAATCTTTCCTACTCCACCTCGGCTCCGATTGGCCCGGCGGATGCGGATATCCAGGTGCAGTTGTCGGCCGATCATCACCCCACCGATCACTACGTCGAGAGACTTCGCACCGTGCTCGCACATGATTATCCGGGCACCACGTTCTATGTGCTGCCTGTCGACATCGTGACCCAGATCCTGAACTTCGGTCTCTCCGCTCCAATCGATATTCAAATCGTCGGCCCTAATCTCTATGGAAACCGCGCTCTTGCGGAGAAGATGCTTGACGAGGTCCGCTATATTCCGGGGGCTGCGGACGCGCGCATTCAACAGCCTTTCAATTACCCGAATATGACGGTCAACGTTGACCGAACCCGCGCGCAAACCATCGGCCTCACACAGAGAGATGTTGCGCAGAGCCTGCTGGTCGCGTTGAGCGGCAGCTTCCAGACTTCGCCGAGTTTCTATCTTGATCCGCGCAACGGTGTCAGTTACAACATCGCGGTGCAAACTCCGCAATACGGGCTCGATTCGCTGGCAGAGTTGCGAAGCCTGCCCGTGACAGCGAGTGCCAGCAGCGCGGCGACTGTCGTCAATTCGTCCACGGCGAACATGCCTTCCGCCACTTCCGCTCCGGGGTCCGCGCAACGCCCGGTACAGGTACTCGGCAATCTGGCTTCGATAACGCCTGGCGCCGAACTGGGAACCGTGAGCCACTACAACGTGCAACCGGTGATCGACATTTACGCAAACGTCGTCGGCACCGATCTTGGAACTGTCACGCGCGAGGTGGAAGGGGTCATCGAACGGCACGAGAAGGACAAGCCGAGGGGATCCAGTTTCATTTTGCGCGGGCAAAGCGAAACGATGAAGAAGTCGTACATCGGATTGCTGACAGGACTCGTCTTTTCGATCCTGCTGGTGTATCTGCTCATCGTTGTGAACTTCCAATCGTGGCTCGACCCGTTTCTCATCATCTCCGCGCTGCCGGCTGCGCTCGCGGGGATTGCGTGGTTCCTCTTTCTTACGGGGACGCGGCTGAGTGTTCCCGCACTCACCGGGGCAATCATGTGCATGGGCGTAGCGACCGCCAACTCCATTCTGGTGGTGAGCTTCGCGCGCGAACAAATGGAGGAATTGGTCGGAGACGCGCGCCAAGCCGCATTGAACGCAGGATTCGTTCGCCTGCGTCCGGTGCTGATGACCGCCCTGGCTATGATCATGGGCATGATTCCCATGGCGCTCGGTATGGGCGAGGGTTCCGAGCAGAATGCGCCGCTCGGCCGCGCTGTTATTGGTGGCCTGTTATTGGCGACCGTGGCCACACTCTTTTTTGTTCCCGTATTCTTCTCAGTGATTCATGGCTGGCTTGAGAAGCGGAGCAGGGCGAATCGCAGGGAAGCGCAAGCCGCGACCTTTGACGAATTCGACTAGGTCCTACTTTTGTTGCAGGTTTTCGGAGTTGTGTTTTTATGACTGAAGAATCCAGTTCGAAGCATCAGCCGGCTGCAGCCAGGCCGGCACACAATCGCGAGACCGCGCCCGAGCAGCGACGCCTGTCGCCGCGCTATGCCATCACCGGCGCCGTCATCATCATCCTGGTGTTCGCGGTCCTCGCTACGGTTGGAATTCTGAATCGCAGAAACCACGACCGAGTGCTGGCGGATACCACCACCACCGCTGCCGCTCCCGCGGTGATCGCGCTGCCCGCCAAGTCTGCCGCGCCTGCGGAAGGCTTCGTTTTGCCCGGCAATGTAACCGCCTTTACAGACTCGCCGATTTATGCGCGTACCTCGGGCTACCTAACGCATTGGTACTTCGACATCGGGGCTCGCGTGAAAAAGGGAGCTCTGCTAGCGGATATCGCGACACCTGAAGTCGATCAGCAACTGGCACAAGCAGAAGCTGACCTTGGCACCGCGCAAGCCAACGCCAACAACGCCAAGGCCCAGGCAGAGCGCTACCAGGGACTCGTGGAGTCCAACGCCGTATCGCGTCAGGATACCGAGACCTTTACCAACCAGGCGACAGCCACCGCTGCAGCAGTTCGCTCCGCACAAGCCAATGTGCAGCGCCTGAAGGAATTGCAATCTTTTGAGAAAGTCTACGCACCCTTCGACGGAGTCATCACTGCCCGCAACGTTGACACCGGCCAATTGATCGACCCGGGTGCAGGAAAAGAGCTCTTCCACTTGCAGGCCATTCAGACCCTGCGTGTCTATACCAATGTGCCGCAGATCTACTCCTCGAATATCAAGCGCGGATCGAAGATAGATCTCACCTTTCCCGAATATCCCGGCAGGAAATTTCAGGGGACGCTCGTTCGCAGCGCCGATTCGATTGATCCTTCGAGCCGCACCCTGCTCGTGGAAATCGATGTTGACAATCAGAAGGGCGAGTTGCTTCCCGGCTCATTGGCACAGGTGCATTTCAAGGCGCACTCGACAACACCCACATTCGTCATCCCCGTTGCTGCGCTCATCTTCCGCAGGGAAGGAACCGAGGTGGGTGTGCTGACCAGCGACAACAAGGCTCACCTCGTTCCGGTCATTATCGGCCAGGATGATGGCGCGAGCGTCCAGATTGTCGGCGGACTCAAGGCTGATGACCTTGTCATCCAAGACCCGCCCGACTCACTGATCGATGGCGAAAGGGTGAATCCACAGACTCCGCCCAGCCAGAATCAAAACAGCCAGCCCGCTGAGGGAGGCAAGTAAGCATGCGGGTTTCTTCAATTCAAGCGGGTGAACGAGCAAGTCGCAGGGTGCCTCTCGGCTCTCGTTATGGACTGTCGGTTCTGGCCGTATCTGCGCTCGCCATCGTTATCAGCGGCTGCAAGCCTGTAGGCCCGAACTATAAGCGCCCCGGCTACGATGCTCCACCCGCATACAAGGAGACGGGCGCCTCGTCGGCAGTTGTGCCACCGCCTAACCCAGCAGGCGGCGGCTGGGTGCCTGCTTCCCCTTCGGATGGCATGTTGCGCGGCAAATGGTGGGAGGTTTATCAGGAACCCGAACTTAACAGACTTGAAGATCTCGTTACGACGCAGAATCAGAATCTTCGGGCCGCGCTGGAGAACTATCTGGCTGCCCGGGACCAGGTGCGGGTCGCGCGCGCTGCCTTTTACCCGACGCTCTCGGTTGGTTCTTCGTTTACGCATGAGAAGCTCTCGGAGAACCGACCTCTTACGGGGGCCATTTCCCACTCGAACTACAACGACCTGCTGCTTGCGGGGCAGGCGAGTTGGGAGCCGGACTTCTGGGGGCGCATTCGCCGCACGGTGGAGGCTGCCCGCGCAAACGCCCAGGCCAGCGCTTCCGATGTGGCGGTTCTCGACCTGAGCCTGCATGCTGAGCTTGCACAAGACTACTTCGAACTTCGCGGACTTGATTCTCAGAGTCGCCTGCTTCAGTCCACTGTCACAGACTACGAGCATCAACTCGACCTGAATCAGCGACTGCTTAAAGGCGGAGTAGCTTCGGAGGTTGTGGTCGCCCAGGCCCTGACGCAGCTTCAGACCGTGCGCGCGCAGCTGATCGACGTCAATGAAGCCCGGGCACAATACGAACATGCCATTGCCACGCTGGTGAACAAGCAGGCTGGCGAACTCACGCTACCGGCTTCGCCGCTTGACCTGGAACTTCCAAAAGTTCCCATCGGACTGCCTTCGCAGCTTATAGAGCGCCGGCCCGATATCTCCGCCGCTGAGCGCAGGATCGCAGCCGCCAACGCCCAGATCGGCATTGCGGTCAGCGCGTTCTATCCCACGATCACCCTCGGCACGAGCGGAGGGTTCGAGAGCACGCACTTTGGCACATGGATTCAGGGCCCTAGCGCCTTGTGGAGCTTAGGGGCTCAGGCAACCGAGCTTCTGTTCGACGCAGGCAGGCGTCGTGCGATCACCGACCAGACAAAGCACGCGTACGAAGCGACGGCAGCAACGTACAAGGCTACCGTTCTCGGAGCTTTCAACGAAGTGGAGGACAAGCTCTCTGACCTGCGGATTCTTGAGCAGGAATCCGCTGCCGAACGGCAGGCGGTTGCCGCCGCACAGCACTCGCTCGACCTCTCGAATAACCGCTACAAGGGTGGCGTCACGAGCTACCTTGAAGTGCTGACCGCCGAAAGCGCACTGCTAACAAACCAGCGTACCTACACCGATCTGCAAACCCGGCAGTTTGCGGCCAGTGTTCAACTGATTCGCGCCCTTGGTGGCGGCTGGGACGTTTCGCAGTTACCCTAAAGCGAGTTTCAGAGCCGTCCCACCACGTGGCCCGCGCTCCGCGACATCCCCCGAATCGGTGATCCTTAACCCCAGAAAGTCCCGTATCATGCAACGTAGTAATTCTCCCCTTTTCCGGTGGGCCAGACATGAATGAACCTTTAGGCAGCGTAAGTACAGACCCTTTTGCCCTCATGGCAATCATTCGGATGCAGTCTGAGATCGCAAAACTCGGACTCGATCTGGGCGGAGTTGTAAGTCATGTGGTGGATCGAATTCAGACTTTGACCAACGCCGAAGGCGCGACGGTCGAATTTGCTGAAGGTGAAGAGATGGTCCACAGGGGCGTCAGTGGAATCGCCGAGCCCCTTCTTGGAGTGCGAACGAAGCGCGAAGGCAGCTTGTCAGGTCTGTGCGTCGAGCAGGGGAAAGTCCTGCGCTCTGATGACACGGACAATGATTCGCGGGTCGACATGGACGCCTACCGCAAAGTCGGAGTGCGCTCCATGGTTATCGCGCCGCTCGATCACAACGGAACTGCGGTGGGAGTGTTGAAGATCGTATCGACTTCGACAAATGCCTTCACGACTCGCGATGTGCGCGTTTTGGAACTGATGTCGGAACTCATCGCGGCGGCCATGTACCACTCCGCCAAAAACGAAACCAATCCACTGTATGTTCAGGCCACGCACGATTCTCTTACAGGACTGGCCAATCGTGCGTTGTATTACGACCGCCTGCACCAGCGTCTGCGCCTGGCTCGTCGCCATTCCGATTCTTTCGCGATTCTGAACATCGACATGGACGGCTTGAAGTCGATCAATGACCGCTTTGGGCATCGCGCCGGCGACGCGGCGATCTGCGAAACTGCCGCGCGCATCAGCAAGATTTCAAGACGTGCCGACGCGATTGCACGACTCGGCGGCGACGAATTTGGCGCCATCCTGGCAGACATCAAGACGCGCGATGGAGCTTTGACGGTCGCGGAAAGACTGAGCGAGGAGATCTGCCAGCCTTTTCAATTCGAGGGCCAGCGAATTTCACTCAATGCCAGCATCGGTATCGGAGTATTCCCACAAGACGGCGACGAGATTGAGGCGCTGATCGAAGCTGCCGATCGATCCATGTACGTCGTGAAACGAGCCCGAACCAGCCGCTGAGCGGATCGATCCGGTGTATATCGGCGACTCCGGTGCTGTTATCGCGTAATTGCATCTGTCCGGACGTGCTTGTACGCCTGTGCAGGGACGTCGGTCAGAGGCAGCGAAGGTCCTTCCCATAGCACTCGGGGTCCTCCGGGACTGGCGAACTGCAACGCCTCGAGCCGGAACACGTGCCGTCCTGCCCGCAAGCCGATGGATCCTTTGTCATATTGCATTGCATTTCCCGGCGCCCCGCATACCTGCGCGAAGGGTGGGCCGGTTTTCGCCAGTTCCACGCCGTCAATCAACAGCCGCGCGCCATCACGGGCCATCAGGTGGAATGTGTAGCCGCCGTCTGCGGGAATGCCGATTGAGCCCTCCCAGACTGTTGCAAAGCGAGTGAATCCATGAGAGTCCGCATGCAGATTGGAGGATTCGCCCTCAAAGAGCGGCGTCTCCTTTCTCAGATCGGGCAGCTCCGTCCATGCTCCCGGATAGACGTGCCAGATGAGGCCCTCAACAAGCGGGCCGACAGAGTTTGATGAGTCGTGCCACCGGGCAACAGCGACAATGGACTGGGCGGCCCAGTCCTCATGGTTGTTTTTGTCGGCGGCTCTCAGCAGGACTCGGAATCTTCCCGCTCCATTCAGCGCGTCCAAATCGGTGCCGTCGGCATCGGCGTATCGATGACGTACTGTTCGGCCTTTCGCCTGCGTACCATCGCCAAGGAACCACATGAAGTTTGCGTGCGGCGAAGGCGTCGCCGTAAACGTCACTTCGTCTCCCGGCCCGAATACCGGCGGATCAATGGTGAATCTCGCCACGGGGCCTGACGGAGCGGGAAACTTTGGCGTCGCAGCGCCACCGGCGACAACCAATTGCAACTCGGCGTCGTTGGTGGCACGATTCTGTCCGTACTTCACGTTGTCGAATGTCACGTCGGTCACGTTTCCCGTCAGGGTGGAGGAGGCCAGGGGCGGCTGGTCCAACGCCCAGATGTTCCTGAACGTGAATCCATGCACGGCGGGCTCGGCGTGATCGATCTGTACCAGGGAATACCAGTTGTCGAGCCACAGATTCTCAAAAGTGTAGTTCGAGTGATCGCCTTTTGATCCGTTTGCTCCCCACATGCCCAGGAGCCCGAAGGTTTGTCCGCATGCGCCGATTCCCCCGTGCAAGATGTCCGAGTTGCGCAGCGTGAAATTCCGAGAGTTGAAGATCTTCTGCGGCCATCCTGATCGCACAATGTTCGAAATGCTGGTCGAAAGCTGACTGTCCTCAACCAGGATGTTCTGCACGTCATGCCCCGGGCGCAGAATCTCCTCGTCGGTATACCCGTCCCAGTTGCCTTGCATGGCGATGTCATCATCTGAAGCGCGCAAGAACGTATTGCGTACCAGGGCGTCACCGCCGCCGAGCCAATCCATTCCATCCTGATTTGCGTTTCCGGGGTTGCCGCCAATCACGCGCAAGTCGTCATAGATGAACCCGCTGGTGTCTTTCATTTGAACCGACCATGTACGTTCGCGAACAATGCATGTGACGCCGCTGATCTGCACATCGCGAGCTTCGAGGGCGCCAATGCAGTGCCAATCGGGTTTTTGCATCCAGCCTTCGTCGGCTTTAGGGTCCTGTACGCCTTCGTACACGATCGTGCCTCGACCCAGCACCTTGACTCCATTCACCTTCCAGAGATTCAGACTGCCGTAGAAATACGATCCGGGCGCAAGGTACAGGGTGTCTCCACTTTTGGGGTTCAGGCTCTGGTGGTAAACGCCGGCCGGAAAAAATTGGACGTTAGCGCCTCGCGGCACAGGCGGAGGCGGCGAGCCCGCAAACAAAAACAACATCGTCGCGTGGTTCAGAAAATCTCTTGGCCGCGAGATTGAGAGCTTGGTCGGCCCGGCAATCTTGAAGCGGATCGTTTGGCCCTCGCGTTTGGGCCTGATGCCAAGGCGCCACGGTTCCACGTCGACGCCGCGATCCCAGAATCCTGCCTCGGCGGCGGTAATCGCCACTTCAACGGCTCCGGTGATATCGAAATTGACGAAGTCGTAGCTTGCTGCGGCGTGAGCGACATCCACGGGCTCGCCATTCACCATGACGGTAAAAGCGTTGGAGCGAAGCTCTTCAGGAACTGGAACAGGCTGAACGCGGGGTGCGGCAAGCGCGGCACCGGAGAGCGCAAGCACAGCAACCATGAGCACACGAAGAGCACGCAACAATTCGGACCCTGCAAATAAACTGGGGACGACTCCACTGTAGCACCGAAGGCTCAGATGCCTTCACCCATGGATACATACTCACGGAGGTGCTCGAGTTCCTGCCGGTAAGCATTGCGCTCGGCCTCTTCTGCCGCAAAAGGCTCTGCACGTGCCACCTGTGCGCCCAGCCTTTCTTCCAACTCTTCGACACGCGCTGACAACGCGATCAAAGCATCGGATAGCGGATCCTTTACGTCATGGGGATCCGTGATGAGCACGCGCTGCCCATTGCGATACACGATATGCGCGGGCACACCCACGACAGTCGAGTTTGGCGGCACATCTGTGAGCACTACCGATCCAGCGCCTACGCGCGAATTCTCGCCCACGGTGATGTTGCCCAGAACATTGGCGTTGTTGCCGATGAAAACACCGTCACAGACGGTAGGATGACGCTTTCCATGGCCCTTGCCCGTGCCGCCCAAAGTGACGCCCTGATAGATCGTCACGCCGCTGCCAACGATGGCCGTTTCCCCGATCACGACTCCTGTCGCATGATCGATAAAGAGCCGCCGCCCCAGCAGAGCGCCGGGGTGGATGTCCACTCCAGTAAAGAAGCGGGCAACTTGAGAGAGCATGCGAGCAGCAAGCCGCAACTTTGCGCGCCACAACACATGCGAAATGCGATGAAACCAGACGGCCCACAGACCCGGGTAGCAGAGCATGACCTCAAGCCAGGAACGCGCAGCGGGATCGCGCTCCAGCACCGAGTTCACGTCTTCGCGGATGCGATCGAACATGGGCCTCTCCCCGATTCTTACAGCGTAACCGGATGTGTGGGCAGCGCCAGCACTTCCTGGCGCAGGACGTCGAACAGGACGCTCGAAAGGTAACGCTCGCCGAAGCTTGGAATCACGACCACGATCAATTTACCTGCATTCTCAGGCCGTGCGGCGACCCTTAACGCGGCGACCACGGCGGCACCTGACGAGATGCCCACGAACAGTCCTTCTTCAAGCGGTAAGCGCCGCGCCATTGCGATCGACTCTTCATTGCTGACCTGAATTATCTCGTCGATCAGGCGGGTATCGAGCACCCCGGGCACAAACCCCGCTCCAATGCCTTGAATTTTATGAGGCCCCGGCTTTCCGCCACTCAGCACAGGGCTATCAGTTGGCTCCACGGCAATTGCCTTGAACTCCGGTTTGCGCCGCTTGATGTAGCTTGCGACACCCGTCAGAGTGCCGCCTGTCCCGATTCCTGAGATCAGGATGTCCGCCTTGCCGTCGGTGTCGTCCCAGATCTCCGGGCCCGTCGTTCTCACATGGACTGCCGGATTTGCAGGGTTGTCGAACTGCTGCAGAATGTACCCGTTCGGCGTCTTCGCAAGAATCTCATTGGCTTTCGCGATCGCGCCCTTCATTCCGTTCGGCCCGGGCGTCAGGACGATCTCCGCGCCGAACGCGCGCAACAGGACGCGACGCTCGGTACTCATGGTCTCCGGCATGGTGAGGATCACTTTGTAACCCTTGACGGCTCCAACAAACGCGAGCGCGATACCGGTGTTTCCACTTGTCGGTTCAATCAGAATCGTCTCGCCGGGCTTGATCTTGCCTGACTTCTCGGCCTCTTCGATCATGGCCAAACCGATGCGGTCTTTCACGCTCGACAAGGGATTCTGGCTTTCCAGCTTTGCCACCAGCGTTGCGGGCAATCCCGCGGCAACCCGGTTCAAGCGCACCAGGGGGGTGTGTCCAATCAGCTCAGTCACATTTGCAGCAATACGCGCCATTCAGAGTCTCCTTCGACCAGTGACAGCCCGGTCAGCTATACGAAAATTACGAGGGCAATGGTGACGCTGTCAGGCGGGAAAGACGATGCGCGATGAGAGCGCACTTGTGCATCGCAGCAGACACCAGGACGGCGTTAGCGACATCGACGCATAGACATAGCGTATTCCTGCTGCATGGTTTATGGCAAGCTGGCTTTGGGCCCAGACCGCGCTGGTGTAATGCTTCGCGATGCTAGGGCTTGCGCGATCTGGGTGCCGCAGTTAACTTGGGTGCCGGGGTGGCGGGGACCGCGCAGGGCTGCCCTGCGCATAAGGCCGATGTGATCCCCTTGCCCTCGGTGATGGAGTAAATGCGATCCGCAGCCGGGAGCCGGATCCTTTCCTTCAGGCCAGACGGCCAGCGAATCTCTACCGTGCCTGCATCCGTCGCGTCTCCAAGGCCAAAGTGCGGACGCTTGTCGTTTGAGGAGATATAGCTTCCCGCGCTCAGCACATCCTGGCGTTGCTTTATACCGTTCGCCGTCAGGAAGACGGCAGCGCCCACGGCATCGCGCGGGCTCCTTGGCCCTCCGGTCAAATTCAACTTGACCCAGTGATGATGGTCGGGGTTTACATTCCGGAGCATCACAGCGGGGCCATCAATCGAGCTGAGTACCACGTCGATTTTGCCGTCGTTGAACAAGTCTCCAAAAGCCGCCCCGCGCGCCGACAGCAACACCGCCAGCCCCGTGCCCTTGACCGCGGGCACGTATTCGAACTTGCCATCTTTGGTGTTGCGAAAGAGCAGTTGCCGTTGCGCGTAGGATGTGCCCCAGTTGGAGTGATCGGCAACTGGAAATACGTGCCCATTGGCAATGAAGACGTCTTTCCAGCCATCATTGTCGTAATCGAGGAATGCCGTTCCCCAGCTTAGAAAAGGAATCGAGTATTTGCCGATTCCTGCACGGTGGCTTACGTCTGTAAAACTTGCGTCACCGTCATTGCGGTAGAGCACCTTCGCGTCATCGGAGAAGTCGGTGACCAGCATGTCTAGGCGGCCGTTGTTCAGGTAGTCGCCGGTAGCGATGCCCATGCCCGCGACTTCGCGACCATCCTTATTGAGCGCAAAACCGGAAAGATAGCTTTCATCCTCGAATTTTCCGAATCCGTTGTTGCGATAGAGGTAATTAGGCGTGGAGTCGTTCGCAACCATGAGGTCCGGCTTTCCGTCGTCGTCCACGTCCGCAAATATGGCAGTCAATCCGAAGTACTTACTTTTGTCCTGCACGCCGGCTTTTTCACTTACATCGGTGAACGTGCCGTCGCCGTTGTTGTGAAAGAGATGATCGGGTTCACCCTCGAGACCACGCGGACCACAGGTCAGATTGCCGATGCCTCGAAACGCGCAGTCGGCAAAACCCACCACCTCACCATGAGGATATGGAAGCCTGTTGCGATCAAAGTGCACGTAGCCGGAGACGAAGAGGTCGAGCCGTCCGTCGCCGTCGTAGTCGCCCCACGTGGCACCCGACGACCAGTTGCCGAGGGTTACACCGGCTTTCTCTGCAACGTCGGTGAATGTGCTGTCGTGGTTGTTGCGGTAGAGGCGGTTCTTGCCGTAGTTCGCGACGAAGATATCGGGCCAGCCGTCGTTATCGAAGTCGCCCGCGGTCACGCCGAAGCCCCAGCGATCGTTGGTCACGCCGGCCTTCAACGAAACGTCGGTAAATGTTCCATCGTGATTATTGTGAAACAGTGCTGCATGCGGTGACGGCTCCTTGCCGTCAAGGGCATTGAACGTGGAGCCGTTGACCAGGTAGATGTCGAGCCAGCCATCGTTGTCGTAGTCCAGGAGGGCGACACCAGAACCGTTTGACTCGAGAATGAATGTCTTCTCCGGGCCG
>Ga0207683_10001288_pt1 | contig 22697 bp, 22 predicted proteins | sample KBSM73metaG_FD_184333 | JGI IMG/M metagenome (GOLD analysis project Ga0207683, IMG submission 184333) | Miscanthus rhizosphere microbial communities from Kellogg Biological Station, Michigan, USA - KBS M7-3 metaG (SPAdes) (version 2) | ecosystem: Host-associated > Plants > Roots > Rhizosphere >... | reverse complement strand
CGCTGCCGCTCTTGCCGCCGGGACCGGCACTGATCGTGGCCGGCGACGTCTATACCGCATTCGACTACGCATCGTTCCACCGCCGGGCCGAGGCGATGGCAGGGGATGCATCGGGCGCGCGCGCGCACCTCGTGCTGGTCCCGAACCCGCCCTATCATCTCGAGGGAGACTTCGCTCTCGTCGACGGCCGGGTCGCGCTCGACGGCGGGCCGCGGCACACGTACGCGAGCATCGGCGTCTACGATACCGCCTTGTTCCACGAACTTCCGCGTGGATCGCCGCTCAAAATGCTTCCGTACCTCCAACGGTGGATAGCGGAGGGCCGGGTTTCAGGCGAAACTTTCGCGGGTGCGTGGGCCAACGTCGGCTCGCCGGAAGACTTGGCACAGCTCGATGCCGCGCTGCGACTGGGCGCAGCCGGCTGTGGCAATGCGCATAATGACGCCAACGTCGTCGACTCTCCGCGCGAAGGGCAATCCGGCGATTCGCGCACGCCTCCGACCGTGAAGACGCTTTAGCGAATGACCACAACCGACACTGCAAGCAACCCGCTGCTCGATTTCAGCGGCCTGCCCCGATTCGACGTGATAACGCCTGCGCACGCCGTCCCGGCCGTCGACGTGCTCGTCGACTCCGCGCGCAAGGCGATCGAGGCGGTTGTCGCCGATCCGCGCCCCGCGACTTGGAACACTGTCGCGGAGCCTCTTGCCGGACCGCTCGACCGGCTCGATCGGGCGTGGGCAGCCGTACAGCACTTCAACGCGGTGATGAGCACGCCCGAATGGCGCGAGGCCTATCACGCAGCTTTGCCCGCGGTCACCGCATTCTTCAGCGACCTGGCCCAGGACATGCGGCTTTTCGCGCGCTATCGCGAGCTCTCCGCGGCACCCGCGTTCGCGACGCTCGATCCGGCGAAGCGGCGCGCAGCCACCAACGAGTTGCGCGATTTCCAGCTAGGGGGCGCGGAGCTGCCCGCGCCGGAAAAGGCCCGCCTCAAGGCGCTGCACGAAGAGCTCGCGGTGCTCTCCGCGCGCTTCGATGACAACCTGCTCGATGCGGTCAACGCGTGGGCTCTCTGCGTCACCGATCCGGACGAACTGTCCGGCGTGCCGGACAGCGTGAGGGCCGAAGCGCGCGCCGCGGCCGCCGCGGATGGCAAGCCGGGCTTCAAGCTCACATTGCGCATGCCCTGCTACCTGCCCGTGATGAGCCACGCCGACAATCGCGCGCTCCGCTCGACGATGCACCGGGCCTTCGCGACGCGCGCCTCCGACCTCGGTGCAAGCGAGGCGTGGGACAATGGGCCCGTGATTCGGCGCACGCTCGAGCTGCGACGCGAGGCGGCGCTCCTTCTCGGCTATCCGAATTTCGCCGCGCTCTCGCTCGTGCCGAAGATGGCGAAGAGCGTCGACGAGGTGCTGTCGTTCCTGCGCGACCTCGCCCGCCGCGCGAAGCCCTTTGCCGAGCGCGACAACGCCGAGCTCAAGGCCTTTGCTTCCGCCGAGTTGGGCTTGGGCGATCTGGAGCCGTGGGACCGCGCGTACGCCTCGGAGAAGCTGAAGTCCAAACGCTTCGCCTTTTCCGAACAGGAAGTGCGCCGCTATTTTCCGGAAGAAAAAGTGCTGTCGGGATTGTTTCGCATCGCGGAGACGCTCTACGGCATCTCGATCCGCCGCGGGAGCGCGCCCACGTGGCACGCAGACGTGCGTTTCTTCGACGTCTTCGACGCTGCCGGCGCACTGATCGGCCACTTCTACCTCGACGCGTACGCGCGGCCGGGGAAACAGGGCGGGGCGTGGCAGGACGACGCCATCAATCGCCGCCGCGTCGGCGCCCATGTTCAACTCCCCGTTTCGAGCCTGACGTGCAATCTGTCGGCACCAACCGAAGGCGGCCCCGCGACGTTCACGCACGACGAAGTCATCACGCTCTTCCACGAGTTCGGCCACGGGCTGCACCAGCTCCTGACGAGCGTGGAAGTCCCGGGCGTGTCCGGGATCCAGGGTGTCGAGTGGGATGCGGTGGAGCTCCCCAGTCAATTCATGGAGAATTTCTGCTGGGAGTGGAACGTGCTCTCGCAGATGACCGCGCATGTCGACACCGGCCTGCCCCTGCCGCGCGAACTCTTCGAGCGCATGCTCGCGGCGCGCAATTTCCAGAGCGGCCTGGCGATGCTCGGCCAGATCGAGTCCGGCCTGTTCGACATGCTGCTGCACTCGGCGTACGACCCTGGCGGCAGCGAAACTCCGCAGGACGTCCTCGACGCCGTCCGGCGGGAAGTCGCGGTGACGCCGCGCGCGCCCTACGACCGCTACATGCACTCGTTCGCGCACATCTTCGCAGGGGGCTACGCCGCTGGATACTACAGCTACAAATGGGCCGCGGTTCTCTCCGCGGATGCATTCAGCGTCTTCGAGGAAGACGGTGCCGCGTGGCCCGCCGCCGGCAAGCGATTTCGCGACGAGGTCCTTGCCCGCGGGGGCACCCGCGACGCGATGGAGTCGTTCGTGGCGTTCCGGGGACGCGCACCCCAACTCGACGCGCTTCTGCGGCATAATGGCATGACGATGGAATAAAAGACTCGGGCCAGAGAACCACCGACCAGGATACGGAAGGAGAAGCCATGGCAAGGAAATCCAGCTCCACGCGGATTGCGCTTCTTTTTGGCATTGCCGCGGCCATGGTCGCGGCCGGCGCCGCAGCGCAGCAGCAAGTGTTCCGCTATGTCGACAAGGACGGCAAGGTCGTCTATTCGGATCGCTCGCCACCGACCGATTCGAAGGAAGTGCAGGCGAAGCGCCTGTCGCCCAACTTCATCGAGAACAACAACGTGCCGCTCGCCACCACTCAGGCTGCGGAGCGCTTTCCGGTGACCCTGTACACGTTCGCATGCGGCGCCGTGTGCGAGTCCGCCGAGGGTCTCCTCAATCGCCGCGGCGTTCCTTACACGACCGTCAACGTCGAGGATGCGAAAGGGGCGGAACAGTTGAAGAAGCTCACCGGTGAACAGCAGGCGCCGGTGCTGCAGCTGGGCGACAAGCTCGTCGCGAAGGGCTTCAACGAGGCGCGCTGGCAGGCGATGCTCGATGAAGCCGGATACCCGAAATCGGCGCCACGCCGGGTGGCGACCAAAGGCGCGCCGCCGCCGGACCTGGCGCCCGCGCAACCCGCCACGGCCGCGCCCGATGCCGTCCCCGTCCCGGGCAGCGGCTACCCGAAGAACTGATTTTCGCGATCGGCGCGCAAACCCGTCCACGCCCTGGGCGCGGCGGCACTTCGCGCGCCGCGCGTGTGCGCATCGCCGTCGGCATCTTCGCACGCACGCGGCGTAACCGCTGCATCGATTCGCCTTGAGACTCGCCACCTGGAACATCAACTCGCTCAACGTGCGCCTGCAGCGCTTGACGGCGTGGCTCGCGGCAACCGGTCCGGATATCGTTTGCCTGCAGGAAACCAAGCTCGTCGACGCGAAATTTCCGCGTCTCGAATTGGCGGCCGCCGGATACACCGCGCACTTCATCGGCCAGAACACGTACAACGGCGTCGCACTGATCGTGCGCGACGGCTTCGGGCCCGTGAACGACGTCGAACTGGCGCTGCCCGATTTCGTCGACGAGCAGAAGCGCGTCATCGCGGCGACGGTCGGCGACCTGCGCATCGTCGATTTCTACGTGCCGAACGGCCAGTCGGTCGACTCGGACAAGTATCGCTACAAGCTCGACTGGTGCCGGGCCGCCACCGCCTTTCTCGCGCGCGAGCGTGAGCGTCACCCGCGACTCATCGTGCTGGGCGATTTCAACATCGCTCCGGAGGACCGCGACGTCCACGATCCCGAGCTCTGGCGCGGGCAGGTGATGTGCTCCGACGCGGAACGCCAGGTGTTTCGCGACTGGCTGGCGCTCGGGTTGCACGACAGCTTCCGGCTGTTCCCCCAGCCCGCGAACACGTTCAGCTGGTGGGATTACCGGATGCTCGCGTTCCCCAAGAATCGCGGCTTGCGGATCGACCACATCCTGCTGTCGCCGCCGCTGGCCGAGCGCTGCACCGCGTGCCGCATCGACCGCAACGCGCGCAAGGGTGAAAAGCCGTCTGATCACGCGCCAGTGATCGTCGATCTCACGTCGTAATTCCTGCAACGCGACCTCGGATGCGCGCCAGGTCGCAAGCGTCCTTTGGCGTAATGGCATAGCCCTTCGGGCTTCGTACCCCAGGCGCCCGCAGGACTATGCCATTACGCCACACTCTCGCACAGCGGAGCGGCCCAAGGGTGGGGTGTTTGCGGGCGCCTGGGGTATGAAGCCCGCAGACACTCCACCCTTAGGCCGCAAAACTCTGAAGCCTGAAGGTCATGCCATTACGCCATGCGCGCTACGGCGCGCTCGCCCCGCCGCCCTTGCGCAGCTCCGGCTCGAGGCCGAGCTCCTGGATCTTTCGCGTCAGCGTGTTGCGGCCCCAGCCCAGCCATTGCGCCGCTTCGAGGCGATGGCCGCCGGTATGCGCGAGCGAGCGCAGGATGAGCGTGCGCTTGAATTCCCGCAACAGCCGCTCGCCCACACCTTGCTCCCCGCGCGCGAGCGCGTGCGCGAGCTCCCGGTCGAGCGCTGCGCGCCAATCCAGGTCGCTGCCGTTCGAGCCCGCCGCGCCGGAAGCGGGGTCGCGCAGTTCCGCGGGGAGGTCGGCGACATCGACGCGCTGCCCTGGCGCCATCACGGTGATCCAGTGACAGAGGTTCTCGAGCTGCCGCACGTTGCCGGGGAACGAGAACGCGGTGAGGACCTTCAACGCGCCTTCGGAGAGCACCTTCGGCTCGACGGCGAGATCGCGCGCGCTCTTCGCCAGGAAATGCCGGGCGAGCGGCGCGATGTCGTCCTGGCGTTCGCGCAATGGCGGCAGGCGCAGGCGCACGACGTCGAGCCGATGCAGCAGATCCTCGCGAAAGAGCCCGCGGCGCACGCGTTCCTCGAGATTCTGGTGCGTGGCCGCGATGACGCGGACGTTCGACTTCTGCGGCGCGTGGCCGCCGACGCGGTAGTACTCGCCGTCCGCGAGCACGCGCAACAGGCGCACCTGCAGGTCGGAGGGCATGTCGCCGATCTCGTCCAAGAACAGCGTGCCGCCTTCGGCCTGCTCGAACCGGCCGCGGCGCGCGCTTTGCGCGCCCGTGAAGGCACCGCGCTCATGCCCGAAGAGCTCGGACTCGAGCAAATCCTTCGGGATCGCCGCCGTGTTGATTGCAATGAACGGTCCCGCCGCGCGCGGGCTGTGCCGATGGAGCGCACGCGCGACGAGCTCCTTGCCCGTGCCCGACTCTCCGGTGATGAGCACCGTGGCGCTGGACTGCGACAGGCGTCCGATCGCCCGGAAGACTTCCTGCATCGCCGGCGCCTGTCCCAGCATCTCCGCGGACGCGCCCGATGCCGTCTCGACGGGCGTCTGCGCGGACGATTCCGCCATCGCCCTGCGGATCAGGGCCACGGCGTGATCGACGTCGAAGGGCTTGGGCAGATATTCGAAGGCACCGCCCTGGAACGCGGCGACGGCGCTGTCGAGATCCGAATACGCGGTCATGATGATCACGGGAAGCCGCGGGTAGCGCTCCTTCACTTTCTCGAGCAGCACGAGCCCCGATTCGCCGGGCATCCTGATGTCCGACACGAGCACGCACGGATCGCCGGATCCGATCGCCTGCAGAACCTCGGGCGCGGAAACGAAGGACTCGTAGGAAATGCCGTCGCGCTCGAGTGCTTTTTCGAGCACCCAGCGAATCGAGCGATCGTCGTCGACGATCCATACAGGTTTCATCAGGGCGTTTCCAGAAGTTCGGTGAGCAAGGGGGGCGGACGCGTCGACGTTCATTGAGTGTTGGCACCGGCCGATTCGAGAGGCAGGAGCACGGTGAACGTCGTGCATCCGGGGACGCTTTCGCATTCGATGGCGCCGGCATGCTGGGCGATGAATGCCTGCGCCAGCGTAAGCCCGAGGCCGCTTCCGCCTTCGCGGCCGGAAACGAGCGGATAGAAGATCCGGTCGCGGATGGCTTCCGGAATTCCCGGGCCGTTGTCCTCGATCGAAAGCGCGAGCGCGACGCGGTGGCGCTTTCGCGCAATCGTCACGTAGCGCGCGACCCGTGTCGTGAGGCGGATACGCGGGTTTGCGGCCGTCGCTTCCAGCGCCTGCGCGGCATTGCGCACGATATTGAGCGTCGCCTGCGTGAGCTGCTCCGGATCGGCATCGAACTCCGGCAGGCTCGTGTCGAAGTCGCAGACGATCTCGACGCGCGGGAACTCCGCCTGCACGAGGCTGCGCACGCGCGATACGATCTCGTGGATGTTGGTGCGCTGGAACGTCGGGAGGCGGTGGGGCGTCAGCAGCCGGTTGACCAGCGATTGCAGGCGATCCGCTTCGCCGATGACCACTTGCGTGTACTCGATCAATTGCGGGCGATCGAGCTCGCGCTCCAGGAGTTGAGCGGCGCCGCGGATGCCGCCGAGAGGATTCCTGATCTCGTGCGCGAGATTCCGGATCAATTCGCGGTTCGCCTGCTGCTGCTCGTTCAACCGCTCTTCGCGCGCGATCTTGAGCTGCTGATCGATGTGGCGGAATTCGAGCAGGAGCGCAGCTTCGCGCGTGTCGACGGGCGACACCGTGCAGGTGAGATGGAGCCTCGCCTTGCCGGCGACGGTGAGCTCGAGCTCCTGCTCCGTGTACGTCGCGCCGACGTGGACCGCCTTGTCTATGGCGGCGGTGAGCGGGGCCGCATCGCTGAACATCTGGTCCGGCCGATGCCCGACGAGATGCTTTTTCGCGAGCTCGAACAGGTTTTCCGCCGCCGGGTTGGCGTAGGTCACGCGGCGCGCGGCATCGAGGACGAGCACGGCAGTCGCCAGCAATTCGAACCCGGCGAATGCGTGCGCAGCGTCGTCGGTGGACGCGCGATGAGGAAAAAGTTTCGAGACCGCGATCATGTCGGGCGCCGTTCCGGTGGCGGAGAAGCCGCCGGAGCTGCAGGCAAACCGCAGCAAGATTCGCGCCCGCGCGAGTTGCGGGCGCCGCGCCTCACCGTCACTTGACGGCGGCGAGCTCCTTCTTCAGCGCTTCGACGTTCTTCTCGTGCACGCTCACCGATTGACGCAAGCGCGCGAGGCGCGTGCGATATTTCTCGGCATCCGCGCGCTCCTCCGGCAACGGAGGCGGAGCGCCGTCTGCATACGCAAGACGCGACTCGGCCAGGAGCTTCTCCTCGGCGGAGAGCTCTTCGGAGAGCACCTTGCGGCGAACGCCATCGCGGCCCTTCTGCGTTTCCGCGTCCACGCGCGGAAAAGTCGCCGGTGTCGGCGCCCTGGGCGTGGACCCCGACAGAGGCATGCCGTCGCTCCCGGGAACATTGAAATACGAAAACGCTCCCGATTGCGTCGCGCAGCGATACGTGTCGCCGGCGAGCCACATCGGCTTGTTGACGCAGCCCGATTCCTTCGCCTTCTCCGCGAGCGTCACCGCCGACGCGTTCGCGAGCGCGACGAGGAGTCCCGCGAAAACTGCGGCCCTTGGGATGATTCGGGAGATGTCGTAAGGATGCGATCGTCGACTCGGCATGCAGAAGAGTGTATTGAAATATCGCCGTGCAGGCAAAGAAGGGGCGGACCCAGCGAGGCCGCCCCCTCCCGCGTTCCCTGTCTTCGGCGAGAATCGCGCGCTGCTGCTTCTACAAGCTGTAGTACATCTCGTACTCGACCGGGTGCGTCGTCATCCGGAAGCGCGTGACCTCTTCCATCTTGAGCGTGATGTACGCGTCGAGCATGTCGTCGGTGAACACTCCACCCTTGGTCAGGAACTGCCGATCGCCGTCGAGCTGATCGAGGGCCTCATCGAGCGACGCGCACGGATGCGGCACCTTCGCTGCTTCTTCCGGCTCGAGGTCGTACAAGTTCTTGTCGACGGGATCGCCGGGATGGATCTTGTTCTGCACGCCATCGAGACCGGCCATCAGCATCGCCGCGAACGCGAGGTACGGATTTGCCGTCGGATCCGGGAAGCGAACTTCGATCCGGCGCCCCTTCGGATTCGCGACATAGGGGATGCGGATCGCCGCCGAGCGGTTCCGCGCCGAGTACGCGAGATTGATCGGCGCCTCGAAGCCGGGGACCAGGCGCTTGTACGAATTGGTACCGGGATTGGTGATCGCGTTCAGCGCCTTCGCGTGCTTGATCACACCTCCGATGTAGTAGAGCGCGAAATCGGAAAGCCCCGAGTAACCGTCGCCGGCGAACAGGTTCTTGCCATCTTTCCAGACTGACTGGTGGCAGTGCATGCCGGAGCCGTTGTCGCCGACGATGGGCTTGGGCATGAACGTCGCGGTCTTGCCGTACGCGTGAGCGGTGTTGTGCACGGCGTACTTCAGGATCTGCAGCCAGTCCGCGCGTTGAACGAGCGGCGCGAACTTGGTTCCGATCTCGTTCTGGCCCGCGGCCGCGACCTCGTGGTGATGAACCTCGACTTCGACGCCCATCTGCTCGAGCGCCAGGCACATCGCGGAGCGGATGTCCTGCAGCGAATCGACCGGGGGCACCGGGAAATAGCCCCCTTTGACGGGCGGGCGGTGGCCCATGTTGCCGCCCTCGAACTTCTCGGCCGACGACCATGGCGCCTCGCTCGAGAAAATCTTGCAATAGCTTCCCGACATGTCGACCGACCATTCGACCGCGTCGAAGATGAAGAACTCGGGCTCGGGCCCGAAATAGGCGACATCGCCGAGGCCGGTCGACTTGAGATATGCGTCGGCGCGCTTCGCGAGCGATCGAGGGTCGCGCTCGTAGCCCTTTCCGTCGGACGGCTCGACGACGTCGCAGGTGATGTTGAGCGTTGTCTCGTCCATGAACGGATCGATGTACGCCGCCGCGGAATCCGGCATCAGCAGCATGTCGGAGGCCTGGATGCCCTTCCAGCCGGCGATCGACGAGCCATCGAAGGCGTGCCCGCTTTCGAACTTATCCATCGTGAACTGCTTGGTAGGCACGGAGACGTGCTGCTCCTTGCCGCGGGTATCGGTGAAGCGAAGGTCGACGAACTTCACGTCCTTCTCCTTGAGCATCTTGAGGACGTCGGCGGGGCTGGTCATGCGGATCTCCTTGTTGGCGGGCGCAGATCTACGGTGCATTGCAAAACAAGCAGGTTCAGCTTGAGCGAGAACTATGCCACAACGAATAACGCCAAAACCCCGGGCATTCCCGGGCAATTGGGCCGCATGGCGGCGCTCGACGAGCATTTACGCACCATGCTGGCGCAATCATAGCGAATCCCAATCCAGAACGGTGCATGGGCCGGGCCCGGAGGATTGGACGTTGATGCAGCGCGGCAAATTGCCGGGGCGGGAGATCGAATGGCGGCGGCGGTCTGCCCGATTCCCAAAACAATTCATGTATGTATTTGATTACAATACATTTTTAAAGTCAACCACCCGCACCGAATTGGTGCCCCCAATCGTCGTGACCCCGTTCACGCAGACTTCGTTGCGGTCAGGGATAGAACATATAGAGCCGATAGCCCGCCTGCGACGTGGCGCTCGCGTCGATGAACACCTTGAGCGCGACCTCGCCGTTCGCGGCGATGCCCCGGCTCAAGTCTGTGGTCCCCCCCGCGTAGTCGGCAGGGGCCAGCGCGCGGCGCACGACGACCCTGTCCTGTGCGTCGGTCAGAGTGAGCTCGAGATACGGATAGGCAAGCGGCCACGCGGCGCGATTACGCACGGTCGCGGTCAGGATCAGGAGGCCGCGGTGAGCCGGGTCGGCCTGCAGATCGGACGCTTCGATCGACAGGTAGCTCATCGACGCGTCGCTCAAAGGCCGGAGCGCGCATCCCGCAACCTCGCATACTCGCTCGAACCCCGGCCTCGCGATCGGCCAGAACGTCACGATCGAATCGCGGAAGTGATAAGCCGCCTGCGCGGCCATCAGAAGCAAGAGCAGGACGGTGGCGATCGCGTAGCCCACTATCCGCGCCCGGCGCGACATCCGGGGGGGCGGTGCGAATCGATCGGCGACCGGCGCCTCGGCAGTTGGCGCGCTGGGCGGCGCTTCCGGCGCGGAATCCACAGCCGTCGGGGCGTCCGTGACGGGGGTCAACGCCTGCGCGTCGCGCAACGTCAACGTCGGCGGGCCCAGTGCAGCTTCGCTCGGCGGCTCATCGGCGCGAACAGGCGACGCGAGCGAGACCTGCTGCGCGATCCCGTCGAACACCGTCTTGCACTGTCCGCAGCGCACCTGGCCTCCGCGCAGCGCGAGTTGTTCGGGCATGACCCTGAACACGGTCGAGCAACCGGGACAGCGGGTGTATTTTTCTCCGGGCATCAGGGTCGAGGCGCAGGACAGTCGCGGGTCGGCGGACCATGGCCCTTGCGCTGGCCATCGGTATTCAGGCAGTTGCGTTGCGCGTTCCCGAAAGCGCGATCCAGGCATCCTCGCTTTCGCAGACGCCGATATTAAACCACCGCCGGTATGCCGCGATGACGGCATCCGCCTGCGATTCCAGAATTCCCGACAGCACGATGCGCCCTCCGCGCTGCAGTCTTCGCGACAGCACGGGAGCGAGAGCGATGATCGGATTGGCGAGGATGTTGGCGACGACGACATCGAACGGCGCCTCGCCGGCCGGCAGTTCGTCGACCGCGACGAACTTGGCCTCGACGCCGTTGCGCTTGGCATTGGCGCGGCTCGCCACGATCGCCTGCGGATCGATGTCCGCGCCGACGACCTTGGTCGCGCCCAACCGGCACGCGGCGATCGCCAGGATCCCTGATCCGCAGCCGTAGTCGAGCAGCGACTCTCCGTCGCGCAATTCACTCGCGAGCCAACGCAGGCAGAGCCTCGTCGTGGGATGCGATCCCGTGCCGAACGCGAGCCCGGGATCGAGCGCGAGATTGACCGCGTCGGCATCGACGGGGTCGCACCACGAGGGCACGATCCAGAGTTGCGTAGTAATGCGAATCGGAGCGAACTGCGCCTGCGTCGCGCGCACCCAGTCCTGGTCGGGGACCTCGAACGTTTCGTGCGGAGGCAGCACTTCGCCTGCCGCTGCAAGTCGAGCGAGCGCTTCGCTCAGGGCGGCCGCGCCGGAAAAGAGCGCCGTAAGACGGCTCACCGACCAGCGCGAAGCCGAGATCACCCCCGGCTCATCGTAGATCGGTGCCTCGTCGGCCGTGTCGGCGCGAGCATCGGCCAGGTCGACCGAAAGCGCGCCGGCGTCGATGAGGAGGTCCGCCCACGCATCGGCGCTCCCGGCTTCGGCGTCGAACTTGAGGGCGACGTAGCTCATTGGAATGGGCGCGCTTCGCGCCGGCGACCCCCTAGCACCCCCTACCCGACCTGCTTGCGCTTCGCGAGCTTTTCTTCGAGGTAGTGGATCGACGTCCCGCCGCGAATGAATTTCTCGTCGAGCAAGAGCTCCTGGTGCAGCGGAATGTTGGTCTTGATCCCTTCGACGACCATCTCCGAGAGCGCGATGCGCATCCGGGCGATCGCCTGCTCGCGGGTGTCGCCGTAGGTGATGACCTTGCCTATCAGCGAATCGTAGTACGGCGGCACGAAGTAGTTGTGATACACGTGCGAATCGACGCGCACGCCGGGTCCGCCGGGCGCGTGATACGACGTGATGCGTCCCGGCGACGGGACGAACGTGTACGGATCCTCGGCGTTGATCCGGCATTCGATCGCGTGACCCCGCCGCACGATGTCCCGCTGGCGGAAAGCGAGCTTCTGGCCGGCCGCGACGCGGATCTGCTCGGCCACGAGATCGAGACCGGTCGTGAGCTCGGTGACCGGATGCTCGACCTGGATCCGCGTGTTCATCTCGATGAAGAAGAACTCTTCGTCCTGGTACAGGAACTCGAACGTTCCCGCGCCGCGATAGCCGATCTTTCGGCACGCATCAGCGCAACGCTCGCCGATCCTCGTCAGCGCCCGCGCCGACAACCCGGGAGCCGGCGCCTCCTCGATGATCTTCTGATGCCGGCGCTGCATCGAGCAGTCGCGCTCGAAGAGGTAGACGGCGTTCTTGTGCTCGTCCGCCAGCACCTGGATCTCGATATGGCGGGGATTGCCCAGGAACTTCTCCATGTAGACGACCGGATTGCCGAACGCCGCCTGGGCTTCGGCGCGCGTCAGCGTCGCCGCCGAGACGAGCGCGGCTTCGGTATGCACCACGCGCATTCCGCGTCCGCCTCCACCCCCGGACGCCTTGATGATCACCGGATAGCCGATCGCGCGGGCGATCTTCACGATCTCCTTCGGGTCGTCGGGAAGCGCGCCTTCGGAACCGGGGACGCACGGGACGCCTGCTTTGACCATTGCCGCCTTGGCGCTCACCTTGTCGCCCATGAGGCGGATGGTGTCGGCGCGCGGCCCGATGAAGACGAAGCCCGAGCGCTCGACTTTCTCGGCGAAGTCCGCGTTTTCGGACAGGAATCCGTAACCCGGATGAATCGCCTGCGCGTCGGTCACCTCGGCGGCAGCAATGATCGCGGGCACATTGAGGTAGCTCGCCGAAGAGGGCGGCGGACCAATGCATACCGATTCGTCGGCAAGGCGGACGTATTTCGCCTCGCGATCGGCCTCGGAGTGCACCACCACGGTCCGGATGCCGAGCTCGCGGCACGCCCGCTGAACCCGCAGCGCGATCTCGCCGCGATTCGCAATCAAGATCTTGCCGAAAAGCTGATTCGGATTCTTGGCCACGATGGGCGACGACGGAGGACGCAGGGGCGGCAATTCAGGCGATCGCGACGAGCGGCTGGCCAAACTCCACGGGCTGCCCATTCTCGACCAATACCTGCTTCACGATTCCGGCCTGGTCGGATTCGATCTCGTTCATCAGCTTCATCGCCTCGATGATGCAGAGGGTGTCGCCGACCTGGACCGAATCTCCGACCTCGACGAACGGCTTCGCCCCGGGCGACGCAGCGCGGTAGAACGTCCCGACCATGGGACTCTTGACCTGATGGCCCTCCGCCTCGACCGGGGAAACCGGGACAGCCGGCAGGGCGGATACAGGGATGCCGGCCGCTGCTGTGGCCGGTAGCGTCGCCGGCAGGACGACGGTGCTCGTGGGGCTTGGAGCGACGGCGCGAGTGATGCGCACACGCTCCTCTCCTTCCTCGATCTCGAGCTCGGCAATGCCCGAGCTCTCGACCAACTCTATCAATGTCTTGAGCTTTCGCAGATCCATGGTCTGCTCGCCCCCCTTTTTAGCGACCCGGGAGTTTGGCGCAAATTGGGGCAAATTGTCCAGTATTGACGAAAGATCGGCGCAATGGGGCGCAGAAGGCTTGGGAGTCCGGGAGTCGGTATCTTGCAGGCCGCTGCAAGACCGGGGGAGCGCAGCGCCGTCCGACAGGCGCACGGGATGCAGTCCGCGCGACCTCTGAAGCCGAGACCGTTACCAACCTCTTACATCGATGACCACCGCCTTTCCAGTTCCGTGATCTTGGCGGCAGTTGAACGAGCTTAGTGGTTGTTTGGCAACAGTTGATCGATAATGGTTCGCAGCTCATTGGGCTTGATCGGTCCAAGCTGCGTGCGACTGACCGTTCCATCGCGGGCCAGGATCACTGTATATGGCAGGGCGCCGACCCGATTGCCCAGCGACTTCGAGAGCTCGATCGCCCCGTAGCCGCCGATGAGCGCCGGGTAGTTGAGCTTGAGCTCGGCCGCGAAGTCTCTGACCTTCGCCGGGTCGTCGACGGCGATGCCCACGAATTGCACTCCGCGCGGGCCGAATTCCTGCTGCAGCTTCACGAACTCCGGCATCTCCTCGCGGCATGGCACGCACCAGGTCGCCCAGAAATTGACGATCAGGACCTTGCCTTTCCACTGCGCGAGCCCCTGTTCCTGCCCTTGCATATCGGGCAGTGAAAGCCCCAACAACGCTTGGCCGTCTGCCTTGCTGCCCCCGCCCCCGGGATCAGCGCCGCGCCCGAAATAGATCCCGGCAGCTAAGGCGAGCACTCCCGCCAAGAGCAGCCATATCGCCCGCTTCGCTATTCCGCGCGACACCGCGACCGAGTGGGCACTCACATCAGAAGGAATTTCCACTGGGACGGCGTGGCGCTCAATTGAACCAGGACTTCTTCGCCGGGGTTGCATTCACAGGCTCGCCGGGTCCGGCGCCGCGAGCGGGGAGCGCGACGGTGAGGCGTTGCACTTGCGGCGGGTAGCAAACCCCCGCATCGGCGCAGCCTTGGGATTCCGCCTTGACGGTAACGGTAGTCCCCGCCTTCGCACCCTCCAACGGAAGACGGACCGCGAGCAGCCCCCGGTACGTTTCGACGTTGCCGAAGAACTCGTCGTGCTTGATCTTTCCCGGCGGCAAGACCGGGGCGCCGGCGAGAACGGCAGGCTCGACCGCGAATTTGAGCTTCTCGCGGTAAAGGTAATAGCCGTTGGCGATCGCAAAGCGAGCCTCGATAGTCTTGTCATCGACCGCCTGAACGGAAAAGGCGAAGGCCCGCTCGGGCTCGAGCAGCTTCGGGTCGGCCGACGCCGGGGCGGAGGCGCCTGCGAACAGCACCGCGAGCGGCAGCGCCCACGCGACGATAGGGCTCATCCTCCGGCGTACCGGGCGGACGACGACAGCTGCGAGCACGGGGCGCTCCACGTCAAGTCGCCGCGGTCTCGTCCGCGATCCATTGCAAATACGGCGCAAGCCCTTCGACTAAGGGGACAGCGACGATTTCCGGAAGTTCGTAGGGATGCTGCGACCGGATCGCGGCCTCGACCTCCGGGTATCGCGCCGGCTGCGTCTTGACGGCAACCGGGACTTCCTGCGCAGTTTCGATTTTGCCGCGCCAGTGATAGAGTGATTCCACCGGCGCGCCCACGCTGACGCACGCGGCGATGCGCGACTCGACGAGCGATCGCGCAAGGACGAGCGCAGATGCCCGGTCGGGCATCTGTGTGATCACCATGATCGCCGCACCGGCCAAGGAGCCTCCATGCGATTCGCTATGCTGGTGATTGTACTGGGTTTCCCGCTCATCGATCTGTACGCGACGGTGCGCATCGCACGGTGGACCGGCGTGCCCGTGTATGCATGGCTTGGCCTCGCCGCCCTGGCCGGACTCTATCTTCTGCGCAACGAGCGCACGGCGTTTCGCGCCAACACGGTCGCCGCGATGCACGGCGAGCAGCCGCTCTTGCGCGGTCTCTTCGACAGCGGGCGCAAGGTGCTTGCGGGAATGCTCCTGCTGCTGCCCGGCGTCCTGAGCGACGTCATGGCGCTCGCTCTGCTCGCGCTGCGCTTCAATCTCGGACACGAGTATGCGACTCGGACCGCGGGATCCGGCGACCATCGCGGTCATCGCAAATCGATCGACGGAGAGTACCGCCGCCTCGAGTAAGTCCGGCCCCGCGTCCCCGCTATTTCATTCGGTCGAGCACAGTCGGCTCTTCCCTGCCGGCGCGGCGGTAGGCATGGCGCAGCATCAGGGCGCCGATCAGGATCATCGGCAACGAGAGCCACTGGCCCATCGACAAGCCGAGCGCGAGAACGCCGAGAAAGCTGTCCGGCTCGCGCGCGTACTCAGCCACGAACCGGCATGACCCGTAGCCCACGAGGAAGAGCCCCGATGCCGCGCCGAGGGGGCGTCGGCGCTGTGTGTAGATCCACAGCACGGCGAACAGCAGCAGTCCCTCGAGGCCGAATTGATAGAGCTGCGACGGATGGCGCGGCTCCGGGCCTGCCTGTGGAAACACCATCGCCCAAGGCACGTCGGTAACACGCCCCCATAGCTCGCCGTTGATGAAATTGCCGAGCCGGCCGGCCGCAAGGCCCAGTGGAACCAGGGGCGCGACGAAATCGGTGACGTCGAGCCATCGCTTGTGCCGCGTTCGCGCGAAGAAGAAAAGCGCGACGAGCACGCCCAGGAAACCGCCGTGGAAGCTCATGCCGCCCTGCCAGACGGAAAAGATCTCCAGCGGATGCGCGAGATAGTAGAGCGGCTTGTAGAAGAGCACGTAGCCGAGCCGTCCGCCCAGGATCACGCCGAACACGCCGTAGAGCAGCATGTCGTCGACATCCCGCGGATGCCAGCCCGTCAGGAGATTCTGCCGCGCCCGATATTTGCCCAGGACGACGAACAGGAAGAACCCGACGAGATACATGAGCCCGTACCAGCGCACGGCAACCGGGCCCACGTGAAAGGCGATGGGGTCGAACTCGGGATGGACCAGCATGCGGGAGAGTGGCGGAGGGGCGCCTGCTAAAATTGCCGCGATTATACGCAGCCCCGCACACCGGCCTCGCGTTCCGATGCCGGCCGAAGGCTAATGCAGCCCCGGGAGTTCTCCGATGTCGTACAACCGCCGCTCGAAACTGATCACCGATGGCGTCGCCCGCTCGCCCAACCGCGCGATGCTGCGCGCCGTCGGATTCACCGACGGCGATTTCGACAAGCCGATCATCGGCGTCGCCAACGGCCACAGCACGATGAATCCCTGCAACGCGGGAATCCAGCCGCTCGTCGACCGGGCAATGGCGGCACTCAGGGAGGCCGGCGCGATGCCGCAGGTCTTCGGCGTGCCGACGGTCACCGACGGCATCGGCATGGGCACCGAGGGAATGAAGTATTCGCTCGTGTCGCGCGAAGTGATCGCCGACGCGATCGAGACGTCGGTCAACGGCCAGTGCATGGATGGCGTGCTCATCGCCGGCGGTTGCGACAAGAACATGCCCGCCGGCGCGATCGCGCTCGCGCGGATGAACGTTCCGGGAATCTATGTGTACGCGGGCACGATCAAGCCGGGCGAATGGAAAGGCAAGCCGCTCACGATAGTTTCTCCGTTCGAGGCGGTCGGCGCGTTTGCCGCCGGGAAGATGGCGAAGGAGGACTACGACGGCATCGAGCGCAACGCGTGCCCGAGCGTGGGCGCCTGCGGCGGCATGTACACGGCCAACACGATGTCGTCGTCGTTCGAGGCGCTAGGGCTAAGCCTTCTCGGCAGCTCGCAGATGGCCTCGCCCGACGCCGAGAAGGCCGACTCCGCGGCCGAATCGGCGCGTGTGCTGGTCGAAGCGGTCAAACGGAACCTGAAGCCGCGCGACATCATCACGCGGAAGTCGATCGAGAATGCGATCGCGCTGGTGATGGCGACCGGCGGCTCGACCAACGCCGTCCTCCACTACCTCGCCATCGCCGCGGCCGCCGAAGTCCCATGGACCATCGACGACTTCGAGCGAATCAGGAAGCGCGTGCCCGTCCTGTGCAACCTGAAGCCTTCGGGCGATTACGTTGCCGTGGACCTGCATCGCGCGGGCGGCGTGCCGCAGGTGCTGAAGATCCTGCTGACGCACGGCGTCCTGCACGGCGACTGCATGACGATCACCGGCCGCACGATCGGCGAAGAGCTTGCCGATGTGCCGGCGGAGCCGCGCGCCGGTCAGGACGTGATACGGCCGTGGTCGAAGCCGATGTACGCGCAGGGCCATCTCGCGATCCTGCGAGGCAATCTCGCCACGGAAGGATGCGTCGCGAAGATCACCGGGCTCAAGAATCCGTCGATCACCGGACCGGCCCGGGTGTTCGACTCGGAGAACGAAGTGATGGACGCAATCATGGCGCGCAAGATCAAGCCCGGCGACGTGATCGTGATCCGCTACGAAGGCCCGAAGGGCGGCCCCGGGATGCAGGAGATGCTGGCGCCCACGTCGGCGCTGATCGGCCAGGGGCTCGGCGAATCCGTCGGCCTCATCACCGATGGCCGTTTCTCGGGCGGCACGTGGGGAATGGTCGTCGGACACGTCGCGCCGGAGGCTTATGTCGGCGGCACCATTGCGCTCGTCAAGGAAGGCGATTCGATCACGATCGACGCCCACCGGCTCTTGATCCAGCTGAATGTCGACGACGGCGAGCTCGCGCAGCGCCGCGCCGCCTGGCGGCCGCCACCGCCGCGTCATACGCGCGGCCTGCTCGCGAAATATCGTCGCCTCGTCTCGACGGCGAGCCTGGGCGCGATCACCGACGGCGACGCGTAGACGAGCCCGAAAGCGTTGCAGTGCGTCGTGACGCAGGAATGATCGCTCGCGTCCGCTTGTTTACCGATCATTGCGACAAGGAGAGGCCATGAACGATATTCGCCGCTGCGCTGCGTTCGCTTTTTGCATTGCCGGCCTCGCTGCACTCGCCGGTTGCGGAGGCTTCTACGAAAGCGCGGGTTCCGGGCCCGCCGCCGAGGCGCCGGCTTATCGCATCGGCGATCGCTGGGTGTACAACGGGCGCGATGGATTCCGGGTGCTGACGACATGGGAGGAGACGCACACGATCAGCACCGTGGGCGCGGACGGCATCAGCGAGCGAATCACCGTCAAAGGGCCCACGCTCGACCTCGCGCGCACCGAGCTCATGGCCGCCCCGGGGCGAGTCACGGTCGGCGCACTCTACGAGAACGAGACGCGCCGCTTCGCCACGCCCCTCGACCGCTACCGCTTCCCGCTTGCCGCGGGCGCGACGTGGAGCCAGTTCGTCAACAATTTCGACGAGACGACGAAGACATCCGGCCAGATCAACAACTACGTGCACGCGCTGCGCTGGGAGACGGTCACGACACCCGCCGGCACGTTCGACGCGCTCGTCCTCCATGTCGTGATATGGCTCGACGACGAGACCTTCTGGCGGTACCCCACGGAGTGCAACTACACTTTCTGGTATGCGCCCGCGGTGCGCAACGTCGTGCGCTCGGTGAAGTTCGCGTCCTATCAGGAAAAAGGAGGCGGCGATATGGACGCAGGCTCCCGGATCCGCACGCAGAACTCCTACATCGACCTCGTGTCGTTCACGCCGGGAACATAGGCGCACGCCCGCGCAGATTCGGCAGCGCGGACGAAGGCACAGCCCTGCGGGCGCCTGGGGTATGAAGCCCGAAGGACTGTGCCTTCGGACCGCGTGGAAAAGCGTCAGAGCCCGAGGCGCTGCCAGATCGTCGTCGTCAGTGCCGCCTGGTTCAGCGTGTAGAAGTGCAGCCCGGGCGCACCGCGCGCGAGGAGGCCATCCGCCAGATCCGTGACCACATCGAGACCGAATGCCCGGATCGACGCGAGGTCGTCACCGTAGCCCTGGAGCTTCATGCGGATCCAGCGCGGGATTTCGGCGCCGCAGGCGTCGGAGAAGCGCGCGAGCTTCGAGTAGCTGCCGATCGGCATGATGCCCGGGACGATGGGCACCGTGATGCCTGCGGCGCTGCACGCGTCGACGAAATGCCAATAGGCATCGGGATTGTAGAAATACTGTGTCATTGCCGAGTTGGCCCCCGCGTCGATCTTTTTCTTGAACGCGACCAGGTCCTCCTGCGGCGACCGGGCTTGAGGGTGGCATTCGGGGTAGGCGGCGACGTCGATGTGAAACCAGTCTCCCGTTTCCTCCCGGATGAAGGCGACGAGCTCGCTCGCGAACCTGAAATCGCCGGCCGCACCCGCACCGGACGGCAGATCGCCGCGCAGGGCGACAAGATGCCGGATGTCGTGCGCCTTGTATTCCGCCAGCACTTCGGCGAGCGATTCGCGCGCGCCGCCCATGCAGGAAATGTGGGGCGCCGCCTGCATGCCTTCGGCGCGGAATTCGAGCACCGTCGACAGCGTGCCTTCGCGCGTCGATCCTCCGGCGCCGAACGTGACCGAGCAGAATGCGGGCTTCAACTGCCCGAGCTGGCGGCGCGTCGCGCGTAGCCGCTCGGTCCCTTCCGGCGTGCGCGGCGGAAAGAACTCGAGGCTGAAGAGACGCGGCGGTGTCGCGTTCATCGCGCGAAAGCGGCGGACGCGCTCAGCCCTGCTTGCGCGGCAGGAGCGCCGACAGAAGCCACGAAATGATGCTGTAGATGATCGCGCCGAAGAATCCCGACCAGAAGCCGCTCACGTGAAAGCCGTCGACGAATGAGCCGACCCACCAGAACAGGAGGCCGTTGATGACGAAGATGAAGAGGCCGAGTGTGAGCAGCGTCACCGGCAGCGTCAGCAGGATGAGAAGCGGCCGGATCAGCGCGTTGATGAGGCCGAGGGCCAGCGCGGCGATCAGCGCGGCGACGAAGGTGTCGACCTTGACGCCGGGGAACACGTAGGGGAGCGCGAGCAGCGCCAGCGCGTTGACGAGCCAGACGAGGACGAGACGCATCGGATTCTCCAGGTTTGCTTGGGCGTTTCAGCGCGCCGCGCCGGCGCAATACGGCTTGAGCGCGGCGAAGAGCGTCGCGTTGACGGGCGTGGCGATGCCCATGGCGCTGCCCATCCTCGCCACGGCGCCTGCGAGCCAGGGCGCCTCGATCCGGTTGCCCGCTTCGAGATCGTTCAGCATCGACGATTTCATCTGCGCCGGAAGACCATCGGTGAACTTCATCTGCTGGGTGACGAAATCGTCGGTGAGCGCGACACCCTTCGCCCGGCCGACGGACCACGTTTCGCGTATCGCCGCCTCGAGCGTTGCGCGCAGGTCGGGATCGCCCCGCAGCACGCCGAGCGGTTGCCGGGCGACGCTCGTCAAGCCGGAGAACGCCGACAGAAACGCGAACTTCTCCCAGAGCGCGCGACGGATGTCGTTCGACAGTTCGGCATCGATGCCCGCTCCCTGGCAAGACGCGAGCAGCGCCTCCGCCGTTTTCCGTTGACTCGGTTCGACGGGTCCGAAGCGCAATCGCGCCATGGTGCCGGTGTGCGCGATGACCCCGGGCTCGCCGATCGTCGCCGCGATGTACGCCACGCCCCCCATCACGCGGTCCGCGCCGACGATGGCGCCGATCCGCTCGATGCTCTCGACGCCGTTCTGGAACGGAACGACGACACCGCCGGTGGCGAGCAGAGGGAGCACGGCCTTCGCGGCGCCTTCGGTATCCCAGAGCTTGACGGCGAACAGCACGATGTCGGCGGGCGCCAGGCCCGCCGGATCGTCGGTGACGGCGGGCCGCGGGATCGTCATGTCGCCAAGCACGCTCCTGATCGCGAGACCGTTCGCGCGCATCGCGGCGAGATGCCGTCCGCGCGCAATGAATGCGACGTCGTTTCCCGCCTGGGCAAGTCTGGCGCCGAAGTAGCCGCCCACGCCGCCGCTGCCCATGATCGCGATGCGCATTCCCGTGGCTCCCGTCTTGCGACTGCCGGTCAGTAGCGGTACGTCTGTGGCTTGTACGGACCTTCCGGCGGCACGCTGATGTAGCGCGCCTGCTTCGCCGATAGCGCCGTCAGCATCGCCCCCAGCTTGGTGAGCTGCAGTCGCGCGACTTTCTCGTCGAGGTGCTTCGGCAGCACGTAGACGCCGACCGGATACTGGCCGGCGCTGCTCTTTGCATCGGTCCACAGCTCGATCTGCGCCATCACCTGGTTCGCGAACGAGGAGCTCATCACGTACGACGGATGACCCGTTCCGCAGCCGAGGTTCACGAGGCGCCCTTCGGCGAGCAGGATGATCCGCTTGCCGTCCGGGAAGACCACGTGGTCGACCTGAGGCTTGATGTTGTCCCACGTGTGCTGCTTCAGTGCGGCGACGTCGATCTCGTTGTCGAAGTGGCCGATGTTGCACACGATCGCGTTGTTCTTCATCCGCTTCATGTGGTCGTGCGTGATCACGTCGATGTTGCCGGTCGCGGTGACGAAGATGTCCGCCTTGTCGCACGCGTAGTCCATCGTCACGACGCGGAAACCCTCCATCGCCGCCTGCAGCGCGCAAATCGGGTCGATCTCGGTGATCCACACTTGCGCCGACAGCGCGCGCAGCGCCTGCGCGCTTCCCTTGCCGACGTCGCCGTAGCCCGCCACGCAGGCGACTTTCCCCGCGATCATGACGTCGGTCGCGCGCTTGATGCCGTCGACCAGCGACTCGCGGCATCCGTAGAGATTGTCGAACTTCGACTTCGTCACCGAATCGTTGACGTTGATCGCCGGAAACCCGAGCCGCCCTTCGGCGTGCATCTGGTAGAGGCGCTTGACGCCCGTCGTCGTCTCCTCGGTCACGCCCTTGATCGACGCCTTGATCCGCGAATAGAACCTGGAATCCTTGGCGAGCCGCTTCTTGATCGCTGCGAAGAGCGCCGTCTCTTCCTCGCTCGTCGGGCGCGTGATGCAGGCCGGGTCGGTCTCGGCGGTGGCCCCGAGATGCACGAGCAGCGTCGCGTCGCCACCGTCGTCCAAAATCATGTTCGGGGCGCCCGCCGCACCCGGCCATTCGAAGATGCGGTGCGTGTACTCCCAGTATTCGTCGAGCGACTCGCCCTTGTAGGCGAACACGGGCGTGCCGCGCGCCGCGATGGCCGCCGCAGCATGGTCCTGCGTCGAATAGATGTTGCACGACGCCCAGCGGACTTCCGCGCCGAGCGCCTGCAGCGTCTCGATCAGCACCGCTGTCTGGATCGTCATGTGGAGGCTGCCGGCGATGCGGGCGCCGCGCAGCGGCTGTTCCGGCGAGAACTCCTCGCGAATCGCCATCAGGCCGGGCATTTCCGTTTCGGCGATCGCGATTTCCTTGCGGCCCCAGTCGGCGAGCGAAAGGTCGGCGACCTTGAAATCGGCAAAACTCTTGGTGTCGGATGCGGCGTTCATCGGTCACTCCATCGTTGGTGACCGCGGGGAGGGTGGCGGATGAGCCTCGTCACCCCGTGCGCGGGCACGGTTCAACGAGCGCGGTTGCAAGGGTGAATTCCCCGAGCCTGGCAGGACGCGGTGGGAGCCACGCGCCG
>Ga0207683_10001287_pt1 | contig 22701 bp, 16 predicted proteins | sample KBSM73metaG_FD_184333 | JGI IMG/M metagenome (GOLD analysis project Ga0207683, IMG submission 184333) | Miscanthus rhizosphere microbial communities from Kellogg Biological Station, Michigan, USA - KBS M7-3 metaG (SPAdes) (version 2) | ecosystem: Host-associated > Plants > Roots > Rhizosphere >... | reverse complement strand
TTCCCGTCGATTCCTGCGGCACGCGCCCCGATTTTCCGCTGACGATCTGGCGAAACGTCGTCTTGCCGGTTTTGGCGCCACTCAGAAAAGCCTTCAGCTGGTCCGGACCGGACGCCGCGGCTGGACAGGCGAGCAACATCGCCGCGCAAATCGGTCCCGCGAACCGCCATCCGGCGATCATGCGCTCTCGCCTTTGCCCGCCGGGACCAGGACGTCGCGATTGCCGTTGGTCTGCATTGCAGACACCAGCCCCGCCCGCTCCATCTGCTCGATCAGGCGCGCCGCCCGATTGTAGCCAATGCGCAGATGGCGCTGCACCAGCGAGATCGACGGCCGGCGCGTCTTCAGCACGACGGCAACCGCCTGGTCGTACATCGGGTCCGCTTCGGCATCGCCCGCGTCGATCATCACGCCTTCGTCGCCGTTGCCGCTGGCGCCCGAATCGAGAATGCCGTCCAGATATTGCGGCCCGCCCTGCGCCTTCAGATGCTCGACGACGCGGTGCACCTCGGTGTCGGCGACGAACGCACCGTGCACACGCTGCGGGTGCCCGGTTCCCGGTGGCAGATAAAGCATGTCGCCCTGTCCCAGCAAAGTCTCCGCGCCCATCTGATCGAGGATCGTGCGCGAATCGACCTTACTCGCCACCTGGAACGCGATGCGCGACGGAATATTGGCCTTGATCAGGCCGGTGATCACGTCGACCGACGGGCGCTGTGTCGCAAGGATCAGATGAATGCCGGCGGCGCGCGCTTTTTGCGCGATGCGCGCGATCAGCTCTTCGATCTTCTTGCCGGTGACCATCATCAGGTCGGCCAGCTCGTCGATGACGACGACGATCAGCGGCATTTCCTCGATCGGCTCCGGGCTTTCCGGCGTCAGCGTGAACGGATTGGTCAATGGTTCGCCGGCCTTTTTTGCCTCGGCCACGCGGGCGTTGTAGCCGGAGAGATTGCGCACGCCCAAGGTCGACATCAGCCGGTAGCGGCGCTCCATCTCGCCGACGCACCAGTGCAGCGCGTTGGCGGCAAGCTTCATGTCGGTAACGACCGGCGCAAGCAGATGCGGAATCCCTTCGTAAACCGAAAGCTCCAGCATCTTCGGATCGATCAGAATCAACCGGACCTGCCGCGGCTCGGCCTTGTAGAGCAGCGACAGAATCATCGCGTTGACGGCCACCGACTTGCCCGATCCGGTCGTGCCGGCGACCAGCAGGTGCGGCATGCGCGCCAGGTCGACGATGACCGGCTTGCCCGCGATATCCTTGCCCAAGGCGAGCGACAGCGGGCTCGCCGTATCGTTGTAGGTCGTCGACGACAAGAGCTCGACGAGGCGCACGATCTGCCGCTTGGCGTTCGGCAGCTCGAGCCCCATGAACGATTTGCCCGGAATGGTCTCGACCACACGTATGCTCACCACCGACAGCGCCCGCGCCAGATCCTTCATCAGGTTGACGATTTGTGCGCCCTTGACGCCGATCGCGGGCTCGATTTCGAACCTCGTGATAACAGGTCCGGGGTACGCCGCGAGAACCTTGACCGACACGCCGAAGTCGGCCAGCTTGCGCTCGATCAGTCGCGAGGTGAATTCCAGCGTCTCCGGGCTGATCTGCTCCTGCGCCGATGGCGCGTCCTCGAGCAGCGCCAGCGGCGGCAGCGGCGAGTCGGGCATGTCCTGAAACAGCGGCTTCTGCTTTTCCTTGACCACCCGTTCCGATTTCGGCACGTCGACCATCGCCGGCACGACGACGACCGGTTCGCGATCCTCGATGCTTTCGCGCGCCGCCTCGACGAACTGCTCGCGTTCCTCCAGCGCCACGGCACCGATTTCACGATCGCGGCGCGCATCGCGCCGATGCCGCAGCGACGCGATCGAGCGCTCGATGCCGGCGCCGACCCGCTCCATCAGGCGCAGCCACGACATGCCGGTGAACAACGACCAGCCGATGGCAAAGAGTGCGATCAGCAGCAGCGTGCCGCCGTTGAATCCGAGCGCGCGCGAAAAGCCCGACCCGATCATCTCGCCGAGCGCGCCGCCCGGCGCATGCGGCAACAAGGCGGGGAGGCGATACAGACGCAGTGCCTCGAGCGCGCAACTCGAGAGCAGGACCAGGGCGAATCCAGGCACGGCGAGCCACGGATGATGCCGGTCAGCAGCATCGATCGAGCGCGTCAGATGCCGATACCCGGTTACGACCAGCACGATGCCGGCGAACACCCACCACCAGGCGGAGATGCCGAACAGATACAGCAGCAAATCGGCAAGCCACGCGCCGACCGCTCCGCCCTTGTTGTGAACGGCCCCACCAGTGCCCGAGAATGACCAGCCCGGATCGGTGCGCTGATAGGTCGCGAGAATCAGCGCAAGGTAGGCGAATATGGCGACTACCAGTAGCCACCACGACTCGCGCACCAGTGCCGCGAGCCGCGGCGACAGCGTCGGTTCTGGCGCCGCGACAGTCCGACGTTGCCTTTGTATTTTTTGCTTGAAAATCATAGATTTGTGGTGCGCAATTAGCGCAGCACATTATACATCGTTCGGCGTCGCGGAAGGGCCGGCTTGCGCCTCAGGGAGCCACCCCAACATCGGTTAGAATCGGGCGGAACATTTCGTACCCGAATAAACAGCGAATCGACCGCATCATGTCCGCCAAGCACCATCGCCTGTTGATTCTCGGCTCCGGCCCGGCCGGTTTCACCGCGGCAGTATACGCCGCACGCGCCAACCTGAAACCGGTTCTGATCACCGGATTGGCGCAAGGCGGGCAGCTGATGACCACGACCGATGTCGACAACTGGCCGGCCGATGCCGACGGCGTGCAAGGCCCCGAGCTGATGGCGCGCTTTCAGAAGCATGCCGAACGCTTCGACACCGAGATCATCTTCGACCACATTCATACCGCGGCGTTGCGCGAGCGTCCGCTGCGCCTGGTCGGCGACATCGGCGAATACACCTGCGACGCTCTGATCATCGCGACCGGGGCATCGGCGCGCTATCTCGGGCTGCCTTCCGAGCAGGCCTTCATGGGCAAAGGCGTTTCCGCCTGCGCGACCTGCGACGGCTTTTTCTACAAGGGACAGGACGTCATCGTCGTCGGCGGCGGAAACACCGCGGTCGAAGAAGCGCTGTATCTGTCGAACATCGCGCGCCAGGTCAGCCTGGTCCACCGCCGCAACAAGTTCCGCGCCGAGGCGATTCTGGTCGACAAGCTGATGGCCAAGACGGCACATGGGGGAAACGTGCGCGTGCTCTGGGACCACACGCTGGACGAAGTCACCGGCGACAAATCCGGCGTCACCGGCGTGCGTCTGAAGCATGTCGGAACCGGCGCAGCCCGCGAGCTCCAAGCGCAGGGCGTTTTCATCGCCATCGGACACACGCCGAACACGCAGCTCTTCGAGGGACAGCTGGCGATGGTCGAGGGCTACATCACCGTCAAAGGCGGCAGCTCCGGCAATGCAACGGAGACCAGCATCCCCGGGGTGTTTGCCGCCGGCGACGTAGCTGATCACGTCTACCGCCAGGCCGTGACCAGCGCCGGCACCGGATGCATGGCGGCGCTGGACGCCGAAGCATTTCTCGATAATCCGCTGCCGGTGCAACAGGCCGCCGCGCTGTCGGTCGAATAGCGCCGGCGCTTGTGCAGTGGGCCGGCCCGTGGCGGCGCCCTGTCCTAGTTCTGCCGTGTGCTCGCCGCGACTGCAACGAGGACAATCGCGATGGCCAAGCTGTCGGATCTGAAGACCTTGCTGCATAGCGCCGGCAGCAAGCCGGCGGCGCGCGCTGCGGCGAGCTCCGGCAAGCGCGCCGGCGCCCGCACCGCGCAGACCGATCCCGACATCGACTTGCGCCAAGCATTCGCCGACGTCGCTCCGCTGCCGTCTCGCAATCGGGCGCGCATCGACAAGGCGCGTCCCGCGCCGACGCCGGCCAAGCGGCTGGCCGACGAAGCCGACGCGCTTGCCGCGAGCAAATTCGGCACCGAGCCATCGCCGTCCTCGTGGGAGATCGGACAGGAACAGGAAGCACAGCAGACGTTTCTGCGCCCGGGCCTAGGCCCCGACGTGCTCGTCCGCTTGCGGCGTGGCCATTGGTCAGTGCAGGGTGAGCTCGATCTGCACCGTCTCACCAGCGACGAGGCGCACGACGCGCTCGCCGATTTCCTGTTCGATGCACGTGGTCGCGGCTTGCGATGCGTGCGCGTGATTCACGGCAAGGGTCTGTCGTCACCGAATCGGGAGCCGGTGCTCAAGAGCAAGGTGCGACGCTGGCTTTCGCATTGGGATGAAGTACTCGCCTATTGCGAAGCGCCGCGCCACGGCGGCGGCGGGGGCGCCGTGGTCGTCCTGCTCAAGGCTCCTCCAGCCTGAGCAACGCCGCGGCTCAGCGCTCAGGCGAGCCGGCGATGCGCCAGAGCCGGCAGGTCGCGCCGGACCTGCGCGATTCGCGCACCGTCGATCTCTCCGACGATGACGCCTTCGCCGTTCGCCAATTCGGCCACGACGGTGCCCCACGGATCGATCAGTACGCTGTGGCCATATGTGCGCCGGCCGTTGGCGTGCGTGCCGCCCTGCGCGGCAGCGAGCACATAGCACTGGTTTTCAATGGCGCGCGCCTTGAGCAGCACGTGCCAGTGCGCGGCGCCGGTCACCGCGGTGAACGCCGAGGGCACGACGATCAGCGTTACGTCGCGGTAGCTACGATAAAGCTCGGGAAAGCGCAGGTCGTAGCAGACCGACAGGCCGACGCGGCCGACTGGCGAGTCGAAGGTGACGCCGGCGCTTCCGGGTTCGATCGTTTTCGACTCGTCGTAGCGCTCGTCGCCCTGGCTGAATGCGAACAGATGAATCTTGTCGTAGCGGGCAACCCGCTGGCCGTGCGGATCGAATACCAGCGAAGCGCTGCGCACCCGCGCCGGGTCGGCCGTGGCGATCGGGACGGTGCCGCCGATCAGCCACAGGCGCTGCTCGCGCGCGACGCGAGACAGAAAGTCCTGTTGCCGACCGTGGCCGTCGGCCTCGCGCGCGTCGACCTTGTCGGTGGCGCGGTCGCCGAAGATGCCGAAGTATTCGGGCAGCACGACCAGCGCGGCGCCCTGCTCTCGTGCCGCGACGATCAACGGCTCGACCGCGGTCAGATTCGCATCGACGTCGCTTCCGGAGACCGTTTGCACCGCGGCCACGCGGATGCTGTCGACCCCGCTGGCGGCGCTCATTGCGGCGTGGTATCCGGCTTGCTTGCCGAGGCTGCCGCCGGCGCGGGGAATCGGCCCTCGCGCTCGACCACCGGGTCCGACCAGCTGCCGGTCACCGCGTAGCCGAACGAAAACATCTGCTCGATCGGATCCTGCATCGCCTTTTGCGCGAGCAGCGAACCCGCATACACGGCGGCGCCGATGACCGGATTGGCCAGCAGCAGCGCAGCGGCGCCGACCGACACGCCTGCCGACAAGGTCGGCTGCACGCGCACCGACAGATTCTGCGTCTCGCGTGCGATGTCTGCCTCGCCCTGGATCGCAACGCGCGCCGAGGGTCCGACGATCTTCAGATTGTCGCTTTTCATCACACCGTTCTGGATGCGCACGTCGCCGGTGATCTCGTCGAAGAAAAAACCCTCGGAGAATAGGTCCTGGAAATCGAACGTGAGCCGCCGCTTCAGCGACTGCAGCGAAAGAACGCCCAGCAGCTTGCCGAGGCCGGGATCGAGCTTGGTGAACTGGCCGCGTCCGGTTTCGAGGCGAAGCTTGCCGTTGAGCGTCGGATAGTCGAAGTCTTGCGGCCCGCCTTTCCATGAAACCTGGCCGCGGATCCTCGTCGCGGCATCGCGGACCGCATCCGGCAGCGCGTAGCGGGCCAGGTATTTGCCGGCATCGTGCACGTCGAGATCGGCGTCCAGCGTGGTCTGCTCGTTGCCACCGCCGCCGCGCCACCAGCCGTTGGCATCCAGCCGTCCATCCTCGTTGATCAGGCGCAGGCTGTCGATCCGCCAGTCGGCCCCGCGGGGCTGCGCATTCAACTCGAGCCGTCCCAGATCACGCTCCTTCAGGCGCAACGTCTCGGCCGTCAGGTCGATCTCCGGCCAGCTGTTCACTTCCGACGGCGACGTCGCCGTCGGCGCCGCATGCGACGCCGCCGCTGTCGGCGGCGTCAGCCGTTGCAGGCGCGCGACAATGCGGCCATTCGGATGCGCCGGCGCCGCGGGCTCCCAGCGCGCCATGCCTTCGAGCTCGCGCCCGCGCAGATCGAGTTGCCAGTTGTTGCCGCTGCGACTCGCGCCGACGCGCAATTCGTTGAGCCGGCGGCCGAACACGTCGAGCGCGCCGGCGCTGACTTCGAGACCCGACAGCGGCAAGGGGCCGGTGTCGACGCTGGCGTCCACCTGCTCGCGCAGCGCGAGCCAGCCATCGAGATCGAGTTGATCGACGTCGCCGCGGATCCACAGACCGCGACGATCTGGCGCGCCGGCGGCCTTGCCTAGCGCAAGCAAGGCGCGCTCGGCGACTGGACCGGAAGCGGACAGACGCCGCTGCACGGTCAGCCGGCCCAGCCGGCCATAGGTGAGCTGCAGCAGATCGGTGTTGGCTTCGGTTTGCCGACGCTCGATGCGAAGCGGCAGCGCCTCGCTCGGCGGCTTCGCCGCTGGAACCGGCAAATCGACCGCGACGCCTTTCAGCGTGGTGTCGAGCGTCCAGTTCGCTCGGTCCGGCGCGACATTGAGCGCAAGCTGCCAGTCGGTCGTGCCCGTGAGACGCGCAGCCAGAACCTGCTGCGGATATTGGGCGCGCAGCAAGCCGACGTCGGCGCTCCCTTGCGCGTCGACACGCATGCCGCCGACCGCACCCGATACCGTCAGCCGTGCCGGACCGCCGAGGATCTCGGCGGTGAGCCCTGTGCTGTGGATCTCCCGACGCGTAAACGCGAGCTTGCCGTTGAGCTGGTTGAGCGCGGGAATCCCGCCGCCGAACTTGAGCCGATTTCCGGAAAAAGTGAATTCGCCGGCGATCTGGTCGCCGTCGTGGTTGCCGATCGGCAGTTCCAGCTTCAGAGCGAGCTTGCCGTCGCCGCTCGCTTCGGCGCCGCGGGTCGTATGATCGAGCCACTCGTCGACCGGGCTTTCGGCAATGAAGCGCAGGAAATCCGCGGCCGGCCCAACCGCCTCGCCCTCGATACGCAACGCCGGATGAACGATGCGCATATCGGGAATCTCGACCTTGATCCGGCCGATTGCCGCATTGAAAGCGCGGGCGTCGCGGCCTTCGACGCTGATGCGTGCTCCATCGACCTTGACCTCGCCGTCGAGGCCGGTCAGCCGCGGCCAATGCGTCGCGTAGTCGAGAGTCACTCCCTGTGCCTTGGCGGTCAGCGTGAACTGGCCCTTTTTGCCGTCGGCGAATGGAAAATCCGCGAGATTCCCGGAGACTTTGAGGCGCGCGTCGCTCGAGCCGCCGGCAAGCAGGCTGGTTCGCATCCATTCACGCACGCCGGCACCGGCAGCGAGAGGCACGTAGCGATGCAGCTGCGTCGCATCGAGGCGCGAAAATTGCGCAGTTCCGTCGACCACGCCCGGCCCCTCGGCGAGCGTTCGGTATTCGCCGCTGACCACTCCCGCGGCATCCGCGTTGGCCATTGACAGTTTCTCGACCTCGACGGCATAGCCTTCGGCCGATTTACGCCATCGCAGTTGTCCTTTTGCGGTATCGAGCACCAGTGTCTGCGCGAACAGATGCGGCCAATGCACGGCGAGCGCGCGGCTATCGAGCTTGATCGCTCCGTCGTGGTCGGTTGCGGCGATGCTGCCGGAGAGACCGGTAACGCCGGACGCCGTACGTTCTTGCGCGAACCCCAGGCCGGCGAAGTTGGCTGATGCATCGAATCCGCTGGGCGCCACGATGTCTCCGCTCCAATGCAGCGCGACCGCATCGAGCGTTCCGCGCGGCGCAAAGCGCGCGAGATCTTCCCGCCATCGCGTCGGCAGCGGCAAATAGGGGCCGAGCTGCCGCAACGAAGCAAGCTCGATTCGGCTCAACGAGGCAGTACCGTCGATCGGTCGGCCAGCATCGTAAAGCATCGTCAGCTGGAAATCGGTCGGGTCGAAACGCGTTTCCCCCGGCGCAGCGAAGGCGAGCTGGCGTGCGTAGACTTCGCGGCGCGAAGGATCGTCGTGCCAGCCGACGCGGCCTTCGAGCCGGGCCAGCGAAAGCTGTGGCAAATCGCTGGCAAGCTTGCCCTCGACGCCACTCAGGATTGCGTCCGCGACGAGGTCGCGCGGCTCGCCGGCCACGATCTCCAGCCACATTCGAACGGCGCCCTTGCCATCGGTGATCGGAAGGCCCGGAGGCAGCCACTCGCGCCAGGCACCGACATCGACATAGTCGAGTCGCGCGTAGAAGCGCCCGGACGCGCCCCGCCAATCGGCCAGCGAGCCGCTGGTGAAATCGCCGCGCACGTCGAGCGGTGCCGCGAGGCTCCCGGGCGGCGCACCGGTCAATCCGAAGCGATGACGGCCTGCGCGGTTTTCCAGCCGCAGAACGACGTGTTCGAGTGTCAGTTGCGGGGCGCCCCGCAGCTCGTCTCGCCAGGCGATGAACGCGTCGCGGATGACGATGCGCGGCTGGCGCAGGACCCATTCGACAATGCCCTGCTCGCCGGTCTTTTCGTTAAGATCAAGCGTCATCCCCGCGACGTGCAGCATGCCGGCAGTGTCGCGGCGAATGATCAGGCGCGGCTCGTCGATCGACAGCTGCTTCAGGCGCAACTGGAAAAACAGCAGCGAATCCCAGGCGACGGTCAGCCGCATGTCAGGCAAGGTCACGCTCGCGACTGTGGCACCCGGCTCCGTGATGCGCAGATTGCCGATGTCGAGCCGCGGGTTCCAGCCGTCCCACCCGGTGGCCACCGACCCGATCTCCACCGGCTGGCCGATTTGCGCGGCGAGCAGGTGCGCCACTGCGTCACGGTTGTTTTCGATGCGTGGAAAAATGACGAAACGCACCGCAAGCAGTATCAGGCAGACCGCGACGATGACGGTCAAAATGATCGTACGTGCCGCGCACAGCGTCTTGCGAAACGAATCAGTGAGGGCGGGGGAAAAACTCGGAGATGCGCGCGCGAAGGGCATAATAGGTCGTTCTGGCGCGATTTTAATACGGAAAGGGGCGGCCGCCGCGTTGAATTCCAGGATGGACCTCGCTGGAGCGTACGAGTTCAGCCGCTATGCGCAGCGCCTTCGCGTCGCTGATCCTGGCCTGTGCGCCTCCGTCGAGGCGATGCTCGACCAGCCGTTCCAATGGTCCGAGGGCGAATTCGACGGGCTCGTCCGTGGATCCGATCCCGCGCCCCTGGCTGTTGCCCTGCGCCGGCTGCGCCAGCGCGTGTACCTGCACGTGCTGCTGCGCGACCTCACCGGACGCGCCGATCTGAACGAAGTCTGCGCGACGATGACGCGTCTGGCCGAGAAAGCGATCGCCACCGCTGTCGACGCGCACTCGAACTGGCTTGCAGCGATCCACGGCGAACCGCTCGGGGCGGACAGCGCCGCGCCCGAGCAGCTGATCGTCGTCGCGATGGGCAAGCTCGGCGGCGGCGAGCTCAATGTCTCATCCGACGTCGATCTCGTTTTCGTCTATCCGGAGGATGGCGACACGCGCGGTCCGAAGGTTCTGGCGAACCAGGATTTCTTCGATCGCCTGGGGCGCCGCGTTGTCGCCACTTTGGCCGAACCCTCTCCGGCGGGCTATGTATTTCGCACCGACGTCCGATTGCGTCCGTACGGGGATTCGGGTCCGCTGGCCTCTTCGTTCGCCGCGCTCGAGCAGTACCTGATCGCCCAGGGCCGCACCTGGGAGCGCTACGCGTGGCTCAAGGCGCGCGCATTGACCGGCACGCGCGCCGGCGAGCTCGAGCAGCTGGTCGCCCCTTTCGTTTACCGAAAATATCTGGACTACGATGCGTATGAAGGCTTGCGCGACGTGCATCGCCAGATTCGTGAACAGGGCCGGCGTCGCGACCATGTGGACAACGTCAAGCTCGGGCCCGGCGGCATTCGAGAAATCGAATTTATCGTCCAGGCGCTGCAGCTGGTGCGCGGTGGGCGCGAGCCGGCGCTACGTCTTCGTGGCACGTTGCCGGCGCTCGCCGCGATGCGTGTCCGTGGCCTGCTGCCGGCCGCGGCGGCGACCGAGCTTTTCGACGCCTATGTGTTCCTGCGCATGGTCGAGCACCGCCTTCAGTACCGCGACGATGCGCAAACGCACGACTTGCCGCACGACGATGCCGATCGCGCGGCGCTGGCCGAGGCGATGGCGTGCTCAGATGCCGCCGCGTTCGATCGGCTGCTCGATCGGCACCGCAATAACGTCGACCGCCACTTCGACGCACTTTTTTCCGCCGCCAACGGCGGCGCCGAGCGCGATCCGCTCGCTGTCGTCTGGATAGCGCCGGCACCCGAGGAGGCTCATCTGGCCGCACTGGCCGCCGCAGGGTTCGGCGATCCACGCGCGTTGATCGTCGAGCTCGCGCGCGTGCGGCAAAGTCCGCGCTATCTGCAATTGCCGACGGCTTCGCGCTCGCGCTTCGATGCCCTGGTGCCGCAGTTGCTGCGTGCGGCGGCGGCGACCTCGGCACCACAGACGGTGTTCGAGCGTTTGCTTGCACTGCTGGAGACGATCAGCAGGCGCAGCGCTTATCTCGCCCTGCTGGTCGAACATCCGCCGGTTCTGCCGCGCCTCGCGCAGCTGATGGGCGCGAGCTCGTGGGCCGCAGCTTACCTGATGCAGCACCCTATGCTGCTGGACGAACTTCTGGACAGCCGTGCGCTCCTGACCGAGCCGGATTGGAATGCGTGGCGCAAGGAGCTCGCTGCGCAGCTTGCCGCGCACCCGGATGATGCGGAGCGGCAGATGGATGCACTGCGGCACTTTCAGCAGGCGCAGGTGTTTCGTCTGCTTGCGCAGGACCTGGCGGGCCTCCTTTCGGTCGAGCGGCTTGCCGACCATCTGTCGATGCTTGCCGACATCGTTCTGGCTGCCGCGCTGGACCATTGCTGGACCCAGATGCAAGGCCCTGACGCGACGCCACCGCGATTCGCGATCATCGGCTACGGCAAACTCGGCGGAAAGGAGCTCGGCTACGCGTCCGACCTCGACCTCGTGTTCCTGTACGACGACCCGGCCGAGGCCGCGCCGCAGGCCTACGCGCGTCTTGCGCACCGCCTCACGACCTGGCTGACCAGCACGACCGCGGCAGGGAGACTGTACGACACCGATCTGCGGCTTCGTCCCGACGGCGCGAGCGGCCTGCCGGTGTCGAGTCTGGCCGCGTTTCGCAACTATCAGCGCAATACAGCGTGGACCTGGGAGCACCAGGCGCTGACCCGCGCCCGCTACGTCGCCGGTGACGCGCGGATCGGCGCGGCGTTCGAGGACGAACGAGAAGCCGTTCTGCGTCTGCCGCGCGATCCGGCCAAGCTCATCGCCGACATCGTCGCGATGCGCGACAGAATGCAGGCAGCGCATCCGAATCGAACCGCGCTCTTCGACCTCAAGCACGATCCCGGCGGCATGGTCGACGTGGAATTCGCCGTGCAGTTCCTGGTCCTTGCGCACAGCCACGCGCATCCGGAAATGACGCGCAATGCGGGCAACATAGCGCTGCTCGCGCTTGCCGCCGGTCTCGGGTTGCTGCCTTCGGACCTCGCCTCCGCCGTCGCCGACGCCTATCGCGAATATCGGCGGCTACAGCACCAGGTCCGCCTTCAGGGCGCCCCCGAAGCGCGCGTCGATGCGCTTCCGCAGGCAGCCCGTCGCGAAACCGTCGCGATACTTTGGAAACAAATCTTCGGTGCGCCTCGGTCGGAAAACGCCCACGAAATCGGCTAAAATGTTGGTTTTGCCAAGCGCGGAGCTGCAGGATGTCGATGTCGGATCGTGACGGGTTTATCTGGTACGACGGCAAGCTGGTGCCGTGGCGCGACGCCACGACGCACGTCCTCACGCACTCGCTGCACTACGGTCTTGCCGTGTTCGAGGGGGTGCGCGCGTACAAGACGGTCGACGGGCCGGCGATCTTCAGGCTGGCGGAGCACACCGACCGTCTGTTCAACTCGGCCCGCATTTATCTGATGCAGCTTCCGTATGCCAAGGACGTGCTTATGGCGGCACAGCGCGAAGTCGTGCGCGCCAACAAGCTCGAGTCCTGCTACCTGAGGCCGATCGCGTTCTACGGCTCGGAAAAGATGGGCGTGTCGCCGAAGGGAGCCAAGGTCCATGTCGCCATCGCCGGATGGCCATGGGGCGCCTACCTCGGCCCTGAAGCGCTGGACAAGGGGATACGCGTCAAGACGTCGTCGTTCGCGCGGCATCACATCAACGTGACGATGGCGCGGGCCAAGTTCGCCGGCACCTACGCCAATTCGATTCTGGCCAACCAGGAAGCGACGATGGATGGCTACGACGAGGCCTTGCTGCTCGATGTCGACGGTTTCGTCGCCGAAGGCTCGGGTGAGAACCTGTTCATTGTCAAGAACGGACGGCTCTACGAGCCGGAGCTGACCTCGGCGCTGGTCGGCATTACCCGCGATTCGGTGATCACGCTGGCGCGCGACATGGGGCTCGAGGTGAGCGCCAAGCGCCTGACGCGCGACGACGTATACATCGCCGATGAGGCATTCTTCACCGGCACCGCCGCCGAGGTGACGCCGATCCGTGAGCTCGACAATCGCACGATCGGTTCCGGCGAGTGCGGACCGATCACCAGGAAGTTGCAGACTCTGTTTTTCGATGCCGTGCACGGCAAGAACGCCAAGTATCGATCCTGGCTCACCGCCATCTGACCAGAGCCGATGAGCGCGATAAGCCCAATGCAAAGTGCTGTCGAAGTCACGGCAGCAGACCTGCCGCTGTATTGTCCGAACCCCGCGATGCCGTTGTGGTCGAGCCATCCCCGTGTCTTTCTCGACGTGGCCGCCACCGGCGAGGCGATGTGTCCGTATTGCGGCACGCGGTACCACATGAAGGGTCCGCCGCCACGCGGACATTGAGAGAGTTCACCGTCGCGATCGTGTGCCGGCGGCGCGAACGATCGCGCCGGGACCGACACCATGGCTGATCCCATCCTGCTCGTCGCACCTTCGTGGATCGGCGATGCCATTTTGTCCGAGCCCCTGCTCGCCATCCTGCGCGAGCCGCTGCAGGAGCCGATCGTCGACGTTCTCGCGCCGCGGTGGTGCGCGCCGGTCTACGCGCGCATGCGCGGCGTGCGCAATATCATTGAAAATCCGATCGGCCACGGCGAATTGCGACTGGGCGAGCGTCGCGCGCTTGCGCGCACCCTTCGCGCCGCCGGCTACACGCGGGCATTGGTGTTGCCGAATTCGTTCAAGTCAGCGTTGATCCCGTGGATGGCGCGGATTCCGCGACGCATCGGTTACGCCAGGGAAGCGCGCGGGATGCTGCTCACCGATGCCCGACGGCTCGATACCAAAGCGCTGCCGCGCCTGGTCGACCAGTTCGTGGCCCTCGCGGCGCAACCGGGCGAGCTGGTGCCGATCTCGGCAGCTCCGGTCCTCGTGCCCGATGCGGGAAATGCAGCCGAAGCGATCCGAGCGCTCGGCCTGAGCACGCATCGCCCGGTCGCGATCCTCTGTCCCGGGGCCGAGTTCGGCCCGGCCAAGCGCTGGCCCGCCGAGCATTTCATCACGCTGGCGCAGCGCTTCATCGATTCGGGATACGTCGTCTGGCTGGTCGGTTCGCCCAATGACCGCGTCGCCGCGGACCCGATCGCCGCCGCGATTCCCGAAGTGCGCGACGTATGCGGCAGAACCGATCTGGGAACCGCGATCGATCTGCTGGCAACCGCCAGCGTCGTGGTCAGCAACGATTCCGGACTGATGCACGCTGCCGCGGCAGTGGGGCGGCCGCTGGTCGCGCTGTTCGGCTCATCGAGTCCCGCCTACACGCCGCCGCTGTCGCCGCTCGCGCGTGTCGCAAAAATCCAAATCGTCTGCAGCCCATGCTTCCAGCGGGAGTGCCCGCTCGGGCACTTCAAGTGCATGCGCGAATTGTCGCCGAATGTTGTGTATGATTTGGCGCGCACGCAGCATTGATGATGGCCAAGCCCCGCACTCCGACGATCTTCACCTCGCCCCAGGATGCGGCGATGGCGTTCTATCAGGCGTTCGAAGCGAAGGACGTCGACGCAATGATGGCGACCTGGGCCGAGGACGAGGAGCTCGTCTGCATTCACCCCGGCGGACCGCGCCTCGTCGGCTACGAGGCGGTGCGCGCCGGCTGGGAGCAATTGTTCGCCAGCGACACCAAGCTGTCTTTTCGCCTCGAAGACGTCACGACGGTCGAGACGGTCGGGTTGGCGATGCAAAGCGCGATCGAACAGGTCACCGTCGGCAGCGACACCAAGCCCCGGGGCGCGGCGATCGTCACCAATGTCTTTTTGCGCACGCCTTCCGGTTGGCGGATGGTCATGCACCATTCGTCGCCGGCGCCGGCGATCGCCGCCATTCAGCCCGCCGGGCCCTTGCACTGACCGAGGCGAGCGAGCGCGGCGCAGGGATCAGGCTGTGCCGCCGACGGTCAAGCCGTCGATACGCAGTGTCGGCTGCCCGACACCCACCGGCACGCTCTGCCCTTCCTTGCCGCAAGTGCCGATGCCGGAGTCCATCGCCATGTCGTTGCCGATCATCGACACGCGAGTCAATGCGTCGGGCCCGTTGCCGATCAGGGTTGCACCCTTGACCGGATAGGCGAGCTTCCCGTTTTCGATCTTCCAGGCCTCGGCAGCCGAAAATACGAACTTCCCGTTGGTGATGTCGACCTGCCCGCCCCCGAAGTTGATCGCATACAGTCCGTTCTGCACCGAGGCGATGATCTCCGCCGGGTCCTTGTCGCCGTTCAGCATGATCGTGTTGGTCATTCGCGGCATCGGCATGTGCGCGAAGGACTCCCGGCGGCCATTGCCAGTGGGCGCGACGCCCATCAGCCGCGCATTCAGCGAATCCTGCATGTAGCCTTTGAGGATGCCATCCTCGATCAGCACCGTACGCTGCGTCGGATTGCCTTCGTCATCGATGTTGAGCGAGCCGCGGCGATCGGGGATCGTTCCATCGTCGACGACGGTCACGCCGCGCGCCCCGACGCGCTGGCCGACCCGGCCGGAAAACGCCGACGTACCCTTGCGGTTGAAATCGCCCTCGAGTCCGTGGCCGATCGCCTCGTGCAGCAGGATGCCGGGCCAGCCATGGCCCAGCACGACGCTCATCGTGCCGGCGGGAGCATCGCGTGCGTCGAGATTCATCAGCGCCTGATCGACGGCTTGCGCCGCGTAGGATTCGAGCAGCGCGTCGGTGAAGAACCCGTAGTCGACGCGCCCGCCTCCCCCGGCCATTCCCTGCTCGCGGCGACCGTTGTGCTCGGCGATCACATTGAGCGAGATCCGGACCAGAGGCCGCACGTCGGCGGCGATCGACCCGTCGCTGCGCGCCACCAGGATCGCCTCGTATTCGCCGGCGAGCGATGCCATCACCTGCGTAATCCTCGGGTCGCGGGCTCGCGCCAGCCGTTCCAGGCGCTCGAGCAGCGCGACCTTGGCCTCGTCGGTCAACGCGGTGACCGGGTCGTTGGCTGAATAGAGGGTTCTCGCCCCGCCGATCCGGTCGAGCGCCGCGACGGCGGATTGCCCCTGCCGCCCGATTGCGCGCGTGGCCGTCGCGGCCTGCGTCAATGCATCGAGGCTGATATCGTCAGAATAGGCGAATGCGGTCTTTTCTCCCGAGATCGCGCGAACGCCCACTCCGCGATCGATCGAGAACGAACCCGACTTGACGATCCCCTCCTCGAGACTCCAGCTTTCGACGCGCGAATATTGAAAATACAGGTCGGCATGATCGATGCGGTGACCATGGATGCCGGCGAGCACGTCGGACAACTGGCGAAGCTCAAGGGCTGCGGGAGCAAGCAACAACCGAGTCGCCTGCTCGAGCAGCGCGGACTTGACGGGAGGAACGACGAGATCGGTCACGGGGGATTCACTCGAAAAACGACGGATACCTGCATTGTCGGGGCGCACGCCTGCCGGCACAAGGGCCATCGCACCCGTTACGACGCACTATTGCTTTCCGGCGCGCGTCCGAGATAGGTCGCGGCGACGCGTGCATCGCGCGCTATTGCCTCGCTGGACCCGGCGATCGCGACCGTTCCCGTTTCGAGAACATAGCCGTGGCTGGCAATCTGCAGCGCGGCGCGCGCGTTCTGTTCGACCAGAAGAATGGACACACCACTGGCCTTGAGTGCGGCAATGACGCTGAAGATCTCCTTGACGATCAGCGGCGCCAGGCCGAGGCTGGGTTCGTCGAGCAACAGCAATCGCGGCCCGGCCATCAGCGCGCGGCCGAGTGCCAGCATCTGGCGCTCGCCGCCCGACAGCGTGCCCGCAAGCTGGGCGCGGCGCTCGGCGAGCCGCGGGAACCGCTGGTACACTTCGTCACGCGTTTTGCCGAGCGTACGATCTCGCGCCCGGTGGCGCTGAAAGGCGCCGAGCTCGAGGTTGTCCGCCACCGTCATCGCGGCGAACAATTCGCGGCGTTCCGGGACCAGGCAAAGTCGCTGCGCCACACGTTCTTCGACGCTGGTCCGGCTCACCCGCGCGCCGGCGTACACGATGTCGCCGCGCGAAGGCAGCAATCCCATGATCGCAGCGAGTAGCGTGGTCTTGCCGGCGCCGTTGGGGCCGATCACCGTGACTATGCTGCCTTCGGCGACCGTCAGCGAAACGCCGTGGACCGCCTCGACTTTTCCGTAGGCGACGTGCAAGTCGACAATCTCGAGCAATGCGCTCATGGCCGTCGCGCAGTCAAACGGCCCCCAGATACGCCTCGAGCACCGCGGGATTGCGCTGGATATCGGCCGGCAATCCTTCGGCGAGCTTTTCGCCGAAATCCATCACGACGAGGCGATCGGTCAGCCCCATGACGAAATCCATATCGTGCTCGACCAGCAGGATGGTCATGCCCTCCTCGCGCAGACTGCGCAGCAAGCTCGCAAGCTGCTGCTTTTCAAGGAAACGAAGGCCCGCCGCGGGCTCGTCAAGCAAAAGCAGCAGCGGGTCGGCGGCGAGCGCGCGGGCGATCTCGACAATCCGCTGCCGCCCCAACGGCAGCGCGCCGGCCGGCGCATGCAGCGAATCGGTCAGTCCCACTCGCGCGACCTGCGCCGCCGCTTCGGCACGCACGCGCGTTTCCTCGCGCCGGTCCAGGCGCAGCGCGGCGCGAGCCACCCCGGCCCTGCCGCGCAGGTAGGCGCCGAGCGCAACGTTGTCGAGCACCGACATACCCGCGATCAGCCTGACATGCTGGAAAGTGCGTCCGATACCCAGTTGTGCGATCTGGAAAGGCTGCCGGCCGCCGATCTGCTGGTCATTGAACGTGATCGTCCCGCGGCTTGGCGACAGCGCGCCACTGATCAGGTTGAACATCGTGCTCTTGCCTGCGCCGTTCGGCCCGATCAGGCCAAGAATCTCGCCGGGCCGGATCTCGAACGAAAGATCGTCTACCGCGATCAGGCCGCCAAATTCCTTGCGCGCACGCTCGACGGTCAACAGCGGCGCCGTGCCGCGCGGGCGGGCGCGTCGCGGCAACGCCGCCGCCGCGACAACGGTACGGACAGTTTCGCCAGGCAGCAATCGCGCCAGCCATGGCCAGACGCCATCGCGCGTGCGCTGCAGCAGCAGGATCATCAGTATGCCAAAGACGACCACCTCGAAATTGCCTTCGCGCCCGAGCAATTGCGGCAACCAGCTTTGCAGCAATTGCTTCAGCAGCGTGATCAGCGTCGCGCCGACGACAGCGCCCCAGACGCTTCCGGCGCCACCTACTACCGCCATGAACAGGTACTCGATGCCCTGGTTGATGCCAAATGGCGTCGGGTTGACGAAGCGCTGCAGATGCGCATACAGCCAGCCGGAGATGCAGGCAAGCAGTGCGGCATAGACGAAGACGACGATTTTCAAGCGGCCCGCATCGACGCCAAAGGCTTCAGCCATTTCCAGCCCGCCCCTGAGCGCGCGCACCGCCCTGCCCGGGCGCGAATCGAGGAGATTGTCGGCCATCCACAAGCTGACCAGCACGATCAACCAGATCAGGTAGTAGATGTGACGCTCGTTGCGCAGCTCCCACGCGAAAAACGAAAGCGCCGCGATGCCGCCCATTCCGGTATTCCCGCCCAGGAAATCCAGGTTGCCGAACACGTAGAAAATGCTTATCCCCCATGCGATGGTCGCCAGCGGCAGGTAATGACCTCTCATCCGCAGCGTGATAAAGCCGAGCCCCAACGCAACAAACGCGGTCAGAGCCATGCCGGCGACCAGATTAAGCCATGGCGACAGCGCCGGATAATTCAACGAAAGGTACGCGGTCGTATAGGCGCCGAGCCCGACGAAGGCGGCTTGGCCGAACGAGGTCTGGCCAGCGACGCCGGTCAGCAGCACGAGTCCCAGCGTAACAATGCTATAGAGGCCGATGTAGTTGAGCAGCGTGATCCAGAATGGCGGCGCTGCGAACGGCGCGGCCAGCAGCGCTGCGACAAAGGCAAGGAGCGCCGCCCGCCTCATCGCGTCACTCTTCTTCCTCGTGATGGTGTGTGGTCAGCGAGCGCCAGAGCAGCACCGGGATGATCAGGGTGAAAACGATCACTTCCTTGAACGCGCTCGCCCAGAACGAAGAGTACGATTCCAGCAGGCCGACCAGGAACCCACCGGCCGCCGCCAGCGGATAGCTCGACATGCCGCCGATGATTGCGCCGACAAACCCTTTCAGACTCACCAGGAACCCAGAGTCGTAGTAGACGGTCGTGATCGGCCCGATCAGTACGCCGGAAAAAGCGCACAACAACGCGGCCAAGGTCAACGTCAGGCTTCCGGCGAGGTTGGGGCTGATGCCGACCAGGCGCGCGCCGACGCGATTGAGTGCCGTCGCGCGCAGCGCCTTGCCATACAGCGTCCGCTCGAAGAAGACGTAGAGCGCCGCAATGACCAGCAACGAGAACAGCAGCACCAGAAGGCTCTGTCCGCTGATCTGCACGTCGCCGACGTGATAAGAGACGGACGTGAACGCGGGCGTGCGCGAGCCCTCGGCGCCGAAATACCACAGGCCCAGACCCAGCATGGCGAAATGCACGGCGACCGAGACGATCAGCAGCACCAATACCGATGCGTCGGCCAGCGGCTGGTAGGCGACGCGATAGAGCAGCGGCCCGAGCGCGGTGACGATCGCGACCGCGAGCAATATCTGCAGCGGAAAGGCGAGCGACAGCGGCGCCAGCAGATGGACGAGCGCGGCAATCGCCAGCGGCACGACCAGATAGATCGCCAGCCGGCGCGGCAGCCGGGGCCAGTCTCGATCGCGCGCCGCCGCATAGAGCTCCATCGCACCGGCGAGGCCGGCCAGACCCACCAGCAGCCCGACGGAGCCCGGCGATTTGCCGAGTTGCAGCGAAGCCAGCGTCAGCGTCCCGTAGGTCACGAGCTCGCCGGCCGGAACGAAGATGATCCGCGTTACCGCGAATACGAGAACCAGCGCAAGTGAAAGCAGCGCGTAGATTGCGCCGTTGGTGACGCCGTCCTGCGCCAGCAGCACTGCGATCGAGAGGTCCATCGAGTATCGGCAGCCTCGGGGCGCGCAAAAAAACAAAAGGCCGGCGGCGGTGCTCCGCAGCCGGCCCGGTGAGCGTCAGTTCACTTGCTCAGGACCCACTTGCCGTTCTCGATCTTGACGATGACGCGGGCGCGGTTGTCCATACCGTTGTGGTCAGATGCGCTCATGTTGAAAATACCATTGCTTCCGGCGACGTCCTTGGCGTTTTCGAGCGCGTCGCGCAAAGCCAAGCGAAATTCCTTGGTCCCCGGCTGCGCCTTTTTAAGAGCCTCGGGTATCGCCCGCTGCAGCAACGTATACGCATCCCACGCATGGCCGCCGAACGTAGTCCGGCTGCCGGGGCCGTATTTGCCTTCGTAAGCCGTCACGTATTCGGCTGCCGATTTCTTTACCGCATTGGTGTCGGGCAACTGCTCGTACACAAGCATCGGACCCGCCGGCAGCACTGCCCCGTTGCCATCGGCGCCGACGACGCGCAGAAAATCGGCGTTCGCGACGCCGTGTGTCTGGTAGATCCGCCCCTTGTAGCCGCGCGCGATGAGTTCCTTGTGCGGCGTCGCGGCGGGTGTTCCCGAGCCGGCGATCAGAATTGCATCGGGGCGCGCGGCGAGAAGTTTCAGCACCTGACCAGTGACGCTGGGATCGTTGCGATTGTATTTTTCCTCGTCGACGATCTTGATGCCCGCCGTCTGCGTGGAGCGCTTCATTTCGGCCAGCCAACTGTCGCCGTATGCGTCGGCGAATCCGATGAAACCCATCGTCTGCGCACCGCTCGCACGCATGTGCACGGCGACAGCATCGGCCATCAGCGAGTCGTTCTGCGGGGTCTTGAACACCCACCTTGTTTTCGGATCGGCGGGATTGACGATAAGCGCCGACGCCGCCATCGATATCATCGGGACTTCGGCTTCATTGACCACGTCGCGCATCGCTAGCGAATTCGGCGTCACCGTCGAGCCTACGATCGCATCGACCTTTTCCTCGCTGATCAGCTTGCGGGTGTTCTTCACCGCCTCGGTCGTGTCCGACTTGTCGTCCAAAACGATGAAGCGGATCTTTTGTCCGCCTATCGTCGGCGAGCCCAGCATCTCAAACGTGTTCTTTTCGGGAATGCCCAACGATGCCGCCGGGCCGGTGGCCGACAGCGTCACCCCGACATTGATATCGGCACAAGCGACTCCGCAAGCTGCAAGCGCTGCCAGCCCGAGAGCCAGGCCTGATTTCCTCATCTGTTTCCTCCGTAGCGAGCGCGCGGCTCTGGTGGCCGCGACGCGGTGAATGTCCAGGGTGCGCCCTGGAGCGGGTAGGCATCGCCTTCCGCGGGCTGCCTGAAGCGTCGGTTACTGTCAGCGGATTCTGGCATCAAGCGCTGCCAGGGTCAACGCGGTGTGCCATTCGCCACCGCCGAAGCAGCATGGCGATTTACCTCTTCAGCGCATCGCGAATTTCCCGCAGCAGCAGCACATCTTCGGGGACCGGCGCGACGGCGGAGGCAGGGTCGATCTTCTTCTTAACCGAAGTGAGCTGTCGGACCATCCAGAAAATGACGAATGCCAGGATGAGGAAATTGATGATGACGGTGATGAAGTTGCCGTACGCGAGCAGCGGCACGCCGGCTTTGGTCAGCGCCTCGTAGGTCATCGGCCCGCTGTACCCGGCGGGTGGCGGGGCGAGCATGATGAAGTAGTTGGCGAAGTCCAGTCCACCGAAAATCCTGCCGATCACCGGCATGATCAGGTCCTTGACCAGCGAGTCGACGATCTTGCCGAATGCCGCGCCGATGATGACCGCGACGGCCAGATCGATCACGTTTCCTTTGACTGCGAAATCGCGAAAATCCCTCAGCATCGACATGATGATCAGCTCCTCGAGTTGCTATCGAATTTCCGGTCGCCGGAAACGCTGGTCAGACTGCAGCCTCCCCCGACTCGCCCGTGCGAATCCGCACGACCTGCTCGACGGCGGTGATGAATATCTTGCCGTCTCCGATCTTGCCGGTACGCGCCGCCTTGACGATGGAATCGATCGCGCGCTCGACCAGACTGTCGGCGACAATGACTTCGACCTTGACCTTGGGCAAGAAGTCGACGACGTATTCGGCGCCGCGGTAGAGCTCGGTGTGACCCTTCTGCCGTCCAAAGCCCTTCACTTCGGTGACCGTCAGGCCGCTAACGCCGATCTCCGACAAGGCCTCGCGCACCTCGTCGAGTTTGAACGGCTTGATGATCGCTTCGACTTTTTTCATTCCCCGCCCCTGTTTCACCGCTAATTCGCGTCGCGCCTACCGCCGTTAGGTTACACCAGCCCGGCCGCCGCAACCAGCGAGCAGCGGCACGCGACGAATTGTGACCGTCAGTCGGCGCCGGCCTTCCAATCGGCCCATGCCGACGTGATCGGATAGCGCCAATCCTTGCCGAAACCACGCGGCGTGATGCGAATGCCGACGGCCGCCTGACGTCGCTTGTACTCGGCGAACTTGATCAGCCGCACCACCTGTGCTACTTGCGCGGGCGCGTGTCCACGCGCAATGATCTCGGACGGACTCAGGTTCTCCTCGACGTAGGCCTCGAGTATCGCGTCGAGTGTCTCGTACGGGGGCAAGCTGTCCTGGTCGGTCTGATTGGCCCGGAGCTCAGCCGACGGGGCGCGCGTGATGATGCGCTCCGGAATGACGCGACCCAGGCTGTTGCGGTAATTCGCAAGGCGATAGACCAGTGTTTTGTCGATGTCCTTGAGGACGGCGAAACCGCCCGCCATGTCGCCGTAGAGCGTCGCGTAGCCGACGGCCATTTCCGACTTGTTGCCGGTCGTCAATACGATCGAACCGTGCTTGTTCGACATCGCCATCAGCAGCGTGCCTCGGATGCGTGCCTGGATGTTCTCTTCGGTAGCATCTTCGGAGAGATCCTTGAATTCGGCCGCGAGCGACTGGAGAAACGCCTGCAGAACACCATCGATCGGAATCTCGTCGTAACGAACGCCGAGGATGCCCGCCATCGTCCGGGCATCCTCGAGGCTGATCGCGGCGTTGAACGTCGAAGGCAG
>Ga0207683_10001286_pt1 | contig 22707 bp, 24 predicted proteins | sample KBSM73metaG_FD_184333 | JGI IMG/M metagenome (GOLD analysis project Ga0207683, IMG submission 184333) | Miscanthus rhizosphere microbial communities from Kellogg Biological Station, Michigan, USA - KBS M7-3 metaG (SPAdes) (version 2) | ecosystem: Host-associated > Plants > Roots > Rhizosphere >... | reverse complement strand
TGCAGCGTGGTCTTTCCCAGTCGAATCTGGGGGATGGGATCGGGCTGACGTTCCAACAGGTGCAGAAGTACGAAAAGGGCAGGAATCGGGTCTCCGCCGGCCGGCTGCAGCGGATCGCCGATATGCTCAACATCCCGGTGACGTTCTTCTACGGCGGCATGGGCTCCCGCGCGAAGAAGAAACGCGGGACCAGCGACCTGGGACTGGCCTTCATGCAGACCAGGGGCGCAGTGCGGCTGATGCGGGCCTATTCGGAGATTTCCTCGCGGAGTACGAAGTACGCGCTGGTCGTGCTGGCGGAGTCGCTGCGGGATAAGGATCGATAGAAGATCATTCATTCAGCGCCGACATCTTGTGTGACCGCGAAAAGAAAGCGATCAGAGGTGGTGGCTTGTTTGATTATTTGCTCCGAAGAATCCCTCGAATAAGTTCACGATTGGGGCACCTCGGTATTCCCGCGGCAAATCTTTTGGATGGATGAATTCGTCACGGAACCAGGGAAAGCGCCTTGGGTCGAACGCGTCAATCAGCCAGTCGACCATGCGGCGCACACGCGGAATACGAACCGCATCGGGATGATAGGTCAACCAAATATCAAAGCTGAACGTGAGACCGACATCCACCGGCACGATACGCGCTGCGATCGCGTGGACGTAAGTGGGTAACAATCCAATGCCCGCGCCCTTGGATATAGCCCAAATATGAGCGCTGCTGACATTGGTCCGCATAACCACAACACCGGTCTTGTTGATCCCGGGGTATGTTTTCTCAAAAAGTTCTTCTGTGGCGGTCTGATCCGCAACCTGCATGACGAGGCGGTGATTTAGGCCCTCTTCGACCGTTTTTGGGACACCATAGGTCTCGATATAAGACGGTGCGGCAAACGGCATCGAATGTAATCGACCAAGCTTGACCAGCTTGAGATCGGGATTTGTCGGCTTCGTTAATTGTACTGACGCGTCAGCCTCTAGCCGCAACACATCCGCAGATCGCATCGCACAATTGATATCGACGAGAAGCCGAGAGTTGACGCGCTGGAATTCGACAAGACGCGGGACCAGCCAGAAGGTCCCCAGCCCTTCCGTCACAGCTAGCTTGACTTCGCCCGACAGGGCAGGGCTTGAACGATCACGGGCCCTTATCAAGCCAAATGAGGCCGTCTCCATCTTGCGAGCAGCAACGAGTATTTCCTCTCCCTCGGCAGTCGTTCTCACGCCGTCGACATGACGAGTAAAGAGGGCAACGTCGAGCCTGGCTTCCAGTTCAGCGATACGCCGCCTTAGCGCGTTGATCGAAAGACCAAGGTGATCGGATGCGGAACGGAAGCTGCCACGGCGTGCAACCTCAAGAAATAAATGAATAGCTTCCCAATCGGGAGTCGTGGCTGCTAACCCCACCCCGTTGCGTTCCGAATTCGGAACACCCCTTTGCTGCGAAGGTTGCATACCGCTTCCCCAGCTCCGTTTAAGCTTTGCAGACTTCTTCCCGGACGACAACCCTAGGGCTCAATATGAGTGCTCACGATCTCAAGCTTACGCGCGCGGTGAGGGACGTGGCAAATCCTATTGCAATGCCACATCATCCCCTTTGGCGCATCGATACGCAGAATCTTGCTCGACGCGTTGTTGCGTTCCAGCCGAGCGGATTAGAAGTTACCACGCTGCTAAATCGCGCCCGCAAGGATTTGGCTCTGACGACGGCGGATGTCGTTTATCAGGTGATGTCCCACAACCCTGACTCGTTTTGGGCATTTGCGCGGCGAAGCAAATACAGCGCGACGGCAGCCGCGGGAGAGGGATTTCTTGCCCTGTTGATGCTCAATGAAATCGGCATGAAGCGCCTAATCGACGGGACCTTGGACACGAAGAATCCCGATCTCTCAATGCTGACGACGCAGAACGAGGCGCCCGCCGGAATTTATCTTTGGGCGGTTCACGCCCGAGGCGTGCTTGCAGGTGGGATCCCATTGGTCTTCGAGAAAATTTCCACGCCACTATACAGCAGCGCTGATTTATACGCGCGCGCTGTTACCGATGACGGCCGCCGGATCCTTGAGGGAACGGGTTTCGTTGGCGGTGCTGCCTTTCGAGGCGTGTCAGCACCTCATCTTCACATGTATTGCCGCGTCCAACGAGGACCTGAGAGTGCGCCACTCTACGATGGGTACCGAGGTTCTGCAAAGAGCCAGGATCTCTCCGTAACGATCGCGCGCAACTTTGAAGACATGATGCGTGTGACTTCGATAAGGAGTGCCGTCTATCTTGCGGAACAAGAATGTCCGTACGACGAGGAATTCGACGGCAACGACTTTTCCGCGACGCACCTCATCGGCTACGTCGGCAATGAACCCGCCGGCTGCCTTCGTGTTCGCTACTTTGCTGACTTTGCGAAAATCGAGCGCCTCGCGGTCCGGAAGGAGTTTCGCAAGAAACGGCTAGCGTTACAGATTGTCCGTGCGGGCATTGAGTTATGCCGTGCCAAGGGATACCGGCGCCTCTACAGCCATTCGCAGAAGCGTCTTTTGGATTTCTGAAGAGGGTTCGGCTTTTGTCCTCTTAAGGACGGTCGCGAATTTGTCTTTTCCGATTTCGACTATGTCGAAATTGTCTTGGATACGACGCCCCATCCCAAAGCCATTTCCATCGGCGTCGATCCGTACGTCATGATCCGTCCCGAGGGCCGCTGGCACGTTCCGGGCATTTTGGAGCGCTCCGCGCTCCGGCCGGTGACGCGGCCGTCAGTCGAGAAGGCACGCGCGTGACTTCATTTGTGCGCGATACAATCATGCGTCGAATATTGACCAGTTTCGATCAAAGACAGGGGTGTTCCGCATGCGGAACACCCCTGTATGCGATTGATCACGCAGGGTTTCGTCGCGGCTGTGTATGATTTCAATCGCCAGCAAGAAAGGGCCCGCGCATGAGCTCGGTCATCGATCTGCGCGCCTATGTGAATCCGTCGGTCATCCAGACCCTGGTGCTGGTCGACCTGCAGCAGGAATACATCGCAAGTCCGCGCGTGCTCGCGCTCGAAGAGACCAAGGGCGCGCTGGCGAACTGCCGCGCGGCGCTCGCGCATGCGCGCGCGATGGGCTTGCCGGTCGCCTTCGTGCGCTGGATCGACCGCACGCCGATCTTCAACAAGGCGTCACGTTTCTCGCGTTGGATCGAGGGCTTCGAGCCACACGGCGTCGACATGATCTTCGAGCGCAACCGGCCGTCCTGCTACGCCAGTGCCGACTTCGCCGAGGTGATCGGCGGCGGCGGCGGCAGCTTCGTGCTGGCCGGCTTCGCCGGCGAGGCGGCGTGCCTCGCGACCGCGATCGACGGGTTCCATCGCGGCCACGGCATCACCTTTTTGGCTGATGCGTCGGCGAGCCACGCGCTCGACGATATCGCGGCGAAAGATGTCCATCGTGTCATCTCGACCGTGGCCGGACTTTATGGCGAGGTGCTGACGACCAAGAGCTGGATCGCGCGCACGTCACGCAGGAATAGCTGGAGGGGGATAGGCGATGGAAACGAGCAAGGCCGAACTGCTTGACGACGCCGTTGCGGCGGTCAATCGCCTGATCCTGCTGGCGCAGGACTGCGGGTTGCCCGACAGCGCGCAATTCCTCGCGATGGCGAAGACACAGTTGCTGATCGACCGCAACGGAATCACGGATGGCGAATTCCGTGCGCTGTGCGACCTGCTCGACGGCAGGCAAGCGCCCGCACGCGACGCGACGCCGGCGCGTACCCGGCGCGACAGCGGCCTGCGCGCGATGCGCCGCGCCTGGCAATGCCCGCAGGACGTGCCCGCCGGGCGCGGCCGCAGGCGCGCAGCGGCGACGAACCCGACCTGAGCGGCGCGAGATAAAGAAACAGCGACTAAGCTGATTCAACGTAGTTGAATCAGACTCTACGCCGCCCGGCGCACCTCGTCGGCGAGCGCGCGGTAGGACAGCGCCTCGGCGAGATGCACGCGGCCGATCTTTTCGGCGACGTCGAGATCGGCGAGCGTGCGTGCAACGCGCAGCACACGGTGATAGCCGCGCGCCGAAAGCCGCATCGCGTCGGCGGCGTCGCGGATCAGCGCAAGCCCGGCATTGTCGAGCTTCGCGACTTCCTCGAGCGCGGGTCCATGCGCCTGCGCGTTGGTGCGGATGCCGGCGAGACCCAGCGCGGCGTAGCGTGCGGCCTGCGCATCACGCGCCCGCGCCACGCGCGCCGCCACCTCGCGGCTGCCTTCCGCCGGGGCCGGCAGGATCAGGTCGGCGGCGGACACCGCCGGCACCTCGATATGCAGGTCGATGCGGTCGATCAGCGGGCCTGACAGGCGGCCCTGATAATCGGCGGCGCAGCGGTCGTTCGCGCCGCGCCGGCAGGCAAAGCCCGGATCGCTCGCGCGCCCGCAGCGGCACGGGTTCATCGCGCCGACCATCATGAAGCGCGCCGGATAGGTGACGCGATAGTTCGCCCGCACGATCGTGACGTCGCCCGACTCCAGCGGCTGGCGCAGCGAGTCGAGCACGGCCGGCTGGAACTCGGGAAACTCGTCGAGGAACAGCACGCCGTGATGCGCGAGCGAAATCTCGCCGGGCCTGGCGCGCCACCCGCCGCCGACCAGCGCCGGCATGCTGGCCGAATGGTGCGGCGCGCGGAACGGGCGGCGGTTGGTCAGCGCGCCTTCCTCGATCTCGCCCGCGACCGAGGCGACCATCGAGACTTCGAGCAGCTCGGCCGGCGAGAGCGGCGGCAGGATCGACGGCAGGCGCGCCGCGAGCATCGACTTGCCGGCGCCGGGCGGGCCGACCATCAAGAGGTTATGGCCGCCGGCCGCCGCGATCTCGAGCGCGCGCTTCGCGCTCTCCTGGCCCTTGATGTCCTTCAGGTCGAGCAGGGTATCCGGCGTCTCGCGCACCTTCGGCTTCGGCCGCATCAGCACCTGCGAACCCTTGAAGTGGTTCGCCAGCTGGATCAGCGAGCCGGCCGCGATGATCTCCATCTCGGGGCTCGCCCATGCGGCTTCCGGTCCGCAGGCGTACGGACAGATCAAACCCTCGCTGCGCGCATTGGCGCCGATCGCGGCCGGCAGCACGCCGGCGACCGGCGCGATCGAGCCGTCGAGCCCGAGCTCGCCCAGCACCGTGAAGCCCGCGACCGCATCGGGCGGGATCGCGCCGATCGCCGCCATCAGGCCGAGCGCGATCGGGAGGTCGTAGTGGCTGCCTTCCTTCGGCAGATCGGCCGGCGCCATGTTCACGGTGATGCGCCGCGCCGGCAGTGCCAGCCCCGAGGCGATCAGCGCCGCGCGCACCCGCTCGCGCGCTTCGGACACGGCCTTGTCGGGCAGGCCGACCACGTTGAAGGCCGGCAAGCCGGGCGCGACCTGCACCTGCACGTCGACGGCACGAGCCTCTATGCCTTCGAACGCCACGGTCGCGACGTGCTGGACCATCTGGATGCCCCTCGCTCGCGCTACTATCGCAGGGTTGTGGAAATCGATCAAGAACATTTGCAGAACAAAGGGAACTGGAGTAGGCTGTCCGCCATTAAGCTTCCGTTAAGCCCCACGCCTTCGAAGCCCAGGAGGCCGCCATGATCGATCTGCGTGAAGTGCAAGCCGAACTGAGCTGCGCGCGCCGGTCGCGCATCGCCGCCGAGGCGGCCGGAAGCGAGATCGAGGCGCTGGTGCTCGATATGCAGAACCACGCCTGGCATCGCATCGCGCTGGCCGACGACGCCTACGATCCGCATTTGTTCAAGCAGCCGATCCAGCCGGCGCGGCATTAGAGCATGATCCCGAAAAAGCCTGTCCCGGACCTGATCCGGGATGGACACCGGTTTTCGGAAAAGATCATGCTCCACCAATAACCGCGCATCGGCACGGAGCGGTTCGGCGTAGCGGACGGCTGAACAAAATCGTTCAATGCGGGCGAGGAGAAACTCGCCCATGAATCCTGACAATAATCCTTCCGGCGATGACGCCTGGCCGGCGCTCGCCTATGCGGACTGGCAGGACACCTGCAACACGCTGCATCTGTGGACGCAGATCGTCGGCAAGGTGAAGCTCGCCCTCGCGCCGCTGTCCAATCACTGGTGGGGCATCGTGCTGTTCGTGACCGCGCGCGGGCTCACCACCGGCGCGATGCCGTACCGCGATCGCGTGCTGCAGATCGACTTCGATTTCTGCGCGCACGAACTGATTCTGCGCACCAGCGACGCGCGCGAGCAGCGCATCGCGCTTGTCCCCATGGCGACGGCGGATTTCTACGCCGCCGCGATGACGGCGCTGCGCGCGCTCGACGTCGACGTGCGCATCCGGACCATGCCGGTCGAGATCGAAGGTGCGATCCCGTTCGAGCAGGATCGCGTTCATGCGAGCTATGACGGCGCGGCGGCGCAAACCTTCTGGCGCCAGCTGGTGCAGGCCGACCGCGTATTCAACATTTTCCGCGCGCGATTCCTTGGCAAAGTCAGCCCGGTGCATTTCTTCTGGGGCTCGTTCGATCTCGCCGTCACGCGCTTCTCCGGCCGCGCTGCTCCGCCCTTGAAATCCAACAATTCGCCGAACGTCGCCGCCTGGGTGATGAACGAGGCCTATAGCCATGAGTGCTCGAGCGCCGGCTTCTGGCCCGGCAACGGCGGCTATGGCCGCGCGGCGTTTTACGCCTATGCGTATCCGGAACCGGATGGGTTTGGCGCGCAGAACGTCGCGCCGCAGGGCGCCGCCTACAACGCGGACGTCGGGCAGTTCCTGCTCGGCTACGACGCGGTGCGCACGGCCGCGTCGCCCGACGATGCCCTGCTCGACTTCATGCAGAGCACCTATGAGGCGGCGGCGAACCGGGGCGGGTGGGACAGGAAGGACCTGGAGAGGCAGCCAAAGTAATGCGTCTCCGCTCGCTTACTTGAGGTCCGCGAGTGAAGCCGGTCCGGGTCCTGGCGTGACCAATGCCGGCCATTGCTTCGAACCGAATGGCACGAGTGGCGGAAGGAACGGAGTCATGCCGCGCTTCTTGCTCTCCGCGATGATCGCGTTGCGCGCGTCGGCGCCCATCAGCTCATAATCCATCAAATGGTAGTTGCCGAAGAACAGCGAGCCGACCGACCGGTCCGCGATGATGCGGGTCAGCGATTGAAGCATGTCCGTAGGTGTCGTCGTGAAGGAGATCGTCTCGATCATCAGCACGCGATCGTTGATCGCATCGGGGCCGAAAAACTGCGCCAGCGTGCTGAAGAGCACGTTGTTCTGGCGCGTCACGTAGATCGTATTGCTCGCCGCGTAAGTCTTGTCCCAATCGGCGCCCAGCATCGTCTTCCAGCCAGCGAGCACCGTCATCCAGTGGCCGACCTGCGTCTGCGCCGCCCATGCCACGTTGAGCGCGAGAAACGGGGCCTGCTTCTTGCTGAAAGCTTCGAGCGCGGCGAAACTGATGATGCCCTTGGCGAGGCAATCGTCCATGAACGAGATGTTGTTCTGCAGAATGATGCGATTGTTGGTGCGCCAATCGGGCTCCATCGGAGTGAGATCCAGGCCGTCGAGTGCCGATTGCATGCGGCTGCGATACGCAAGCATCGCGCCGCGCCAGGATTTATCCTCGGGATTGTCCAGATAGGGGCCGGCGACCTGAGCCAGGGCCATCGTGCTGTGGGCCACCGATTTCAGCAGTTGATAGACGATCGGCACCTGCGGCGCTTCGAGCGGTGCCATGCCGGGGCGGTACAGAATAAATCGCCCGCCGGCGCCGGAGAACAGCCCCAGGATAACCGGATGCTTGCTTAGAAGGTTCTGCTGAAAGACCTTTGACGCATCGTCGTATAGCTCGAACATGCCGGTGTTGAGCGCCAGCATGTCCTTGGTTGCGGTGTCGGACGGCGTCGCGGTGGTTCGGCCTGCGATCGGCGCCATGTAAGATGGAAGACTCTGGGCATTCGCGATGCCGCTGCCGCAAAGCAGCATCGCGCCGACGGCCAGACGGATATGGCTTTTCATGATCATGCGCTCCTCGCGCGGCTCTCGTGCGGAATGCCGTGCATTAGCGGGCACGCGCGTTAAGGACTTGGAACAATAGGCGCAGCGAGGGCGGCATTCTCTATCTTTCTCTATCTCAATGACAGCCATGGTTGCGGGTTGATTGACGTACTTCAAACGAATGCAATCAACCGGCTTGGGTTCGGACGTTCGCCTCGATCTTGTCCCACACCAGCTTCGCAATATCCGGCCCGCCGACGTTTTTCACCGCGCGGATGCCGGTCGGCGACGTCACGTTGATCTCGGTGAGCCAACCGCCGATCACGTCGATGCCGACCAGCAACAGCCCGCGCTCGCGCAAATGCGGTCCGAGCCGCTGGCAAATCTCGCGCTCGCGCGGGGTCAGCTCGGTCTCCTTCGGCGAGCCGCCGCGCACCATGTTGGAGCGCAGGTCATCGGCGGCCGGCACGCGGTTCACCGCGCCGGCGTAGTTGCCGTCGACCAGGATGATCCGCTTGTCGCCGTCGCGCACCGCGGGCAGGAAGGCCTGCACCACCCATTGCTCGCGGAACGTCACGGCGAACATGTCGTAGAGCGAGCCGAAATTGAGGTCGTCCCTGGTCAGCCGGAACACCGCGCCGCCGCCGTGGCCGTAAAGCGGCTTCATCACGATGTCGCCGTGCTCGGCGCGGAACGCCTTGATCTCGGCGAGGTCGCGCGTGATCAGCGTCGGTGGCATCAGGTCGGGAAACTCGGTGACGAACACCTTCTCCGGCGCGTTGCGCACGCTCGCGGGGTTGTTCACAACGAAGGTCTTCGGGTGCACCCGCTCCAGCATGTGCGTCGTCGTGATGTAGGCCAGATCGAACGGCGGGTCCTGCCGCAGCAGGATCACGTCCACCTCGGTCAGCGCGGTGCGCCGTCCCTCACCCAGGGTAAAATGATTGCCGGGCTCGTCGCGCACGCTGAGCGGCTGCATCGTCGCGAATACGCCGCCTTGCGTCTGCGCCAGCCGATCCGGCGTGTAATACTTCAACCTATGCCCGCGCGCCTGGGCCTCGAGCAGCAGCGCGAAAGTCGAATCGCCGCGGATGTTGATCCGCTCGATCGGGTCCATCTGCACGGCGACATTCAACGACATTTCGCGCACCTGTCCGGAACTTATGGGCTAGCGGCCCAAAATCGACAACTGACGGTTAACGGATTGTGGGCAATTTGACGGGCCAAGTCCGTAATCAGGAAGTCCGTATTCAGGGATACCGGGGACCATGCCGAAACTGCCGAGACTTTCGATCGCGGCCAAGCTCTATACGATCTTCGCCCTGCTCGCGACCGCCACGATGGCGCTCGCGTTCCTGGCGGCGGTGAACTCCCGGCAGAACACGGCCCTGACCGCGGACTTCAAGCAGGCCTTCCTCGGCGCGCAGGACGTCGAGCGGGTCAACGGCCTGGTCTACGCCGTGGTGATGGAATCGCGCGGCGTCTACATGTCGCCCGACATCGCGTCTGCGAAGCGCTACGGCGACCTCCTGCTCAAGTTCAACGAGCGCATTGGCGCGATCGTCGCCGAGTGGCGCACGCGTGTCGGCGCCGCCGACGCCGCGCAGTTTGGCGAATTCGACAAGCGCACCAGCAGTTCATGGACTTCCGCAAGGAACTTGCCCGGCTTGGCGCCGAAGTGAGCCCCGCGAAGGGCCGCGAGTGGGGCGACAACGAAGCCAACCGCAGCGTGCGCACCGCGCTCAACAAGGACCTCGACAAACTCGCCCAGATCTACGACACGCGCTCGAAGGAGATCTACGCCGCGCTCGAATCCGGCATCGCGCGCACCGCCTGGCTGCTCGGCGTGCTCGCGCTGGTGACGCTGGCGCTCGCGGTTGCCGGCATGATCATCATCGGCCGCGCGGTCGCGCGCCCGCTCGCCGACATTACGCGCGTGACCGAGCAGGTCGCCGGCGGTGCGACCGGCATCGTCATTCCCAACGCGGGGCGGCACGACGAGGTGGGCGCGCTCGCGCGCTCGATCGTCGTGTTCCAGCAGGCGATGGAGCGCAACGCCGAGCTCAACCGCACGATCGCGGACGACGCCAAGGCGCGCGACGAGCGCAACGCGCATATCGAGCAGGCGGTGGAGTCGTTCCGCGTGTCGGTCGAGAAGGCCTTGCGCGCGGTTGGGGAGAACGCCGACACCATGCGCTCGACCGCGCAGACATTGACCGGTGTCGCATCGAATGCCGCCGACCAGACCGGCTCGGCAGCGCTTGCCTCCGACGACACCGCGAACAACGTCAACACCGTCGCGGCGGCCTCCGAGGAACTCACCACCTCGATCGAGGAGATCGCCCGCCACGTCGCGCAGGCGACGACCGTGGTGCGCGAAGCCGGCGCAACGACCGAAGCCTCCGCTGCCGAGATCGAGGGACTCGCGACCGCGGCGCAGCGCATCGGCGCGGTGGTCGACCTCATCCAGGCGATCGCGGCGCAGACCAATCTGCTCGCGCTCAACGCCACGATCGAGGCGGCGCGCGCCGGCGAAGCCGGCAAGGGCTTCGCCGTGGTGGCGCAGGAGGTGAAGTCGCTCGCCAACCAGACCGCGAAGGCGACCGAAGAGATCGCCCAGCAGGTCGCCGGGATCCAGACCTCGACCAGGAGCGCGGTGGAAGCCGTGCGTCACGTCGCGGCCTCGATGCAGCAGATCGAGAACGTCACCACCGCCATCGCCAGCGCGGTCGAGGAACAGGGCGCCGCCACGCACGAGATTTCGCGCAACGCCAATCTGGCGGCGCAAGGCACCAAGACGCTCGCCGACAACATCGCGACCGTGAACGGTTCGATCGGCGAGACGACCCGCTCGGCCGGCTCGGTGCTGGATGTCTCGCAGTCGCTCTCGGCCGAGGCGACGCGGTTGACCGAAGAGGTGCAGAACTTCTTCGTCGCGCTGCGCAGCGGCCCGCCCGGCGGCGCGAAAGCGGCGTAAAATTCCTGGAGCTTGTCCGAAAGCCGGGCCCCCTCCCGGATCAAGTCCGGGACAGGCTTTTCGGGATGATGCTCAGTTGCTCGCGTCGAACGCCGCCATGATGTGACGCGGCAGGCTTTTCGGCGCGACCAGCACGACGTCAAAACGAATGTCGCGGTTTGCGTCCTCGGGGTGAGCGGCGAGCCACGCCCCGGCGGCCGCGATGATGCGGCGCTGCTGGTGCACGATCACGGCCTCGGCGGCGTCGTCGAGCCGCTCGCGTGCCTTCACCTCGACGAAGACGAGCGTGCCGCGCCGCCGCGCTACGATGTCGATCTCGCCGACCGGGCTGCGCCAGCGGCGCGCCACGATGCGATGGCCCTTCGCGATCAGATAGGCGGCCGCGCGGCTCTCCGCCGACAGGCCGAACTTGAACGCGACCTGGCGGTCGGGCCGCGGCCCCGGGAGGTTTGGGTCACTCCGGTGCGGCATTGGTTTTCGTGAGTTCGAGCGCGCGGCTGTAGACCGCGCGGCGCTGCTCGCCGGTCGCGGCCGCGACTTCGGCGACGGCGTCCTTCAGCGAGACGCGCGCGAGCGCGGCGCGCAGCAGCGCATCGACCTCCTCGACGCCGGATGGCGCAGGCGCATCCGGCGGCGCGATCACGATCGCGATCTCGCCGCGCGTCTCGGCGCCCGCCGCATAATCACGCGCCAGCGTCTCGAGCGTGCCGCGCCGGACTTCCTCGTGCAGCTTGGTCAGTTCGCGGCACACTGCGGCCGCGCGAGCCCCAAGCCCTTGCGCGAGATCGCCGAGCGCATCGCCAAGCCGCGGTCCGCTCTCGTAGAGCACGAGCGTTGCCGGAATGCGGGCAAGCTCTGCGATGCGCGTGCGGCGTGCAGCGGACCTGGACGGCAGGAACCCCTCGAAGAAAAACCGGTCGGTCGGCAGGCCCGCAACCGTCAGCGCCATCAAGACCGCCGAGGCGCCGGGCGCCGCCGTCACCGCAAGACCCGCCGCCGTCGCGTCCCGCACCAGCTTGAAGCCCGGATCGGAGATCAGCGGCGTCCCGGCGTCCGAGACCAGCGCGACCGCATCTCCGGCGGCGATCCTTGCCAAGATCTTCGGTCGTGCCGTTTCGGCGTTGTGGTCGTGATAGGGCATCAACGGCGCCGACAGGCCGTAATGGTCGAACAGCTTGCGCGTGACGCGGGTGTCCTCGCAGGCGACCAGATCGGCCGCCGCCAGCATTTCGAGCGCGCGCAGCGTGATGTCGCGCAGGTTCCCGATCGGCGTCGCCACCAGATAAAGGCCCGCGGCAAGCCGCGGCGCCTCGATCGCCTGCCCGGCAAGGGTGTAGCGCCGCCCGCGCGCCGTCCGGTCCTGCATCATCGCGCCAGTCTAGCGGCGCCGGGGCGTTCCGTCGCGTATCACCCAAGCTTTTGACTTAATTGACCTTCAATCAAATTATGCGATGGTGGGGTGTGGACTGGCGCCTGTGCAGGGCGTTCAGGGAGGGCAGCCGTGTCCCGCAACTGGCCGGAGCAGTTGTTGACGCGAGCGCGGGGGGCGCGCATCGCGGCCGCGGCGGCATTGCTGCTTCTCGTCGCCGCGTGTTCGGGCATTCCGGGCGGCGACTATTTCGGCTTCGGGTCCTCGGCTCCGCCGCCGCCTCCGTCCGCGCAGCCGAACGCGGTCGGTGCGGGCCAGGTGAAGGTCGCGCTGATCCTGCCGCTTTCCGCGCAGGGCAATGCCGGCGCCACCGCGCTCTCGATGCGCAACGCCGCCGAGATGGCGCTCGCAGAATTCAACAATCCCGACATCCAGCTTCTGGTGAAGGACGACGGCGGCAGTCCGGGCGGCGCGCAGCAGGCCGCCCAGCAGGCGCTGAGCGAAGGCGCCGAGATCATTCTCGGGCCGCTGTTCGCCGAGTCGGTGCGCGCCGCCGGGCAGACCGCGCGCCAGCGCGGCGTGCCGATCATCGCATTCTCGACCGATGCCGGCGTGGCGGCCTCCGGCGTGCACCTGTTGAGCTTCCTGCCCGAGTCGGAAGTCGATCGCGTGATCGGCTATGCGATCCAGCAGGGCAAGCGCTCGTTCGCGGCGCTCATTCCCGAGAACGCCTATGGGACCGTGGTGCAGGCCGCATTCCAGCAGGCGGTCGCGCGCGGCGGCGGCCGTGTCGTCGTGATGGAGCGCTATCCGCTCGACCGCACGCAGATCCAGGGGCCGGTGCAGCGCGTCGGGGAGGCGGCGCGCCAGATCGATGCGATCTTCATTCCGGACGGCGCGGACTCGATCTCCGCCGTCGTGCAGGCGCTGAGCGCGGCCGGCGTGCCGCGCAAGCAACTGATCGGCACCGGTCTATGGGAAGACCCGCGCCTTGCGTCCGAACCGGGTGCGCAGGGCGGCTGGTTCGCGACGCCTGATCCATCCGGCTACCGCGCCTTCTCGGGCCGCTATCGTCAGCGCTACGGACAGGACCCGGTGCGCCCGGCGACGCTCGCCTACGACGCGGTGTCGCTCGTCGCCGCGCTGGTGAAGACGCAAGGGCCGGCGCGCTTTTCCGAGGAGACGCTGACCAACGCGTCCGGTTTCGCCGGCATCGACGGTGTCTTTCGCTTCCGCCCCGACGGCACCAACCAGCGCGGCCTCGCGGTGATGCGCGTGACGTCGTCCGGCGGGCAGGTGGTCAGTCCCGCGCCGAAGGTGCTGGGGGCGGGCGGTTAGGCTGGTTTTAGCTTTCGGCGGAAGACGTGCCTGCGGACGGTCGTTCGGTCACGATCTCATCCGGCAATAGCCGAACGCGCCCATCGAGCGGCACACGGCGCTGATCGACATCGCATGCGGCCTCCCTGAGGGCCCGTAGGATGTTTTCAACGAGTTGATGTGAGGTGAACTCAGTCAATGCGTCGCGTCCTCGATGATCTGCCAACGCGCGGTATCATACACTATGAGTGCTGAATCAGGGTGCTTTTCCGCGACAAGCACTCGCCCGCGTTCCGAATTGTCGTAGATGACGGCGACATCCGCAAGCGGCAGAAAATGATGCCGCATATTGCGGAGGCCAGCCGCGTAACGACGTAGGACGACATCGTCAGGAATTCCGTGGCCTCCATGTGCCACGCGGTGCGCTACGCGCGCTAACGCCATTTCGGCTGATGGCAGCCACAGAAAAATCAGCGTTATCCGATAGCCTGCAGATCGGCACAGCCGCAGACGTTGCAAATGTCCACGCCCGGCACACGTGGTCTCAAAGGCAAAACTCTGACTGCTGTGTACAAGGGTATCGATAGTCTCAATCAACACTCGGCCCGCCGCGATTGCGGCGCTGTTCGGATCATACGGCGAGAGGCCGCGCGCGATCTCGTCTGCATTGAGGAAGTGACGTAACCCGAGTGATTTCGGAAAGATTCGGTTTGCGGCTGTACTCTTGCCCGCCCCGTTCGGTCCGCCGATGACGACGACATCCTTCACGGGCCTCTCCAGAGTTAGGCCGCCAGATCGGCCACCACCGCGTCGAGCACCGGGAAGCCTGCCGGCGTAACGCGCAGGCGGCCGTCGCCAGTCGACTCGACGAAGCCCTCGCTGCGCAGCGAGGCGATGCGCGCCGCGTCGAGCGAATGGCCGGATAGTGCCGTATAGCGTTGCGGGTCGATGCCTTCGGCGAGACGCAGTCCCATCAGCAGGAACTCGTCCGCCTGTTCGGCGCGCGTCAGTGTCTCGTCTTCGACCAGACCGTGGCCGCTCGCCTCGACCCGCATCAGCCACGACTCCGGGCGCTTCTCGGTCGAGGTGGCGTAGCGCTTGCCGCCGACCAGCAGACGCCCATGCGCGCCCGGCCCGACGCCGGCATATTCGTGATAGCGCCAGTAGACGAGGTTGTGCCGGCACTCCGCGCCCGCCCGCGCGTGATTGGAGATCTCGTAGGCCGGCAGCCCGCGCGCCGCCGCGACCTCCTGGGTCACGTCATAGAGCACGCGCGCGGCATCGTCGTCAGGCGTCACGAGCTTGCCGGCCGCATGCAATGCGAAGAACGGCGTGTCCTGCTCGATGGTCAGCTGATAGAGCGAGAGATGCTCGGCGGCCTCGTCGATGGCGCGCAGCAGTTCGGCGCGCCACGCCTCCGGCGTCTGCCCGGGCCGTGCATAGATGAGATCGAACGAGTAGCGCTCGAACGCCGTGCGCGCGATTTTCACGGCGTCGAGCGCTTCCTGCGCGCTGTGCAGTCGCCCCAGTCCCTTGAGCGAAGCATCGTCGAGCGCCTGCACGCCGAGCGACACGCGATTGACGCCCGCCGCGCGATAGCCGCGAAAACGCGTCGCCTCGACGCTGGTCGGGTTGGCTTCGAGCGTCACCTCGACGTCGGGCGCGACCGTCCAGTGCTTGCCGATCGTGTCGAGGATCGCGCCGACCGTCTCCGGTTTCATCAGCGAGGGCGTGCCGCCGCCCATGAAGATGCTCGACACCGTGCGCGCGCCGGTGCGCTCGGCGGTCGTTGCGATCTCCGCTGCGAAAGCGCGCACATAGCGCTCTTCGTCGACGCCGGTGTGCCGCACGTGGCTGTTGAAATCGCAATAGGGACACTTCGACAGGCAGAACGGCCAATGCACGTAGACGCCGAAAGCGCCCCCTCCCGGCTCGCGTTGCTCGCCGACCTCCCCCGCAAGCGGGAGAGGGGATTTATTTTCACTCAAGACACGCCTCCGCGAGCTTGAGGAACGCGCGCGCGCGGTGCGACAGGCCCTGGCCCTTGGGCGGCAGGCCGTGCTTCTGGTCGCTCGTCATCTCGCCGAAAGTAAGATCGAAGCCGTGGGGCAGGAACATCGGGTCGTAGCCGAAGCCTTGGTCGCCGCGCGGCGGCCACACCAGCGTGCCGTCGACCTTGCCCTCGAACTCCTCGACGTGTCCATCCGGCCACGCGACGCACAGCACCGAGACGAAGTGCGCCTTGCGCTGCTCGCTCTTGAAGGCGTCGCGCTCGCGCAACATGCCCTCGACCTTCTCCATCGCGTGGCGGAAGTCTTTCGTCTCGCCGGCCCAGCGCGCCGAGTAAATACCGGGCGCACCGTCGAGCGCATCGACCGCCAGGCCTGAATCATCAGCAAACGACGGCAGGCCGGACGCGTTCGCGGCGGCTTCGGCCTTGATCCGCGCATTCGCCGCGAAGGTCATGCCGGTCTCTTCCGGCTCGGGCAGGTTCAATTCGCTCGCCGACACCGCCTCGACGCCGTGGCGGCCCAAGAGCTCGCGCATCTCGGCGAGCTTGCCCTTGTTGTGCGTGGCGATGACGAGGCGGCCTGTGATGGCGCGGTGCATCTCACATCACGGCGAGCTTTTGCAGATCGACCAGCTTGCCGATGCCCTTGCGCGCCAGCGCGATCAGCGAGGTCAGTTGCTCCTCGCTGAACGCGACCTTCTCGGCGGTCGCCTGCACTTCCACGATATTGCCGGCTCCGGTCATCACGAAGTTCGCATCGGTGTCGGCCTCGGAGTCTTCCGCGTAGTCGAGATCGAGCACCGCGACGCCGTTGTGCACACCGCATGACACCGCCGCCACGTGATCGCGCAGCGGGTTGGCGCCACGCAGCATGTTGCGCGCCGTCATCCAGGCGATGCAGTCGGAGAGCGCGACCCACGCGCCGGTGATCGAGGCGGTGCGCGTGCCGCCGTCGGCCTGGATCACGTCGCAGTCGACCGTGATCTGCCGCTCGCCGAGCGCCGGCAGATCGACTACCGCGCGCAACGAGCGTCCGATCAGGCGCTGAATCTCGAGCGTGCGCCCGCCCTGCTTGCCGGCCGAGGCCTCGCGCCGCGTGCGCTCATGGGTGGCGCGCGGCAGCATGCCGTATTCGGCCGTCACCCAGCCGCGCCCCTGTCCCTTGAGCCAGGGCGGCAGGCGCTCTTCCAGCGTCGCGGTGACCAGCACATGGGTGTCGCCGAACTTCACGAAGCAGGAGCCTTCCGCGTGCTTCACCACGCCGCGGTCGAGCGTGACGGCGCGCAACTCGTCGGATTGTCGGCGGCTCGGCCGCATCACGGTTTCCCCAGGCGCCGGATCGGATGATCGGCGTTCGGCGCTTTTAGGGGGAGCCCGCCTTCACCACAAGCACCGTTTGGCACGGACTTTCGCAGGTCCGGGCTGTTCCCGCCCCGATGGCGCGCGAATCAACGGGCTGCAGATGGCCTTTGCCGCCGGGCTGAACTACGGTTCGACGTCGACCATGGAGCGACCGATGGGGACGAGCACTGGCTGGCCGCACATCGCCATCATCACGCTGATCGGCGAGATACTGACGGTGATCGGTCCGGTCGGAGTGCTCGGCCTTTGGCTTTACCAGCAGACCGAAATCGAGCGTAACGCCAGCGAACTCAGGAAAATAGCGGCCGCGCGCTCGGTCTATCAGACCTACCAGTCCAACAATGCGCTGTTCAACGGACTGCACGAGATCCTGCGCCAGGACGAAGAGGGTGCGGAACGATTGAGAAATTTCCAGATTTACAGCTATGAGCTCGGCTTGGCGGCGCTGGAAAATGTCCTGCCCGAGGCCGCCCGGAGCGGAATCCCGCCGCGCGTCGACGCCTATGGGGGAGACAGCTTCGAACAGAAGTATCCGCTGATCCAGGCGCGGCTGGAGTTGCTGCAGACCAAAATCGACGAAAGAGAAGAAGCCGTTCGCGCCGTGAGCAGCGCGGCGCAAAAGAGGTATTTCTGGATTTTCGTGGTGCTGTCGGTGCTGTCGATTGCCGGTGCCGTCGGCAAGACCGTACAGAAACTGTCCGCGGCCCCCGCTGCGTGAGGGCCGTTACTTTGACCGATCCAGGCGGAGTGCGCGGGAACGACTTGAACTCCGCGCTGCGGATAGACAATCTGTTGAAGATGACAGGAGAGTGACGTGTCCTACGAGGCTCCCCTCGCGGCACCACAGGCCGGCGTAGCGCAGGCCGGCCTCGCGCAGCTCAACGAGCGTTCGCGCGAGATCTTCCGGCAGATCGTCGAGAGCTATCTGGCGACCGGCGAACCGGTCGGCTCGCGCAATCTCGCCCGCATCATTCCGATGACGCTGTCGCCCGCTTCGGTGCGCAACGTCATGGCGGACCTCGAGCAGCTCGGTCTCGTCTATGCGCCGCACACCTCGGCCGGCCGGCTGCCGACCGAGCGCGGCTTGCGCTTCTTCGTCGATGCCTTGATGCAGATCGGCGACGTCACCGAGAACGACCGCCAGGCGATCGAGGCGCAGGTCGCGGCCGCCGGAACCTCCAAGTCGATCGAGTCGGTCCTGACCGAAGCCTCGGGATTGCTCTCGGGCCTCACGCGCTCGGCCGGCGTGGTGCTGGCGGTGAAATCGAACACACGGCTGAAGCACATCGAGTTCGTCCGTCTCGAACCGGAGCGCGCGCTCGTCGTGTTGGTCTCCGAAGACGGGCAGGTCGAGAATCGCATCCTTGGCCTGCCGCCCGGACTGCCGCCCTCGGCGCTGTCGGAGGCGACCAACTTCCTCAATGCGCAGATCCGCGGCCGCACGCTCGCCGAGGCGCGCACCGAACTCGAGCGTGCGCTGGAAGCCGGCAAGGCCGAGCTCGATCAGCTCACCCAGAAGATCGTCTCGGCCGGGCTTGCGAGCTGGTCGGGTGGCGAAAGCGAAGAGCGCAAGCTGATCGTGCGCGGCCAGGCGCATCTGCTCGAGGACCTGCATGCGCTCGAAGATCTCGAACGCGTGCGCCTGCTGTTCGACGATCTCGAGGAGAAGCGCGGCGTCGCCGACCTGCTCGGCCGCGCCGACAATGCCGAGGGCATGCGCATCTTCATCGGCTCGGAGAACAAGCTGTTCTCGCTCTCCGGCTCGTCCACCATCGTGTCGCCCTATCGCGACGGGCAGGGGCGCATCGTCGGCGTACTCGGCGTGATCGGTCCGACGCGGCTCAATTACGCACGCATCATCCCGATGGTGGATTACACCGCCAAGGTCGTCAGCAAGGTTTTGTCCGGCTGACCGCGAGCTAAGCGCTTTCCGGCGAAAGCCTGTCCCGGGCTTGATCCGGGATGGGCACCGGTTCGCCTTGGAAAACGCGTCTTCAAGAAAGGCCACCGCGATCACGAAGGCTTGATTTTTGGCGCTTCAGCCCTGATATCCGGGGCGAAATTCATTGTGGAACGAGTGGACCCGTAATGTCGGATACGACCGCAGGCGCGCCTGACGCGCCCGAGACCGCCCCGCAGGCCGAAGCCGCGCTCGATCCGGTGGCGGTGCTCGCCAAGGAGGCGGCCGACCTGAAGGACCGGCTGCTGCGCACGCTCGCCGAGATGGAGAATTTGCGCCGCCGCACCGAGCGCGAGGTCGCGGATTCGCGCGTCTATGCGGTGACCAATTTCGCGCGCGACATCCTGGCGGTCGCCGACAACATGGAACGCGCCATGAAGGCGCTCGACGACGAGATCCGCGACAAGGCGGATGCCGGCGTGAAGGCGCTGCTCGACGGAGTCGAGCTGACCGAGCGCGAGCTCATCAAGGTGATGGAGAAGCACGGCATCAAGCGGCTCGAGCCGCAGGGGCAGAAGTTCGATCCGAACCTGCATCAGGCGATGTTCGAACTGCCGGATCCGTCAGTGCCGCCCGGTACCGTGGTGCAGGTGATGCAGCCCGGCTACACCATCGGCGAACGGGTGCTGCGTCCCGCGCTGGTCGGCATCGCCAAGGGCGGACCGAAGGCCGCGCCCGCAGGCGACACACCCGCGAACGACAATTCCGGCGAAGCTTCAAACTAAGCTAACGCGGCTCGACGCTGTCGCGGATCGCGCGCAGTTTCGGATAGACCTCGTTCCAATTGGCGCGGCGCACGATCGCGAACATCTGCAGATGCGCGTTCTGCCCGAAGCGCAGCCACTGCACCGCGGTCACATCGATGTCGCTGGTCGAGTCCTTGGCTTCGGCAATGATCTCGTGCCCGTTCGACTGCCCCATGCGTAGCGGCTCGGAGCGGGTGATCCTGATGTCCTTGATGCCGGGCGCGGAACTGAACGCCTGGCGGGCGATCTTGTCACGTTCCTCGGGTTTCGGCGCCTCGCTGGCCACGATGGTGATCAGCATGAACGGCTGCTCCACATTGGTGACCGAGTCCTTGGGGCCGAGGGTGAGGACCGCAGCGCCGTCGTGTCCGCTGCGGACGACGTGGAAGCCGGAGAGTTCGCCGATCTTGTAGGGCAGCACCGCGAGCCGTTCGACATCGGGAATCTGCTGGCGCACCGCGATCGTCTTGAGCGCATCGCGCAGAACCGCGTCGGTGACGGTCGCGCGCGAACTCTCGAGCATCTGCACCGAGACGAGCGCCGTCGCGCCGGACACATTCGCGATCAGCACGGATTCGTAGCGCTTGGTGCCGTCCTGTTCCCTCGGCCCCGCGACCAAAATCCCCTTGCCATCCTTGAAAGTCACCGCCTCGCGCGTCACGACCTGGATGCCGCGCGCCTTCAGCATCTCGTCGGTGAAGTTCTTCTCCAGTTCCGGATAGGCCTCGGGCGGCATCGCGACCAGCAGGATCGCGGCGCTCGCCTGCGGATTTTCGAATCCGATGAATTTCGTGCTCGGCACAAAACCCGCGGGCGGCACGAGGCCGAGGCGCGAGCCGACCGGAAATACCGGATCGGCGGCGAGCGCCGGCGCGGCGGTCAGCGCCATGACGGCAAGCGCGCCAAAAATCATGTGGCGGATGGGTTGATGCACGGACATGGTCATTCCCGATAGCGAGGCCAGAGGGGTTCGTCGCCCGCGTCCCCCATACAGGGTTGCAAGATGGGCGACAATGCGGCCGGAATGGCCGGCGGAGGAGAGGGAAAGCCATGTTCCAACTGGTCATTACGGCGCTCGACTGGTTCGGCGTTGCGGTCTTCGCCGTCACCGGCGCGCTCGTCGCCTCGCGCAAGCAGATGGACATCTTCGGCTTTGCGCTGCTCGCGACCGTGACCGGTATCGGCGGCGGCTCGATGCGCGATCTGCTGCTCGGCGTGCCGGTGTTCTGGGTCGGGCAACCGCTGTACGTGGGGGTCTGCGTCATGGTCGCGGCGGTGGTGTTCTTCACCGCCCACATTCCGGAGTCGCGCTATCGCCTGCTGATGTGGCTCGATGCCGTCGGTCTTTCGTTCTTCTGCGTGGTCGGCGCCAGCAAGGGGCTCGACACCGGGGCGGGACCGTTCATCGCGGTGGTGATGGCGGTGATCACGGCGAGCTTCGGCGGCATCATTCGTGACGTGATCGGTGGCGAGAGCACGCTGTTGCTGCGCAAGGAGATCTACGTGACGGCAGCGCTTGCCGGCGCGGTCGTGTTCGTCGCGAGCCGCGGGCTCGGCATTGCGGATACCATCGGCGCGATCGCGGGATTTGCGACTTGCTTCGTCATTCGAGGGGTCGGGCTGCGCTACCGGCTCGCGCTGCCGTCCTACAAGACGCGGGCGGGCGTGCCGCCGAAGAATTAAGACAGCCCGGTCTTTAAGCCGTCGCGGGTCCGTGTGATGCTGGCGCAGCGGGAGACATGACCATGGCGACGAACGGCAGCTTCTACTGGAACGAACTGATGACGCGCGACGCGGAGGCTGCGAAGCGCTTCTATGGCGCGACGCTCGGCTGGACCTTCGAGGCGATGGACCAGGGCGGAGGCGCGACCTACTGGCTCGCCAAGGTGGGCGCGGAATCGGTCGCGGGGATTTATCAGTTGGGCAACGACGACCAGGACACGGCCGAAGGCTGGTTCGCCTATGTGGCGGTCACGGATCTGTCGACGGCGCTGGCGCGCGCCACCAGCGAAGGCGGCGAAGTCGTGCGCGAGCCGTGGGATGTGCCGGGCGTCGGCCGCATCGCGATCGTCAACGACAATGCCGGCAATTCGATCGGGTGGATGACGCCAAGCGAATGATCCCGAAAAAGCCTGTCCCGGACTTGATCCGGGATGGGCACCGGTTTTCGGATAAGATCATTCGCAGAAAAAGACAGAAATGATCTCGATTTTCACGGCGGCGAGACTCTCCGCAGCGTCAGATTGATCCGTCCGCCTTCCGGCAGCAGCGTCGACGTGTTCGGCAGAATGCGATCGACGCCGTGAAACGCCAGCCGGCCCTCGCCGCCAAGCACGACCGCGTCGCCCGAGGCGAGCCGCACCGAGCGGGTCGGATCGCCGCGCCTCACGCCGCCGACGCGAAACAGCCCGGTGTCGCCGAGCGAGAGCGACACCACCGGCGCTGAGAAATCCTGCTCGTCCTTGTCCTGGTGCAGGCCCATGCGGGCGCTCGGCGCGTAGTAGTTGATCAGGCAGGCCTCGGGCGCGTGCACGTAGGCGCCGAGCTCGCGCCACGCTCGCAGGACGATCTGGGGAATCGGCGGCCACGGCGCGCCGGTTTCCGGATGCGTTTCCTGATAGCGATAGCCGCGCGCCTCATCGGTGACCCAGCCGAGCGGGCCGCAATTGGTCATCATCACCGACATCGGCTTGCCGGAGCGCGGCATGCGCGGCGTATACAGCGGCGCTCTTGCGATCACGTCGCGCACCGCCGCCAGCAGCGCGTCCTGCGCGGTGCGGTCGAGATAATTCGCCGTCAGCGTGACGCCGGATTGAATCCTGGTCGCGGCCATGCGGGATCAGATAATCGGTCCCGCACCCGCGCGCGACCCGGTTTACGCCACCCGCAGTTTTAATGTCATATAAGATGACATGAATAATGTTTAACTGTCATGAAACGGGGCCCGGATAGAAAATCACAGTTCTGCAAGGCGATGGGTAATCCAGCCACGCCCGAGCGGAGGCT
>Ga0207683_10001285_pt1 | contig 22708 bp, 19 predicted proteins | sample KBSM73metaG_FD_184333 | JGI IMG/M metagenome (GOLD analysis project Ga0207683, IMG submission 184333) | Miscanthus rhizosphere microbial communities from Kellogg Biological Station, Michigan, USA - KBS M7-3 metaG (SPAdes) (version 2) | ecosystem: Host-associated > Plants > Roots > Rhizosphere >... | reverse complement strand
AGCGATCTGGATCGCCTCCATCTGCGTGCGCGCCCGCGAGGACACGAGCAGCCCGAGAGACAAAAGCGCGAAGATGTAGATCGTCGAGAGAGCCAGCAGCAGCAGCACGCTGCCGTGGATGGGCACCTTGAACACGAAGACCATCAGGAGCAGGACGAAGAGCAACTGGACGAACGCGAGGACGAGGTAAGGCAGTAGCTTCCCCATCATCACGGCGATCGGCGACGCCGGGGTGACCATCAGCTGCTCGAGCGTCCCGCGCTCCCGCTCGCGAACGATGGCGAACGCGGCGAGCAGCGTCCCCGAGAAGGTGAGCAGGATGGCCACCAGCCCGGGGATCAGCAGGTTGGCCGTCCGCGAGTCGGGATTGAACAGGAGCAGCGGATGCGGGCGGATCGGAATGTCCTTCGCGCCGGCCCTCTCGGCGAGCTCGCTCACGGATCGGGACAGGGCGACGCCGTTGGCCGCCGCCAGCGCCTGGCTCGAGATCGTCGAGTCGGAGCCGTCAATGAGCACGAGGAAGTCGGCGGGCTGGCCGTTCAGGCGGCGTCGCGCAAAGTCGGGCGGGATCTCGATGCCGACGGACGCTCGGCCGGCCACGATGTACTCGCGCAGGCCCGCGTGGGACGGCGCCTCGGCGACGATGTCGAAGTAGCTCGTGTTGACGAAGTCATTCACGAGCTGCCGGCTCTGCGTCGTCCGGCTCTGGTCGTAGACGACGGTGCGCACGTGCTTCACGTTCATGTCGATGAGGCCGAAGAGCACGAGCTGGAAGGCGGGAGTCAGCAGCGCGAAGCGGAGCGAGCCCCGGTCCCGCAGCATCTGGACCGCCTCCTTGCGGAAGACCGGCCAGAAGCCCGTCACGCGCGACTCCCTGTCGCCGTCGCCGCCGGCGCGGCCGAAGCCGGGACGTCGCCCCGCTCGTCGATCTGGAGGCGGGTCAGCCGCACGAACACGTCCTCGAGCGACGCCTCGATGGGGCGGATCGCGACCGGGGCGCCGGCGGCCTCCTCGAGGTCGCGCCGGATCTGGCCCTCCGGAATCTCGGAGCGCACGAGAAGGTGCAGCGAGTTGCCGAAGATCGTGACGTCCAGGACGTACGGCAGCGCTCGCGCCGCGGTCATGAAGGCGGCCACCCCCTGCGCGCACGCGGCCTCGACGCGGTGTGTTCCCGCGGGCGTCACCTCGGGAAGGCGCGTCAGCTCGTCCGGCGAGCCCTCGACGAGCATCTTCGAGAGGTAGAGGTAGGCGACCTGCCCGCAGCGCTCCGCCTCGTCCATGTAGTGCGTGGTCACGAAGAGCGTGACGCCCTCGGCGGCGAGCGTGAAGAGGAGGTTCCAGAGCTCCCGCCGCGCGACCGGATCGATCCCGGCCGTCGGCTCGTCCAGGAAGAGGACTCGCGGCCTGTGCATGAGCGCGCACGCGAGGGCGAGGCGCTGTTTCCAGCCCCCCGACAGCTGGCCGGCGAGCCGCTGCCGATAGGGGTCGATCGCGGTCAGCTGGACGGCCCACTCGCGACGCTGGACCAGCTCGCCTTTCTTGAGGCCGTAGACCGCCGCGAAGAAGTCGAGGTTCTCGAGGACGGTCAGGTCCTCGTAGAGCGAGAACTTCTGCGGGACGTAGCCGATGCGGCGGCGGATCTCCTCGCCCCGCGTCGCCACGTCGAGCCCGTCGACGCGGGCGCGCCCCTCCGTGGGCGCGAGGAGCCCGCAGAGGATGCGGATGAGCGTGGACTTTCCCGAGCCGTTCGGGCCGAGGAGACCGTAGATCTCGCCGCGCGGCACGCGGAGGGAGACACGATCGAGCGCCCGGACCTTGCCGAAGTCGCGCGACACGCCCTCGACCTCGATGCCGTACTCCCGCGCGGAGTCCGACATCAGTTCTCCAGCAGCCGGACCGTGGCGGACATGCCGGGCTTGAGCTCCGGCGCGCGGTCGATCGCCACCTTCACGCCGAACACCTGATCCATGCGCTGGTCGAGGGTCTGCACGTTTCGCGGGGTGTACTCGGCCTGGGTGCGGATCTCGACGACCTTGCCGGGGAACTCGCGCTTCGCGTAGGTGTCGACGGTCAGGAGCGCCCTCTGACCGATCCGAACGCGGCCGAGCTCGGGCTCCGGAACGTAGACGCGGACCCAGAGCTGGTCCGGCTCGAGCATCCTGGCGACGGGTTGATTCGCTCCCACGAGATCGCCCGGGCGCAGGTCCATCGACTCGATGACGCCCTCCGCGGGAGCCGCGACCGTCGTCTCCTGGCGCTGGCGCTGCAGGTAGGCGAGCTGCCGGTCGTCCGCGTCGAGCTGCGCGCGCGCGGCGTCGATGTCCTCGGAACGGCTTCCCCGCTCCGCCTCGCGCAGCGTCTCGGCCGCCGTCTGCGCCGCGGTGGCCGCCGAATCGTAGGCCTGCTGTCCGGCGATCCCCGAGGCGAGGAGCGCCTGCTGGCGCTTCCGCTCGCGCTCGGCGTTCTCGGCCGCCGCGCGCGCGCGGGCGATCTCCTCGGTCCGAGGACCCCGGATCGATTTCGTCAGGTTGGCGCGGGACTGCGCGATGTGAGCGCGCTGCTGCGCGATCTGGAGGTCGATGAGGTCGGTCTCGAAGACGACGAGCGGCTGTCCCGCCCGAACCGTCGCGCCCTCCTCGACGAGCACCTTCGCGACGCGACCCCCCATCAGCGAGCCCACCTCGACGTCGCGCGCCTCGATCGAGCCCGAGAGCACGAAGGGCTTCTCCCGCCCTCCCCGCCGCGAGGCCCAGACGGCGCCTCCGCCGGCCACGGCGGCGAGCAACGCGAGGATCAGCCAGCGCTTCTTCACCTCTTCACCGCGGCGCTCCCGAGCGCATCCCGCTCGTCTTTCCCGGTTGCCGCGTCGACCTCGCCGGTTTCGTCTTCGTCGCCTTCGTCGTCGGCGGCGCGATGGCGCCGCGCGTCCAGACCTCGAGGACCGCGTCCACGTACTCGGAGAGCGGCAGCGGCTTCTCGAGCACCTGGAGCACCGCCTGCATGAAGACGTAGGAGTGGATGGTCGCCAGGAACGCGAGAGCCGTGGCGCGCGGGTTCGAGACGCGGATCCGGCCGTGCCGCACCGCTCGCCGGAAGTAGTCCTCGAGCAGCTTCAGGTTCCTCTGCGGCGGCGTCGGACGAACGCCGGGATCGAACGGCATCGGCACTCTTCCGACTCCCTCCACCGACTTGAAGTAGACGAACCGCGCCATCGTCGCTCGCAGCTTCTCCTCGAGGAAGGGCACCATCGTCTCCGCGACGCGCCGCAGGACGACGGCGGGATCCTCGCCGCCGGATGCCTGCTCGAGGAACGCGAGCGGAAGCATGTCGTCGCGCTCGGCCCCCATGCAGGCGACGAAGAGGTCTCGCTTCGTGCGCGCGTGGCGCAGCAGCGCGGCGGGCGAGACTCCGACCTTCGCGGCGATCGCGGCGAGCGTGGCCCCTTCGAAGCCGCGGTCGACGAACGTCTCCCGGGCGGCGTGCAGCACCTGTTCGCGCGTGACCCGCGCCGTCCGTCCCATAAGTAAATAACTAGATACTAATTTATCTTTGGCCTGTCAAGCGGGAGGCGCGGCGGCGGCTGAGAGCGCCCGGGACGCGGCGCAAGCCCTGCCGGGCCGGGCCTCGGCGGACCCGGAACCGGAAACCGTCATCCGGCGTAATTACCGGTTATGAAGATCCTCTCCGTGCAGGTCGGGCGTCCGCGCAGCCTCTCGCATCGCGGCCGCGAGGTGCGGACGGCGATCTTCAAGGAGCCCGTCCTCTTCCCGGTCGCCGTCCGGCGCCTCGGCCTGGCGGGGGACGCCCAGGCGGACCTGCGCGTCCACGGCGGTCCCGACAAGGCGGTCTACGCGTACGACGAGGGCGGCTATCTCCACTTCCGCCAGGCGCTGGCGCGCGAGATCCCCTTCGGCCGCTTCGGAGAGAACCTGACCGTTGCCGGAATGCCGGAGACGGAGGTTCGCCTCGACGACGTGTATCGCGCGGGAAGCGCCCTCCTCCAGGTCACGCAGCCGCGCTCGCCCTGCTTCAAGCTCGGTATGCGGATGGAGATGCCGGGCTTCCTGAAGATGTTCCTGGAGAGCGGACGGACCGGCTTCTATCTTCGCGTCCTCGAGGAGGGTCAGCTCGCCGCCGGCGAAAAGGTCGAGCTGGTGTCGCGGGACGCGTCGGCGCCCACCGTGCTCCAGGCCGTCCGAAGAGCCTACGGCGGGAGCTGATTCCCATGTCGGCGAGAGCCGAAGGGGAAGGGGAACGCCGGCGGAGGGAGTAATCCATTAGCCGCGGCTAATGGATTCGGCGCGACCTCAGGCGAGCGTCGCGAGGAACTGGAAGTAATCCTCCGGAGTCTCGGCGAGCCGGATGGAGAAGCCGCTCGGGACGACGCGAGACAGCGCCGACGGCACGCGAAACGATCTCACGACCTTCCCCCGCACGTCGATCTTCCTGCCCTCGGGCACGTGGAGCTGCGCCCTCAGTTGCGTTCCGGGCTCCGGCAGCCTCGCGGAGCGCACGAAGATGCCCGTCGGCGACACGTCGTACGTGAAGCCGGTGCAGGAGGCGCCTCGCAGATCGAACTCCACGAGGAACCGACGTTTCTTGCGCGCGAAACTGCGCCGCTCCGCCACCTTGACGCCGATTGTCCGCCCTCCCGAAGAGGGGGTAAAGCGAAAACCGCGCCAGAAACCCGGCGCCCGGCCTCATTTCGCCGCCAGCCTCCGAAACGCGACGCCGCGGACCCGGCCGTCGTCCAGCGTGAAGCCCGTCGGCTGCCCCGAGGCGTCGCGGGCGAAGACCAGGACCATCTCGTCCAGGGCGAACGTGTCCGCCACCGTGGGAGCCAGGGGCTCGGCCGGCGCGCCGCGGTGCCGGACGTAGAGCTTCCCTTCGGCCGCCTCGAGCCGCCACGTCGTGTCGAGCTCGGCGCTCGCGTAGCGGCCCGCGAGGGCGTCGAGGTCGCGGGCGGCCGGCTTCCAGAGCTCGACCGGCTCGTAGACCTCCCGGTCGGCGTCCGTGTCCCCGTCGCTCGACAGGATCGTGAGCCGGGGCCGCGCCGCACCGGCGCGATCCGCGACGACGTCCGCCGGCTCACCGCGAGCGGGCTCCAGCCGGTAACGGTCGGGCCCGGTCGGAACGAGCGTCACCTTCCTGCGTCCGAGACGTCCCTCGAGCGTGCCGCCGGAGACGGAGAGCTCGAGGATGTTCCCGGACTCGCGGTTACGGTATGCCCCTGCCATCGCGGACAGGCGCGCCGAGTCGGCGGCGCTCGACCGCGGCTTCTTCCCCGCGGCCGACGGCTCCGGCGTCTTCTGCGCGGCCGGTCCGCTCATCAGCCCGCCGAGATAGACCTCCGAAACCTTCTCCGCGAGCCGGCTCGGGTTCGTCTGTGCGAGGTTGCAGATGCACGCGACCGAGAGGTGCTGCTTGGGGAAACGCATGAGCTGGGTGCGGTACCCGGCCCACGACCCGCCGTGGGTCACCGTCGGCAGACCTCGGTAGTCGCTGACGTAGAGCGCCGAGGCGTACTGGAGCTTCTTTCCGCTGTTGAGCACGCCCGGCTCGAGCATCGCCGCGATCAGGGCCGCGTCGCCGACGCGAGGAGCATAGAAGTTCTCGTCCCAGCGCTGGAGGTCCTCGATCGTCGTCTGCACTCCCCCGTCGCCGACCTGCTCCCAGTCCGACATCTCGATCGAGAAGCCGCCCCCCTCCTCCTTCGAGTAGCCGGTTCCGCGGCCGGGGATGATCCGCCCGTGCGAGTCGTTGTACTGCGTGTGCCGCATGCCGAGCGGTCCGAAGATGCGCTCCTGCGCGAACTCGCGCAGCGGCTTTCCGCTGGCGCGCCGCACGATCTCGCCGAGCAGGAAGTACCCGGTGTTGCTGTAGAGGTGCTCCGCGCCGGGCGCGAAGTTCGGAGCCTTCTGGAGAGCGAGCACCGCGAGCGTGTCCTCCCGCGTCGAGACGTCCTCCTCGATGACGCCCTGCAGGTCGAACAGGACGATGTAGTCGCGGAGCCCCCCCGTGTGATGCAGCAGGTGGCGGATCGTCACGGCCTTGCCGTAGTCCGGGATCTCGGGGATCCACTTGCGGACGTCGTCGTCGAGCGTGAGTTTGCCGTCGCGCGCCAGCAGGTGGATCGAGAAGGCGGTGAACTGCTTGCCCGTCGAGCCGATGTCCAGCACGGTCTGCGGAGAGTTCGCGATGCCGACCTCGAGGTTGGCCATCCCGTAGCCGCGCGCGTACTCGATCCGTCCGTCCCGGTATACGCCGAGCGCGCAACCCGGCGAGTCGGAGCGGTCGTACTCGGCGAAGATCGCGTCGACGCGCGCCTTCGTGTCGGCGGGCGCCGGCGACTGCGACGGCTGGGGTGCGGCGCTCAGGACGAGGAGCGGCAGGGCGAAGAGAGCCAGGCGGACGTGCGCCGTTCGCATGAGACCTCCGTATTCACTTCGACTCTCATCGGCGCGCCGCGCGAAGGCGGCGGCGCCGGCGCCAGTCTACTTCCGGTCCTGTCCCGCTTCGAAGGCTTCGATCTCGCGGCGCCTTTCCTCGGAGAGCGCCTTCTTCGTCCGCGCGCTCCAGTCGAAGGAGACCTGCGTCGTCTTCGCCTCCGCGACGAGCCGGCCGTCTCCGCCGCGCACCGCGTACGAGAAGTCGAACGAGGAGTTCCCCATGCGCGAGACCCGGACGTCGATCTCGAGGGCCTCTCCCATCGAGACGGACGAGACGTAGTCGATCTCCGTGCGCGCGACGACGAAGTCGATGTCCCAGAAGTCGGACGAGCCGCGCATCGTCAGCCAGTACTTCTGGCGCGCCCACTCCAGATACCGCAGGTAGGCGACGTTGTTGAGGTGACCCATGGCGTCGATGTCGCCGTAGGGCACTTCGACCGTCAGCTTCATCGCGCGGGCGAGGCGCCACGGGGCGCCCGGTGCCGGTCGATCCACCAGCCCCACGGGACGAAGAGCCACATCGCGAGGCCCGCCCACGCGACGACGCGCTCCGACGGCGGCGGCGGACCGAGAACGCTGGCGAGCCACAGGGCGGCGAGCAAGACGACGAGCGCCCAGAACGCCCAGACGCCGACCGCGTCCCGCGCGCGCGTCGCGTCGAGGTAGAGGGCGATCCCCGCGCCGAAGACGACGGCTTCCAGGACCAGCGTGAGCGGGAGCGATCTCCAGACCTGGAGCCCGAGGTAGGGCCCGTGGAGGCCGACCGGCATGTCACGCCGGTGGACGATCACGTCGAGAACCCAGTGCGATACGACGCCGGCCGCGAGCACGACGCCTCCCGCGAGGGTCTTGCGCGCGATCCAATAGATGGACCCGACGACGAGCCCCCAGACGACGAGCGCGAAGAGGCTGTGGCTGTACGGATAGTCGTAGAAATCCATCGGGGTCACCCGCGTCGCCCCCGGCGAGACCCGGAAGTGCTCGGCGCCGACGAGCGCCAGGATCCAGAACAGCAGGTCGGCGAACTGAACGGCCAGGAACAGCGATCCCAGCGACACGCCCGGCGCGATGCGCTTTCCGGCGAGGCCGAGCCCGAAGTGACCGAGAAACATACGGCCGCCGCAGTCTTTCGGATGTCCCCACGGGCGTCAAGCCGGCTGTCTCGATTCGCCGCGCGAGCGCTGTGGAGCTCCTGTCGAGCCCCCGCGCATGGGACGAACGGCGGCTCAGCGCGGCCGCCGCTCGAACACGTCGACGATCTCGTCGTTGCCGTGCCACCATCCCGCGAGCGGGACGGTGGGGTGCGACCCGAAGCGCGCCCGCAGCGAGTAGCCGGCTCGCGCCCAGGCCGCGTGCGCGGCGTCCTCCGGGGCGCCGGCCGGGAAGAGCTGGACTCCCGCGAGCACGACGTCCGGCGCGAGCTCGCGGACGGCGGCGTCCGCCTCGTTCCAGGGGCGGACGTCCTTGCGGCCCGGGAGACGCGCGAGCTCGGAGTCGAGGATGCCGAGGTCGCGGACGACGAGAGTGCGCGTGTCCGGGGCCGCGCGGGCGGCGACCCAGTCCACCGCCTGCCGCCGGGAATCCACGAGGCGCGCGCGGTCCCAGGCGTGGACCAGGAGCGGCGCGCCCCAGAGCGCCGCGACGCAGGCGAGGGCGCCGGCGTCCAGCCAGCGCGGCTCGCTCAGTCGGGCGCGCGCGCGGACGAACGCGGCGGCCGCCGCCGCGCAGGCGACCGGGACGAGGGGCATCAGGTTGCGGAACGGCTGGAACTTCTGCGAGCCGTAGAGGGCGAGCGAGAGCACGGCGAACGCCGCCCAGCCCCAGCCGACCGGCGACGTCTCGCGGCCGCCCAGGACGAGGATCAGGCCGACGACGGCCGCGGCGACGAAGGCGACTCCGAGCTCCGGGTGCTGGTACGTCAGGGTCCACTCGGCGCGGACGAATGCCTGCCTCCACAGCGGCGCGCCCGACGGAATCGTGCCGTACGCCTGCCCCTGGAAACGGATGGCGCCGATCACGTCGCGGGTCCGGAGGAGCACGGCCGGCATCGCGAGCGCGGCCCCGGCCGCGGCGCCGGCGGCCACGAGGGCGATCCTCCGGGCCTTCTCCGCGAATACCCGCCGCGACGCCAGGATCGTCGCGACGGGCGCCGCGGCGACCAGGATCGAGGGGTACTTCGACGCGAACGCGCCGCCCGCCGCCGCGCCCGCCAGCCACGCGAGCCGGCGCGGGCTCGCGGGCGTCCCCACGCGGGCCGTCGCCCAGAGGCAGAGCGTCACGAGGAACGTCGCGGCCGAATCCACGGTCGCGATCGGCGCCCGCAGGACGAGCGGGGGTGCGAGCGCGGCGAGCCACGCGGCCGCGGCTCCGGCGCACGGGCCCGCCACCCGGCGCGCGAGGAGCCCCGCGAGCACGACCGTTCCCATTCCGAGGAGAACGTCGATCGCACGCGCGATCCGCAGGAGGGCGTAGGGCTCGAGCCGGTCGTAGACCTCGGGCGGGCCCGAGAGTACGCCGTCGAGGCTCCGTCCGTGCCGCACCCGGTAGACCGGAGCGTAGAGACGAACGGCGGCGGCGACGAGCGTGCCGGGAAGCTGCGGATAGAGGTACACCCCGGGATCCCATCCACCCGCTCGCAACATTCCCACGACCGGGTGAAGGAAGTTCCCCTCGTCGACGTACGCGATGTAGGGCCGCGCGGCGTCGACGGGGAGCACGCGCAGCACGAATCCGACGAGGAGCGCCGCGGGCCACGACAGCCGACTCAGGCGCGAGCGAGCCGGAGCGTTCAACGTCGAGATTCTAAGCGCGGCCGTAACGGCCGGCGGCGGCCGTCGCGGCGCGGGTTAATCTGTCCGCGTGATCTCCGGCCGCGTCCGCGCCTCCCGCGCGCTCGTCGTGTGCGCGGCCGCGGCGTCCGCGGCGATCCTGGCGGCGCAGCTGCTCGTCAAGCCGATCGTCGGGCTCGCCAACAACGGCGACTTCGAACGCGTCATGTCCTACGCGGGCCTTCGCTACACGAGCGACCGTTACGAGGACAAGTACTTCACCCACGTCGTCTCGAAGTTCGCGTACGCGCCCGTCTGGGACCGCAGCGGATACCTGACCTCCGAGACGCTCCTCGCGAGGTGCGCCCGAGAGGCCTCGCGGCCGTTCTCGAAGGACGGCCTCTTCGACCTGCGCTGGCTCGGCGCGCTGCACGCCGCGCTGGTCGTAGCGGGGATCGCCCTTCTCGTCGCCGCGGCGGGCGCGCTCACCGTCCCGGCCCAGGCGACAGCCGCCGCGCTGCTCGTCTTCTTCTTCACCGACGTCGGCTACGCCGCCCCGCTGAACTCCTTCTACAGCCAGGCCGCGTCGGTCGCGTTCCTCCTGCCGGCCGCGGGGCTCGCCGCCCTCGGGCTCCGGCGCGGGAGGCTCGATGGCGGTCTCCTCGCCGCGTTCGTCGCCGCGGCGGCGGGGCTCGTCGCCTCCAAGCCGCAGGAGAGCCTCCACGGGCCGCTGCTCGCCCTGCTCGCGCTCCGGCTCGCGCCTCCGGATCGGGCCGGACGCCTTCGAGGAGCGCTCGCCGCGGCCGCGCTCTGCGCCGTGGCGGTTCTCGTCTACCGCGCCATCCCGGCTCGCTCGTTCCGCGAGGTGGCGCTGTATCGCAGCGTGTTCGAGGAGATGCTGCGCGACTCGCCCGACCCGGCCGGCGACCTCGCCGCGCTCGGCGCCGATCCGTCGCTCGCCGTGTACGCGGGGCGCAGCGCCTACGCCCCGGACGCTCCGCTCTCCGACCCCGCGTTCCGCGGCGCGTTCTTCGACCGCGTCGGATACCGCGGCCTCCTCCGCTTCTACCTGGCCCGTCCGGGCCGGTTCGCCGCCCGTCTCGCCCGCGCGGCGCCCGGCGCCGTCCGGCTCCGGCCGGGCGCGCTCGGCAACTTCGAGCGCGACGCGCCGGGCTATGCCCCCAATCGCACGACGAACCGCTTCGGGCTCTGGAGCCGCATCCGCCGGGGCCTCGCCCCCGTCGCCGCTCCGTGGCTCGTTCTCCTGCTCGGCGGCAACGCGATCGCGGCGGCGGCGGGATGGGCGCGCGCGAGTGCGCGTGGACGGCAGGTGCGGGAGGCGATGCTCGTGCTCGTGGCCATGGCCGCCGTCGAGCTCGCCGTCTGCGTGCTCGCGGACTCGCTCGAGTCCGTACACCGCCACCTGTTCACGTTCCACGCGCTGTGTGACCTGCTGCTCGCCGCGGACGCCGCATGGTTGGTGCAGCTCGCGACGCGCTCACGGAGCCCGGCGGGAGCGGCGGCGTGAGCCCGGAGACGACGCCCGGAGCCCGCGTGAGCTCGCCCCGCGAGAGGACGAACCGCTTCGCCGTCGCGGCGGCGGTCCTCGCGGCCGCGACGATCCTGAGCATCCAGCTGTTCGTGCCGCCCGTCATCGGCCTGGCCGACAACGGCGACTTCGACCGCGTCATGCGATCCGTCGGGCTCGAGTACGCGTCGAGCGCGCGCGCGGAGAGGTACGTCAACTGGGCCCTGACGAAGTTCCGCCGCGTGGCGCCCGACCCGGGATCGCGCGCCTATGCCAGCTCCGAGGCGCCGCTCGCGGCGGTGGCCGTCGCCTTCGCGGACCGGTTCGGCGCGACCCGGACGTTCGACATGCGCTTCCTCGCGGCCGTCCACGTCGTGCTGTTGCTCCTCGCGATCGGTCTCCTCGTCGCCTCGACGCGCGAGCTGGCGCCCTGGGTGCAGTGGCTCGCCGCCGCGATGCTCGTCCTCCTCTTCACCGACGTCGGCTACGCCGCCCCGCTGAACTCGATGTACACGCAGGTCGCGGGATTCCTCTTCTTCATGGTGAAGACGGGGATCGCCGCGGTCGCCATCCGGCGCGGAGGAACAAGCCGCGGCCAGCTGTTCGCCTACTTCATCCTGGCGGCGCTCTTCGTGATGTCGAAGCCGCAGGAGTCGATCCACGGCCTGCTGCTCGCGCTCCTCGGGCTGAGCCTCGGGCGCGCGACGCTCCGGGGGTTCTGGCGCCAGCCGGCGGTCTGGCTCGCTGCGGCTCTCTGCGCGCTCTCGCTCTGGTATTACCGCGGCACTCCGTCGTGGCTGCGGGAGCTGGCGCTCTACAACACGCTCTTCCGCGAGCTCATCCCGCAGTCGCCGGACGCCGGGCGCGACCTCGCGGAGCTGGGCCTCGACCCGGACCTGGCGCGGTACTCCGGCCGCAGCCCGTATCCGCCGGACAGCCCGTTTCACGAGCCCGCATTCCGCGCGCAGGTGTTTCCGCAGTACGGCTACGGCGCGATGCTGCGCTTCTACCTCCGGCACCCGGCGCGTCTCGCGAAGCTCATCCTGCGGGGGACGGAGTCGGCGTTCCAGCTCCGGCCTGTCGGGCTCGCCAACTACGCCCAGGACAGCGGCCGCGCCCCGAGGACCCAGACCGACCGGTTCGCCTGGTGGAGCAGGGCGCGAGGGCGTCTCGAGAAGGGCGCGCCGCTCTGGCTCGCGCTGCTCCTCGGCGGAAACCTGGTCGCCGCGGCCGCCGGTTACCGGAGCGCGACGGACCGCGAAAAGATGTTCCGCCGCTCCGTCGCGATCCTCGCCGCCCTGGCCGCCGTGGAGTTTCTCGTCGCGGTCCTCGCCGACATCCTCGGAGACCTCGCGCGGCATCTCTTCGTCTTCCACGCGATGGTGGACGTGCTGATCGTCGTCGACGTCGGGTGGATCGCCGTCACGCTGTCGCGCCGATGGGCGATTGCGCGCGGCCGCGCGGCCGCCTCCTGGAGCGCAGTCAGGCGATGACGCCGCGGCTCTGGTAGAACCGGCGCACGCGAGGGTCGACGAGAAGCGGCTGGTAGTGCTGCAGCCCGTCCAGGCCGCTGTTGCTGTTTCCCTCGAGGATGCGGATCCCGTCGTCGGTCACGACGACGTCCCAACCCACGTAAGGCAGGTAGGCGTGTGCGGCGGCCACGTCGAGGACTCGATCGACGGTCTCCCTCCATCTCGGGATCTGCACTCCCGTGATCCGCGCCCCGGTGTCCGGGTGGCTCTCGATGGTCGAGGGGCGTCCCTGCGGCGTGATCGCCAGTCCCGGTCCCAGCCTGCCGCTCTCCACGTCGACCGTCGCCCGGACCCCGCCTCGCGCGACGCTGTCGATTCCGAACGACGCCCCGGTGCCGAACCGGTGGAGGGCTCGCGCGAGAAAAGGCTTGCCCGTGTCGGCGTCGATCATCGTGAGCATGCGGATGCTGTTGGCGCTGCCGGGGAAGATCTCGCGCGAGTAGGACGCCTGCTCGACGTACTCCATGAGGATCTGCGGGCGGCGCGACAGGATGTACTCCCTCGCCTCTTCGCGCGTCGCGGGCTCTCCCCTGAGGAAGATCTCGCCCTCGCGGTTTTCGAACACCGTCGTGTCGGAGCCCTCCTGGCCGCGGACGCCCTTGAGCACGAGCCTGCCGCGCCGGGCGAGAAGATCGAGGATCGCGTCGGCCGAGCCGACGCGCACGTTCGCGCATCGCGGGATGACCTTGCCGCGCCGCACGTAGGCATAGGTCTCCGGAAGCAGGTGACCGTGCCGGCGGAACACCTCCCCGAAGAGCAGCTTGTCGTGGAGGATCGCCGAGTACGGGTTGTTGATCTGGCTCAGCCGCAGGTAGCGGGTCCGGTCGTTGACGTATAGCGACGGATCCCGGTCGCTCCGGTCGAGCTCGTAGAGAAGGTAGTGCTCCGTGATGAAACCGAGCTTCCAGGCCCGCAGGCGGTCCGCGCGGGAGATCGGGAACGGGTTCCGGCGCTCCTCGCGGATCATCCACGAGACCTCGCGGCGCCTCCGGTAGACGGTCCGGACGCGGGACAGCGCGCTCATCGCCGGGTTGCGGCGCCCGCCGGGAGCCTCGGCGCTCACGAGAGAACCCCGCGCCGCTCGTAGAAGCGCCGGATGCGCGGGTCGGCGAGGAGAGGCCCGTGGACCTGGAGGATGTCCGTCCCGCTGTTGCTGTTGCCTTCGAGGATTCGGATCCCCTCGTCCGTCACGACGACGTCCCAGCCCACGTACGGCAGGTAGGGATGGTCGCGCGCCACCGCGAGCACCCGCTCGACCGTCTCGCGCCAGCGCGGAACGACGAGTCCGGTGATCTCCGCACCCGTGTCCGGGTGGCGCTCGACGGCTTCGGGCCGGCCGCTCGGCAGCACGCGGATCCCGAGTTGGAGCCGGCCCGTCTCGGGATCGACCAGCGCGGCGACGCCCCCCTGCGTGAAGTTGTCCATTCTGCGCGTGTGGCGTCCGCCAAAACGGTGGACCGCGCGCGCGAGAAACGGCTTCTGTGTCTCGTCGTCGATCATCGTGACGATTCGGATGCTGTTGGCGCTGTCGGGAAAGACGTTGCGTGCGTAGGCGGCCTGCTCGACGTACTCGGTCAGGATCTGCGGCCCGCGCGCGACGATGCTGCGCCGGGCCGCGCCGCGCGTCGTCGCCGTACCCGCCAGGAGCAACTCGCCGCGGCGGTCCTCCATGACGATGGTGCTGGATCCTCCCCAGCCTCGGACGCCCTTGAGCACCAGCCGCCCCCGGCGCGAGAGGGCGTCGAAGATCGCGTCGACGGAATCGACACGCACTCCGTGATTCCGCGGCGTCACGCGGCCCCGCCTCACGTAGGCGAACGTCTCCGGCAGCACGTCCCGGTGTCGACGGAAGACCTCGCCGAACAGGAGCTTGTCGTGGAGGATCGCGGAGTAGGGCGCATTCAGCTGGCTGAGGCGCAGATACCTCATGCGGTCGCTCACGTAGCGCGAGGGATCCCGGTCGCGCCGGTCGAGCTCGTAGAGCAAGTACGACGGGCTCAGGAACCCCATCCTCCACGCACGCATGCGCTCCCTCGGCGAAATCGGGTAGGGGCTCTTGCGCTCGTCGCGCAACATCCACGCCCACTCGCGGCGCCGACGGTACACCGACCGCGCCCGCGAGAGCGCGCGTCCCGCTACCGGGGCCATTTCACGAAGCGCGGGGAATGATGCCGCGGCGCTCGAAGAACCGCCGGACGCGGGGATCCGCGAGAAGGGGTCCGTGGAACTGCGTGAACAGCACACCGCTGTTGCTGTTGCCCTCGAGGATGCGGAGCCCGTCCTCGGTCACGATGACGTCCCATCCGATGTACGGCATATACGGGTGCTCCCGGGCGAGCTCGAGCACGCGATCGACGACCTGCTGCCAGTGCGGGATCTGGACGCCGGTGATCCGCGCGCCCGTGTCCGGATGGCACTCGATGTTTCGAGGGTGGCCGGCCTCGTCGATCTGAACGCCGACCCCGAGCCGATCGTCGTCCGGCCCGATGATGGCCGCGACTCCGCCCTGGGAGACGTTGTCCACCATCTTCCCGCCGCCCCCGAACCGATGAACCGCCCGCGCCAGGAAGGGCTCTTCCGTCTCGTCGTCCACCATCGTGAGCATCCGGACGCTGTTCGCGCTCGCGGGATAGATCTCGCGGGCGTAGGACGCCTGCTGGACGTACTCCGACACGATCAGCTCGCGCCGCGAGCCGAGCCTCTCTCGCGCCTCGTCCCGGCTCACGACCCGTCCCGAGAAGGCGACGTCTCCTCCGCGGTCCTCCAGAATCGTGCAGTCGCTGCCCCCGAAGCCCCGGGTCTTCTTGATGACGAGCTTTCCCTTTCGCGACAGCAGATCGAGGATCCCGTCGACGGAGGAAACCCGCTCGACGTCGGACATCGGCCAGACCCGCTTCTGCCTCACGAGCGCATAGGTCTCGGGGACGACGTCCGGATGCCGCCGGAATACCTCCCCGAAGAGCAGCTTGTTGTGGAGGATCTCGGCGTAGGGGCCGTTCAGCGCGCTCAACCGGAGGAAGCGCATCCGGTCGTTGATGTAGTCGCTGGGATCGTGGTGATCGAGGTCGAGATAGAGGTAGGAGCCGCTCAGAAAGCCCATCCGCCAGGCGCGGATCCGCTTCCGCCACGCCAGCGGGTGCGGGTTTCTGCGCTCCTCGATGTACATCCATTTCAGGTTCCGCCGCTTACGGTAGATAGAACGCACCTGGGAGAGCATGCGTTACCTCGCCGGACGGCGCCCGGAGGCCGTCGCCGGAGGCCGCGGGCATGGCGTCCCCTTCATCGGACGCCCCGCGGCGGGTTCATCTCACGACCTTTCGCTTCTCGAAGAACCGCCGGACGCGGGGATCGGCGAGGAGCGGCCCGTGGACCTGGAACATCCAAAGCCCCGACATGTTGTTTCCCTCGAGAAGCCGGAAGCCGTCCTCCGTCACGAGGACGTCCCACCCGACGTAGGGCAGATAGGGATACTGCGCCGCCACTTCGAGCAGACCCGAGAGGGTCTCCTTCCAGTGAGGGACGACGACCCCCTCGATGCGGGCGCCGGAATCGGGATGGTGCTCGTGGAACTCCGGCCGCCCGTCGGGCGTCATCCGGGCGCCGGGGCCCAGGCGTCCCGTGTCGAGGTCCACGAGCGCGTCCAGCCCGCCCTGCGTGATGTTGTCGACGGGTCCCGTCGCGGGCGACCCGAACCGATGCACCGCCCTCGCCACGAACGGCGCGTCCGCCTCGTCGTCCCACAGGCACAGCACGCGGATCGTGTTGGCGCTGCCGGAGTTGATCTCGTGGGCATACTGCGCCTGCTGAACGAACTCCATGACGAGGCGCTCGCGGTGACCCTTCATGCGCTCGAGGATGCGCTCGGGAGGAGACACCTCGCCGTTCCACGCGACGCCGCCGTCCCGGCGCTCGAGCACCGCGATGTGTCCTCCGCCTCCACCGGTGGTCGGCTTGATGACCAGGCGGCCCTTCTTCTCGAGGAGCCCGAGCACGTCCTCCAGCGAACCGACGCGGTCTTCGTTCAGCGGCACGACGCCTTTCCGGCGGAGGAGCGCATACGCCTCCGGCAGGAGCGCCCTGTGACGCCGAAAGACCTCGTTGAAGATCAGCTTGTCGTCGAGGACGAGCGCGTATGCCCCGTTGAGAAACGGAGTGCGCAGATAGCGCATGCGGTCCGTCACGTAGTCCTTGGGACCGTAGCGCTCGATCTGACACATCCGGTACGTCTGCGAGAGGAAGCCGAGCTTCCAGGCGCGCAACCTCTCCGCGCGCGGGATCGGCCGTCGATTGCTGCGTTCGTCGTGGATGAGCCACTTCACGTACTGACGCTTCCGGTAGAGGTCGCGCGCGCGGGTGGCCATCCGCATGGCGTAGAAATACAGTTTCGGCTGCCCGAAGTCGAGGACCATTCCGCCCCTGGGCCGGGCCCCTCACGGGATGACCCCCCGCCGCTGGTAGAACCGCCGCAGCCTGGGATGGGCGAGCAGAGGCCGCTGGAGCTGGAAGACCTCGGCCCCGGTGAAGCTGTTTCCCTCGAAAATCCGCATCCCCGCGTCGGTGATCACGAGGTCCCAGCCCACGTAGGGGATGAACGGATAGTCCGCCGCCAGGGCGACCATCCGCTCGGCCAGCCGGGCCCAGTGGGGCACGATCACGCCCTCCACCGCCGCCCCGGTCTCCGGATGGACCCGCGAGTACGCCGGGCGGCCGTCCGGGCCCATGGAGACCACGGGCCCCATCGTTCCGGTCTCGACGTCGATCCAGGCGGCGACGCCGCCCCGGGCGAAGTTGTCGACACCGTTGGAGCGCCGCGTCCCGAAGCGATGGATCGCGTAGGGCAGGAACGCCTGCTCCGTCTCCTCCTCCCAGACCGTGAGGACGCGGATGGTGTTCGAGGTTCCGGGATAGATCGCGCGAGCGTACGCGGCGCACTCGACGTACTGCTCGACGATGTGCTCGCGGCGGGTCGCGAGGAACTCGCGGGTCTCGTCGCGGCTGCGGGTCTCGCCTCCGACGGAGAAGCGGCCGTCGGCGCACGGCTCGAGGACGGTCACGCCCGCGCCGCCTCCGCCGGTCGTCGGCTTGAGGATGAGGCGTCTCTCGACCGCGAGCAGATCCAGCACCGCGTCGACGCTCGCCACTCCCTCCGCCGACAGAGGAATCACCTGTCCCTTCCGCAGCAACGCGTACGCGTCCGGGAGCAGCCCGTCGTGGCGCCGGAAGACCTCGTGGAAGAGAAGCTTGTCGTCGAGGACGTTCGCGTACGGCTCGTTGATGCTCGACGTGCCGAGGTAACGGACGCGGTCGCTCAGGTAGTCGCTCGCGTCGCGTCCGTCCAGCCCGAACCAGCGATAGTTGCGGCTCAGAAACCCCTTGCGCCATGCCCGGAGCCGCTCGCCCCAGCCCGGGTGAAAAGGATTGCTGCGCTCGTCGTGGATCAGCCACTTCCAGTAACGCCGCTTCCGCCAGGCGCCGCGGAGAATGGCCGGCGGCCGCACGGGTCCTTCCCTATCTCCGCCCGCCCGCGATGCGCGCGGCTTCCGGCAGGCGCCGCAGGCGCAGCATCGCCGCGATGCCGAACGCCGGGCCGGGAGCGAGCACCGCGAACGCCCACCGCCAGCCGGCCGCGAGGGCGAGGCGCGACACCATCTCGATCGACAGCATCGTCAGCAGGAAGCCGATGCAGGTCTGCACCGTCAGCGCGGTCCCGATGTAGCGCCGGTCGGCGAGCTCCGTCACGCACGCCGAGAACTGGGCCGAGTCGGCGACGACCGACGCGCCCCAGATCGCGGCGACGGCGAGGAGGACGGCCGGCGGAGCTCCGAACAGGGGTCCGATCACCAGGCAGCAGAGTCCGCTGATCGCCAGGGCGCCGGAGGTGATCGCCGTGCGCCCGTAGCGGTCGGCGAGGAGCCCGGCCGCGACGCACCCCACGGCGCCCGACCCGATGACGATGAAGGACGAGCTCTCGGCCAGGCGCGGCGACTCGCCCCGGGCGGCGAGGCTGGCGCGCAGGAAGACGGGGACCCAGGTCCACATCGCGTAGAGCTCCCACATGTGGCCGAAGTAGCCGAAGTCGGCGAGGCGCACACCGCGGTTGCGGAAGACCTTCACGACCTGCCCGATGTCGAAGGGCGCGCTCGGGGAGGCGAACGGACCCTCTCCGACGAAGAACAGCACGAGCGCGCCGCCCACGAGGGCCATCGCCGACACCACGAGCACGTGCGCGCGCCAGCCGCCGCGCCCGATTGCGTTGACGAGGTAGGGAAATGCCTTCCCGAGCGTGATCCCCCCTATGAGGAGGCCGAGGGCGGCTCCGCGGCCGCGCGAGAACCACGTGGCCATCAGCTTCATCCCGGGCGGATACACGCCCGCCAGGAAGAAGCCCGTCAGGAAGCGCAGCGCCATGCCGGAGGTCGGCCCGTGTGCGGCCAGCGCGAGGGCGGCGTTGCTGGCCGCGCCGAGGAACGCCGACGCCGCGAAGAGCCCGCGGGTGGAGAGGACGTCGGCGAGGTTGGCCGTCGCGCTGACCAGGGTTCCGAGCACGAACCCGAGCTGAACCGAGAGGGTCAGCCATGCGATGCCGGTCGCGCCGAGGCCCCACTCGGTGGAAATGGCGGGTGCCACCGCCGAGCCGGAGAACCAGAGCGACATCGCGAGGAGCTCGCCGGCGGCAATCAGAGCGAGCGCGCGGAAACGGCGCGGGGACTCGGCGGCGGGTGGCTCGACCACGCGCGGGGAGCTTGTCACAGAACCGGGGGTTGGCCGTGGGCCGTGGCCGTGAGCCGTAGAGAGCCAGGAGTGAGCGGGACGAGAGGAACGCTGCGTTCCGGTCGGACCTGCTAGGCTGATCGAGGCGTGAACGCACTGGCAGTTCTGCTCGGCGCCGTGCTCGCCGCGACTCCCGCGGCCCCTCGCGGGAGCTCGCCGTGTCCTCCCGGGGGAGATGCGACCAAACCGCGGATCCGGGAGCTCAACGAGAAGAAGGCCCGCGACCAGACGCCGTCCGACGAGGACATCGACGAGACGGTGTCGATCGAGGCCCTGCTCGAGCCGGGCGACGACTCACTGCGCTGGCAGGAGGGAGCCGCGGTCGAAATCGTGGGGTACGTTCTCGAGGTGCGGGACGGCGGCGCCACGACCGCGAACTGCCACTCGTCGGACGTGGCCGACCACGACACGATCCTCGAGATGTCGCCCGACGCCGACGTCTTCGATGGAGCGCATCGCGTCTTCGCCGTCGTGACGCCGGGACGCCGCCGGACCATGACGAAGGCCGGCGAGGACTGGTCGACGCGGACGCTGCGCGCGCAGTATCTCCACCGCTACGTCGCGGTGAGCGGCTGGCTGCTCTTCGACTTCGAGGCGGCGAGCCGGGCGCTGAACACCTCCGGCGCACCGGGTCCGGGCATCACGCGCGCGACGGCGTGGGAGGTCCATCCCGCCACCGGCATCGAGCTCGCCGAGGAGGGCGGCGCGGAACAGGCGGCGCGTCAGAGCGAAGCTCCGGACGCGCCGTCCCGAGGAGCGCAGCGACGAGGGACCCCTTTCTCGGCGGCGAACTCGAATCTACAGAAACTTCGCTAGCCGATACTTCTCGTCCTCAGCCCGCCTCACCACTCACGCCAGATCGAAGACCAGCAGCTCGCTCCCCTTCTCGCCGCCCTCGAACCGGAGCTCGCGCTCGCCCGATGCGGCCGCGCCGTCGCCTTCCGACACCGCGTTGCCGTTGACCGAGGCGCTCCCGCGCAGGACCTGCGCCCAGAGGTGCCGGCCCGGGGCGAGCTCCAGCGTCACCGACTCTCCGGGCGACAGCACCGTCGCGTAGACGCGCGCATCCTGCCGGATGGAGATCGCGCCGTCCTCTTCGGAACCCGATGCCACGAGCCGAAGCCGGCCCCTCTTCGACTCGTCGTCGAACCGCTTCTGCCCGTAGCGGGGCTCCAGGCCCTCGGCGCCCGGCACGATCCAGACCTGGTAGAAGTGAACCGGCTCGGTCTGCGAGGCGTTGAACTCGCTGTGGCGGACCCCCGTTCCGGCACTCATGTACTGGACGTCTCCGGGAGTGATGACCGATCCGTTTCCCATGCTGTCGCGGTGCGCGAGGCCGCCCTCCAGCACGTACGAGAGGATCTCCATGTCGCGGTGCCCGTGGGTCCCGAAGCCCTGGCCCGGGGTGACGCGGTCCTCGTTGATCACACGAAGCGACCGGAAGCCCATGTGCCGGCGGTCGTGGTATTCGCCGAACGAGAACGTGTGACGCGTGTCGAGCCAGCCGTGATCGAAGTGCCCTCGATCGCCGGCCCGTCGAATCTGGATCATGGAACCTCCGACACGAGGTACGCCGCGGCGGACACTCCGGATTCCGACGATCCGAGTGGAGCGTTCCCCTAGACCGCCTCCTCGCTCCGGTCGCGGCCGAGCACGAAACGCTCGATGTCGCCGGCCGGCATCGGAGGCGAGACCAGGTAGCCCTGGACGTGGTCGCAGCCGAACCGCCGCAGCGAGGCGAGCTGACCCGGCCGGGCGACGCCCTCGGCGGTCACGGGCAGGCCGATGCCGTGAGCCATTTCGATCAGGGCTCGGATGATCGCCGCGTCCGCCGTCGACGCCTCGATCGGCTCGATCAGCGTCCTCGAGATCTTGAGAACGTCCAGCGGAAGCCGGCGGACGGCCGCGATGGGCGCCTGGCCGCCGAAGTCCTCCATGACGATCTGGATCCCCGCCCGGCGCAGCTCGCCGAGCGTCTGGGTGGACAGCTCGGGGTCGCGCATCAACGCCGACTCCGTGACCTCCAGACGAAGGTCCTCGGGGCGCAGGCCGGTGCGGTCGAGCGAGCTCGCGACCATGTCCTTGAGACTGCGGTGCTGCAGCTGGCGGTGGGAGACGTTCACGGAGACCGTGCCGACCGGAACGCCCGCCGCGCGCCAGCCCTTCAGATGCGCGCATGCCTCGTCGAACACCCACTCGCCGAGCCCGAGCATCACGGGCGAGCTCTCGGCGGAGGCGAGGAAGTCTTCGGGCAGGAGCAACCCGCGCTCGGGATGATTCCAGCGCAGGAGCGCCTCGAGGCCGACGACCCGCGAACCGTGGCACGCGACGATCGGCTGGTAGTGGAGCTCCAGCTCTCCGCGTTCGATCGCGGCATAGAGGGCCTGCTCGATCCGGTGGCGCGCCACCAGCTGCGCATTCATCTCCGGCGTGAAGAACTCGAACGTATTCGAGCCCTGCTCCTTGGAGCGATACATCGAGATGTCCGCGGCGCGCAGCAGGGACTCGCCGTCGGACCCATCGCTCGGGTAGAGCGAGATACCGATCGAGCCCGTCACGAAGAGGTTCTGTCCCTCGAGCGGAATCGGACGCGATATGGACGCCAGGATCTTTCCCGCGACGCGCCCGGCCGCCGCCGGATCGTCCAGCGGCTGCAGGCAGACGATGAACTCGTCTCCTCCGAGGCGCGCCGCCGTGTCGCTCGCGCGCAGGCAGCTCCGGAGCCGCGCGCCCACCTCGCGCAGGACCGCGTCTCCCCGCGAGTGGCCGAGCGAGTCGTTGATGAGCTTGAACTCGTCGAGGTCCACGAACAGGACGGCGAGCCCTCCCGACTCCCGCGACGCCCGCGAGATCGCCTGCTCGAGCCGGTCCTGGAAGAGCGTGCGGTTCGGGAGCCCGGTCAGCGGATCGTGATACGCGAGCCGCTCGATCTGGCGCTCCGCCTCGAGGCGAGAGGTGACGTCGCGGACGATCACGGTCAGCGTCTCGCGGCCCTCCGCGTGGCGCTCTCCGAAGGACACCTCCGCCGGAAACTCGCCGCCGCCGTGCCGCCGCGCCCGGACGCGCGAGGCGGGCTGGGCCGTCCCGTCGTCGGCGACTCCGCCGCCGTGGAGCGCCTCGCCGATCTCGCCGTCGGCGAACAGCTCCGTGACGGAGACACCCGGCGTCACGGCCTGGAAGCCGAAGAGCCGTGCCGCCGCCGGATTCGCGAGCAGCACCCGGCCGCTCCCGTCCAGGGACAGGATGCCGTCCGTAGCCGCATCCGCGAGCGCGCGATAACGCCTCTCGGATTCGCCGATCTCACGCACGAGGCGCCGGACCGCGAGCGCACCGAGGGCGAACAGGAGAGCCGCCGAGCTCGCGATCACCGCGAAGAGCAGGGTTCGCGCACGGCGGGCCGCTTCGCCGAGTGTCGACGAGAACTCGTCCTCGAGAGGAGTGACTCGCGCGTTGAGCGCGTCGACCTCGCCGAGGATGCCCGCGATCCGTTCCGAGGGGGCGCCCGAACGCACGGCATCGTGCACCCGCGCCGCGCACGCCGCGAGCGCCTCGATCTGACGATCGCCGTCCTCCCAGATCGCGATCGCGCGCTTCATCGGACCGTAGCCGTGGAGCTCGCGGTACAGCCTCGACATGACCTCCACGTCGTCGGGATGATTG
>Ga0207683_10001284_pt1 | contig 22716 bp, 10 predicted proteins | sample KBSM73metaG_FD_184333 | JGI IMG/M metagenome (GOLD analysis project Ga0207683, IMG submission 184333) | Miscanthus rhizosphere microbial communities from Kellogg Biological Station, Michigan, USA - KBS M7-3 metaG (SPAdes) (version 2) | ecosystem: Host-associated > Plants > Roots > Rhizosphere >... | reverse complement strand
ATCGGCGGAGAGATGGGGTATATTCTTAAGACCGTCGCGGGAAAACGTTTCGGCACGGCGAACCCCGCCAACCACGATCACTACTACCTTTTGGGCGGAACTATCGGCTGCGGTGAGGCTCGCATTCTGGCGAGGCTGTGGAAGTATGAGGCCGGCGGCGAGAAGCCCGGCCGCTTTCAGAAATGTACGCTTTGAATCGTCAACGAGAGACTCAGCGTCGTTCGAATTGTTTTGATCGTCTACTTGAACGTCATCGTCCATACGCATCCGTTCGGCCAGTTGCCCGCGTCCCGTTAGTCCAGATCAAGGTGTATACACGAATCTCAACCGACAACAAGCGAAATCAGTTTGGCAACATCAATTTCCGAGTTTGATTCTGCTCCCCGAGGTAGAGACGGAGCAATTGCAATTGCCTGGTTTTGACCTTCAAGCCACACAAGAAAGGATGACTGTTCGAACCCGGGCAACCGCTGTTGATTTATCCAGTGATAGTAAGAACCCATGTCTGCATCGATGAGAGATCCAACATAGTCGAGTTCTATTTTGCTGCTTGCGTTTGAGAGTAGCTCGTTCATCGGACGTTGCTTTTGGCGCGGAGCGAAGCGGACGACTAAGGTGAGAGCCTCGGCTCGGCGAAGGGCCTCGCGGGCGGTCCATTGAGCGAATGTTGTGCTGAATATTTGCGTCCCAGAGCCCTCGGTAAGCAGCTTGACCTGAAACCGGCCCAGCACTGGATCTCCAGACAAGCCCAGATCCGCGGGAGTTAGCTTGGCCAAGTGGGTGCGCAATTCCTCGGGCCCCATCCCCGGCCTTTTGATCTCAGTTTGAATGTAGTCCAGTAGGGCTGCACGGGTGGGCTCCAGATCTTTATATGACACACATGTCAAGGCCGAGCTGTGCTCGGCTGATTGTCCGCCATCGACATACCAATGCGCATATGGTGCGGGATGTAACTTGGCCCGTTCATTGGCCGCTGAAAGGAGCAATGCGAGGCCGTTGTCAGGCTTGACTCGTCCGAAATATGTCCCGTGCTTACGCAGGTTGCGAAAGAGGACTCCTTCATAAGGTGGCGCGCCCTGCCCAATGATGGCGATACCCAATCGCCGAATAGGGATCGGATCGGGGCGAGCTGCCGCCGCCAACCGGAGTCCGTATTCCGAGGCTGCTTTTCGAAATGCATCCAGCTGGTGTGTGCTCCAAAGGTATGCGGCCTCCTGTTCCACAAACTGCGCAGGAAGGTTGATCCAGTCTGAACGCTCGAGCGCCGGGGAAAGAGACAGCTGCGTGAATCCATGAAACCACTCGATAGATTGGGAATGCGAGAGAGAGCTTATGTTTGCGAGTTCTCGTTCGATTGCAGAACGTTCCGCGGGAAACTTGAAATCGTATTCGATGGCCTCCCGCAGCAAGCTGGGGAGAAAGCTCAGAGGCAGTTCTCGTATCGCGTCAAGATGGGCGATCATCAGCGCCTTGGCCTGAGGGGGATACGCTGCGAAGTTCTCGGGTTTTAGATCGTGTGGCAACATGAAGCTATAGAAGCTCCCTTATGGGCTTGCCCTGAGATTGATTGGGAGAAAAACCCATGATCGCTCCCAAGCTCGGCACCAGATCGATGGATTGCATAGGATCGTCATACACAACACCCTGCCGAACACCAGTGCCGAGTGCCATCATCCACGTAGTACGACTGGCGGCATCGCCTGTGCGATGATGCTGAAAACCGTTTCCGCCGGCATCATAGTCTGAATCCCTGCCGAAATCCGGAAGAATAAACAGTGTTGTATTTCCCGCATATTCTGGATTGGCTTGAACCGCTTTCCAAAGGTCGGCGCAAAGGCGGTCGGTGCGCCGGATAGCATCGACATAGAGCGAGTAGGCGCCGGAATGTGCGATATCAATATCGTGCATCGTGATCCAAAGGAGACTTGGTGCTTCTTCCTGCATCAATCGCTTCGCGATGAAAACCGAAAGCTCGTCGGGGCTGGAGAGCGTTCGTGCGTGCGAAGTGAAATCATCGACTGATAGCTTCAGAATCATTTCCAGCTGCTGCAATTCAACTTCACTGCCGGCGATTTGTGGCGCGTAGAGCGGCGTCTCGTAGTTATCGCGCAGCAGATGCTCGTAGTCTGTTATCGAGCCGGTTGTTGCCGCACTCAACAAATGTTTAGGCAGGATGACTCTTGCGCCTTGCCCCGGCCCGTACGGGCGGCATTCGCTTTCTCCAATGCGATTGAAACCGTTGCTGGGCGCGACCACCCAGGCGTCGGAGGACGGACGTTTTAAGTCATTGCGGAAATATTCGAAGACAGTCGGATGCCCCGGAGGTACGGCGGAGAAGTTGTTGAGGGTTTCGTAGACGCCGGTGGCCAGGCTCGCCGTGGCTACATAGTGGCCCAGAATTCCCTGGTTGGTAACGTGGGTAAAGAAACTCGACTGCGGAGCGAGTTCGTGAAGGAGCCTGGGTATGTTCTCCTGGCCTTCCGGAGCGAATGTCTCCTGATCGCGGGCACCGCCGCCAAACGTGATGACGATGACCTTTCGTTTCTTGCGGGCGCTTTCGGCGCGCACAAACGGGCTGGCGCTCATCAGCGCGGTTCCGAGCGCTACTCCGGCAGCGTCACGCAGGAATTCGCGACGGCTGCGGCTGAGCTGCCGTGCAATCTCGCTGGAACCGAGCGCGCTGTGCGCTATCGATTCACATCCTAGGCTGAAGCGTGACCTCTCCATTCACTTAACTCAACCAGCCTTAAAGGGGAAGGCGCTCAAATCACGGCTTGCTGGTCCCGGAGCCTTTCTCGGAGTATACGAATTGCTGCACCTCGGCGCGTTCTTTTTCGACCTCGGCCAGGTGCTCCGCGCGGAGCCGCTGATAAATCGCAAACTCCTTCTGTGCGTCTTCTTTCTTTCCTGTGTGCACGTAGTCTGTGCCCAGCCGGTAATGCGCATCCGACAAGTTGGGGTCAAGTTCAATAGCCCGCACATACTGGGGAATTGACTGCTCATACCTGTGCTGGTCGGCATACAGGTTTCCCAGCTGAACGTGTGCTTCGGCAAGGGAATCATCGAGGGCAATGGCCTTTTTCAGCATGGTTTCAACCGTCTTGATATCCACGCTCGAGTCCTCGACTCGCTTGCCCTTCCATACACTCACCGCATAATAATACTGGGCAAGAGCATTGTTGGGCTGCAATTCGGCGAAGCGGCGAAATCTCTGGATCACTTCGTCGGCCTGCAGTGGCGAACTGTTGTAGGCCTTGGAAAGAAACACGTAACAGCGCGGGTCTGACGGATTAAGATCGGCGGCGGCTACAAGAGCCTTGATGGCATCGTCGTATTTTCCCCGCGAGTAGTATGCCAACCCCAACCCGATGAGAATTCGCGGTGATTTGGGGAACCGCTGCGCGCCTTCCTGAAAGATCGTGATGGCCGGCTCGTAAGTTCTGTGCAGAAGCATTTCGCTCCCCCAGTCGAAGATGTTGTCTTCGGTGGGATCGAGATGCGCTGCGGCTTCGAAGTCATTCGCCGCTTCGACGTACTTGCCATCCTTCTCGTCGATCTGGCCGAGCAGGTTATGCAGTTCGCCAGTGTCCTTGAGTTTGATTAACTCTTGTATGACCTGCCGGGCCTCGTCCCGCCTTCCCAGCATGAAGTTGGCCATGGCGAGGTCGTACCCGTTGTCGTAAGAGTCAGGCTTGATCTTCTGCGCCTTTTCGAGATAAGGGCGCGCCTCGCCTACCCTTCCGGACTGGATGTAGAACTCGCCCAGGTTGTGGTTTGCGTTGTAACTATCGGGTTCGAGGGACAATGCATTCCGGAATTGCTCGCCAGCCAGTTCTGCCTCGCCGGCGTGCATGAGGCTGGTGCCCAGGTTCGTTCTGGCCTCGGCCGAATCCGGCTTTATCTGCACCGCGGTCTTGAGGTGGTCGACAGCCTTTTCGTCCTGCGAGAGTCCCGCATAGGACAGACCAAGAATCTCATGAATCTCGAAGCTTTTGGGGGCGTAGGGCAGCAGCTTTTCCAATTGTTCAGCGGCTTGAGCGTAGCGACCGGCGTTGTAATCTGCGATGGCAGACTGGTACTGCCGATCGAGCTTTTCTTTCGGGGCGTCTTCAGGCGATGCAGCGGTGAACACGCTTGTCAAAAGCAATCCCAGAACCGCAATCCGAAGCCGTGTCCGACCCCTGCCCACTTTCCCTCCAAAACCGCGTGAGCGGCTTTGCACATAAATTCACCGAGGTCAGGCGCCAAGGGCGCAGCTGTTCTGCACCAAAGTACTGCGCCGGAGGCACCTACCCCCCTCGATGCACATTTCACCGCTGATCCGCATCGTAAGCCATTTATATAAAGGCAGTTACGAGGCGACGAGGCTGCTAAAAAGGGTCCATACGTACTCAAAAGGGCGCTCAAAAGGGCCCAGAACGACACCGTGTTTCTGGCAGGGCGACGCTAGCTCGACCCCGCGCAACCGTTGTGCCTTAACGGGACCTCCAGATGATTGTGGCACGTTCAAGCTAAATTATGTGCAAAGCGCGGGAGAGCAATGCTGCACCATGCAACAGAATGCGCTACGCAGAAGAACACCCGGCAGGGCAGGCGGAATGGCATGCCGTACCGGGGTGTTCTCCATCTTAGACTAGTAATACAGCTTCAGAGCAAATTGAATCTGTCGCGGATCATAGGGGTTGAAGCGCGTGCCTCCGACCTCGCCGAAGTGCGGATCGGTATAGTTGCCCGAACCACCGATGGCCACCACCCCGTTGCCGCCAAAGTTTGGCGCGTTGAAGTTCGGGTGGTTGAGGATGTTGAAGAACTCGGACCGAAACTCCATCGAGAACCGCTCGGTGATGGGGAACTTCTTGAATACCGAGAAGTCGAAGCGAAAGATGCCGGGGCCCACCGTGTTGCCAGGCTTGGATCCCAGGGCAGCCGCGCCGGTGAGCGGGACGCAGCCGGCCGGCGAGTCGGGTATGGGAGCGAGGTCCCCGCCCAGTTTGCATGGCTGGTTGAACGCCTGCGGATTGTTCAGCCAGAACGGACGCGGCGCGCCATCGATGATCTTGGTTTTAATCCCCCGTTTCTGACTCTGACCGGGAACCAGGATCGTGCGGCAGCCAGCTCCAGAAACGCTCGCCGTCGGACAGCCGAAATCGAGCGGCTGCCCACCCTGGGCTGTCACAATCCAGTTGACCGCCCAACCGCCCAAGATGGCATTGGCGATGCCACCTTGATTCATATACTTCATGCCCTTGCCGACGGGCAACTGGTAGCCGCCGCTGAAGTGGAGCACGTTGCGCACGTCGAAGTTTGCCGGCCCCCAGTCGAACCTGGGCCCGAGTCCGGGAATGCCCAGAGCTCTATATGGGCCGCTGTTGTTGCCGTTGCCTGTGCTGCCGCCATTCAAGAGGTCTCCGGCATCTGACATGGCCTTCGACCACGTGTAGGTGAGCAGGAATGTCAGGCCATTGGAGAACTGATCCTCCAGCTTGGTCTGCAGCCCGTGATAGGTGCTGTCGCCCAGGTTTGCCGCATAGGAGCCGCCTCCAAAATCCTTAAAGGGCACACAACTGCCGCCTGGGTAATTGGCGAATGCCCCGCAGTTCTTTTGGTCGATGCCGGCGGGAAGGATCTGATTGACAAGCTGGTAGCCTACGTTGGTTTGCAGGTCTGCACCCTGGGTGAACACATATGCGGCCTGCGCCGTAATCGAGTGCGTGAGCGAGTACTGAACGGTGAGGTTGGCGCTGTAAGTCCGTGGTGTCTGGTAGTCAAACTGCATGCCTTGCAAACCGACACCGAGCGCGTTGACAGCCTGAGGCACGATCGGGATGCACGAGAATCCAGATTCAAAGGAAGCTGTTCCGCCGGGTCCCGCAGTCGAACACCCTGAAAACGGCGAGTTGTACGAGACCGGGGCCACCTGAGAATCCTGGCTGCGGCCCGCGGGATTGGAGTTCGCGAAGTAGGAAAGGTTGAATACGAAGGGATAGTTTTCGCCGATGTTCGGCCCGTATCCCTGGTTCTCAAACGAGTTGAAGAACAAGCCGAAGCCGCCACGCACGACCAGTTTCTGATCGACCTGATACGCGAAGCCAACACGGGGAGCGACGTTGCCCATCTGTGTTTGGACAAGGCTCTTGCCATACCTGTCGGTGGACATCAGCGTGATGCCGTCTTTCGCAAGCAGGTCGACAAAACCGTAGCAGCCGACCCCTGCGCATGTTCCTGCGGCGGCCGGTATGGTTGCTCCTGCCGAATTGGTGTACGCGGGATGGCCCGTCGACAAAGTGCGGTTGGCACTGCCGCTGGCGGGAATAAGGAACGTCGGCGACCCGAGGCCTTTGGACGGTATGGCATAGGGAACGAAGTTCGCCTGGCCTCCGCTGGTCTCGCTGATGGGACTGAAGTAGTCCCAGCGAACTCCCAGGTTCAGGGTCAGTTTCGGCGTCACCTTCCAGTCATCCTGGAAGTAGGTCGCAAAGTAAGTCCTATAGTCGTAGGTCGTGGCGATGTTGGAGGCGAAAACACCGCTTGAACCGCCCGAGTAGTCAAACCCGCCCTGAGACGCCGGGATTGGCACGCCCGTGACTGTAGCTGCCGTCGTGGGGGGCAGCATCATTGAAGGGATGCCGCCGGTGGTCTGGCTCTGGTTAGGAATGTCTGTGTAACTGCCGCTGTAGTTGAATTGGCCGTGCGACCAGGCCGGCTGCAAAGTGGAGAACTTCACACTCTGGTATTCAATCCCCATCTTGAAGCTATGCCTGCCGTAGATCTTGGTGAAGTCGTCGGTAACCTGAAGGGTCTGGCTCACTTCATCGGAAGGGAGGAAGGCGTTGCTTCCGAGCTGTGCGAGGTTATCAATACCAAATGCCGGCAGACCGCCATTCTCCGGGCCGTCTGTAGGAGGCTGCGGGATGCCCTGGATGCCGTACTTCTCGGGGATGCCCGCAGTGGTGCCTTCCGGCCCGAAGCGGGTGGTATGCAGGTGGGCGAAGCCGCCGCGTACCTGGTTAACGGTGTTGGGGTTGAAGACGTAAGTCCAGGCTGCGACCATCTGGTGCGACCGGGCGGTCTGCAGACCCTGGTTGAAGGAGCCGCCATCCGCTACGCCGCCGAAGATGCCGGGAATGAAGATGGGATCGTCGGAAAAGCTGTAGCGACCGAAGATCTGATTCTTGTCGCTGGGATTGTAGTCACCGCGCACATCAAACTGGTTGCGATGCTCATACAACGCCGGACTGTTGCTGAAGGTATTGAGTCCGGAATTGGGCGCGGGGAACAGGTTCAGGATATTGACCGCGTTCGGATCGATACGGTTTGCAGGTAGCTGGTTCAAACCCGTGCAGCTGGAAGTCGTAATGTTTCTGCCGGATGCGCAGGTTGTGTAGCCGAACGGGTCGCGTACATACCCACCCGAACCCGAGGTGTTGGTGAATCCCGTAACCGGATCGACGGCGCCGGCGGCGACAAAGCGAGTGGTTCCTGGATCAAGGACGGTGCCTTTCTGCACGGCGCGGCCGAGGATGTCGTTACGTGTCGTGCCATCGTTGAGGGCGAAGACATCGCTGAAGTCGGTGTAATTACTGCTGCGCTCGTTCGCGGTGGGAACGTTGCCGTTCGAGGTGAGGCCCTGCACACGGCGCAACCCTTCATAATCGCCGAAGATGAAGACCTTGTTCTTGATGATCGGGCCGCCCGCCGAAGCACCGAACTGGTTCTGGCGGAGTTCGCTCTTCCCAATCCCGGTGTTGTTTTCGAAGTAGTCGGCGGCGTCGAGCACGTCGTTGCGGAAGAACTCCCAAGCGGCGCCGTGCAGGCTATTGGTGCCCGACTTGATGGTGGCATTCATCACCGCGCCGGCGGACCGGCCCACTTCGGCGCTGAAGTTGGCTGACTGCACCTTGAATTCCTGAATGGCATCCACCGGAGGAAGGATGACGAAGTTGGTCCCGTTCAGGAAGTCGACGGCGTTGGAGTTGTTGTCGATGCCGTCAAGCAGGTAGTTATTCTGCGAGGGACGGAGGCCGTTCGCCGAGAAGGCGCCCGAGGCGGCATTGCCGCGGGTATCAGCCTGCGGAGTCTGCATGCCGGCGCCGAGCTGAGCCAGGAAGGTGAAATTGCGGCCGTTCAGGGGAAGGTTGTTCACCTGTTCCGCGCCGATTACCTGGCCGACCGAGGCTTCTTCGGTCTGCAGCAGTGGAGGGGCAGTATTCACTTCCACAGTTTCGGTCGCGGAGCCCGGCTTGAGAGCGATATTCACCTGCAGCACCTGGGCGACATTAACGCGAATTGCCTTCTGAGACGTCTTCGCGAAGCCCTTCGCATTGACGTCGATGGAATAGTTGCCGATTCTGACGGGCGAGAATGTATATCCGCCGCTGCTACTTGTTTTGGTTTGAAGCGTTAGACCCTGGTCGGTATTAGTAAGGGTCACGTCCGCGTCCGGCACAACGGCGCCCGAGCTGTCCGTTACCGTACCGGTGATCGTTCCCGAGTCCACTTGCGCAAGAGAGCTCCGGCTCTGGAACAGGAAGAACACCAGAATGGAAGCGGCTAGATAGTCAACTAGTCTCAACCGAGGAAGATTTCTGCATTCACGGCTCATCCGAATACCCTCCGTTCGTTCGCCTTCCTGTGCATCCAATCCCTTGCGCGTGTTGGGGTTACTGGGGTCTTTTCAGATTGGATTTGTAAACGGTTACTGATTCGCGCAACGAAGCCTAGTTCATACGTACTATATTTGTCAATCAAAAGGTGGAGAGGATCAGTTGCAGTGCGAACTAAATTATTCCGGGAGCGGCTCGGCGATCGGCGCCAACCGAGCCGATATACCGTTAAGAATTGTTGTTTCAGTTGTTTATTCGGGAGTCAAAGCCAACGAGACAGACGGTGAGATAACCCTCAGTCCGCGGTACGATAGGGCAAAACTGACTTCGAATCTTCCCCCTACACTGTTTTTTTCCACCGATCACTTTCCAGGGTTTCCCTGACTCCATCCGGTCACACAATCGGCCGAGTTCAGTCATGCATCCAGATGGTATGATTGCCAGCATCCTGCCCGCCGCACGAACTCCAGCTGGAATGATGCCGCACCCTGAGAACGAAATTCGATCCATTTCCCGGAGGGCGATTCTCAAGAACATCGCCCTAGCTCCGCTGGCTCTACCGAGCGCCCCAGTGCGCGCCTTCGGTTTTCCGTCTGAAGGCTCCGAATCGGATCCAGACCCGGGTCCATCGCTACCGTTTTCCGACGTTCGCCTGACACCTCACTACCCTTCTCCATCACCCCTGGCTGATCTGCTCGTCCGCGTGAATCCAGGGTCAGATGAGTACATCACGGAGAAATACGCCGCGGAAATCGAGGAAATTCTCCATCAATGGGGTGAGGACCTCAAACGTGCTGCGGGCGACCACTCTGCGCTCGCACAGGCGCTGGACGCGTCGCTGCATGGCTGCGCACTTGACGAGGGAAAAGAGTCGACGGTGAGATCGGCTCATGGAATAGAGACCTTAAAGCGCAGCTTTGGAAACGATTCCATTCTCAGCCGTGAGACCTTTCTTGACCACCTGCACGCAGCGTTTCGTCCGTTTACGCGGATCGAAACGGCCGAGTTTGAAATCTTCAGAATCGAGCGGCTTGCCGGAGCTCCGCTCACCTTGCGAGCTGGTATCCGCTACGACCTCGTGGGTGATCTTGCCGGTCTCGGACGGGAAGAGCGGGTCGGCACCTGGCGCACGGAGTGGGCCCGCGACGAATCGCAGGCATGGAGAGCGACCCGGTGGACGGCGGGCGAAGAGACGATTTGCCGTGCCTCCAGCCCAGTCTTTGTCGACATCACTTCACAAGCTCTTGCGGGAGTGGGATCGTACCCAGCGCAGATCCTGCACGGGGCGGATTATTGGCGAACCGTTCTCGACGGTGCGGTTGGGGTGGATGTCTACGGCAACAACGGAGTAGCGGCGGGCGATTTCGACAACGACGGATTCGATGATCTGTACATCTGCCAGCCCAACGGTTTGCCCAACCGCCTGTATCGCAATCGTGGGGATGGCACGTTTGAAGACGTTACTGACAAGGCGGGCGTTGGCGTGCTCGACAGCGCCGCATGCGCACTCTTTGTCGATTTCCTGAACCGGGGCCGGCAGGATCTGCTGGTTGTGTGCGGCACCGGACCCTTGCTCTTCCTCAATGAGGGCAACGGAACGTTTTCCCTGAAGCGGGACGCGTTCAAGTTTTCCCGACCTCCACAGGGAACGTTCACCCACGCCGCGGTGGCCGACTACGACCGCGACGGACGCCTCGATATCTATTTCTGCCTCTATATGTATTACCTGGGTCTGGATCAGTATCACTACCCGATTCCTTACTACGACGCGCGCAACGGACCGCCCAATTGCCTTTTCCATAACCAAGGCGACGGAACCTTCGTCGAGACCACCGAGCGCTCAGGCCTGCATGCCGACAATGACCGCTACAGTTTCGCGTGCGCGTGGGGAGACTCCAACGGGAACGGCTTGTCCGATCTATTTGTCGCCAACGACTTCGGCAGCTCGCAGCTTTATCGCAACAACGGCGACGGCACATTCAAGGTGGTCTCAAAAGAGGCTCACGTTGAGAGCGTTGGCGCGGGTATGAGCTGCTGCTGGGCCGACTTCGACAACGATGGGCGGCAAGACATCTACGTACCCAGCATGTGGGAGGCCGCCGGCCAGAGAGTTTCAGGGCAACTGCAGTTTCACGAGAAGGCGCCCGACAATATTCGAAGACTTTATCAGCGGCACGCGCGCGGCAATGCGCTTTACCGCAACGCTGGAGACGGGGCATTTCAGAACGTGGGCCAGGAAGCCGGAGTAGAAATGGGTCGTTGGTCGTGGTGCTCCGACTTCTGGGACTTCGATCACGACGGATATTCCGACCTGTATATTGCCAATGGCTATCTGTCCGGGCCCGACCGCAACGACGTCGCCGGCTTCTTCTGGCGGCAGGTAGTGGCCAAATCTCCCCAGGATGCCACCGCCTCGCGAGCTTATGAACGCGGATGGAATGCGATCAACGAGCTGGTGCGATCTGATCACACATGGCACGGCTACGCCCGCAACGTGATGTTCATCAACAACCACGACGGGACCTTCACCGAGGCTTCCGGCGTCATGGGATTGGACATTGTTGAAGACAGCCGTTCGTTCGCGCTGGCCGATCTCGATCATGACGGGCGGCTCGAAGTGATCTTGAAAAATCGAAATGCCCCGCAGTTGCGCATCCTTCATAACTCCATGAAGGATATCGGGCGCTCAATCTCTTTCCGCCTGCGCGGTAAGAGGAGCAATCGCGACGCCATCGGAACCGCGATCGTAGTTGAAGCAGGGCAGATCCGCCAGACGAAGTACCTGCAGGCCGGATCCGGTTTTCTTGCGCAGCATTCAAAAGAGTTGTTCTTTGGCCTTGGCAAGCAGGAAGGCAACGTTCGCGCAACCGTCCGGTGGCCCTCGGGACTCACACAGGTCTTTGAAAATCTGCCTGTCGGGAATCGCATCGAAATCGAAGAGGCATCGAGTTCCTTTGTTGCGAAGCCGTTTTCGAGGTCATCTTCGGGCTCATCCCGGACCGATGAGCGCAGCTCGTCTCTTGCGATCGCGGAGTCGTTGCCCGCACAGGTAGAGACGTGGCTGATCGAGCCGCTGAAGGCCCCGGAGTTCTCGCTTCCCGATCTGGCTGGCAAGCTGCACGAGCTCGCCTCGCTTCGCGGCAGTCCGGTACTTCTGATCTTCTGGGCTACCACCTCGCCGCTCAGCCTCGAACAGCTTTGGGCTTTCGAGCAGCAACCAACCGCCCGCGGCGGCCTGCGCATTCTGGCGATTAACCTGGATGATGAAAATTCGGCTGGTGCGGCCCGCGCCCGTGCAACGCAGTCGCGGTTTTCGTTTCCTGTCGTGTTTGCGAGCCAGGAACTCGCCGGCATCTACAATCTTATTTACCGCCACTTGTTTGACCGCCGCCGCGACTTGCCGATCCCGGTTTCGTTTCTGCTTGACGGAGATGGGATGATCGTCAAGGTCTATCAAGGGCTCGCCCACGGCGATCATGTTGCCTCCGACGCAACCTCGATTCCTGCCACGGCTCAAGCACGCATGTCCAAAGCCCTGCCATTCTCGGGAGTGCTGGCCCAGGATTCGTTTCAGCGGAATGACTTTACCTACGGCGTGGCCATGTACCAGCATGGTTACCTTGACCAGGCGGCCGAGTCTTTCAAGCAAGTGATCGCCGCCAAGCCTGACAACGCCGACGCGTACTACAACCTGGGCACGCTCACTCTGCGGCGCAACGATTTTGACCAGGCGCGACAGTATCTCGAGCAGACACTCAAGCTGCGGCCCGACTATCCCGAAGCCTGGAATAACCTCGGGATGATTGCCGCTCAACAAGGCCAGGTCGAAGACGCAATCCGGAATTTTCAGCAATCCCTGTCGTTGCGCCCGAATTACGCCACGGCATTGCTCAATCTCGGCAACGTCTACCGTCGGCAAAAGCTGTTTGACAAGGCACAGGACTGCCTTAAGCGCGCACTGGCCCTGCAGCCCGACGATCCCGAGGTCAGCTACAGCCTTGGCATGTTCTATGCGCAGCAGAACCAGATGCAGGCCGCATCGGAATACCTGCAGCGGGCCATCGAGTTGCGGCCCGATTACGCAGAAGCGCTCAATAATCTCGGGATCGTCTTCGTGCGGCAGCAGGACTATCCGAAGGCCGAAGAGCAATTCAAGTCGAGCATTCGCGTGGCGCCCGGTTTCGACCAGTCTTATCTCAATCTCGCGCGTCTTTACGCGATGCGCGGCAACAAGGACAAAGCAATGGAGGTGCTGCAGGAATTGCTGCGCGTGCAGCCCAAGAATGCGGGCGCCAGGCAAGCCATGGAGTTGTTACAATGACGGTCTTGGGGCAAAGCCAGTGCTATCGGTTCCTCATTGTTATCGAGCGAGGTCGCCGCTTCCGGTTGGCGGCATCGGCCTGCTTGCAGTGCCTTCGGAATACGATGAACCTGGTCTTGCTGCGCCAGGAACATCAAGTATGGCTACCGGGATGAATCGCAAGGCAACCTTTGTGCGTAAGAAAAAGGCAATCGTAGCCTGGGCAAAATTGGGAACAATTCTCGCCCTTGGGGCATTCCTGCCGGTGACCCCAACGTGCGCAGCGCAGCAACGCCCACCCGCTCCCGTGACCGCAGCCGATTTTCAAGAGATTGAATCGCTCATTCAGCAGCGTCGCTTTAACGAAGCCAAAACAGCGGTAGAAGAGCAACTCAAGCGGCATCCGTCAAGCGTGGAAGGCTACAACCTCCTGGGAATCATTCTGACCAATCAGCAGAATTACGCAGAAGCTCTCTCATCCTTTCAGAAAGCGCTGCAATTCAGTCCACGATCGATCAAGACACTCAATAACATCGGTAACCTGTATGTAGCCCAGCAACAACCCGACCTTGCGGAAAAGCAATTCCGCGCGGTTCTGCGGCTCGACCCCGCTAACTCTGAAGCCAACTACAATCTCGGCGTCCTGCTTTTGACGAAGGGACCGGCTGTCGACGCCATTCCGCACCTGGAGCGCGTCCACCCGATGACGGCAGCCGCGCGGTTCAATCTTGTTCGAGCGTACTTCGAGGCCAAACGAACGGCGGATGCCCTGAGAGCCGCGACGGAACTCTCGGAACAAAGCAAGAACGAGGTCCAGGTCCACTTTTCGCTGGGTGTCATCTTGGCTTCAGAAAAGCAGTACAAGGCGGCCCAACTGGAGTTGGAAAGGGCAGACGCGCTGCAGCCTGAGACTTTCGAGATCGTCCATAACCTGGGGCAGGTTCTTCTTCGCATCGGCGACTTATCCAAGGCGCAGGTCAATTTGAACCGTGCTCTCAAACTGCGGCCGGATTCGGCAGAGACAATGTATCTGCTGGCCCAGGTATATACCAACCAGTCGCATCCCCTGGACGCGCTGGACCTGCTGCTGCGCGCCCACAAGCTGGCTCCCAAAAACATGGACATCATCTTTCTGATGGGCCAGGTGAGCATGTCACAGAACTACTACGAAGATGCTATCCCAGTGCTTGAATCGGGCCTGCAGATCGCGCCCAAGAGACCAGACCTCCTGGCGTCTCTGGGCGAGAGCTATTTCATGGCCGGGAAGATCGAAAAGGCAATCGAAATCTTCAATCGGCTGCTCGAAGTGGATCACTCGGCGCGTTCGTACGCGTTTATTGGATTATCGTACCGGAACCTGGGCCGGTTCGATGAAGCGAAAGAAGCCTTTCAGAAAGGCCTCGCGCTCGATCCGAAAAACTCGACTTGCCTCTTCAACCTTGGATTCATCGCCGAGCGCCAGGGCGACGCTGCCACTGCTGAAGCGATGTTCCAGCAGACGCTGCGGGTAAACCCTGAGTATCCGGACGCGCTTCTTGAACTCGCGAATATCAGGATGGCCGCAAAGAGATATTCCGAGGCCGAAGAGTTACTGCGAAAGTACGTTCGCGTCAGCCGCGATCCGGCCACCGGATACTACAAGCTGGCGATGGTCGAACGTAGCCTTCACGAAACCGCGGCGGCGGACCGCGATCTGAATGTATTTAAGACGCTGTCGAAGAACGCGTCATCCGGACCGCTTCCCTACGAGCACTTATTCGACTATCTCGACAACCGTTCAAAGCTCGCCCCGGGCGCGCGCGATCAGCTGGATGTTGCGTCCCTTGAGAACCAGATCAAGACCCATCCCGAGCAGCCGCAGGATCTCTATCTGTTGGCCGAGGCTTACCTGAAATCCGGCCGGCTGGCAGATGCGAAGAATACCATCATCCAGCTCGACAAGCTAAGCGCGGGTGACTATCGCACGCTCACAGGAACTGGAGTGCTTCTGGCGCGATATCGCTTGTTCGACGATGCCATCCAGCACTTCCAGGCCGCATTGCAGATCATTCCAGCGTCGGACGAAGTTAAGTTCAATCTGGCCAACGCCTATTTTCGCAAACGTCTCTATTCACAAGCGCTGGACATGGCTAACCAGGTGTCAGAGCAAGGCCGCAAAGACGATGCATACCTCGCGCTGCTCGGCGACATTTATGGCCACCTCGGTGAGAGTGCCCATGCCTCTGAGATCTTTGGGAACGCAATCACGCGCAATCCCGACAACGATCAGAACTACTTGTCGCTCGCGCTGATCCAACTGCGGGCCAACGACATCGAGGGGGCGCATCAAACTCTGTCCAGGGGCCAATCGCGCATTCCCGCCTCGGGTAAAATCTACTGGGGCTTGGGTCTCACGTCGGCCATGGGCGGCAATACCGCTGAAGCCGCGCGCCAGTTAGAGCGCGCCATCGATCTGCTGCCGGAGTGGCCCGGCGGCTATTCGACACTGGGCGTGTTCTACTTCCAGATCGGGCAAGTGGGCAAAGCCAAGGAAACTCTCAACCGGTTCAAGGAAAGCAGCGCCAACGCCAGCCTCGATATCAGCCGCATCGAGCAGGTGCTCGACCATGCGCCCGCTCCTTCGGCCAGCAGCGAATCACTGACTGCGGAAAATAAGCAACAGCTTTTGCAACTTGCGCTCTCGCTGGCGGACCGGACCCTATGAACACGCGAATCGGTTGCGCTGTTGCTGTTCTGCTTTTGTCGGGTATATCGGGCGGACCAACATTGAGACGGGCAGGCGCGCAGCAGCCACCAGCGAAGCCTGCGAGTCAGGCGACTCCTGTAGTGGCTGGCCACTTCACCGACATTCGCAAATCGGCAGGCATTACGTTTGTCCAGGACTCCACCCAGACCGAAGAAAAGTACTACCTCGAGACGATGGGAACCGGGGTTGGCTGGATCGACTACGATCAGGACGGGCTGATGGATCTTTACTTAGTCCAGTCGGGCCCAACCGATGCTTACAAACCTCCCCGTCCCTTGAAATCGGCTCTCTACCACAACAACGGCGACGGCACTTTTACCGATGTGACCGACAAAGCCGGCGTGGGTGGCGAAGGACATTACGGTCAGGGTGTCGCGGTCGGCGACTTCAACAATGATGGCTATCCTGATTTGTATGTCACTGGTTATGATCGCGCGATCCTTTATCTCAATAACGGCAACGGTACGTTCGCTGATGCAACCGCCAAGGCTGGCGTGTCCGATGAAGGCGAATGGTCTAGCAGCGCGGGATGGTTCGACTTTGACAAGGATGGCTGGCTCGACTTGGTCGTCACCAACTATATCGAGTGGACTCCCAAGAATAACTTGTGGTGCGGAGAGAGCGCGCCGGGTTATCGCTCCTATTGCAATCCCAATAACTATAAAGGGCAAAAGACCAAGCTCTACCATAATAATCACGACGGCACATTTACCGATATGAGCGATAAGTCTGGCGTGGGCCAGCCCGAGTCAAAAGGCATGAGCATGGTGCTCGCCGATTTCAACGGCGACGGATGGCCTGACATCGCCATCGCCAACGACACATGGCCTAACTTCTATTTTGAGAATAACCACGATGGCACATTTACCGACAGTTCCTTGATTTCCGGCCTGGCGGCTAGTGAGGACGGAAGATACGAAGCGGGAATGGGCATCGACGCAGCCGACGTAGATGGCGATGGGCTGCTCGATATCTACATCACGCATCTCGATTTCGAGTTGAACCGCGTGTACCACAACAACGGCGACGGAACCTTTACTGACATCACCTACAGTTCCGGAATCGGCAATAAGGCGATGCTGCTCAGCGGCGTGTCGGCCAAGTTTATCGACTATGATAATGACGGCTGGCCCGACATCGTGCAGGCCAACGGCGCGATGGTCGACAATATCCCTCTCTATCACAGCCTGGTGACTTATCGTGAACCGATGCTGATGTTTCACAATCTAGGCCACGGGAAATTTGAGAAAGCGTCGGAAAGACTTGGAGAAGATTTCAACCGGCCCGTTGTGGGGCGCGGCCTGGCGACCGCCGATTTCTTTAACGATGGACAGATGGGATTCGCTGTCGTGTGCCGAGGCGATCCTCCGGAGATATTCCGCAATGATGGTGGAAGTTCCAACCACTGGCTGGAAGTTCTGCTGATAGGCACAAAGTCGAACAGGGACGGTATTGGCTCCGTGTTGAAACTCACATCGAGCGGCTTTGTCCAAGTGGATCAGGCGAAGGGCGGCACAAGTTATATGTCCGCAAGTGATCCGCGGATACACTTTGGATTAGGAAAGCGCTCGAAGATTGATTCGCTGGTAATCACCTGGCCGAGCGGCCAGGTCGACAAACTGACAAATGTGCCAATCGATGGGATCATCGCTGTCAAAGAAGGTGTCGGAATTGTGCCTCGCTCATTTCCTAAAGTACGCACCCGATAGGCAAATGCGGTCAGCATCAAGGAACAGTTGGATCCTTGTAACGAAGTCGTTTCTTGTTCCTCCTGGGGTTCTGTGAATATTCCGCGTCGTCGCTTTATCGGATCATCTCTTTTTGTCGCAGGCAGCGCGCTGCTGGACACACTCATGACTCCGCTCTGGAAATGGGGAGATCAATCGATCGTGCGGGCTGCTGTTTCGAGTCCAGCGTCATCGCCGGTCCAATTCATCGACGTGGCTGAGCACGCGGGCCTGACAATGCCCAACGTATGGGGCGGGGTTGACCATAAAAGGATCATCATCGAGACCAAGGGAAGCGGCCTTGCTTTCTTCGACTACGACAACGACGGCTGGCTGGACATCTATCTCACCAATGGAAACCGGCTCGATGCACATTGGCCTGCGGGAAAAGAGCCGACCACTCATCTTTATAAGAACAACCGCGACGGTACCTTTACCGACGTGACAGAAAAATCAGGGATCGGACGAAGCGGTTGGCAGACCGGCGTTTGTGTAGGGGATTACGACAACGATGGATGGGACGATCTGTTTTGTACCTTCTGGGGACATAACATCCTTTTTCATAACAACGGGAATGGAACCTTTACGGATGTAACTCATAAGGCCGGTCTCTCGCAGAGCAAGGGTCGATGGGGCACTGGCTGTACATTTCTCGACTACGATCGCGATGGGCACCTGGATCTCTTTGTATGCAACTTCGTCAAACTCGATCCGGACAAGCCTCCCAGTGTCGACGACGCGAGTTTCTGCCAGTGGAAAGGCGTTCCGACGATGTGCGGACCTCGCGGACTACCGGGGGACACTGACCTTCTTTACCACAACAATGGCGATGGAACTTTCACCGACGTCTCAGAGAAGGCAGGCATCGCGAAGCCCGGTCCTCGGTACTCCATTACAGCAGTGTCTTACGACTTTGATAACGATGGCTGGCCGGACATCTATGTCGCGGTGGACTCACAGCCGAGCATGATGTTTCAAAACAACAAGGATGGTACGTTCACCGATGTGGCGGTCATGACTGGATGCGCTTACAACGATGATGGCCACGAGCAGGCTGGAATGGGCGTTGGCGTGGCCGACTATGACTGCGACGGTTGGTTCGACATCTTCAAGACCAACTTTGCGGACGATACCAGCAACCTTTATCGCAACAATGGCGATGGTACGTTCAGCGATCTCTCGTTCAATTCCGGCGTTGGAATCAACAATAACTATGTCGCGTGGGGCTGCGGCTTTATCGACTATGACAACGACGGATGGAGCGACATCATACAAGTGAACGGGCACGTCTATCCGGAGATCGACAAGTACAACTTTGGCGAGACTTTCAAGAACCCACGGCTTGTGTACAAGAATCTCGGCAACGGCCGATTCAAAGATGTTTCGGCCGAGATGGGCCCCGGAATCAACGCGCGATTTTCAAGCCGGGGCGCGGCTTTCGGCGACTACGACAATGACGGCGGCATGGACATCCTGATTCTGAATATGAACGACCTGCCGTCCCTGCTGCACAATGTCGGCGGCAATAAGCAGAACTGGATCAAGGTCAAGCTTGTTGGAACGAAATGCAATCGAACCGCCATCGGTGCGCGAGTGCGAGTGGTGACAGGCAAACACGCGCAGATGGATGAAGTGCATAGCGGCACAAGTGTCATGTCGCAAAACGACCTTCGCCTTCACTTCGGTGTGGGCAATATCGAGACTGTGGATCTGATCGAAGTAAAGTGGCCGACCACGCAGAAATTGGAGCGCTTCACGCAGGTCAAGGTGAATCAGATCCTTACCATTCGTGAGGGGGATGGAATTATCGCGACGCTCAAGCCGTCTCGAAGAACCTAGAGTTTGTGATCTTTTTTAAAGTGCTAGAAGAACTATTACCCTGAGATGTTCTGTTAGCGGTTCTGCGCGTCCACCGGTTTCTCGGGTTCGACGACCAGAAACTGTTTGACCTGCCGTCTCTGGCGGTCGACTTCGGCCGCCTGTTGTTTTTCAATTTCGGCGTGTAATTGGAACTCTTGTCTGGCTTTAGAGCGATCTCCGACACGATCATAGGCCACACCCAGCCGATAGTGAGCATCGCTGAGTTGCGGGTTTGTTTCTATCGCTTTCGTGTAGAAGCCAATTGCCTTTGAGTAATTGCGCTGCGACGCATTAAGAACCCCGAGTTGCAGGTAAGCTTCGCTGCACCTGGGATCGATGGTCACGGCTTTGGTGAGCATGGTTTCCACGCGCTGTAGCGTTGCAGGATCGATGGACTGTCCTTTTTGCTTCCAGACAGCCATGGCGTAAAAGAAGTTGGCGAGCGGATTTGCGGGCTGTAGTTCGACAAACCGTGCAAGCTTCTGCTCAACGCATGCGAGAGGATTGGGTGCAGCGACTTCAATCCTGCCCATGAAAAGGTAAGGCTCCGGATCGTTTGGATTCAAGTCAGAAGCTTCGCAAAGGCGAAGAGCAGCCTCATCGTAGAACGCACCCGCAAAGAGTGCTGCTCCGAGCGCGGTGAGCATTCGGGCTGATTGCGGATACGCCTTTGCTCCCGCGGCGAAAACATCTTTGGCCTGCAGAACTGCCCGATGCAGCAGTAGTTCGGAGCCCCACGCAAAGTAGTTCTGTTCGCTCGGATCGGCGCGGAGTGCTTTCTCAAACTCACGCACCGCAGACAAAGGATCTCCGGTTTTCTCGTAGAGTTCTCCGGAGAGTCGATGCAGGTCTGCTGTCTCTTTGTGGGCCATTAATTGATTGACATGATCGCGGGCCTGCGCAAAGTCGCCGTTGTCCTTCAGCGCCAGCGCCAGGTCGTACTGGTTGGCGAAGTTAGCGGGCTCGATCCGATACGCGGCCTCAAGGAACGGAACGGATTCCCGGTATTTTCGTGACTGAAGATAGAACTTGCCCAGCGCATGGTTGGCTTCGAAGCTGTCCGGAGACCTGGAGAGGGCCATTTGCAGCGTCCGTTCCGACGCGTCCGAATCGCTTCGATTCGCGACGGGGTCTGCAGTTCCGGTACCACCCGGTTTGAGTGTAAGCGTGTCGCGAGTGAGAGCTTCGCTCGTTCGCAGACTCGAGTCCGATCCGTGTCCACCGGCTGCGGTCCAATCGGTTACGGCCGCAATTGTGAAACTCGGAGTATCGGCAAATTCCATTGGTCCAGCGAATTGCGTCGAGGAGTTGGCCTTTGAAGAGCCTTGTCCCGATGGTTCGAGGATCAGAGTGACGGTGGATGGATTGCCTTCGGATGGATTGACTACCGAAGCGGGACGGCTTCGGAGGCCTGATTTTTCAGCAATGACCTTGTAGGTGCCCGGCGTAACGGACGAGAATGCAAAACCGCCCTCAGGGTTGGTCGTTGTCGAAACCGTGCCCGGTCCGCCTTGCTGTTCCAATCGAACCGACGCTTCGCTGATAGGTTTTCCTGCCGAGTCGCGAACAATTCCCGAGATGGAGCCACGCGCCGGAATCTGGGAAGGCGCCTTCTGTGCGATCGCAACCAGATAGGAGAGTCCGAAAATGGTGGCCATCCAGAGGAAAGCCCGGCGACGATGGCGTCTCGTCTCTCGGGCTGGATGAGTCAAGTTGGCGCGCGACGTTTCTATCTCGAAGATCCTCACAGGTTGCCTGTTCATGACGATTGAGTCAGCAACTACGCCGTTGAAGTGAAAGCGCCAGCTTCTCTCAAGCGACAATCCATTGTAATTGCCGGCTTGATGCCTGGACGATGAGGCCTGTCGATCGAATCGCTTCAAACAATTGGCCCGAAAACCGGTAGGTTGTTGAAGCGTGGCAGGGCCAAACGATTAGAGCCACCCGAAGGCGGCTCATTCTAACCAGTTTGTTTTTCTTTGGTGCCGAAGAAGGGACTCGAACCCCCACGTATTTAACTTCAATTATTACATATATTTAATGTTATAAATATGCTCGTGCTATGGCCGTGCTATGGTTAATTGGCAAGGAGCAGAGCTGTGGCCAACAGTAAAGTCTCGCTCGTGAGAAGAGTGAAAACGGACTCCGGTTGGAGATACTATCCGGCCGCGTACGCTGCGAACGGCAAGGTGAAGCCAGGAGTGGTAGTCGCAGATGGCGGGGAAGTAAAGTACCCGTCAGGGCACTACGCACTGCGCTACTACCAAGGAACGAGGCTTATCGTTGAGGCGCTCAAGGGCGCGAGTCCGGCCGAAGCCGAGGCAAAGCGCATTGTGAAGGAATCTCGTATGTCGGCAATGATCGTTGCCAGAGATGCAGGTATCGCCATCAAGCTGCATGACCCACTGAAACAAGAGACCCTCGCTGCGGAACTCCGTAGATTCCTGACCGATACCGCGAGCAGGGGCTCGCTGAAGGCTCTCGAAGCATATCGACTGGCGTGTGACGAATTCCTGAAAGTGAGCGGCCGTCAATACGCCGACGAGATTGTTCCGGAAGACGTCGTGAAGTTCCAAAAGACGCTGGCCGACCGCGGCATGAGCGCCAGGACGGTAAGCAACCGACACACAAATTTGAAGACCTTCCTCAAATTCCTGGGGTACGACATCAAAGGATTGCCGAAGCCCCCTAGGTACGACAAGACGCTGCCTGAGATTTACACCGATGAAGAGTTGAACGCACTGTTCAAAGCGGTGACCTCACCAAGGGAAAGCGTGCTTTTTTCGCTATTGCTCCAAACTGGAGTGCGTGAGCAGGAGGCGATGCATCTCGAGTGGGACGATATCGACCCGAAGAGAAAGCTTTTAAGGCTACGGTCGAAGGTTAAACGATGGGGATTCCGGCTCAAGGACTTCGAAGAGCGCGAGTTGCCCTTGTCCGACGAGATGCTGGCAACGCTGAAGACCTACAAGCGAGACCACGCTGGGACCTGTACGTTGATCTTCGAGAAGGAAGGCAAACCCGACGGTCATATGTTGCGGACGCTCAAGCAGCAGGTCAGAGCGGCCAGTCTCAACTGCGAAAAGTGTGACGGATGCCTAAGTAAACCTAAGGAGTGCGAGAACTGGTATCTGCACAAGTTCCGGGCGACTTTCTGCACCAAAATGCACCGGAACCCCGACATAGACATGAGAACTCTCCAAGCCCTAATGGGTCATTCGGATCTGGCAAGCACTCTAAGGTACCTTCGGCCGGCAGAGAATGTGCGAACCCAATTGGTGGTCAACCGGATGAAGTGGTTCTAGGAAGGGAGGATCCGGCGCTGCAGACGCCGGATCAGGTTAGGCCGCGATCTCGTGCTGATCGAGCCAAGCTTTGACCTTTACGAGGTCGAACTTGATGGATCCGCCGATGCGGTAGTGTGGGATTTGGCCACGTTTCGCCAAATCGTAGATATGCTTCTTTGTACAGCCGATCAAC
>Ga0207683_10001277_pt1 | contig 22810 bp, 23 predicted proteins | sample KBSM73metaG_FD_184333 | JGI IMG/M metagenome (GOLD analysis project Ga0207683, IMG submission 184333) | Miscanthus rhizosphere microbial communities from Kellogg Biological Station, Michigan, USA - KBS M7-3 metaG (SPAdes) (version 2) | ecosystem: Host-associated > Plants > Roots > Rhizosphere >... | reverse complement strand
CTTGATCGTGGCGCCACTGGCTGGAGCACCCCACGCATATAGCCAGGAGACTCGAGCGTCTGAGCTGTTGGGTGCGAGCGAAATACACTCACAGTCGACTGATCTGTCGCCAATGGAAATAGCCCAGGCGACCAGCACGATGCCGAATCCGAGTTCAAGCTCGACGGATGCTACGGTATCCATTAAAGCACTGCTCGACGCCAAAGTTCTCGATGCTTCGAACCGTGAGATGGGCAGCGTACGCAATATTCTTGTGGATCCGCAGACCGGAAAGCTCGCGAGAGCCGATATCGCCCTCAAAGGGAACAGCGGGATTCTGAGCAAGAGCGACCAGCAGCTTTCCGTCCCGTGGGAGCAAGTCGCGGTGAAACGACAGGGAGGAAGCTTCGTGCTAGTTCTGAACCAGGAGGCGATGCAGAAGATACAGACGATCGAAAAACAGGATAAACAAAACCAGCAGCAACAGAAAAAGTAAGCCCGGTCGTAAAATAACACGGCGCTGGATGAAGCCGTGGATTTCACCCGGCTGATTCGTGTCGTCTACGCGCTCAATTAGAGATTGTAGAATCTCTTGGCGTTGTTTCCGAGAATCAGCTCTTTGTGCTTATCGTTGATGTCCCGACGCTCGAGAATCTCATTGATTTCGTGTAACGCATCTTCCATCGCGATTTCGTGGGGAAAATCAGAAGCGAACATGCAGCCCTGCGGCCCGATGCGTTCGATGACGTACGAGAGCGCGCTTTCGTTTCCCTCACAACCGACGAAAAATCTGTCGCTTCGAAAATAGTCGATAATCGGCTTCTCGCAGCGAAGCTCGCCGTATTCCCGTTCGCGTTCCATCCGATCGATGACCAGCGGAATCCAACTTGTGCCGCCTTCCAAAAAACCAACTCTCAATTTGGGAAACGCATCCCAAACTCCGTCTTGAATCATTCCGGTCATCGTGATCGCGAGTGGAAACGGCATGCCTAATGCTCGCGTGCCCGGAAAGCGCGTGAAGCTATCGAACCCCAAATCGCGGTACCAGCCGCCGTGAATGCCAATGGGACAATTTAATTTTTCGGCTTCCTCGTAAATCGGCCAATACTGTTTTGCGCTCAAATGCATTCTCAGCCCGTTGGATGGAATATAAGCGCCCACCATGCCCAGGTCTTTCACCGCTCGTCTGAGTTCCACGACAGCCGCCGACGGATCCTGCATGGGAATCAACGAGACCGCCTTGAACTGCGTGCTTTTCTTCAGATACTTGTCGAAAACATAATTGTTCCACGCTCGCGCATAGATGCCTGCCCACTCGGGATTGATGACAAACCCGTGCGCCAGCCCTGCGGTGGGATAGAGCACGGTAAATTCCAATCCGGTTTTCGCCAAATAATCGAGCCAATGCTCGAGATCCACGGCTTCGTTGAAAATTCCTTTTCGGCGAATTCGGGGCGTGTGAAAATCGTCTCCAGTGGGCAACAGACGTCTTGGAATAACCGGATCGGCGCTTCTCCAAGGTTCTTCGAGATATTGGATCAACTCTTCTGCTTTCTCCATGATGTGACCATCCGCGTCGACATAGCCTTTAGACATAGAGTTCTCCTTCGGTTTTCGGAAACTTCTACCGCTCGTAATCCGTTGTTTAGCGATACAGCTGGTCGATGAATCCCGAGCGGTCCAATTCCTCCAATAAGCTGGTGTCGATAAAATTGTCGATTGCAGGGATCGGCGAAATGTTTCGCTGCTTCGCGATGAGCTCAACGGCGAGCCTCACTCCGTCGCGATTGGGATACGGCTTTTTTTCCAGCTCGTCCGATGCGACTGTTTCATCATAGGCATCGACAAGAATTTCCCGATTGCTCTCCAAGTCCATTCGCAGGTATTTCGCCAGCACCCTCACGGTCGACTCCTTGTTTTTCTTGATGTCCCGTATCGCCTCCAGATAAGCTTGCATCAACCCCTTGGCACTGGGCCGATTTTTTGCGACGTAGTCGCGCGACGCCACAAGACCGATCTCGGGAAACGCAACGCGCATTCTTGAGATGTCGAGAATCACCTTGAGGCCGGATTTCTTCGCGGCGCTAGAGAAGGGCGGAGACATGATCGTCGCCTGCACTCGGCGGCCATTCAGGGCGGCCAGGCGCTCAGGTTGAGTACCCAACTGGACGATCGTGACATCTTTGACGGGATCGAGGCCCGACTGACGCAGCGCTATTCTCAGGGCGGCATCAGCGTTGGAACCGAAGCGGCTGATGGCGATAGTCGCCCCCTTGAGTGCGTCTTTGCCTGAGATGGAAGGCAACCCGACCACTCTGTAAGGAAAGTAGTTAATATGGGCGGCGAGCAGTACGTGGTCTGCACCCTGCATCGCGCTCTGCAAAAACGCAGTACCGAGCGCGCCGAATTGAACACCGCCCGATAGCATGGCTTGCGCCAAAACGGTACCGCCACCGGTCGTGATCATATCGAGATCGACGTTGTATTTCTCGTAAAGACGGAAATCTTTTGCATACCAGAACGGAATGTAATCGAAACTGATGCCGGATATGCCCAAATAAATTTTCGGTCCAGCGCCATTGGTATTAAACGGCACAACTACGACGTTGAGGAAGACTATTAGTAACAACATAAGTTTCGGCTTCGACATAGAGGCGCACTCCGTTCACTGGTTCAAAACACGACCGACTCGTCGGCGGGACCGTTACTCATCTAGCCGGCACAGCGCGTGATGCGATCAACTCCAGCCGTAAAACCGCTTAGCATTTTCGCTGAGAATTTTTTGTTTGCTCTTTTCTGAGATGTCCGTGCGCTCTCGCAGCGTGGATACGGCCCTCGGAAACAAGCCGTCCCAGTGCGGATAGTCGGACGCGAACAAAATCATTTCCGCGCCGAAATTGTCAATTACATGCGCTAGCTCGCGCTCGTCGGGCTCGGTGGAACAAAACCAGTGGCCATTTTTTAGATACTCGCTCGGTTTGCCCTTAAGCAGCGGCGCTTCGGGAGCGCGCTTTTCATACTCTTCGTCCAGTCTTTCAACCCAATAAGGCAGCCATCCGACACCGCATTCGAGAAAGGCGATATTCAGCTTGGGAAATTTTTCCGGGACTCCGCCGTACATAAGGCCGGCGAACTGAATCGCGGTCATAATCGGGCGGCCGACGGCATGTTTAAAGAGCAGGCTGTCGAAGATATTTTCTGCCGGCGGGGCATGGCGATTGTGCACGCACAACGGCACGCCGAGCCGCTCGAGCTCGGCGTAGATCGGCCAATAAATCGGCGATCCCAAGTGCTCCTTCAGTCCCTGGCAAGAGACGGCGATCCCCACCAAACCGAGATCGTCGATGGCGCGCCTGAGCTCGCGGATCACGATTTCTGCATCATAGATAGTATTTTGGAAGGGCAGTAGCCCGATCGCTTTTAAGCGCGAATGGCTCTTGCAGATGTCGGCGATAAAGTTGTTGTAGGCGCGGCAATAATTGATGGCGTATTCCCGCTCGCTGGTTTGGCTCACGCGAAAGCTCGTGGTGGGAAAGAGCACGGATATGTTTATTCCCTCAATATCCATGTCGCGCATGCGCGTCGGCAGATCATTGTCTTCGAGCCCGCCCAAACGGCCGCCCATCAAGCTGTCTTGGCCGTCGGAGGGCAAAAGCGAGCCGCTCCGCTTGCAGTGGGGCTCCGGCAGATAGGTTCTCATGTCGCTCTCTTTTTCGACGATGTGACCGTCGGCATCGATAACGTCCATAGTTTGAGTCCTCCGCAACGATTTTTCTCGCCCGAAATTGTGCGTAGTCGAGGGCAAAAGTCAAACCGGTTTTACCTTGCGCAAGCGCGCATGGATCAAGTAGGATTTCGCAGCATCAACTCGGAGGCGGAGCGATAGTGAGATCTATTTTTGCAGCGATGCTTTTCTTTGTGTTCTCGGCGCAAGTTTCAGCCCAGAGCACCGGCCTAATCGAGGCGGCGAAGAAAGAAGGCAGCAAAGTCGTCGTCTATGGCTCGCTGGAATCGGAAGCTTTCGATGCGGTGAAAGCAGGCTTTGAAAAGAAGACCGGGCTCCAACTCGATTATTGGCGCGCATCCGGAACGAAGACGATGGAGCGGGCCGTGAGCGAATACCGCAGCGGTAAACCGCTCTACGACGCGATTCTGCTCAATGCGAATGTGGCGCGGCTGGTTGCGAACGAAGGGATGCTCGCCAAGTACGACTCGCCCTCCGCAGCACAGTTTCCCAAAGAAGCGATCGACCCTGTGCTTGGCCCGAGTTATCGCAATGTAATCATCGGCGTTATTTACAACAAAAGTATGCTCAGCCCGGCCGATGCGCCGAAGACGCTGGAAGATCTCGCGCGGCCTCAATTCAAGGGGAAGCTCGCGATGCCGGATCCCGGACAGCATGTGACGACGACGCAGTGGTTGGCGAATTTGCAGAAGATCATCGGTAGGGAGAAGGCCGAGAAATTGATCCCAATCTGGCACGCCAGAGACCGATTCTGGTCGAATCGTTCATTCCTTCGGCCGAGCGCGTGACCGGCGGCGAAGTGCCGCTCGCCATCACTTACGTGATCTATGCGTACACCTATGCGCAAAAGGGCGCGCCGGTGGATTACGTGAGATTAGGAAAAATGATGGGCGATGGACATTATGCTCTGCTCAGCAACAAGAGCCCACGCCCCAATGCGGGTAAGGCTTTCATCGATTATCTGCTGGACGAAGAAAGCGCAAAAATCCTCGCCAGGATGGGCGAATTCGTCAACCGCAAGGGGATCTACCCGCCGCTTCCCGAAGCCGACAAAATCCAGTTTGTGCCGATGGAGGACTTCAGCATCAAAGAGTACGCCGAGAAAAGGAAAGAATTTCAAAAACTATTCTCGCAATAACTCAATCCACATGGCGCGCGGAACCGTGGCCGCACCGAACTCGACTTGGATCAGCCGAGCTGGCGCGAACATTGGCCCGCATCGTTATTTATTCTGACAGGAGGTCGAACTTATGGCCAAGACCGCTTTCAATCCCGATGGGCTGCCGGTGCCGCGCGGGAGTTATTCGCTGGTCAACGTTGTGCAGCCGGGCCGGATGGTATTTATCGCCGGCCAGACGGCTTCGGACCATGACGGCCAGGTCATCGGCGTCGGGGATGCAAAGGCGCAGACCCGTTTCATCCTGGGGAAGATTCAACGCGCTGTCGAAGCGGCCGGGGGTACAATCAATGATGTCGTCGCGCTGAACGTCTTCACCACAGATGTAAGGAATCACCGAGATATCAACGAGACCCGCCGTGAAGTTTTGGGCTCGAACTTTCCAACCAGCACGATGGTACAGGTGGTGGCACTGGCCCGCCCCGAGCTGCTGCTTGAGATCAATGCGATTGCGGTGATTGCCGGATTCCACACAAACCACAATTAGCTTCCGGTGTGATAGTCTGCACGTTGGCATTGGTTCTACGCTGCTGACGGACCCCGTTGCGGAAACAATTAAGTAAATATCCGACATGAGGGACGGAGTCTTAGTTCTCTGATTGCACGACGCGGCCTTCCTTGGCTATATTTCGTCTATGGCTGAACATGATCACGATCATAACGGGGGCTCCAATCTTTCGGAGATGGAGCTGCGGGTACGCGCGCTCGAAACGATCCTCGTCGACAAGGGGTATATCGAGAGCGCCGCGCTCGATCGCATCGTCGAGCTTTATGAAACCAAGATCGGCCCGCATATCGGCGCGCAGGTAATTGCCAAGGCGTGGAGCGATCCTGGGTTTCGCCATGCGCTGCTCGAGGACGCAAGTAAGGCGGTTGCTGCATTCGCACCACACGTGGGAAACGTCGGCGATCACTTGATCGCTATCGAGAACACGCCGCAGGTGCACAACATGATCGTGTGCACGTTGTGCTCCTGCTATCCGACCGACGTGCTCGGTCTGCCGCCAACCTGGTACAAGTCTTTTGCCTACCGTTCGCGTGCCGTGAAGCAGCCGCGCGCGGTCCTGGCGGATTTCGGCGTGACACTGCCGGTCGAAACCGAGATACGAGTTTGGGACTCCACCGCCGAGACCCGCTACTTGGTCGTGCCGATGCGTCCAGCGGGAACTGAACGTTGGGGCGAAGCGCAGCTTGCAAAGTTGGTCACGCGCGATTCGATGGTTGGTACTGGCCTGCCGAAAAAACCAAGTGAGGTGGCCTGATGGACGGCATCCACGATATGGGCGGTACGGACGGGTTTGGCAAGGTTGAGCCGGAGGCCAACGAGCCGGTATTTCATCATCGCTGGGAGGGACGCGTGCTGGCGATGAGCCGCGCGATCGGCGTATTCCGCGCCTGGACGATAGATACCAGCCGTTATGCAATCGAATTGATGGCGCCGTCGTTCTATTTGAGCCGTTCCTACTACGAGAAATGGTTTCTGCGTAATCAAAACCTGCTCATCGAGCGCGGCCTCATCGATGCCGACGAAGTCGCCGCCGGGCGCGCGCTGCGTCCGGCGAAAAATTTGAGCCGCGGCCCGTTCTCACTGGCCGATGTGGACAAAGTCACGCGGCGTGGCTCCTATGGACGGCCCGCGCCGGCGGCGGCGCAGTTCAAAGTTGGCGACCGCGTGCGCACGAGAAACATTCATCCGACAACGCACACGCGTTTACCGCGTTACGCACGCGGTCGGGTGGGCGTGGTGGAGCGGCTGCATGGCGCGCATATCTTTCCGGACTCCGCAGCTGCCGGCAAGGGTGAAGATCCACAGTGGCTTTACACGGTGCGCTTCGACGCCCAAGAGCTTTGGGGCCCAGATGCCGAGGCGAAATTGAAAGTCTCCATCGAAGCGTTTGAACCTTACCTCGAACGTGCCTGACTCACCGCCCATCAAACCCGAAGCCGCCCGGCGCGCTGCCGAAGCCATCGCGGGTATACCGCGCGACGACAACGGCCCGGTCTTTCGCGCGCCATGGGAAGCCCACGCGTTTGCTATGGCGTTGGCGCTACATCAAAAAGGTCTGTTCGCCTGGAACGAGTGGTCCGCGATGCTCGGCGAGGAGATCAAAAAGGCGCAGGCCACCGGCGATCCCGACACCGGCGAAACTTATTATCATCATTGGCTCGCGACGCTCGAACGCATGGTCGCCGAAAAAGGCGCGGCCACGACGCAAGCTCTGGAGCAGCATTACCAGGCCTGGGAGCGCGCGACGCACCGAACACCGCACGGAAAACCCATCGAATTGAAGCCGGAAGATTTTTGTAAGTGAGGGATTGTTCCAGGAGGGATGGTGCTGGAGTAGTATTTCCAAGCTCCAGCGGAGTCGTGTAGCACAACGCAGTAAGAAAGCTTGAGACTCGAGCAAGGCTCATGGGGAAAATCATGCAAGCGTTTGACATCGTCTCGATTGACGAACCGTGGCTCTCACCGACGATGTTTGGCATCATTCATGATTTTTTCATCGGCCGACTGCTGGGGGATTTCAATCACGGAATTTCTTGATTGCTCCGCGCGGTGTGTTACTTCTACGCACATGCTTCACATTCAACCAGGTTTTTCTCTGGAGACAGGTTTCACCGATGTCGAAAATCAAACTCACCCTCGCGTGCTGGGACTATGACCGCACCCGGCCGATCATCGATGGTCGTGTCCAGGCCGAAGGCATCGATTTGGAGATCAAGGTCATGCGTCCGCGCGAGACCTTTCCACGAATGCTGGAGCACAAAGAGTTCGAGGTTTCGGAGCTATCGCTTGGCTCTTACGTGAGTCTGATCGGCCGTGGCGCTTGCCCCTTTGTTGCAGTGCCGATCGCACTGTCGAAAATCTTTCGACACTCTTGTATTTACGTGCGGACTGATGCGGGAATCCGGACGCCTCAGGACCTCCGCGGCAAACGGGTGGGAACGACGCAGCTCGGTTCTACCGCAACCATCTTCATGAACGGAATGCTGAAACACGAATACGGTGTGGGCCTAGAGGATATTCAATGGTTCATCGGCGGAATGACGACGCCAACCCAGAGACCGTTGATTCCGTTGAAGCTGCCGGACAAGGTCAAGGTCGAGTTTCTGCCGCCGGAGCGGACGCTGGAGGGAATGCTCGAGCACGGGGATCTCGATGCGTTGCTCGCGATCTTTATCCCCTCCATTTTTGAGAAGGGCTGGCCGCGAATAGCGCGCCTGTTTCCGAACTACTACGAGGTCGAGCAGGACTATCATCGCCGCACCGGCATTTTCCCGATCATGCATACGGTGGTACTGCGCGACGATATCTATCGCGATCATCCGTGGGTGGCCCGGAGCATCTATAAGGCTTTCTGTGAAGCGCGGGATCTAGCGGTGGAGGGACTCTACGACACGGACGCGCTGCGCCTTTCGCTTCCTTGGTTGATCCACCACGTCGAGGAGACCTGGCGGGTGTTGGGAAAAGATTTCTGGTCGTACGGACTGGAGCCGAATCGGCCGGCGCTGAAAGCGATCGGTGAATATGTTTACGAACAGGGTCTCTCACCGCGGGTCGTCAGTCCTGACGAGCTGTTCGCAGGGGACGTGGAGTGATGACCGAGTCCTGTGACTCTGTGGTGCAATCGCAAAATTCGGGCGATTCACCGTGAAGACGCGGAGGACGCAGACTTTAAAAACGTGAATCAAAGCCGTTCTTGCCACGACGCTGCACCGTGGAATAGGATAAGCTCATCTATGAGGGGCGCATGATGTTCGACCCTAGAAATCTTATCATCGACAACCCGAACGAGGGCGTATTTCGAGTTCATCGCTCCGCCATGACTTCGCTCGAGATTCTTCAGATGGAGCAGGAGCGGATATTCAACCAATGCTGGCTCTATTTGTGCCACGAATCCGAAGTAGAGGAGCCGGGCGACTACCGGCGTCGAAATGTCGCGGGACGGCCGCTTTTTTTCATCCGCGGCAGCGACGGAAAGCTGCGGGTCTTCCTCAACACATGCACGCACAGAGGCGCGCTCATTTGCCGGCATGACCACGGCCGGGCCGATGTTTTGCAATGTTTCTATCATGCCTGGAGCTTCAACAATCAGGGCGATCTCGTAGGCGTGCCGGACGAGGCCGGCTACCCGGACAGTTTCGATCGAGCGAAAATGGGCCTCAAGTCGCCGCCGCGGGTGGAGAGTTACCGCGGCTTTGTGTTCGTGAGCTTCAATCCCCAGGTTGAAGAACTCATGACGTATCTCGCCGGCGCTCGGGACTATCTCGACCTGATCGTCGACCAGGCTGAAAAAGGCATGCGGATCGTCCCCGGTTCCAATCGATATTCGATCAAGGCCAACTGGAAGTTGCTGGTCGAAAACAGCCTGGATGGGTACCACGTCAGGCCGACGCACAAGACTTACTTCGAATATGTAAACAGCCTGGGTGTCAACACCAGCGGCGTGCAAACCGCATTCAGCCGGCCGGCCGTCGTCCTCGGCAACGGTCATGCCGTAGAGGAACATGATGGGATCAGAGGCCGGCCCATTGCTCGCTGGAGCCCGCTGTTCGGGGAAGAGAACAAAGAGGAGATCGCCGCGATCCGCGCAGGACTGGTGCGAAAATTCGGCGAGCAGAAGGCTCGGCATATGGCCGATATCAGCCGAAACCTACTGGTCTATCCGAATCTCCTCATCATCGACTCCATCGATATCACCGTAAGAATCTTCTGGCCTATAGCTCCGGACCTGATGGACGTGACCGCCTGGCAGCTCGCCCCCAGGGAAGAGAAGCGCGAACTTCTCGCGCGCCGGCTGGACAATTTCCTCACCTTCCATGGGCCGGGCGGATTCGCGACGCCCGACGATGTCGAAGCGATCGAATCCTGTCAAGCCGGTTATAAAGCCGAGGGGGTCGAATGGTCCGAACTATCGAGAGGCATGCACCGGCAAGCGATTGCCGAGGACGAGCTTCAGCTGCGGGCGTTCTGGCGCCAGTGGTTCGGCCATCTGTCTGGCGTGGGAAAGGTTGAAACAAACGATCCCGTGATCAGGCAGAAGGCGGCGCTCGCCCGCTAACCACGAAAGCGATTATGCCGGACAAAAGCTCCGCCGGAAACGCTGCCAGCGCACTCACTTTGCGCGCAGTGGTGGAGGAGTTTCTTTACCACGAGGCGGCTCTTCTCGATGCATGGCGGCTGGATGAGTGGTTGGCACTTTTCACCGCTGACGGCAGATATCTGGTCCCCACCACGGATCTTCCGGACGGAGACCCCCAGGAGGACTTGGTCTTTATCGACGACGACATGGTGCGGCTGCGCGCTCGTGTGGAAAGATTGAAGAGCCGCCACGGTCACAGAGAATATCCTTCGTCGCGTACCCGGCGCTTCATTTCCAACGTACGAATCAAGGTAGAAGACGGCGACTTCGTCGTGACTTCCTCGTTTCTCGTCTATCGCTTCCGTCTGGGAGAATCGAGTCCTTATGTGGGTTGGTACGAGCACACGCTGAAACGGGTGGACGGAGAGTTGAAGATCCATCACAGGAAAGCCGTTCTCGACCAGGAAGCGCTGAGCGAGCACGGCGCCGTAAGTATTATCTTGTAGTTCAAATGGTTACCTGGGAACAGCCCTCAAGGACTCAAATCCAGCAGGTCCCTGGTTCTTACGATTTAGAACCTTCATACGCTTCGGACAGGAACTTCGACTTCACGAATCCGGAATTTCGGGCTCGACGAGTTTTGTCAGAGGATGGGCGATTCCTGCCGACCGACGTACCACTTGACTTAGGCCGTTTGTAGAGCAATTGATCTCACGCACTCTCTTCTTTCGCATATGCCATACCGTTTAGTCAGGTTATTGATGATCGCTACTTTGCTTTAACGAGCGCGAAGCCCTCATGCGCCTCGGACAGGAATTTCTGGACTTTTTCACGGCTCTTGCGGCCACTGAAGTCTTCGACGCCGGTGTGGGAGTCGACTCCGGCCGGCCGCACTTCCAGAATCGCGCTCTTGACGTTTTCCGGCGTGAGTCCGCCGGCGAGAATCACCGGCCGATCGGCAAGTTCCACCAGGCGCCGGCTCACGCGCCAGTCGTGCGTCTTGCCGGTGGCGCCGGATGCGCCGGTTTTTGGATCGAACGTGTCGGTGATGAACGCATCGACGAACGGCGATAGTTCGCGGATCATGGCTGCGAGAGCTTTGTTGTCGCGGACGCCGACGACGAGACTCTTAATGACAGTCAGGTTTGGATCGAGAGTTTTTAGACGTATCAGCTCATCGCGGCCGATGTCGCCATGGAGCTGCACGATCCGGGCGGCGAGCGCATGACAGAAGGCGGCGATTTCGCTCGCCTGAGACAGGTATGTGATCAGCACTCCGAATACCGGCGGCGCCAAACTCTTGAAGATCACCGCCGCCTTTTCCTCGGTGAGATCCTCGCGGTGAACCGGGAGCCGCAGTGGAAATCCCAAATAGCGAATGCCGCATTGCTGAAGCATTTCCGCCTCAGCAGCATCGATCACGCCGGCAATCTGGATTAAATTCTCTTCGAGCATGATCAGCGATGTACACCGTCTTGGTTAGCTACTTCAAAATTTCCTTCAACCGTCCGACCAGAGCAGGCTCGAGGCGAAAAGGATCTTTCACATTGCGTTCGAACTCTTCGCCCGCTCCCGGATTGATTTCGAGATTGGCCTTATCGGCTCATTGAGGAACTCCGGATCCTTGACAACCTACATAAAAGGCTTTCGCAGAGATGGCGGGCAATGACATGATTCGGACCGTTTTTCCTTTGTAAAACGACGCCGCGCTGTAGGCGCGCTATCCGCTCGTGGCACGACAACCAACAGAAGAACTAACGCTGTGTGCACAAACGGGAGATGCACAGAACCTATTCGGCATTTATTTCTCCTGCACAAACATTTTCCGAAGAGTGTCCAAAAATTTTCACGCCAGTTCGTCGAATTTAAAAGATCGGCACGGAACGACGCTTATTATGCCGCTGCGGGCGCTAGAGTGAGCTGCCTACCCGCAGACCTTACATCGCACAAGAAATCACTTGAGCGGTGTCGTAGAATTCAAAAAATTCGCAAATCTTTCCATTGCGGAAACGGTGAATGTCAGCTTTCGGGGTGTTCAGTATTTTTCCGGTCTTTTTGTTTTTGAATGAACAGCTGGCCAATGCCACCACGCGTTCCCCCTGCGCGATGTATTCATCGATGAGGTAGTGGATCATTTCCCAGTCCGATGTGAGCCCGGCAAAGTAGCGCTTTACTTCTTCTTTGCACGTGCTCGTCCGGGTGAATTCGATTTCTGCGGCCCCGGCGCCGAGGGAGCGAAATTTAATATCGTCGGTCATGAGACCGAGCCAATAATCGACACTGCCTGCCTTGCTATCGTGCCATTTCTGATAAGCCGCTTTCAGTAATTCGACATGTTTTTCTTCTTGGGTCATAAATCCTCCGCAAGCATTGCTTGGGGCGAGCTGAGCAATTGTCGATGAGATTTGCCCGACTCATAGATCAAGTTATGAAACGGTTCAACTCCCGCGTAGCGATGTTCTACTGCTTTCCAGCTTTGCCGGAATGTCGATGCGCGGCGGTGCAGGATTCGGAGGCTCAAGCTCGGAGAGGCGGGGTGATCAAATACGGCGTTATGAACGCGAGCTGGCAACTTCGCGGAGGGTCTAAGTGTTCCAGCGCGCCGTGGCGATGTGCCGGAAACCCTTTTCGAAAGGGCAGAATCCGACCCCCGGTAAGATCGGATTCTGCGTAACGAACTCAGCGAACGCTGCCGATTATTGGACCGCGCTCGGAACAGGGATGTGGTAGAGGTTCGCGACGTTTTCCCGTACGAGTTTTGCGCGCACGGGCGCGGGCAGATCGCCCAAGTCGCGGGCGACGATTTGCCGCGAATTCGGCCAAGTAGAATTGCCGTGCGGAAAATCATTGGACCACATGCAATTATTTTCGCCCCACCAAGACAGAATATGACCGCCGACGGCGTCGTTAAAGAAAGTTGTGTAGATCTGGTTATGGAAGTATTCACTCGGTGGTTTTTTAATGGCCAAACCTTCCCGCTTGGCGCCGTGGCGTTTGAAGTAGTAGTCCCACTGCTCCAAGACAAACGGAATCCAGCCCAGCTCGTTTTCGACCAGAACCAGCTTTAGTTTGGGAAAGCGTTCCAACACTCCGGAATAGATCAGATCGTAAAGGCTATCGACCGACTGAAACAGTTTCATGTTGACGCTATTGTGCTCCGCGGTCATGCCGGTTGCAGTATCTCCCAAACCGAAAGAGCGGCTTCGGCTGTAACCGTGCCCGCTCAGGATATGCAAGTTGACCGGCATCTCGAGCTCCTGAGAGGTAGCCCAGAACTTGTCGTAATGTGATGACGAGAACGGCAGCTCTGGGGGCGGTACTTGCCAGATAACCGTTCCGCGCATACCGGCTTTGCGGCAGCGTTCCAGTTCTTTCACCGCACCGTCGATGTCGTACATCGACAGCATGGCGATACCGATCAGCCGGTCCGGGGCGGCGCTGCAGTAGTCGATCAGCCAATCATTGTAAACACGGCAACAGGCTGCCTCCAACTCGTGATCGTCGAGACTCAAGCATTTCAACCCATGGGTAGGATACAGGACTTCGGCGCTCACACCGTCCGCGGCCATCTCGGAGACTCGCTTGTTTTTGTCCTGAGCGCCTCCGGGCGTATCGTTGGGTCTTTGCCCGCCATAATCTGGAGCACGGTCCTGAAAAGCTTTTGGTAATTCTTTTTGCCAAAGACCCGCGGGCTCGATGACGTGCGAATCGGATGAAATCAATAGTTCATTGATGTTCGCATGGTTTTGCTTGCCATAGGTACGTTCAAGAAACGCCATTGTGTTCTCTCCTTCCTAATTTGACAATTTTGGTTCACCCCGCGCGCTTCGCAGCATCGGCGGTGCTCATAACACAGGAGCCATGTACAAATGGGAATAACCCAGCAGGGGTCGCGGTGCAAGGGTGAGTTGAATGCGTGGGATGCTACACAAAAACCCGTGGGCCTCGGCAAAACCTAAGCGCTAACGAAAGAATGCAGCCGCATTCGTTTGCGGCTCAAAGAAAATGGCTTTCCGCTTTTAATACGGGCGCGCGCTACTTCATCATTTTCGCGTAAATCTGTCGCGCATCCTGGAGGTTTTTGTAGATCAGATCGGTATTTTTAGCGTCTTCGTTTTTGCCAACGCCTTTGGCGATGGTCCATATGACAACAAAAACTAAAATCACCGCGCCGAATACAACCGCGAGCCAGAATCCAAACGTATAAATTGTCCCTGAAGAAGATCCGTCAGTGTCGCCACTCCCGCTCCGTGTTTGTTTCTCGTCTGTACCGTTCGCACCCGCGGCTGAAGATTCCATAGCTGCGGCGCTTTGTGACGTATTCCCTGAGGATTCGACGTTCGATGTCGTGCTGGCTGCGGCGATCAAATTGCCCTGGCCGTTAGTGCCGGACCCGGAGCCGCTGGCTGATCCAGCCGCCGACCCACTCCCGCCTGCCCCGCCACCCGAACCACCACCGGATCCGCCGCTCCCGGACCCGCCACCCGAGCCGCGTCCGCCTCCACCGTTGCCCGAGCCACCGCTCGAACTCGCTGCAGAGCTACCGCCGCCACCCGGACTTCCAGCCGTGCCTCCGCCCGATCCGCCGGCGGAACCACTCGCCGAGCCGCTGGTAGACCCGCTACCGAAACCACCGGACCCACCTCCCGATCCACCGGAGGGGCCTGAACCACCACTGGAGCCAGCGCCGGAGCCGCCACCCGAATTAGCGCCCGAGCCGCTGCCGGATCCAGTCCCGGAACCAGCGAAACCACCTCCCGATCCACCGGAAGAGCCTGAACCACTACCGGATCCGCCTGCAGAGCCGCCACCTGAAGCAGCACCAACCCCTGATCCGCTGCCGGAGCCGCCAGCGACGTCACCGCCAGAACTACCGCCCGAAGCTCCCGAACCACCACCGTTTGAACCGGAAGTGCCGCCGGTGGCTCCGCTACCGGAGCTCCCACCGGTTCCAGTACCGCCGCCACTGCTGGAACCGCCATTGGACGAGCCCGCATCTGAGCCGCCAGTTGAGCCGCTTCCTCCAGCATCGCTGCCCGGCTGCCCTGCCGTCGACGAGATAGAGCCTCCTACGTCGTTCCAAGCTGTTTGCAGAGCTTGTCCGAACTGCGTGTCACGGATACCGAGCCAAAAAACAATCGCGACTAAAAGTACGATGAGCGTATATTCGACAATGCCCTGCCCGTTGCAGTTCAAAGCGAGCGGTCTCTTGATGCGGAATCTTAGGGTGTGCATAGACGAGATCTCCATTCGATCTCGTTCGAGCAAGCCCCAGGCCTACGCGATTAGTTCCAACGAGGGATAGAAAGCACTCGGGCTGTCAGCAGATATCTCGAAATCTCAGGGATAGTGACACCCGATGGATGACAGACCGGACTCCGTGACAAGATGAGGCGAAAAACTGGATTTTTGCGGAAGATAAGCTCTCGACGCGACTGTAGATCAGCTGATATGGGGTGGGCAGGATGTACCAATCAGGCGATGTGAGGCTTAGGCGGCGGAAGCAGTTTTTCGGGGGACAAGTCGATGAGCGCGTCGAGCACCATATCCCCACGCGTCCCAAAGCATCCAGCACCGACCAGCGCTCTCCATAATAAATGTCCCTCCAACTTTTACCTCTGGCGCAAGCGCGAAAAGAACCGAGTGGGTTAACCCGCCCGCATTTTGAGCAGCGTCGGAATGTCCATCGTTTCTTGATATCGCCGCAGTTTTCTTTCTTTGGTTTGCGCGGCATACATGGCCATGCGATCAGCAAGCTCATTGCCCTCGGTACCAACGTGTCCCGCGACGTGAGTCAGGGTAACGGCGTCTTTGATGCGCCGGTAAATCGCGTAACCGTCCTGAATAAGCTCCAAGTTCTTGATCTCGCCGCCCGGTTTTTTCCAACCCTTCTTTTCCCAAAGCGGCGCCCAACTGCGAATGCAGTTGATGGCGTACGCCGAGTCGCTGCACACCTCGACGGTTTTGCCGTTTTTGATTTCTTCTTCAGCCATGCGCAGTGCATGATAAAGCGCGTTCAGTTCGGCGGTATTGTTTGTGCCAACAGGATTGTACAGGCCGTACCACAGTTCTGCGAGTTCGCCGCCTCGATAAACGACGATGCCCGAACCGGCATTACCAGGATTGGGGTCGCACGCGCCATCGCAATAAATACTGACATCAAACCGGTGCGCGGTATGGGCAGCCCGGCGTTGGCCGCGGCGTGTAATGGCACTTTTCTCTTCGAGATTGCCGTGTCCAAACGCTCGCTCCGCTTCCGCGTGAGTTGCGAATGACTTGAAACGTGCGCCAGGGTACTTGTCGACGGCCCGCTGAGCGCTCGGCCAATCGCTAAATACCCCAGTTTGCCGACCTGACCACACCACGTAGAATTTCTGCGCCATGCCAGGTGGATTTATCTCTTCCTCAATCGTTCACTAGCGAGCAATAGGGATAACCCTAGAATTTATTCTCAGATATTCGCGTCGCCCGGACGCGTGACTCAGGTGCCTCAATAGGTGCGGTAACGCCCTTGCCTTTCCGGCGGAGCTTCGGCGAAGGCCGCAAACTCGGGCTGATCCTCGAACGGGCGCGATAAGATTTTCACCAAGGTATCGAACGGCCCGTAATCGCCCTGTTTCACTGCGGCACTCAGAGCTTCCTCGACGCGATTGTTACGCGGAATAAACGCGGGATTTGCCAGCCGCATTTTTTCGGCGCGCAAGCGCGGTGCACCCGTATCCCGGGAAAGCCGCGCGCGCCAATGTTCGCTCCAAACATCGTAGGCCGACGGATCGGCAAAAAGCGCGCGAATTTCTTCCTCCCGACCGATCACGGCACGAGCCAGAGAGCGAAAGGCTAGCGTGTAATCAACTTTGTTGCCCTGCATGGCTGTGAGAAATCCCGCGGCGAGGTTGAGATCGGCCTCCTCTTCGCTCAGCAGCCCGAGCTTGGCGCGCATGCCGGTCAGCCAATGCTGCTGATATTTTTCCGAAAAGCTATTGACCACCTCAGTGGCGCGCGCGATGGCGTGTGTTGTGTCCGCGTCGATCAGTGGCAGCAGGGTTTCCGCAAAGCGCGCGAGATTCCACTGCGCAATCCGTGGCTGATTGCCATAGGCATAGCGGCCATGGCTATCAATGGAGCTGAATACAGTAGCGGGGTCGTAATGGTCCATGAACGCACATGGACCATAATCGATGGTCTCGCCGGAGATCGCCATATTGTCTGTGTTCATTACGCCATGAACAAAGCCGACGTGCATCCAACGGGCGACGAGAGCGGCTTGGCGATCGCAGACATGATCAATTAGTTGCAGGTAAGGATCTTCACGACCTTTGATTGCCGGATAATGTCGGTCGATGACGTAATCGGCCAGGCGGCGGACTTTCTCCTGCTCGCCGCGGGCGGCGAAAAACTGGAAAGTGCCGACACGAATATGACTGGCGGCAACGCGGGTTAAAACCGCACCCGGTAAGACGCTCTCGCGAAATACCGGCTCGCCCGTAACCACCGCCGCAAGTGCCCGGGTTGTCGGAATCCCGAGCCAGTGCATCGTTTCACTGATAAGATATTCACGCAGGACGGGGCCCAGTGCGGCCCGGCCATCGCCAGCGCGCGAAAACGGCGTGGGACCGGAGCCTTTGAGCTGAATGTCGTGACGCTGTCCTTGGCGATCAACAATTTCGCCTAGGAGGAGCGCGCGTCCATCGCCGAGTTGCGGTACAAACCCGCCGAATTGGTGTCCGGCGTACGCTTGCGCCAGAGGAATCGCTCCCTCCGGCGTCTCATTGCCAGCAAAGATTCGCGCGCCTCGATCTGAAGCTAGCGTGTTACCGTCGAGCCCCAATTTTTCTGCCAGCTCGCGATTGAACTTGACCAGCCTAGGGCTACGGGCTTGTGTCGCATTCCAGTTGAAGTAAAAGCCGTCGAGGTCGCGCGCGTAGGTATTGTCGAACGCAAACACCGCGGTGCCAGGTCGATTGCTGACATGTTCGTTGCCGGTTTCGACGGGACTGTTTGTAGGTTCCTCGATCTCCATATCACCACTATACCTGTCCCGAAGTAACTCAGAAAGATCGTGGTTCAAAAGGTCAAAGCTGGGCAGCAACGACTCTAATTCGCAGGCCTCGAATTCTTGCGGGGCAGTCTCTTCGGGCGTGCTCAGCCGCTCCCGAAAATATCGGGGCCGTACCTAAACGATTGTTCGCGCCGGTTTTGCGGCTTCGGGAAAAAGGCCATGCGTGGTCAGAAATTCGATCATAAAGCGATCGAAGAGCCACGGTTGCTCGATCTGGCAGGCGTGGCCCGCGCCTGGCAATGTCTTCAATTCACAGTTCGGTATGCGTTCTTGCAGCGCGAAGGCGCGTTGATGGCTATTGTCCTCGCTACCGGTCAAAATGATCGTCGGGCAGGCGATGCGCTCGAAAAGCCCCTCCGGATAGGGCTGTGCCAGTGCGTTGAATTGATGGATGATGCTTTGTACATCGGCGTGTCTGTTGCGCTCGGTGAAAAGGTTCGCAAAAAAGTGTGCCAGCGGAGTCGTGCGAAAGGCTGCGCTCAGGTCTTCGAAGGTGTAGGCCCAGCGGTAATCGATACCGTTGGCAGTATAGTTGGCGATTCTTCCTTTGGTGAATTCCTTGCTCGGGTTGTATCCCGTCCCGCATAACACCAGCGCTGCGGTCTTATCGGGCCGAAGATGATACATGTGGGGAGCAAGTGACGAGCCGACCGAACAGCCGACCAGAATCGCTTTCTCACCTGGAAGTGCATCGTCGATCGCTTCCCAGCAAGCTTCGGCCATATCGTTCATCGTGAGTCCGGCCTCGGCTTTGGGTGAACGCCCGTATCCGGGGATGTCGATGGCGACACAGCGGTACCATGTCGAGAAATGCGCCATTTGAAAAATCCAGCAGGACTGGTCCATCGGATTAGGATGAATAAATGCAATCGCCGGCCCCGTGCGTCCCATGCGTTCGTAATAAAGCGGTCCGTGAATGTGCTGCGCCATTTTATCCTCCGGTTTAATTCAATTGTTCGAGGCTAACGCGAAGGATCCTTGCCTTAAGAGCAACTTTTTGACTGGTCCATAATCATCGAGAAAGATTTCTCGCTTCGCTCGAAATGACAAGTTCCTACGCTGGTCGCATTGTTCGCGGGGAGGCGAACGATTACGGCTTCCATCCCGTTTGCGTCAATTCAGCGTCCGCTTTCTTTGCAAAACTGAAATCATAGGCGCGCTCGATGGGAACGTCTTTGGTGATTTTGAGAACGTCGCGGACGATGTCGAGATCGTTCTTCTGCGTCTCTTCATCCACAATGCCATTGCTCGTGAAAGTGCCGATCATGCCATCGTAGGTTCGCGCTGCCAATTCTCTGTCGAGCTCGGAAAATTTCATCATCGCCCCCATGGCGATTTCGCGATTTTGTTTGACCACGCGAAGCGCCTTCAGCAAGCCGCGCATGAATCCATGCATCAGCTTCGGCTTGGTTTTGATGAATTGGTCGTTGGTGGCGATCGTGCCCCAGGAGTTCTTTACTTCTTTGCCGAGATACAAAACCTCTTTCATACCTTGGTCCAGTGCAGCAAAGCGCTCCTCGGAGCTCAGAAGACCGGCATCGACGACTCCGGATTGCAAAGCCGCAAGGCGTTGGCCCGGCGGCAAAGCGAGAAACGTCAAATCCTTGTTGGGATCGAGGCCATACCGGGGCGCGACTTTTTTCAACATAAAGGTCGCCACCGCAGCAATGCCGGTCACGGCGATTTTTTTGTTCTTTAAATCTTTGAAAGAGGTGTACTGCGGCCGAACCATGAGCCATTGGAGCACCTGATCGTTGACGGCGAGAACCGTCTTCAGCGGGGCATTGCTTTGCGCAACGGCCACCAGCGCGCTGCTTCCGGAGCCGGTAAAATCCATTTCTCCGGCGAGCACCGCCTGCAGACCAGGCGTCGAAGCCATGACCACAACGTTGGAATCGATCCCTTCTTCCTTCATATAGCCGCGCTCTTTAGCGAGCGGAAAAATGATGAACTGAAACGACTTCGATGGGAGCGTGACGTTGACTCTGTCGAGCGCGAACGCCGGCTGCGAATGAAACAGGCACAGGACAATCATTAGCGGCGAGGTTATCGAGAGAATTTTCTTCATGGTATTTGTTCCTTCCGAATCACCGCCAGCGACCAAAAGCTGTTTTTTTAGTGTCGCAGAAAGATTTTTCGGGGGCGCTCGAAATGACAATTCGCCGGACCAGGAGCGTCCCCAAGCTCGTTTATTGCACCGAGAAGGAGCTGTCAAGAATAGATTCGGTGGCTGGTAACTTGGAGCCGGACCTAGAACGCTTAATGTCGATACTTGTGGACTTTTTTGGCAGCTATGAAGCGGATCGATATCGGCGTTGTAGCGCAGCAGTGCAGAAACTCGAACAGCATATTCAGGTATGTCAGGAAATTCGGACTAGCAATCGCCGTACAACATACGCACCAGCGATATTTCGCGCTTGCAGGATGAACCCTGACGGCAGTAGATTGCCGCCATGATGAACAATACAAAATACGAAGTCGACGAACGGGATATCGAGTACCAACGTCTTGCGGGAAAGCCATGGCTGGTGCGGCTCTATCAACCCGGAGGAGCTGGGCCGTTCCCGACCATTATCGACGTGCATGGTGGGGCTTGGCACAACGGCGACCGATTGAATAATTCCGGCATCGATCGAGAGCTCGCCAGCAGAGGTATCTTGGTGGCTGCCGTCGAATTTCGCCAGCCGCCCGAGGCAGGATATCCCGCTTCGATCTGCGACGTGAATCTCGCGACCCGTTGGCTGAAGGCGCATGTAGCGGAATTCAATGGCACAGCTCGAATCGGAGCTTTCGGCAACTCCAGTGGCGGCCATCAAGTAGTGCTAAGCGCGCTTCGGCCGCGACACGCAGCCTACTCAGCGCTGCCGCTGGAAAAGCATTCGGACATCGACGCGAGTCTTGCGTATGTTATCGCCGGGTGGCCGGTGATATGTCCGCTGTATCGCTTCCGCTTCGCCAAGGAGCTCAACCGTCAGGAATTTATCAAAGCCCATATCGATTACTGGAGGACGGAAGAAGCGATGGCCGAAGGCAGCCCGCAGACGATCATCGACCAGGAAAAGGAAATCGAACTGCCGCCGATCCTCTTCATGCTCAAAGCCAACGATAAAAATCATCCGCTCGAGATGCAGGAGCGATTCATCGCATCCTATCGTAAACGCGGCGGGCAGATTGAAGTCCATACGTTCGAGGGCTTGCCGGAGCACCGCGTGGTACCGTCCCCCGCACAACCGGAAACGATGCGCGCGATGGATACCATCACCGGCTTTATTGAGCGTCAGACCTCGTAGCGGCTTTTGCTGCTCGCCGCAGGGAGTTCCTCCCTGAAATTGCCGACGACCTCACCTCAACAATCGGACGCTGCAAATGGTTTGGTCTGAAAATTACCCGAGTGACATTCTGGGAGAAGACAATGAAAATTTTCGCTAGCAAGCCGCTGCTCGCGATCCTCATGCTGGTTCTCTCGACTTTAATTTGCGCGGAGACTCGGTCGGAGAACCTTCAGGTCAATTTCGGCGTGACATTCCGCAATGCCCGTTTAGTGCCGCTGTGGATCGCCGATGAAGAAGGCTATTTCAAAAAGCAAGGACTGGATGTCAAGCAGGTGAACATCAGCGGCGGTACGCAGGGCGCGCAAATGATGGTCACCGGCGGCGTCGATGTTTCTTACGACGATCCGATCACTTGCATCGTCTCCACCGCCGGTGGCATCCCGGTCAACGTGATTGTCGGCGGTACGCCTTCGCTGGCCTATCTGATCGTTGGCGGTCCCGAGATCAAAAATATCGCCGACGTGAAAGGCAAACGAGTGGGCTCGTCCGGACTGGGCCTATCGGCATCGCGTTTGGCATTGCTGGTCGGGCTGCGCCGTTTCGGTATCGATGCCGATAAAGGGCAAGTCACGATCGTGGCCGCGGGTCAGGAGCCGGAACGGATTGCCGGGCTGAGCACAGGCGCGATCGCGGCGACGGTCATTTCGCCGGAGTATCGCACGAAACTGGAGCAGCTTGGCGTGAACATGCTCGCCGATCTTCGGACGTTGAACATTCCGTGGGAAACGTCATCCGTAATTACTACGGCAAAGAACATGCAGACCAAACGCGATATGCTCGAGCGGGTTGTCCGCGCGATCCTGCAGGCGCACGCTTTTATCTTGAATCCCGCCAATCGCACGAGAGTTGTCGAAGTCATGACGACTCAACTGGCGTTGAAGAGTCAACAGGACGCGGCGGCAGTTTACGATGATCTGGTGAAGTTTTACGTTTTTAAAAAGCCCTATCCAACCCGCGATGGATTCGCCAATGTCATTGCGGAAGTCGTGAAATCAGTGCCGAAAGCCGCCGGCATCAAGTATGAGGACGTGGTGGACAACAGCATTCTAGACAAACTCGATAAGAGCGGCTTTATCGACGGGCTATACAAATGATCGGCTCTCCGGCCGTGCGCTCCTCGCAATTTTCCTGCATGCAACACCGTAGCCGGTAAGTTCGACGCGATGCGCGGCAGCTTAACGGTGCTGCGTCTCGATGCCAAATTTTCGTAGACCCGGCAGCATTATCCAACAGCCAAGCGTCAGAACTGCGCTGATGGCGCCGCCAAAAACCAGCGCGCCCGGCGCGCCGAGAAAAGAGGCGGCAAAGCCGATCTCGGCCGCGCCGACCGAATTAGCCCCTTGAGAAAACATGTTAAAAACGGCGAAGGCGCGGCCGCGCAAGTGGTCTGGGGTCAAAAGATGAAAACTGGTCTGGCGCATGACCGCCTGTAGC
>Ga0207683_10001276_pt1 | contig 22819 bp, 19 predicted proteins | sample KBSM73metaG_FD_184333 | JGI IMG/M metagenome (GOLD analysis project Ga0207683, IMG submission 184333) | Miscanthus rhizosphere microbial communities from Kellogg Biological Station, Michigan, USA - KBS M7-3 metaG (SPAdes) (version 2) | ecosystem: Host-associated > Plants > Roots > Rhizosphere >... | reverse complement strand
CAGTTGCAACGCGACGCGAAGGTCGCCGAAGACATCTACGTGCTGCTGCTTAACCGGGTGCAGGAGCTATCGGTGCAGAAAGCCGGCACGGGCGGCAATGTGCACGTCGTCGACGCCGCGCTGCGCCCGGGCGCGCCGGTCAAGCCGAAGAAGATGCTGATCCTGTCGGCGGCGGTGATTCTCGGGCTGATCGCGGGCACCGGTTTTGTGTTTCTGCGCCGCAATATGTTCAAGGGCATCGACGACCCGGATCATATCGAGCGTGCGTTCCATCTGCCGGTGTTCGGGCTCGTGCCGACCTCGCTCGAGGCGGTCGGCCCGTCGTGGCTCGGGCCCGAGGCCGTCACCTCGCACTTCGACGCGTTCCGCGTGAACAGCGGGCGCTGAGCCGTCCGCAGCGGGCCACCGCGCGGCCACACGCCCCGATGCCCCGTCCCCGCCCGCAACCCTACGCCGTCTACCGCGTCGGCGGCTCGGTGCGCGACGAGCTGCTCGGTCGGCCCGACAGCGATCGCGACTGGGTGGTGGTCGGCGGCACGCCGGAGATCCTGCTCGCTTCCGGCTACCTGCCGGTCGGCAAGGACTTCCCGGTGTTCCTCCATCCGGAAACGCGCGAGGAATATGCGCTGGCGCGCACCGAGCGCAAGCACGGGCGCGGCTATCGCGGCTTCGAATTCTTCGCCTCGCCGGAAGTCACGCTCGAAGACGATCTCGCGCGCCGCGATCTCACGATCAACGCGATGGCGCGGGACGAGAACGGACGTCTGATCGATCCCTATGGCGGCGAAGCCGATCTCCGTGCCGGCAGGCTTCGCCACGTGTCGCCCGCATTCGCCGAGGATCCATTGCGGGTCCTGCGGGTCGCGCGCTTCGCCGCCCGGTTCGGCTTCGTGGTCGCGCCGGCGACGCAGCGGCTGATGCGATCCATCGTCGCCAGCGGCGAGCTCGACACGCTTGCGCCCGAGCGCGTGTGGCAGGAGCTGGCGCGCGGCCTGATGGAGCCGCATCCCTCGCGCATGCTCGCCGTCCTGCGCGGCTGCGGTGCGCTCGCGCAGTTGCTACCGGAGGTCGACACGCTGTTTGAGCCGGTCTCTTCTCGCGGGGCAGGGCCCGTCAGCCGCGCGAAGTTCCTCGCCGGCTCGCTCGATGCGATGGCTGCGCGCGGAACGTCACTACCGTCCCGTTATGCGGTGATGACGCACGATTTCATGGAGTGCACCGCCGCCGGACCGCTTCCGATCGCGGCACGGGTCCGTCGCGCGGACGCGATTGCCGTGCGGGTCAAGCCACCGGTGGAATGCACAGATGCGGCCCAGCTCCTGGCGCGCTTTCATCGCGTCGTTACCGAGTCCGAGCACCTTGCGCCGGCCGCCCTGCTGAATCTGATCCAGGCGGCCGACGGGCTGCGCCGGCCGGAACGACTCGACACGCTGCTCGTCGCGTGTGCCGCCATTGCGGGCGTGGAGCAAAAACGACGGGTCGCCTCGGCGTATCTGCCCGCCGACCGGCTGGAAGCAGCGCGGCGCGTCGTCGCCGGCGTCGATGCCGGCGCCATTGCCCGCACCGCAGGAGCGGGACGCGAAGGACTGGCGAAAAATCAGGCGATCGCGCACGCCGTTCGCGCTGCCCGCCTGGCGGCGCTCCGGACCGCGCGCCGCGGCGAACGTCAGAAGCGGTAGGCCAGCGCCCGCATCACGTCGGCGGCGCCCTGCATCACTCGCTTGACCGGCCATGGCAGCGGCACGCCGCCGGCCTCCATCGCCATCGCGCCATGGCGCACCTCGTCGTCGCGCATTTGCAGGACGATCGCGCGGCTCTTCGCATCTGCCGCAGGCAGCTCGTCCATGTGACCCGACAGGTGCTCCTCGACCTGACGCTCGGTTTCGACGACGAAGCCGAGATTGACCCGATCGCCGGCGGCGCCGGCGGCGATGCCGATCGCAAACGATCCTGCAAACCACAAGGGGTTCAGGAGCGAGGGACGATCGGACAGCTCGGAGAGCCGTTGCCGCGTCCACGCAAGGTGATCCTCCTCCTCGCGCGCGGCGCGCGAGTAGCGCTCCTTGATCGCGGGATCGCGCGCAACGAGCGACTGCGCTACGTAGAGCGCCTGTGCGCACACTTCGCCCGTGTGATTGACCCGCATCAGCGCCCCGGCCTGACGCCGCGCGCGAAGATCGAGGTCAGCCTCGGGAAGCTGTGCGCCTGGCGCCGGGCGTGCCGCGCTCACGTTGCCCGACAGCGTGCGCAGCGCCCGGTCGAAGCCGATGATCAGATCGTCGATCATGAAGACGCAAGTTTAACCCGGCCAGCGAAAGACACTGGCTTCCCGCGTGCGCGGGAACGACGATGTCGATGGCATCGGCCCGCGCGGCCGAGCACCCACTGCTCGATCTCTCCGCATTTCCGCGCGAAAAGCGCTGGGCCGCCCCAAGCTTTTCGCGCCAATCAGCTTTTCGTAACGGCGAAGCGCGTCGAGCCGCGGCTCGAATGAAGTAGGTTTCCACTTTCGTTCGCCCCAAAAAAACGGGCGCCCGAAGGCGCCCGCGATTCCGTTCCTTGCCAGAACGGCTGGAAGCTGCTCCAGTCGTTTAGAACAGGTGGATCATGCCGAGAACCAGGCCACCCGGCTTGCCGTTGGAGCCGTTCGGACAGACGGTTTCGGTGAAGCACGTCGTGTTGAACGTGTAGGAGTTGATGTTGAACGTGTACGCAGCGACTTCACGGTTGTTCAGGTACACATAACCCGCGTAAACCTGCGTGCGCTTCGACAGCGGATACGTGTACGTCAGTTCCCATTGCTGCGAGCTCGAGTTCGGGCCCTTCGTCAGGCCGCCGACACGGGTTCCGTCGACAGACGAGCCCTCGCCGTTGGTGGCTTGACCCCAGAAGGCGTAGAGCGCGCCCGGACCGATCGGTGCCGTCAAGCTGACGCCGTAGAAATTACGCGTGAGCGAACCGGTCACCGTGTCGTAGTCGAGGCGTTCGTACACAAGCGCAGGACGCACGATACCGAAGTTGTATGCGCCCGTGACGGTGAAGGCCCAGTCGTTCAGGTTCGGACCGCGAACCTTGATGTTCGACTCGTAACCCATGCCAGCCTGGATCGGACCGTTGTTGTAGTAACCAGCGATGCCCCAGACGTAGGAGTGGCGAGTTTCCTGAGTATGATTTCCGTTGTCGCCGCCGTACACGACCGGATTTGTCGCTGGGGGCGGCGTTTCGCTATCGGCGAAGCCGGACGAATCGCGCATCGACAACTGCGTGCTGAAGTTGAATCCAGCCCAGACCGGCGAGTCGTAGCGCACCGAGTTGCCGAGGCGCGCGTCGAAACCACCCGCGAACTTGGACAGCGTGCCCTGCGACCACAGGTCGGCCGTCGACAGGATCGACGTCGTGTAGGTCGGAACGTTACCGAAGATCGGATGCAGATCGTCGTAGGGCATCAGGAACTTGCCCATCTTGAACGTACCCCACGTGCCCTGGAAGCCGACGAAAGTTTCGCGGCTCGCGAGACCGGAACCCGAGCTGTTGCCCGTGTCGCCGGAAACGTTCGATTCGATCTGGAAAATCGCGTTCAGGCCACCGCCCAGCGATTCCGTGCCGCGAACGCCAATACGTGACGAGTTCGAGCTCAGACGCGAGACATTCGGGTTCGACCCGTCAGCCTGCTTGCCGGTCAGCAATTCATAGTCAATATTCAGCCGGCCGTACAGTGTGACGTTCGCGGTCTGCGCTTGCGCAGCCAGCGGGGCGGCAAGCACGCCCGCGACGGCGACAGCGACGAGCTTCTTGTTCATTGAATCTCTCCTCTAGCGGATAAAATTGGCAAGGAATCAAGCTTTTTGCGCCTGCCATCGAAACCTTCTCAGATCTTTTCGAGAAGTTGCGTCCCATTGTGCCAAAGCGACGAAAGCGTTGGCAAGCCGATGGCGGGACCGATTGTTAGTCCTTCGGATGCTGTTGTGTCGTAGCAACATCATGACCCCGCTTGCCCGCGGGGATTAGTCGCCCAAAACCCTCTGGAACCTGCTCGAAGACTATCACGCAATACCATGATTTATAGACTTAGAATGGTTTCTCGGGGCATCGTTTTGCGCGATGGCCGCCGAATTGCCGTTTTCAATGTGTTTACTCGCCCGGTAAACGGTCCTAACCGGGGTGTTGACTGCTCGGCGCTCCGCGTTTACCCATGATGCTTCGACTGGGACGGCGCGGTTCCGCGCCACGGCGTTGGCTCCGATGACACCGTCGGGCGCGGCGGCTTGCCTGCTTGCTTTTGTGCTCGGACTTGCGGCGGTTGCGCTGCTCGGACGCGTCGCGCAACGCCTCCCCCAGGACGCTCCGAACGACCGCTCGCTCCACATCCGGCCGGTGCCGCGGGCAGGCGGCTACGCCATCTGGGCGGGCTTCGTTCCGGCTGCGCTCTGGTTCCCTCCCGATGTTCCCGGCGGCGCGCTGGCGTGGTGGCCGCCGTGGCTCGCGATCGCCGCCATCTCCGCGACCGACGATGCGCGCGGCGTTTCAGCGCGCGTGCGTCTCGTGGTTCACCTGGCCGCCTCGCTATGGTGTGCGGCGCTCATGTGGCGAGCGATTTCACCGTCCGCGGCCTTCGCGAGCGCGGAAGGGCTCGTGGCGGTCGCGCTCATTGCGCTCGTGCTCGCGTGGTCGGCAAACCTCTATAACTTCATGGACGGCAACGACGGGCTCGCGGCGGCGATGACGTTCGTCGCATTCTCAGCCTATGGCGTCGGTTCGCTCTCGCGCGGCGACCTCGCAGTTCCATCCTTCGCGATCGCCGCCGCGACGCTGCCGTTCCTCGTCGTCAATCGTCCGCGTGCGACGATGTTCCTGGGCGATGTCGGCGCCGTGCCGCTCGGATTCATTGCCGCAACGTTCGGGATCGCGGGCGTCGCCGACGGCCGCTGGCCCTTATGGTTTCCCGTGCTGGTATTCCTTCCGTTCATCGCGGATGCCACGGCGACGCTCGCCCGGCGCATCGTGCGCGGCGATCGCCTCGGCGAGTCGCATCGGGATCACTACTATCAACGGCTGCATCGACTGGGCGCGGGCCACGGCGGGACGCTGACCGTTTATGTAGCGCTCATGGCTGCGACGGCGGGCAGCGCAACCGCATGCCTGCTTTTCGCGCCTTCGCTCGGTCCCTTCGCGGTCGGCACGGCCGTCGTTGTATGCTTCATCCTGTTTGCGGCCATCGATTATCATTGGCGCAGAAAGCGGTCCCCATAGATGACCTTCGGCTTCAACTGGCGCGCCTCGCTCGCCTTCATCCACGACGTGTGCGCAGCGGCGCTGGCGTGGATGGCCATCTTCTGGCTGCGGTTCAACCTCGATCTTCGCGATCCCTACGTGGCCGAGGCGTGGTTCACGCTCGTCTGGATCCTCCCTCTGCAGGCGACGATCTTCCTGGCGCTCGGCCTCTACCGCGGGCTGTGGCGCTTCGCGAGCATCCTCGACCTGCAGCGCATCGTCGTTGCGGCCGCACTCGGGGCGATCCTGATTCCGCTCGTTCTTGTCATGCTGCAACTGCAGACGGTCGTGCCACGGAGCGTGCTCGTGCTGTATCCGATCGTGCTCATCTTCCTGATGGCGGGATCGCGCTTTGCGTATCGCATCTGGAAGGAGCATCGCCTCTACAGCCCGCTTGCGGCGCTCGGCGAGCCGGTACTGATCGTCGGTGCAGGCGAGGCCGGGGCGCGCCTGACCGAAGAAATGGCCAGGAGCCGCCAATGGCGCGTGGTCGGGCTGCTGGACGACGACCCGGCAAAGCACGGACGACTTCTTCGCAATGTGAGCGTGCTGGGGCCGATCACGGATCTGCCGGCGTGGACGCGGCGCTACGGCGTGCGCAAGGTGGTCATCGCACTGCCTTCTGCGAATCACGCCGTGAGGCGGCGGGTCGCCGAGCGATGCGCGGCGGCCGGCGTCGAGGCATTGACGGTCCCTTCCTACGAAGACCTCATCTCCGGCCGGTATCCCCTCACGATGCTGCGCAATGTCGAGGCGGACGACCTGCTCGGGCGCGACCCCGTCAAGCTCGACAACGCCGGCATCGCGGAATGGCTTGGCAATCGCGTCGTCGTGGTGACGGGCGCAGGGGGCTCGATCGGCGCGGAGCTCGCCCGGCAGATCGCGCGCTTTCGTCCCGCCCGGCTCGTGCTGTTCGACATTTCGGAGGCGGCGCTCTACGAGATCCAGATGGCGCTCGCCGACGCGTTTCCGCAGCTTCCGATCTCGTCGGTGGTCGGCGATGTCAAGCACGTCGCACTCGTCGAGACGGTGCTCGAGCGCGAAAAGCCCGACGTCATCTTCCACGCGGCCGCGTACAAGCATGTGCCGCTGATGGAGGAGACCAACGCCTGGCAGGCGGTCCTGAACAATGCCTATGGCACCTGGGCCCTCGCGCGTGCCGCGACGGCCGCCAAGGTCGAGAAGTTCGTGCTGGTCTCAACCGACAAGGCGGTGAACCCGACTTCGGTGATGGGCGCCTCCAAGCGCTTTGCCGAAATCGTGTGCCAGAGCCTCCAGGGCAGCGGCACGCAATTCGTCATCGTGCGGTTCGGCAACGTGTTCGGCAGCGCGGGCAGCGTCATTCCGCGCTTCCAGGAGCAGATCGCGCGCGGCGGACCGGTCACGGTCACGCACCCGGACATCACGCGATTCTTCATGTCGCTCTCCGAGGCCACCCAGCTTCTCCTGCAGGCGGGTCTGCAGGGCAAGGGCGGCGAGATTCTGGTGCTCGACATGGGCGATCCGGTGCGCATCGTCGATCTCGCGCGCGACCTGATCCGTCTCTACGGCGCCGACCCGGATCGTGTGGCCATCGTCTTCACCGGGCTGCGGCCGGGCGAAAAGCTCTACGAGGAGCCGCTTGCGTCGGAGGAGGCGTCGAAGTCGACGCCGCATCCGAAGCTTCGCATTGCGCAGGCGCGCGAGGCGAACCGCGACGCGGTCGGTCAGATGGTTGCGTGGTGCGAGCGCGATCGGGCGGCCGACGACGCCGAAGTGCGCGCGCGGCTCAAGTCGTGGATGCCCGAGTACTCGCCGCCGGCGGGTGCGCCGGTCAAGCCGATTCCCGTGGAGACGAGCGGCGACGCCGCCGCGCCACTGCCTCTGCGCGCTCCGCGCCGCCGTTGACGCTCGTCGGATAGCCGCGCGTCGCGGAGTCGATCGTCGCGTGTCCTATCAGCGCGCCCTTGCGCGTTGACTGTAGCCGAGCCAGATTCCCAGCAGCATGAATGCGAGCAGTCCGTGCTCGTCGTGCAGCGTCGTGTTGAAAAGCCCGATGCTCGCGCTCGCCACCAGCGCCGACGCGGCCCCGCTCCAGTTGAGCCAGCGGAGCGGCGGATCGGTCCCCCGCGGAATCGCGCGCAGGAGGCTCCACGCCCAAGCGATGAGCAGCGCACCGAGCAGCGCGAGCCCGATCACGCCGTGTTCCGCGAGTGCGTTCAGGTACACGTTGTGGGCGTGCGTGCTCCCGATGAATTGCCGCGGATCGTACGCGCGGCCTTGCGCGCCTTCCCACCGCTGTACCGTATCGGCGTCGATCCGGCCGAAGTTGTCGCCGCCGATGCCGAAAACGGGATACGCGTGCCAGGCGGCCAGGGCTTCCTGCCAGATCGGGTAGCGCTCGTTCAGGAGGGGATAGGCGCTCTCCTTCGCCGATTCCTGCTTGCGACGCATGTCGGTGTCGAACGCCGCGATCAGTGCGCCGAACGCCGCGATGGCGATGACGATCCAGATCATCGGCTTGGCCGAGCGCCTCAGGCAGAGCAGGCCGAACGCGAGTGCGCCGACCATCGCCGTCGCCGCACCCGAGCGGCTTCCGGCGGCGAAGAGCGCCGCGAGCAGGATGACGATCTCGGCGACCGCGAGCGCCCGGACCCATCCGCGCATCGGGCCCCAGTAGGCCGACACGCCGCCCAACAGCGTTCCGAAGCAGATGACGATGTAGATCACGCTCTGGTTGACGTGACCGACCGAGTTGAGCTGGATCCCCTCGTAGCGATGGGGGAGACCGAGCGCCGCGAGGGCCCAGATGGCGGCGATCGTCACCGAAGACTGCAGCGTGACGTGCAGCTTGAGCCATTCCGCGTCGCCGTAGCCGCTGCGCTTCAGGAACCACAGCATCGAGGTCATCCGGACCGTGTCCGCGCAGGCGCGCCATTCGCCGTCGGGCATGCCCGCGAACGCCGTTCCGATGACCGCGCCGGCAAGCCAGACCGCAATGAGGGTATCCCACGGGTCCCATCGCCCGCCGAGCGCTTCCCATGACACGCCATGGCGGAACCGGTTGACGTACCACGCGAGGCCGTAAAGACCCCAGAGGATGTTCTTGATGCCCTCGAACATCGGCAGCGCGATCGCAAGCCCGATGAGCAGGGAGAATTCGATCAGATAAGCGGACGGCGACAGGAAGCGGGGGTGCATCGAAGGGGCGTCGTCGGCGCGTGAATTTCGCGGGTCGGCCTCGGAAGGTGCGGCATTATAAGGGCGCGCACCGTCCGCCGTACCGGATGGATGCTCCGGTGCGCGGATCAGAGCGGCGTTTCGTCGGAAACTCCGAAACGGGAGACCTGCGGCGAGGCGTGCGATCAGCGCTTCCCGCCGTAGAGGTAGGGATTGAGATTGGGATCGTTGTACATCTTGAACTGCCGGTAGATGCGCCAGAACGCCGAGCCTTCGGCGGCACGCGCGAGAAGCGTGTCGAGGCATCGGGCAAGATCGTTGCGCTGCTGCGACAGGCGGCCCCATTTCTCGCGGCACGCGCCCACGTGCTCGGACGTCGCATCGGTGCGGCTGGCCTGCAAGCCCATGTGGTGGATCTTGAGCGCCAGGATCGACAGGCGATCGATCATCGCGCCTGCAGTCTCCGAGTTGTGCCACGCATCCGCACGGAGCGTCACGTCGCCAAGTCGCGCGAGCAGCGCTTCGTCGATCTTCTCGACGGCGTCGTTGCGCCGCTGGTTGTAACCATCGATCGCCCGCTTGTTGGCGGCGATCTCCGCATCGCCCACGTCGACGCGGCGCGCGAGATCCTCTTCGTCCCACAGCAGGATGTTGCAGCGATGATTGGCCTCGATCGAAGCCCACGCACCCTCGCGCTGCAGGCTGTCCGCGGATTTCGCCCAGTCCGCCTGGGCGACGCGCGCATCGTGAAACGCAATGATCGCGGCCGATGCGACGTCGGCGAATATCATCGCGCAGCCTCCCCCTCGCTCATGGAACGCGAGTCCGCCAGGGCGCGGCGAAACACCGTCTCCATCCGATCGAGCATCGTGTCGAGGCCGTAGCGCGGCAGGACGAAAGCGTGCGCGTTGGCCGCAAGCTGCGCGGCGCGGGCGGGATCGTCGAGCACGGCATCGATGCCGCGGGCAAGCGCAACGGGGTCCTCCACCGCCACGATCTCGGCGGTGTCTCCGTGCCGCGCAATCTCCGGGATCGCGCCGACCGCGGTCGTGACGCACGGTATCCCTGCGAACATCGCCTGCAACAGCGCCTGCGGCACGCCTTCGTTCGCATAGGACGGCAGCACGAACAGGTCGAGCGCGGCGAGCCATGGCGCGACATCGTCCTGCTGGCCTGCGAACACGACGCGGTCGCGGATGCCTGCGGCGTCGACCTGCGCTTCCAATGCCGCACGCTGCGGCCCATCGCCGACGATGACGAGGCGCATGTCGCGATGCCTCGTCTGCGGCAGCGCCGCGACGAGATGGCGGTGCCCCTTCCAGCTTCGAAGCGTGGCCACGATGCCCGCGAGCGGCACGTCCGGCGGCAGGTTGAGCGTCGCGCGGGCATCCGCACGGTTGCGCGACACATAGCGCGCGCCGTCGATGCCCGTAGGCACCGAGTCGATCCGGCGGGGATCGATGCCATTGTCGCGTATGAGTTGTGCGCGGAGCGCATCGCCGGTGGTCACGATCCGGGCAGTGGCGCGCCGGTAAAGCCAGCGCGTCCCCGCATCGTTGGGCACGGGAATCGACACGTGACGCGTGCGCACGAGGACTGGCGCCGGGCGGCGCCGCAGCCCGCGCCACGCGCACGCGACCGCTGCGAGCCAGGTGTCGGTCGAGCTGTGGCTGTTGACGACATCGACGCGCTTACGGGACAGCGCGGCGTCGAGCGCACGCGCCCCGCGTGGCCGCTTGGCGCCGATCGGCAGCGCAACCGCCGGGACGCCGAAACGCGGCGCCTCCGCCAGGATCCGCGCACCCTCCGCCGCCCATACTTCGACCCGGTGCCCGCGCCCGATGAAGCCCGCGGCTTCGGTCAGGATGCGAATCTCCTGTCCGCCCCATCCTGACGACGCCTCGGTATGGGCGATGGACAGCGGAGCGCTCACGCGGTGGCGGGCGCAGGGCTGAACTGGAGCCGATGCAGGCGCGCGTACACGCCACCCCGCGCGATCAGCTCGTCGTGCGTTCCCTGCTCCGCAATGCGACCGCGCTCGAGGACGACGATCCGGTCGGCGTGCTCGATCGTCGACAGGCGGTGCGCAATGACGAGCGTCGTGCGCCCCTGCATCAGTGTATCGAGCGCCGCCTGCACCTGACGCTCGGATTCCGAATCCAGCGCCGACGTCGCTTCGTCGAGAATCAGGAGCGGTGCGTCCTTCAGGATCGCGCGTGCGATTGCGAGCCGCTGTCGCTGCCCGCCGGACAGCCGCACGCCGTTCTCGCCGATCTCCGTGTCGAAGCCCTGCGGCGTCGCACGGATGAACTCCAGTGCATGCGCCGCAGCGGCCGCCCGCTCGATCGCTTCGCGCGGCATGCCGCTCATCGCGCCATAGGCGATGTTCGCCGCGATCGTGTCGTCGAACAGCATCACGTCCTGCGACACCAGCGCGATCTGCGCGCGGAGGGACTTCAGGGTGAGCGTCGTCACGTCGTGTCCGTCGATGAACAAGCGCCCGGTGGTCGGCTCGTAGAATCGGGGAATCAGGTTGACGAGCGACGACTTGCCGCCGCCGGAGCTGCCGACCAGCGCGACGGTTTCCCCGGGCCGGATCGTCAGGGACACGTCGACGAGAGCGTCGCGGTCGGCTCCCGAATAGCGAAGCGACACCCGATCGAAGCGAAGCTCTCCGCGCGAGCGCTCGAGCGATACGGTGCCGACGTCGGCCTCCTCCTCGCGGTCGAGCAGCCCGAAGATGCTTTCGGCCGCGGCAAGTCCGCGCTGGATGGCCGCGTTGATGCCCGACAGCGACTTGAGCCGCTCGAGCAACGTCAGGAGCGCGACCAGGTACGACGCGAACATGCCGAGATCGAGCTTGCCGGTCTGGTTTTGCGCCAGCGCGACCCAGATGATGACGCCCACGGCGAGTGCCGCGAGCACCTGCGTCAGCGGCGAGCTTGCGGCGCTCGCCGACGACTGCTTGGTCATCGAGCTGCGCAGCGAATTGGCGGCCTTGACCGCACGCTCGCGCTCGTAGGCCTCGCCGCCGAAGATGCGGACGATGCGATGGCCGCCGATCATCTCCTCCAGCACGTGCGTCATCGAGCCCGTGCGGGCCTGCACGTCGCGCGCGATCCGCCGCAGGCGCCGGCTGAAATAGCGGATGACGACGGCCACGATCGGCAGCACGAAAAACGTCATCAGCGTGAGCCGCCAGTTGATCCACATCAGCCAGCCGAACGACGCCGCGATGGTGAGCGTGCTGCGGATCGCCGTCGTGATCGTGCCCGAGGCCGCCGATGCGAGCTGATGCGCGTCGAATGTGAGCTTGGATTGCACGACGCCCGCCGGCGTGACGTCGTAGTAGGGGGTCGGCAGCCGCAGGAGCTTGTCGGTCAGCTCCCGCCGCAGGTCATAGACGACGCGGTGGCCGGTATACCCCATGCCGTATTCGGAAATGAACACGCCGAATCCGCGGAACAGGAAAACCCCGATGACCGCGAGCGGCAGCCATTGCGCCCGTCCGGGATCGTTGTTCTGGAACGTCTGCACGATCGGAATCACGAGCATTGCCATCACGAGATCGCCGGCCGCCATGATCACCATGCCGGCCACCGCGATGCCGAACGCCCACCAGTACGGGCGGACGTAGTGCAGCAGGCGTAGATACAGGTGGTAGCCGGTCATGCAGGCAGGATGGAGGGCAGAGGCAAGCGCGTGCTGCGGGAGGTGACGGGCGACGCCATGCATGGGCGCGCGATTTGGAGGGCGGCGGAAGTATAGCGCGTCACGGCGGCGCCTTTGGGTCGGGGTCCGCGGGCGTGGTTGCCGGTCGGGATGAGCTGTCCGGACCGAGGGAAGCGGCCCCGGCAGGGCGCGCGGCGCCGGATCGCCGATTTTCCTTTTCCGCGCGCCGGCGCGCGACGCTGGCTTCGAGGAGACTCTTGTACAGCAGCACGAGCGCGAGCGTCATGGCCGCGGGCGACAGCGGCACCACCGCACGCCGTGCGTTCGCGCCCATGCGCTCGCGCAGCGCCGGATCGTGCAGCGCCCGCATATGCCCCGCCAGCGCATCGACATCGCGCGAAGGGCACACGAAACCCGCGTCCGCCGCGATGACGAGCTCGGCGGCGCCGGATTTCGTGCTGGTGACGACGGGCAGGCCGCATGCCATCGCTTCCAGGGCCGCGTTCGGCAGCGGGTCGTAACGCGTCGGCAGCACGAACACGTCGGCCGCGCCGAAATAGCGCTTCGGATCCTGCTGCGGCCCCGCGAAGGTCACCCTGCCGGCGAGGCCCGCGCGCTCGGCCATTTGCACATAGGCCGGCAGCGCGCTCTCGCGTCCGACCACGATCAGGTGAGCGGGCGGCGGCACCGACCGCATCGCCTCGAGCAGCGTGGCGACGCCCTTGCGCTCGTAGCCGGAGCCGACCAGCAGGAAGACGAGCGCGTCCGCGGCGATGCCGTATTGCGCGAGCGTCGCGGCACGCTCGCTTCGCAGCGCAGGCGAGAACACGTCGGCATCGACCGCGTTGTAGATCAGATGAAGCTTCGACTCGGCGACCCCGAAGCGCGTCCGGATCTCTTCTTGAACCATCGCGGAATTGCAGATCACCGCGGCGAGCGACGGACTCCTGAACATGCGCCGCTCCATTGCGAGCACATAACGGTGATACGGGCTCGCGGCAACCGCCAGGCGCTGGAGCGCGCCGCCGCCGCGCACTTTCTCCTCGAGCCAGACCGCGTGGCAGCCGTCGCCTGCGCGAAAAATGTCGCAGCACGCGAGCCGTTCGTGCGACTGCACGAGATCCGGCTCGGTGCGCGCGATGCGGCGGCACACCGCCCGTGCGAAACCGAAGTCGCGCCACAATCTCCCGATATGAAACGGATCGACGATCTGCGGCTCCATGAGGTGCAGGTTGGTCTCCGGCCATTCGCGCGTATAGAGCGCAATGGCGACGTTGCGCTCGAGCAGCGCCTCGAGCGCGCTCTCGAGAAACCGCTCCGCGCCTCCGTACGGCGTGTAGCGCTGGCGGATGATCGCGAGTCGCATCGGCTACGTCGTTTCCGCGAGGAGCGCGACGAACGCTGCGTGGACCTGGTCTACGCCGAGCGTGGTCAGGCAATCCGATACCTTGCCGCCGCCGCATCCATCGAGATGGCACGGGCGGCAAGGATGTGCGTCGGAGGCAACGACGCGGTGCGCGACCTGCCACGGTCCCCATGTTGCCTCGCCCGAGGGGCCGAACAGCGCCACCACCGGCGTCCCAACCGCGGCCGCGATGTGCATCGGCGCGGAATCGACGCCGACGAAGGCGCGCGCACGCGCCGTCAGCGCCGCAAGGTCCGGGAGCGCAAGTTGCCCGCACACGTCCACGATGCGCTCGCGGGTCGATGCGCCGCATGCCGCGAGAATCGCCGCAACCAGCGCGCGCTCGCGATCGTCCGGCGCGCCCGTCATCGCAACCGCAAAGCCTTGCGCGACGATACGGTCGAGAAGCGCCGCCATCCGCGCGGCGGGCCAGCACTTGAACATCCAACGGGAACCCGGATGCACCTGCACGAAATTCTTATGCTGCAGCCGATGGCGCGCCAACAGGGCATCGGCATTCGCTTCCGCGGCAGCGCCCGGCACGAGCACGAGCTTCTTGTCGCCCGGTTCCGGATAGATGCCGAGACGACGAAGCGCATCGAGGTTGGTTTCCACCGTGTGCCGCGGCGTTCGCGGCGGCGTCTTGTAGAAATGCGTGAACTGGCGGCGCCACAGCGCACCGCGTGTCGGGCGCTCGCGCGTGACGGCGTAGCGCGGATGCAAAAGGCGCGCGAACGTGAGGCCGCGCGGATGCTCGGTCAGGTGCACGAGGAGATCGTAGTCGCGCGCACGCAGCGCGCGAAGAAGCTTCCATTCCGCCGTGATCTGCGTGAGCGCACCTGCGCGCTTCCATTCGCGATCGATGGTGTGCAGCAGCGTGACGGCCGGATGGTTCGCGAGCATCGGCGCGGTCTCGGCGTAGACGAGCGCGTCGATCTCCGCATGGGGCGCGGCACGCTTGAGCGTCGTGAACACGGGCGACGCGAGCAGGACGTCACCGTGATGCCGGAGCTTCGTAACGAGCACGCGGCGGACTTGGGAAAGCGGCACCGCGTCCGGCAATGGGCTCGTCATGGAGCAAAACGATACCAAAAACGCCGCGACCCTGCGCGCGCCGTCGATTCGTGGTCAGGCAGGACGCCGGTCCCAATTCGCCTCAAATGCTTCGGGTACAATCGCCGTCTTCCCCTGTATCACCGGATCGTCCGCCGCTCTCGCCATGCCGCTCGATGCCGTCAATGCCAACTTGAAGGCGCAGATTCTCGCGGAGGCGCTGCCCTACATCCGCCGCTTTCACGATCGCACGATCGTCGTCAAGTACGGCGGCAACGCGATGACCGAAGCGCATCTGAAGGCAGGATTCGCGCGCGACGTGGTGATGCTCAAGCTGGTCGGCATGAATCCCGTCATCGTGCATGGCGGTGGACCGCAGATCGGCGACCTGCTGAAGAAGATGGGCATCGAAAGCGAGTTTCGGCAGGGCATGCGCGTCACCGACGAGCGCGTGATGAACGTGGTCGAGATGGTGCTGGGCGAGCTCAACCAGGAGATCGTGGGACTCATCAACCAGCAGGGGGGCAAGGCGGTCGGTCTCACGGGGCAGGATGGCGCCTTCATCCGCGCGCGCAAGATGATGCTGAAGAGCGAAGTCGACGCGGGCGAGCTGGTCGACATCGGTCTCGTGGGCGAGATCGAGCGCATCGATCCCGAGCTGATCAGCCTCCTCGACTCGCGCGACTTCATTCCCGTCATCGCGCCGATCGGCGTGGGCGACGCCGGCGAGGCCTACAACATCAACGCCGACCTGGTGGCGGGCAAGCTTGCCGAAACGCTCAAGGCGGAAAAGCTCGTGCTGATGACCAACACGACCGGTGTGCTCGATCGCCAGGGCAAGCTGCTGACCGGCCTCACCGCAAGCGAGATCGAGAGGCTGTTCGCCGACGGGACCATTCACGGCGGTATGCTGCCCAAGATCGGTTCCGCACTCGAGGCCGTGAAGAACGGCGTCAAGAGCTCGCATGTCATCGACGGACGCGTCGACCACGCCCTGCTGCTCGAAGTGCTGACCAACGAAGGCGTCGGCACGATGATCCGCGCCGACGACGCGCCGCCGCGCATCGGCGGCTGAGCTTCGCTTCCCGGGCCCGACGCCGGTACCGCGCATCCAACCATGGCGATGAAACCCGGCGAACGGCGGCTGCAGATCCTGCAGACCCTTGCCTCGATGCTGGAGCATCCGCGCAACGAGAAGGTAACGACCGCGTCGCTCGCATCGCGCCTGGAAGTGTCCGAAGCAGCGCTGTATCGTCACTTTGCGAGCAAGGCGCAGATGTTCGAGGGCCTCATCGAGTTCATCGAGTCGACCCTCTTCTCGCTCGTCAACAAGATCGATGCCGAAACGCAGGACGGCGCGGCGCAGGCCGAGCAGACCGTGGTGATGCTGCTGTCCTTCGCGGAGCGAAACCCCGGCATGACGCGCGTGCTGATCGGCGATGCGCTCGTGCACGAGGACGATCGCCTGCAAGCTCGCATCAACCAGCTCACCGACAAGCTCGAGGCGGCGCTTCGCCAGTCGCTGCGGATCGCCCAGGCTGCCAACGCCTGGCATGGCGATCCGGGCGCGGACTCGGCGGTCCTGATCGCGTATGTCGTCGGCCGCTGGCAGCTGTATGCCAAGAGCGGCTTCAAGCGCGGTCCGCAGGAAAACTGGGATCAGCAGCGCAAGTTCCTCTTCGGCTGACAACATCAGTGGCATCGATGCAGACTCGCGGTCCGGTACTCGCCTTCACGCTCGCCGTCGCGCTCATCGCGTCGGGCGGTTCGTCGCGTGCGAATGCCGCCAGTGCGCCGCAGACTGGGATGCAGCTCGCCGATCCGGCGACGGCGCCCGTGTCGCGCTGGCAGGACGATCTCGATCGCATCGACGGGCAAGTGCGGCTCGCGCTGATGGTTCCCGCCGATCCGCGCGCGAACTATGTCGCGGGCCGCCTCGATCATCTCGACGTCGAATCGGCGGCGCGGCATTTTGCCGCGGCGCGCGTCGCTGCGCCCCAGGAAGGCGTTTATCTCTCCGCGCTCGCGACCGTGTGCCTGCAACGCGTGCAGCCGGCATTGCCCGAATGCGACGGCGTCGACCGGCTGGCCGATTGGGCGAGCCGTGATCGCGACAACGGCTTGCCGCAGCTGTGGCTCGCCGAGCGCGCGCGCAAGCGGGGGGATCGCGACGCGATGGTGGCGTATATCGCGCAGGCGGCGCGGGCGCCGCGCTTCGACGATTACTACGCCCCCGGCATCGTCCTGTTCTGGGAGTATTTCAAGACCGCCCCGATCACCGTCGAGCCGGCGGCGCGGGCGGAAGCCGCTCTCAACTACGGCCGCACCGTGCCGTTCGGCTGGACGGAAGCGACGGTGCGCACGTGTCTCGATCCAACCGAACGCACGGATGCCCTTCGTGCTGCCTGTCTCGATCTCGGCAGTTCGATGCTCGAACGCGGCTCATCGCTTCTCGCCCGCCGCAACGGCACGTTCCTGATCGAGCGCAACGCGGCCGATCCCGCCGTGCGGCAGAAAGCGACAGCCGCGCGCGCAGGCCTCGATCTCGACAATGGACGCTGCGACCCGGGATTCGAGATCACGCCCGGTCTCGAATCCGCGGATCCTGCCGTCCGCGCACGCGCGATCGCCAGCGCAGATGCGTGGGTGCGCGCGATCGGAGCGAGCGGCGAAGCCGCCGCTTGCGCGCGCAGGCTCGCGGCTTCCCGTTAGCGGCGGCTGCGCGGCAGAGGCAGCGCCTTGGACCTCGGCGTCAGGATCCTGGAATGCCGAACGTCCCCGCCGCCTTGACCGTCGACGGCGCTAGCGTGCAGCCCGCGATGTGCCAGTGGCCATCGTCTTCCATTTCCATCTGGTAGAGCGCGACGAGCACGGTATTGTCCGGAAGGATCAGCCTCAGCGGCTGCACGGGCACGCTGCCGATGACCGCGCCGTCGAGAAATTCGGCATAGCGCGCGTCGAGCAGTGGCTGATAGCCCTGGTGCACCATCTGCATGAAGATCTCGGGCGTTCCGAATTGCACCTTGAGGCCACGCGTCGCATAGCTCATGGCGCGCGCGCCATCTTCCTTCCGGAGGGCGGTGCGCTGGGCGTCGATGACGGCGCGGATCGCCTTCCATTCCGCGGCCGGCAGGCCCGACTCTTCGACCGGAATGCCCGGCACGGCGGCCCATGCGCAGGCTGCCATCAGCATCAGCCCGATGATCGGAGGTAGTCGCGGCGTGCGCATCACGATCCTTTCCTTGAGCATACCGGGCACTCCGGGTCGCGGGGCACGCGAACCTCGCGCCACTGCATGGCCAGTGCGTCCAGCAGCAGCAGGCGTCCCGTGAGCGTCGTACCGACGTTTGCGATCAGCTTGAGCGCTTCGGCAGCCTGCGTTGCACCGACGATGCCGACCAGCGGCGCGAATACGCCCATCGTCGCACAGCGCGTCTCCTCGAGTTCGTCGCCTTCGCCGAAGAGGCAGTGATAGCACGGACTCTCCGGAACACGGGGATCGAAGACCGCAAGCTGGCCATCGAAGCGGAGCGCGGCGCCCGACACCAGCGGCGTGCCCGCCCGAACGCACGCACGGTTGATCGCGTGGCGGGTGGCGAAATTGTCGGAGCAGTCCAGCACCAGGTCGGCGGCATCGACCAGCGGGTCGAGCTCGTCGGCGCCGACGCGTTGCCTGACGCGCACGATCTCGACTTCCGGGTTGATGGCCGCAAGCCGCGCGCTCGCGGCGTCCACCTTAGAGAGCCCGATATCGGAGGTTGCGTAGAGGAGTTGCCGCTGCAGGTTAGTGAGGTCGACGTGATCCGCATCGCAAACGGTCAGGCGTCCGATGCCCGCGGCCGCGAGAAAGTGTGCCGCCGGCGCGCCAAGACCGCCCATCCCGACGATCAGCACGTGCGCGGCCGCGAACCGCTCCTGGGCGTCGGGACCGAGCTCCGGCAGAAGAATGTGACGGCTGTAGCGAAGGAGCTGCGTGTCGTCCATGCGTAGATTCGATGTCGCCCCGGCAAAGCGACGCTGCACTTGCGCGAGCCGCGTGCGCCCCAAGCAAAAACGCCCGGCATCGCGGCCGGGCGTTTCCGACGCTATGAAGCGATCAGGGCTTGGTCTGCGTCGCCTGCGCCTGCACCGCCTTCACCGATGCGATCACCGGCATGCCCTTCAGTTGGTTCATGGCCTGCTTGAGCTGGAAGTCGTCGTCCGAACCGAAGTCGATGCGAGCGACGGGCAATTCCGCCTGGCCGCCGTCGGGCTTCGCGGGCTTGACCTCGCTCGTCGGTGCCACAGGCTTGCCCGACTTGTCGACCGCGGGCGCCGCCGAGCCGGGCGCATTGACCCGCGCGTCCAGCGCCGCATTGCCCTGCGCGCCGCCGACCTTCGTCACTTCGAGATGGTGCTCGAGGTTGGCTTCGCGAATGCGGTTGGGAGACTCGCGGCCGTCGTCCACGTTGATGTCCGGCTCGATGCCTTTCGCCTGGATGGAGCGACCGGCAGGCGTGTAGTAGCGCGCCGTCGTGAGCTTGAGACCGGCGTTGTTGCCGATCGGCAGGATCGTCTGCACCGAACCCTTGCCGAACGTCTGCGCGCCCATCACCACGGCCCGCTTGTGATCCTGCAGCGCGCCAGCGACGATTTCGGACGCGGAGGCAGTGCCGCCGTCCACCAGCACGACCATCGGGACCTTCTTCACCGCAGCCGGAACGTCGCGGAAGAAGTCGTCGCCACGGCGGACATAATTGTCCTTGGTGGCGGTCAGGCGCATTTTCGCGTCCGGCGTGCGGCCGTCCGTGTAGACGACCAGCGCATCCTTTGGCAGGAACGCCGCGGACACCGCGACCGCCTGGTTCAAGAGGCCACCCGGGTCGGAGCGGAGGTCGAGCACGAGACCCTTCAGGTCGCCCTGTTCCTTGTAGAGCGTGCGCAATGCTGCGGCGAGGTCTTCGCCGGTGCGATCCTGGAACTGCCGCACACGGATGTAGCCGTAGCCGGGCTCGGGCGACTTGTAGCGAACGCTCTTGACGTTGATCTCCTCGCGCACGAGGACGAAATTGAGCGGTGTCTCGACATCCTTGCGCACGACCGTCAGGTTGACGGGGCTGCCGGGCCTGCCGCGCATCTTTTCAACCGCCTTGGAGAGCGGCATGCCGCGCGTCACGACGTCGTCGATCTTGACGATCAGGTCTCCCGACTTGATGCCGGCACGGAATGCGGGCGTGTCCTCGATCGGTGAAATGACGCGCACGACGCCGTCTTCGACGCCCACTTCGATGCCCAGGCCGCCGAACTTGCCCTGCGTCGAGACCTGGAGCTCCTTGAACGCCTCGGCATCGAGGAAGTCGGAATGCGGGTCGAGCCCGTGCACCATTCCGTTGATGGCTTCCTTGATGAGCTTGTCGTCGGTGACCGGCTCGACGTAGTCGCTCTTGATCTTGCCGAAGACCGCCGACAGGAGCTGCAGGTCCTCGTAGGGAATCGGCAGCCGGGGCTCGCGTTGCGCGAACACCGAGAGATTGAGACTCAGGAGCAGCCCCAGAACCGCACCCAGGCCGATCAGGCCTGCTTTTTTCATGCCATCGCGCATTGCCGCCCTCGATTGAAAGTCATGGCTTCGTCAGGAGCGGGCTCGCCTGCTGCCTGAGGCCGAAATTTAAGTATACGCCTGCCGGTCGCCGCACGACCGGCATGATCCGAATGCGCCGACGAGCGTCCGTCCGGCATTGCCGGCACCGTCCTGCCATCGTGCCGCCACCGCCTTCAGGAAGATGGAGTTACGAAGTGTCCTGCACCATGCGACGCCTTGGGGCCGACGCCAGCCGGCGTTGATCGTCCGACCGGCGGCAAAATCTCACCGGCGTCTTGGGACTTCGGCCTTGGAATGGCGCGCAAGTTCCGTGGACGCTCGCGTAACAGCGCGTTGCGCCGGCGCACCCGATGCGGGCGGGGAATTCAGCGCAGCGGCGACGCCAGGGCGACGAGGCTCTGGCCGGTCATTTCGGCGGGCTTCGGCAACCCCATCAGCGCCAGCAGCGTCGGGGCGATGTCCGACAACGCCCCACCGTTTCGCATCGTCGCCGGCCGGCCGACGTAGACACAAGGCACCAGGTTGAGCGTGTGCGCGGTATGCGCCTGGCCCGTGGTGGGGTCGTGCATCATTTCTGCATTGCCGTGATCGGCGGTGATGAGGACTTCGCCTCCGGCCGCTCGCGCAGCCGCCACGACGCGATCGACGCAGACGTCGAGCACCTCGACCGCGCGCTTCGCCGCCTCGAAATCGCCGGTGTGGCCGACCATGTCGCCGTTGGCGAAGTTGCAGACGATCGTGTCGTACCGCTCGTCCTCGATGGCCGCGACAAGCCGGTCGGTCACTTCGAACGCGCTCATCTCGGGTTTCAGATCGTAAGTGGCCACTTTCGGGGACGCCACGAGAATACGGTCCTCTCCCGCATAGGTTGCTTCGACGCCGCCGTTGAAAAAGTAGGTGACGTGCGCGTATTTCTCGGTCTCGGCGATGCGCAGCTGCGTCCGGCCGTGACGCGCGACCACCTCGCCAAAGCCGTTGCCGATCGACTGCGGCGCAAAGGCGATCGGCAGGTGCGCGAATTCTTGGCCGTAGCTGGTCAGGGATACGAAGCGTCCGAGCACCGGAACGCGGCGGCGCGGAAAGTCGCTGAAAGCCGAATCGGTGAGAGCACGGGTGATCTGCCGGGCGCGATCGGCACGGAAGTTCATGAACACGACCACGTCTCCATCTTCCATCCGGGCAGCGCGCCCCGCGGCGTCCCTGATCACCGTCGGCTTGACGAACTCGTCCGATTCGCCCCGCGCGTAGGCGGCGTCGAGCGCTTGCGTCGGCGTCTCCGCGACGTGGTCGGCCTCGCCGTCGACCAGCATCGCGTAGGCGGGGGCGACGCGCTCCCATCGGTGATCCCGGTCCATAGCGTAGTAGCGTCCGCAGATCGACGCGATCCGTGCCCCTGGCAGGCCGGCGCACGCGCGCTCCATGCTGGCGAGCGACGCGGCGGCACTCTTGGGCGGCGTGTCGCGGCCATCCAGGAACGCGTGCACGCAGACTGCCGGGACACGGGCGCGGGTCGCCACCTCGACCATCGCGGCGATATGGCGCTCGTGGCTGTGCACGCCGCCCGGCGACAGGAGTCCCAGCACGTGGACGGTGCGACGATTGCGGGCGGCCAGGTCCAGGGCGTCGCGCAGCACCGGATTGGCGGCGAACTCCCCGGACGCGATCGCGACATCGATCCGCGTCAGGTCCTGGTAGATCACCCGTCCCGCCCCGATGTTGAGATGACCCACTTCCGAGTTGCCCATCTGGCCCTCGGGCAGGCCGACCCGGAGCTCGGAAGCATCGATGATCGTGTGCGGGCAGGTCGCCAGAAGCGCGTTCCAGTGCGGCATCGCGGCGCGGGTGATCGCGTTGTCCGGCGCGTCGGGGCGGGAGCCGAAGCCGTCGAGAATCAGCAGTACGATTGGTCGCGCGAAGGGTGCGGTGCGGGCGGCGGCGGAGGCGGGATCCGCGACAGGGATTGCAACGTAGACCATGGTTTCCTGCCGTAGCCTGGAGGGTTTCGCCGGCGTCGCGGAACCAGATCCGGCAGGGGCACTACGCTATCATTTTACCTTTTGACTACCGGAACGAAGGGTCAGGCCACGATGTCGTTTTTAGCGTTTGTACAAAAAGACTGGAACGGGATGCTGTTCCTGACCCTCATCGTGTCGGGCGTGCTCCTGGTGTGGCCGCTCCTGAGTCGGCGGCTGTCCGGCGGACGGGACATCGGAACATTGGGAGTCACCCAGCTCATGAACTCGAAGAACCCGGTGCTGCTGGATCTCCGCGAGACGAAGGAAATCGCAGGCGCCAAGCTGCCGAACGCGGTCCAGATTCCCTTTTCCCAATTGAAGACGCGCGGCGGCGAGCTAGCGAAGCTCACGGCGCGGCCGCTAGTTGCGTATTGCGACCGCGGGCAGCGCGCGCGCTCGGCGTCCTCGCTCCTGGCGAAGCTGGGCTTCCAGGACGTCTATTTCCTGCAGGGCGGATTCAGGGCCTGGAAAGACGCCGGCCTGCCGGTGCAGAAGGTGTGAGCATGAGCGCGGCGAGCGAAGCCGAGACCCGGAGGGCCGGCGCCGAGCGACTGCAGGGAGGCCGACACGCGGGCGTGCGTCTACCGAGCGGGCACACGGAGGCCGAAGGATGAGCGCGGCGGGCGAAGCAGAGACCCGGAGGGCCGGCGCCGCGCGATTGCG
>Ga0207683_10001270_pt1 | contig 22901 bp, 22 predicted proteins | sample KBSM73metaG_FD_184333 | JGI IMG/M metagenome (GOLD analysis project Ga0207683, IMG submission 184333) | Miscanthus rhizosphere microbial communities from Kellogg Biological Station, Michigan, USA - KBS M7-3 metaG (SPAdes) (version 2) | ecosystem: Host-associated > Plants > Roots > Rhizosphere >... | reverse complement strand
GCACGGCCGCTCGCGCAGAGCCCGCACGATGCCGTCGCCCACAGCCAGGTAGTAGTTGACGAGATCGAGCTTGGTCTCGCCGCGGGTGCTGAAGTACACGCGGTCGGGGTGGCTGACGCGCACCGTCCGTTCTCCGACCGTGACCTCGGTGTAGTGCGACGCCATGACGCGACGGTAGTGCCCGCGCGCGACCTACGCTGGGATAGTGCGTACCGACGAATGGATCCACGAGGAGCCGGACGAGCCGCGCCGGATCCCGGAACCGGACTTCGCCTGGGGGCGCACGGCCAACCCGAACACCGCTGACGGCGAGCTGCAGAACATTGCCGCCTTCAGCGCTGGCCTGAGCCGGCTGTCGGGTCCGCGGCGCACCGCGGCCGTCGTCGTGGTGTGGCTCATTCTGGCCGGGTTCGCGCTCGCAATTGCCTTCGGTGTGATCGGCATCTTCGAGCTCTGATCGTCGCGCCCCCGCCTGGACGAGCAGACCTGGCGCCGTCGTGTCACGTCGGAGTCTCGCCACGTACCGTCGATGTCATGACGGAGACCGACCGAGCCAACGTAGTCAAGACCGATGAGCAATGGCGCGCCGAGCTGTCGCCCGAGGAGTACGCGGTGCTCCGGCGAGCTGCCACCGAGCGACCGTTCACCGGCGAGTACACCGACAACAAGCGAGTCGGGGTGTATCGCTGCCGCGCTTGTGGCGCCGAACTGTTCCGCAGCGAGGCGAAGTTCGATTCGCATTGCGGCTGGCCGAGCTTCTTCACACCCCTTGCGGGCGACCGGGTCATCGAGCGGGTCGACGGCAGCCTCGGGATGCGGCGCGTCGAGGTCATTTGCGCCAACTGCCACAGCCATCTGGGCCACGTGTTCGAAGGCGAGGGTTACGGCACTCCCACCGATCTGCGCTACTGCATCAACTCGATCTCGCTCACGTTCGAGGAGCAAGCACCGGCCGAGACTGCGTGACGTCCATCGGTCTGACCTCGCCATTACGGTGAGACTATGCCCCTGCCTGGTCACCGACCGCCCCTGCTGCTCGAACTCGACCTGACCGAACTTCCGATCTCGCCGGGCGTGGACGACCCCCTCGCGCGGTTTCGTGCCCGCGGACACCATCAGTTGCGTCCGACCTTGCGCGCGCTGCACGAAGCCGCGGCCGATCGCCACGTCGTCGGCCTGATTGCGAAGGTCGGCGCATCCCTGCCCTGGGCGGCAATGCAGGAACTCCGCCTGGGCGTCCGGGCATTCGCCGCGAGTGGCAAGCCCACGCTGGCCTGGGCGGAGGACTTCGGCGAAGAGTCCGGCGGCATGGCGGGGTACGTGCTCGCGACCGGTTTCGACGAGATCTGGCTGCAACCCGGCAGCGGAGTGGGCTTGCTCGGTGTAGGGGTGGAAGCAACCTTCGTCCGGGGCGCGCTCGACCGGCTAGGCATCGAGCCGCAGCTCGAGCAGCGGCACGAATACAAGAACGCCGCTGACCTCGTGCTCCGGACCGAATTCACCGAGGCCCACCGGACCGCCCTTGATCGGCTCGCCGAGTCGATCTTCGCCGATGCGGTAGGAGCGATCGCCGAGGGGCGGCGAATGGACGTCGCCCGAGTGCGCGAGCTCACGGATACCGGCCCGCGGACGGCCGCCGAGGCGCGAGACGTCGGGCTGGTCGATCGGCTGGGATACCGGGACGAGGCCTACGCCGCCATGCAGGAGCGGGTCGGCGCCGACGCCGAACTGCTGTTCGCCGACCGCTGGCGGCCTCGCCGGCGGCCGCATGTCTTGGCGCGTCGGAGGCGCCACCTCGCGCTCGTCGAGGCGCGCGGCGTGATCGTGTCGGGGCGTACTCGCCGAGGCGCGACCGGACGCCAGATTGGCGCCGACTCGATCGGCGCGGCGTTGCGTGCCGCGAGGGAGGACGACCATGTCGGCGCGATCGTGTTGCACGTCGACTCCCCCGGTGGCTCGGCTGTTGCCTCCGAGACGATCTGGCGCGAGGTGTGCCGGGTGCGCGAGAGCGGCAAACCCGTCGTCGTCTCCATGGGCGTCGCTGCCGCCTCCGGTGGTTATTTCATCGCCTGCCCGGCCGACGTAATCGTGGCGTTGCCCGCGACATTGACCGGATCCATCGGGGTGTTCGGCGGCAAGATCGTGGTGCGTGAACTATTCGACCGGGTGGGGCTGAACACGGGAACGGTTTCTCACGGCGCCCGATCGCTGATGTTCTCCTCCCGACGAAGCTTCAGCGATGACGAGCGCGAGCGGCTGGCGGCCATCATTGACGGGCTCTACGACGACTTCGTGGCGAAGGTTGCGCAGGGCCGAGGTCGCTCGGTTACGGAGATCGACAACATCGCCCGCGGCCGGGTGTGGACCGGCCGCGACGCCCTCGACATCGGACTGGTTGACGAACTCGGCGGTATGCGCGACGCCGTCCGCATCGCTCGCGCCCGGGCCGACCTGCCGGCTGACGCGCCGGTCCATGCCGCGGTGCGCATTTCGCCGTGGGCCAGGCTCGGACGCCCGAAGAGCAGCGCGGACCCCCGAGCGGCGCGCGGCGTGCTGTTGCCGACGACTGCCGACATCGCGGCCATCTTGGGCCTGCCGACGACGGCTGCTCTCCGAATGCCGCCGATCAAGATCCTCTAATCAGGGGCGGCGCCATCTCGCAGCATTGTCGCGCAGCTCGCAAACGAGCTGACCGAGATGGCGTTACGGCAACACCGAGACGATCTCGGCCACGCTCCGCCGGGTGCCGGTGTAGAACGGCACCTCCTCGCGAACGTGCCGTCGGGTCTCGGACGACCGCAGGTGCCGCATGAGATCCACGATGCGGTGCAGCTCGTCGGCCTCGAATGCCAGCACCCACTCGTAGTCTCCGAGCGCGAACGCAGCGACGGTGTTCGCCCGGACGTCCGGGTATTCCCGCGCCAGCTGGCCATGCTCGGTCAGAAGCGCTCGGCGTTCGCCCTCGGGTAGCAGATACCACTCGTAGGAGCGGACGAACGGGTAGACACATACGTAGCGCCGCGGCTCCTCTTCGGCCAGGAAGGCCGGGATATGGCTGCGGTTGAACTCGGCCGGTCGATGCAGCGCCATGACCGACCAGACCGGATCGAGATGCTGCCCGAGGCGCGTACGCCGAAGGCGGCTATAGGCGTCCTGGAGTGCCTCGGCCGTCGGGGCGTGCCACCACACCATCAGATCGGCGTTGGCCCGTAGCGCGCTGACGTCGTACGTACCGCGGACCGTGACGTCTTTCGCGGCCAGCTGCTCGAACAGCGCCGAAACCTCATCGGCGAGGGTCGGCCGATCACCATCGCCTATCGGTCGTTCGACCCGAAATACCGACCAGCCGGTGTACCGGATGACCGTGTTCAGTTCGCGGGCTTTCTTTCCGTCGACCATGACCTCATTGTCCCGTGTGAGCAAAGGCTGCGCAGGCCTGCGCGGCGGCTGCGTGAGCGGAACTGATGCAGGCCGGGATGCCGAGCCCGTCGTACGCGGCGCCGCACACAGCCAGGCCGGGAACCGCGGCGACCGCCTGCCGGATGCGGGCGATCCGGTCGAGGTGGCCGATCCCGTACTGCGGCAGGCCGCCGCCCCATCGCGTGACCAGGGCGTCTATCGGAGCGGCTGTGATGCCCAGCAACGTGCGCAGTTCACCGCGAACCAACCCGACCAGTTCGTCGTCCGAGCGCTGCAAATCGCGCGCCTCGCCGACGCGCCCGATCGACGCGCGGAGCACCGTCAGGCCGGGTGGCCAGCCCGGCCACTTCTGCGATGTCAGGGTGACTCCCTTGACGGCCAACCCCTCCCGGGCGCCGACGAGCAGCCCGCTTCCCGGCGGCAGCCGGGCGTCGGTATAGGCCAGCGTCACGATGGCGACGCTCGCCGTCTCGATCTCGACCAATTCCGTTGCCGCGCCTGGCGCGACCGCCCGCAGGACGCCGGCGGCCTTGGCCGGCGGAACGGCAACGATTACCGCGTCGGCGGCGAGCCGCTCCGTTCGCGGCACCGGGCCACAGTCGAGCGTGAACCCCTCCGGAGTTCCCCGGATCGAGCGCACGGTGACACCAGTGCGTACGGTGAAGCGTCCCGATGCGGCGAGCGCGGCCGGGAGCCGGCCGACGCCGCCGGTGATCGCCGCGAACACCGAACCAGCCGCCGAGTTTCCGGCGCCGTCACCGGGCGCGGCGGCGGCGCGAGCTGCGGTGACGAGCGAGCCGCCCTCACGCAGTTGCGCCGCCAGGGCCGGCAGCGCCGCCTGCAGCGAGATCCGGTCGGCTCGCCCGGCGTACACACCGGCCAGCAGCGGCTCGACCAGCCGATCGACGACTTCGTCTCCGAGCCGATCCCGAACCAATTGACCGACGCCGACGTCTCCAACCAGTGGCGGCAACCCCGGCCGCGTCGGCTCGTCCTCGATGGCGGACAGCGACGAGGCACCGAGCAGGCCGGATGCCCGCGCGGCCGCGACGTCGAACGGAACGCCCATCAGCGTTCGCGCCGGGAGCGCGTGCAACGCTCCCGCTGCGTAAACGGACGCGGAGGTCGTCACCGCGTCGACCAGATCGTCACCGAGACCCGCGGCCCGAGTGAGATCGAGTGCCTCTGGCCGCCGAGTCAGCATGGCTTCGGCGCCGACGTCTACGGGCTGGCCGGCGACCGAGGCGACGCGAAGCTTGCCACCGACCTGCGGTGTCGCTTCGAGCACGGTCACAGCGGCCGTGGGAGCACGATGGCAGACCGACCAGGCCGCGGCCAGACCGGAAATGCCTCCGCCGACGACTACGACGTCCACGTCAGTCGGTCAGCTCCTTGACCAGCGCGACGACTCGGGTCAGCACATCGGGATCGGTCTCGGGTAGTACCCCGTGGCCGAGATTGAAAATGTGCCCGCTGGCGCAGCGCCCTTCGGCCACGATGCGACGCACTTCAGCGTCGACAACGGGCCATTCCGCGAGGAGCAACGCCGGGTCGAGATTGCCCTGGACCACGGCGCTCGGGCCGATGCGCCGCGCGGCCTCCGGCAGGGGCACCCGCCAGTCGACGCCAACCACCTCGGCACCGGCGGCCCGCATCAGCGCGAGCAGCTCGCCTGACCCCACACCGAAGTGGATGCGTGGCACGCCGCGCCCGGTGAGCGACTCCAGGACGGCCCGGCTGTGCGGAAGTACGAACCGCTCGTAGTCAGCGGCCGACAACGCCCCGGCCCACGAGTCGAACAGCTGCACCGCGGCGGCGCCCGCGTCGACCTGGACCCGCAGATAGGTCGCGGAGATCGCTGCCAGCCGGGCCAGCAGCGAGTGCCACAGCGCCGGCTCGCCGTGCATCAGGGCCTTGGTGCGGGCGTGCTCGCGAGACGGACCGCCCTCGATCAGGTAGCTGGCGAGCGTGAAGGGAGCTCCGGCGAAGCCGATGAGGGGCGTTGGGCCCAACTCGGCCACGAGCGCCGACACCGCCTGACTGAGATACGGCACCTCGCCCGGTTCCAGCGGGCGGAGTCGATCGACGTCGCTCATCGTGCGCATCGGCTTCTCCACCACCGGACCGACGCCGGAGACGATGTCCACGCCGACTCCGACCGCCGCGAGCGGGACGACGATGTCGGAGAACAGGATCGCGGCATCGACTCCGTGCCGGCGTACGGGCTGGAGGGTGAGCTCAGTGATCAGCTCGGGGGTCCGGCAGGCCTCGAGCATGCTCGTCCCGGCCCGCGCCTGCCGGTACTCGGGGAGCGATCGACCCGCTTGCCGCATGAACCACACCGGTGGCCGAGGCCCGGGACGCCCGGACGCAGCTCGCACCAGCAGCGAGTCAGCCGCCGCCTGCGGGGCATTCGTCAGCACGCCTCATCGTGCCATGCCGTCGCTGTCGACCTCGGGACGGCGAGCCTCCTAGATTCAGCCCGCGGGCTGTGCGAGCGTCATCGAGGTAACGACGGACCAACCACTGGAGCACACAATGGACGGGATGGAGCAGATGGTCGACGACGGCTACCTGGACTGCCCGGTGTGCGGTGGGCCGGGGCCGGCCGAGATTCCCGAGTGCTGGGACGGTCACGGTCCCGATTGCCCCGACGTTGCCTGCGCTCGCTGCGGAACGGCCCTCTTCTTCGACCCGGTCCTGCCCCGCGCCACCCGTCGGCCCGCTCGCCGAGCCGCCTGATCCCGCCCCGCCCATGGCATCGAGTACCCCCGTCTCCCCGGCCGCTGACCGCGATCACGCCGCACCGGCCGCGATGAGTGACTCACCCAGCGAGTTTCGCAAGGCCGTGGAAAGCCTGCGGCGCACGAAGGTGCGCCCGGAGATCCGGGTCGAACCGATCCGTCCGCCGCAGCGCCTCGCCCCCTGGACCTACGCGCTATCCGCCGAGATCCCCAGTCGTGACGGCGTCGAGCTGGCCACGGGTCGGCTCGTCCTCCTGTATGACCCGGACGGCGTCGAGGCGTGGGACGGCGTGTTGCGTCTGGTGGCCTTCGCATCGGCGGAGATCGAGCCTGACATCGGAGGCGATCCGCTGCTTCCCGAGGTGGGCTGGAGCTGGCTGACCGGTGCGCTCGCCGACCGAGCCGCAGCGCACCGCGCCGCCGGAGGAACCGTCACCCAGACGACCTCCACGCGATTTGGCGACCTGCACGGGCCGCGCACGACTGTCACGCTCGAGTTGCGCGGGTCGTGGACGGCTGACTCGGCGGATCTGCGTCCCCACCTGCTCGCTTTCGCCGATCTGCTCAGCATGGCGGCCGGATTGCCTCCCGAGGGAGTGGCCGTCCTTCCCACCGCGTGACCATGGCCGACGACTCACCCGCGGCCGCCTCGGGCGAGTCTGGATCACCGGCGGAGAACAGCGCCCCGCTGCTGCGAGAGCCGGCCGACGGGGTACCTGACCCGATCGCGACCGCCGCCGACTTGGCTCGGGCCGCAGCCGCGCTCGCCGCCGGCTCCGGCCCTATTGCCGTCGATGCCGAGCGCGCGTCGGGCTATCGCTATAGCCAGCGGGCGTATCTGGTCCAGCTGCGACGCGCTGGGGCCGGCACTGTGCTCATCGACCCGTTACCCATCGGTGTTCCCGGCTTTGGGCCGCTCGCCGACGTCGTCAACGAGACCGAGTGGATCTTGCACGCCGCTCCCCAGGATCTGCCGTGCCTCGCCGAGCTGGGACTGCGTCCGGCTCGGCTGTTCGACACCGAACTGGCCGGCCGGCTGCTCGGCGACGAGCGGGTCGCCCTCGGCACGATGGTCGAGCAGTGGCTTCATGTGCGCCTGGGGAAGGAGCATTCGGCGGCCGACTGGAGCACTCGCCCACTCCCCCGGGAGTGGCTCGCCTACGCTGCGCTGGACGTCGAGTTGCTCATCCCGCTGCACGACGTCCTCGCCCGCGAGCTCGCAGATGCCGGGAAGGTGGAATGGGCCGCCGAGGAGTTCGAGGCGATCCGGGCCTCGCCGCCCGCGGCGCCTCGCGACGACCCGTGGCGCCGCACATCCGGCTTGCACGCGATCCGCACCCGTCGGGAACTCGCGATCGTCCGATCACTGTGGTACGCCCGCGACGCGTGGGCCGCCGAGCGGGACGTCTCGCCGGGTCGGTTGCTGCCGGATTCGGCGATCATCGCGGCCGCTCGGGCCAATCCGAGCGGGCCGGCCGAACTTGCCCAGCTGCCTACCTTCCGGGGACCGCGGCAGCGCCGCGCGATGTCCCGCTGGTGGAATGCGGTTGCCGAGGCTTTGGTCCTGCCCGACGCCGACCTGCCCCAGCCGGTCAGCCGCGCCGACGCGATGCCGCCAACCAGTCGATGGCGGGAACGGGATCCGAAGGCGGCCGCGCGTCTTGCCGCCTGCCGACACGTCATCTCGACGCTCGCGGCCACGCACCGAGTACTCCCCCAGAACCTGCTCGCCGGAGACATCGTGCGCAGGCTCGCCTGGGAGCCTCCGGATCCCCCGGACGCGACCGGCGTGAGTATCACCTTGGCCAGGCATGGCGCGCGACCATGGCAGATCGGGCTCACCGCTTCGCGCCTTGGCGATGCGTTGACCAAGGCGCGGGCCGCCGATCCGACCGCCTGACCACCCTGCCCTATCCGGGCCGCGGTGCGGCATCGCATATGGCCGGGATCAACTGGACCAGCTATCGTCTATGTTACCGGCGAGTAGCTTCTTGAGGAGCACCAGTGGGCACACCTGAACCTCGCGCGCTGCGCGATGTCGTTTTCGTCGAGGGCGTTCGGACGCCCTTCGGTCGGGCCGGGGAGAACGGCCTGTACGCCGAGACCCGGGCGGACGACATGGTCGTCTCGGTGATCCGCGAGCTGCTTCGCCGCCACCCGAATCTGCCACTCGAGCGCATCGACGAAGTGGCGATCGCGGCCGCCACCCAGATCGGCGACCAAGGGCTCACTCTGGGCCGGATCGCGACGATCCTCGCCGGACTCCCCCGCAGCGTCCCGGGTTACTCGATCGACCGGATGTGCGCGGGCGCCATGACGGCGGTGACCACGCTCGCCGGAGGAATTGCGTTCGGCGCGTACGACGTGGCCATCGCTGGCGGCGTCGAGCACATGGGCCATCACCCGATGGGCGAAGGCGCCAATCCCAATCCACGGTTCATCGCCGAGAAGCTGGTGGACATCTCGGCCCTGTCGATGGGCGCGACCGCCGAGAATCTGCACGATCGCTTCCCTCACCTGACCCGCGACCGGGCCGATGCCTTCGCCGTGGCGAGCCAGGCCAAACTCGCCAAGGCGTACGCGGACGGCAAGATCCAACCAGACCTGGTGCCGGTCGCGACCCGATCCACCACGCTGGGTTGGGGCCTTGCCAGCAAGGACGAACCGCCTCGACCCGGGAGCACGGTCGAGACTCTTGCTGGGCTGCGCACGCCGTTCCGCCCGCACGGCCGCGTGACTGCCGGGAACGCCGCCGGCCTGACCGACGGGGCGACGGCCTGCCTGCTCGCCGCGTCCGACGTGGCCGTCGGCCTGGGGCTGCCCAGCCGGATGCGCCTGGTGGGCTATGGCTTCGCCGGCGTCGACCCCGAGGTGATGGGGGTCGGCCCGATTCCATCCACGGAGCGGGCCCTGCGGGCAACCGGGCTGACCATTGACGACATCGGACTGTTCGAGCTGAACGAGGCGTTCGCGGTCCAGGTCCTGGCTTTCCTCGATCACTTCGGCGTGGCCGACGATGATCCCCGGGTGAATCAGTACGGTGGCGCCATCGCGGTCGGCCACCCGCTCGCGTCATCCGGGGTACGCCTGATGACCCAGCTCGCGCGCCAGTTCGTCGACCATCCCGAGGTGCGCTACGGCCTCACCGCAATGTGCGTCGGACTTGGACAAGGCGGCAGCGTGATCTGGGAGAACCCGCAGTACACCGGAGCCCGTTCGTGACGGCGACGGACAGCCTGGTATTCCCGGACGAGATCGTTACCCACGCCCTCGTCCGCTATCTCGACGTTCCTGGTCTGCCGGGTGAGTTCGCGCTCATAACGCTCGACAACGGACGCGATCACACGCGGCCGTCCACCCTCGGGCCGGCCACGCTGTCGAGCCTGGCCACCGCACTGGACGAGATCGAGGCTCACGTCCCGCGGGTGGCCGCCATCGGGGTGACTGGCAAACCGTTCGTGTTTGCCGCGGGTGCCGACATCAAGGGCATGGCGTTGATCAGCGAGCGGGGGCAGGCCATGCAGATGGCCCAGCTCGGGCATCAGGTCTTCCGGAGGTTGCTCGACAGCCCGGTTCCGACATTCGCCTTCCTCAACGGCGCGACCCTCGGCGGCGGTCTGGAACTCGCGCTGCATTGCCACTATCGGACGCTCGCAGCCAGCGTCACCGCGATCGCCTTTCCGGAGGTGTTCCTCGGCCTGCTGCCGGGCTGGGGCGGTACGCAGCTCCTGCCCCGGTTGATCGGACCGGCCGCCGCCGTCAGCGTCATCATCGACAACGCGTTGAACCAGAACCGCATGCTGCGCGCGGATCAAGCGGCGCGCCTCGGCCTCGTGGACGTTCTGCTGTCCGACGCCGATTTCCTCGCCGAGTCGCTGCGGTGGGCGGCGCGCGTCGTTACCGGCGAGGTGACCGTCACGCGGGAGAGCCACGCGACCGACGACTGGGGCCACGTCGTCGAGACGAGCCGAGCCGGCCTGGATCTGCGACTGCACCGAGGTGCCCCGGCGCCGTACAAGGCGCTCGACCTGATCGCGCAGGCTCGCACAGCTGACCTCGACTCCGGCACCGCGGCGGAATCCGACGCGGTCGTCGACTTGGTCATGAGCGACGAGCTGCGGGCCGGGCTGTACGCGTTCGACCTCGTCCAGAAACGGGCCCGACACCCGGTCGGCGCCCCAGCTGCCTCACTCGCCCGGCCTGTGACAAAGGTCGGCATCGTGGGCGCCGGCCTGATGGCCGGCCAGATCGCGCTGCTCCTCGTCCGACGGCTCATGGTTCCCGTCGTCCTGACCGACGTCGACCAAGGCCGGCTGGACCAGGGCGTGAGCCAGGTGCATCAAGAGATCGCGCAGCTGCACGCGAAAGGCCGGATCAGCGGCGACACCGCGAATCGGCTCACCGCGCTTGTCACGGGGTCGCTGACGCTGGACGCGTTCGCCGACGCTGATCTCGTCCTCGAAGCGGTATTCGAGGACCTGGCCGTGAAGAAGCGGGTTCTCGCCGATGTGGAAGCGGTCGTCACGCCGGAGGCGGTGCTCGCGACGAATACGTCCTCACTATCGGTCAGTGCGATAGCGGCGGACCTCCACCGACCTGAGCGGCTCGTCGGAATGCATTTCTTCAACCCGGTCTCGGTAATGCCGCTGCTCGAAATAGTCCGAGCCGAGCACACGGGCGACACAGCGCTGGCAACCGCGTTCGCAGTCGGCAAGCAACTGAAGAAATCCTGCGTCCTGGTGAGCGACCGGCCCGGATTCGTCGTGAATCGGCTCCTCGCCCGATATCTCGGTGAGGTGCTCGCCGCCATTGACGAAGGCACGCCGATCGAGGAAGCCGACCGGGCCCTCGATCCCCTCGGGCTGCCGATGAGTCCCATGACGCTCTTGGCGTTGGTCGGACCAGCCGTTGCCCTGCACACGGCGGAGACGATGCACGCGGCGTTCCCGGACCGGTTCGTGGTGAGCGACAACGCCCGCCGGCTGGTCGAGTCCGGCAAGTCCGGGGTGTATCTGTGGGACGGCGGCACACCGACCGTCGACCCGGAAGTGCGGGCGATCTTCGAGGCGGGGACGGCGCCTAGCACCGGTGATCAGGTCCGCGAGCGGGCCCTCGCCGCCTTAGCGTCAGAGATACGGATCATGCTTGACGAAGGTCTCGTCGCCGCGCCCCAAGACGTTGACCTGTGCCTGATCCTGGGCGCGGGCTGGCCGTTCCATCTGGGCGGGGTCACACCGTTCCTTGACCGTTCCGGGGTGTCCGAGCGGGTCACCGGGGCACGGTTCCTGGCGCCCGGAGTGGCATCAGTGCCGGCGTAAGCGTCGGTCCAGACGGAATATGTCAGCCGGTCCGGCGGGCCGGCTCCGGCACTCCCAGGGATCGGCGGTCGGCCGCGTCCATCGCGATAGCGGCCGCGCGCTCCGGTCCGGGCAGTTCGATGCGCATGGCCAGGCCTCCGAACGGCGGAGCGGCCGCTTGCAGACGCCCGTGGTGCGCGTCGACGATCAGTCGGACGATCGACAGACCGAGGCCCGACCCGCGCGTAGCCGTGCGGGCTCGGCCGGTGCCGCCGCGTCGAAAAGCCTCGAACAGCGAGACGACCTCGGTCGGCGAGATGACGGCGCCGCCGTTCGCCACATGCAACCAGGCGGCGCCGCCCTTCTCGCCGCAGCTGATCCGAACCCAGCCACCGGTCACGTTGTGCCGAACCGCATTCTCGAGCAGGTTGCCGATCAGACGGTCGAGCAGGCGCGGATCGCCAACGGTGCGGGCCGGCGAAACCTCTTGCTCGATCGTGATGTTGCGCTGCGCCGCTTCCCGCTGCACTCCCTCGAGCGCCGATGGCACCAGCGTGGCCAGGTCCACCGGCTCCCGCACCTCGAGCTCGCCCCGGACGCCCGCCTGCAGGCGAGCAAGCGTCAGCAACGAACCCACCAGCCGCTGCGCCCGTTCGGTCGCCTGCTGGACGACCTCGCCCATCCGGCGCAGCTCCTCGGACGACGCGTCAGGGTCGGACAGCGTGACGTCCAGCTCGGTGCGGATCACCGACAGCGGAGTCCGCAGCTCATGACTGGCGTTGGCCACGAACAGTCTCTGGCTGCCGAACGCGGCATCGAGGCGGGCCAGCATCTCGTCGAAGGTGTCCGCCAGCCGGCGCAGCTCGTCGTCCGGACCACCCAGGTTGATGCGTTGGTCGAGCGTGTCGGTCGACAGCTGCTGGGCCGTGTGGGTGACCTTGGCAATCGGGCGAAGGGCCTGCTTCGCCAGCAGATAACCGCCCAGAGCACCGATGACAACGACTAGGACGAAGAAGATCAAGCCGGTATGGAGGACGTAGTCGCGGGCGTCTTGCCGGGCCTGAGCGACGAGCCCCTGGTTCGGGCCGGAATAGACCACGTGGCCATTGACGGTGATCGTGGCTGTGCCTTGCCCGTTGGCGAAGATGCCGAGATTGCCGACTGCCCGATCGAGCAGCAGCAAGGCCAACACCAGCAGGGACACGCCGACGAGCAGGACCAGTCCGCCGTACAGCAACGCCATGCGGATGCGCAGCGTTGGGCGGAAGATCCTCACGGCACCGACCCGGCCTCCTCGTCGTACGGCACGCGCGCGCCAGGATCGATGCGATAGCCCGAGCCCACCACCGTAGCGATGATGGGAGGTTCGCCGAGTTTTCGCCGCAGGGTCATCATGGTGACCCGGACGGTGGTGGTGAACGGGTCGGCGTTCTCGTCCCAGACCCGATCGAGAAGCTCCTCACTGCTGACCACGGCACCCTGCGCGGTGAGCAGCGTCTCCAGTACCCCGAACTCCTTCCGGGTGAGCTCGATCACCTCTCCCCCGCGGGTAACGACGCGGCGAGCGGAGTCCAGCTCCAGATCCCCAGCCGTCAGCACCGGCGGCGCGGCTGGTGTCGTGCGACGGCCGAGCGCCCGCACCCGCGCAACGAGTTCTGCGAAAGCAAATGGCTTGGCCAAGTAATCGTCGGCGCCGAGAGCCAGCCCAGCCACCTTGTCCTCGACGGTGCCGCTCGCGGTCAACATCAGAACTCGGGTGAGCACACCCTCGTCAGACAGCCGCCGGCAGATCTCGTCGCCAGACATGCCGGGCAGATCACGGTCTAGCACGACGACGTCGTACCGGGTCAAGACCGCTTTGCGATAGCCGTCATCCCCGTCAATGGCGATGTCGACCGCCATGCCTTCCCGGCGGAGGCCACGGGCCACCGCTTCGGCGAGCTGCACCTCATCCTCGACGACGAGTATGCGCATCGTCAGCCTCCCCCTTTCGGCGTGATAGTTGGATACGGCCGCATCATCAATCTGTGGTCATTGGGTCGACTGCTTCCGAGTCCAGCCGGTCCGCGTCGGCCCGCTCCACCTGAGCCGTCCACTCTACGATCCGCCGTCCGATGTCCTGCGCCGTGAAACCTACCTCGGTCCGGACCTCCGCGACCTTGCCGTGATCGAGGAAGGCCACCGGAATGCCGACCTCACGGCTCGGTGTGTCGACGCCCGAAGCGCGCAGCGCCTGAGCCACCCGCGCGCCGACCCCGCTTGCGACCACGCCATCCTCGACCGACACGATCAGGCGGGCGGCCCGCGCCAGATCCACCAGCTCACGGGGGATCGGATTGACCCACCGCGGGTCGACGACCCGAATGGTGAAGCCGGCCTCGCGAACCCTCGCCGCCGCTCCCAGCACCTCGTATGCGAGAGATCCGATTGATACGACGAGCACGTCCACGCTCGCGCCGACATCCGGCTCGGCCAGGACATCGACCCCGCCGACCTGCCGGACGGGCGGCAAGTCATGGCCCAAGGGCGTTTTCGGGAAGCGCACGACGGTCGGCCCGGCATCGTGCTCGATCGCCTCGTCGAGCGCCATCCGCAGTGTCGTCTCATCGCGCGGAGCGGCGATCCGCAGCCCGGGCACGACGCCGAGGATGGCGAGGTCCCACATCCCGTTGTGGCTCGGTCCGTCATCACCGGTGAGACCGGCCCGGTCGAGGACGAAGGTGACCGGTAGCCGGTGCAGGGCGACGTCGAGCAAGACCTGGTCGAAGGCCCGGTTGAGGAATGTCGCATAGATGGCAACCACCGGGTGTAGGCCACCGGTCGCCATGCCCGCGGCCGACGTCACGGCGTGCTGTTCGGCGATTCCCACGTCGTAGAAACGGTCCGGGAAGCGGTTGGCAAACGGGCCGAGCCCGGTTGGTTCGCACATCGCCGCGGTGACCGCGACGACGTCGTCGCGGGTGTCCGCGATGCGCAGTAGCTCATCGGAGAACACCCCGGTCCAGGTCCGGCCCGCGGTCGCTGTCGGCGAGCCTGTGGCTGGATCGAAACCCCGCGACTGGTGCATCTGATCGGTCTGATCGTTCTCGGCCGGCGGATAGCCGTAACCCTTCCGGGTGACCGCGTGCACGATCACCGGACCGTTGAAGCCGCGAGCAAGTCGGAGCGCGTTCTCCACTGCCGCGACGTCGTGTCCGTCCACCGGTCCGACGTACTTCAGCCCGAGGTCTTCGAACATGCCCTGCGGCGCCAGCATGTCCTTCATGCCGCGTTTCATGCCGTGCAGCGCCTCGTAGAAAGGCAGCCCCACCACGGGGACCCGAGGCAGGTTGTGCTTCACGCTGCCGAGCATGCGCTCGTAGCCCGGGCGCAGCCGGAGCTTGGCCAGGTGTTGGGCGAACGCGCCGATCGTCGGCGCGTAGGAACGGCCGTTGTCGTTCACCACGATGACGACCGGCAGCTTGGCGACGGAGATGTTGTTCAGTGCCTCCCAGCACATGCCGCCGGTGAGCGCACCGTCACCGACGATGGCGACGACCGTACGATGTTCGCCGCGGATCGCGAATGCCTTCGAGAGCCCATCGGCGTAAGAGAGGGCCGTCGATGCATGCGAATTCTCGATCCAGTCATGCGGGCTCTCCGCGCGATTCGGGTACCCGGAAACGCCACCCGTCTGCCGCAGGGTGGACATCCGCTCCGCGCGCCCGGTCAGGATCTTGTGCACGTAGGCCTGATGACCGACGTCCCAGAGCAAGGGCTCCGCCGGCGAATCGAAAACCCGGTGCAGGGCGATGGTGAGCTCGACCGCCCCAAGATTCGGACCAAGGTGTCCCCCGGTGCGGGAAATCGTCTGGATGAGGATGTCGCGGATCTCCTCCGCCAGCACCACCAACTCATCGGCCGACAGCGCCCGCAGGTCCCCCGGCGAACTAATGCGATCCAACACACCAGTCACGCGCCGAGCCTACGTGGTCTCTCCGGTGGGAGTCAGGATGGCTACGCACTCGACGTGGTGCGTCATCGGGAAAGCGTCGAAGGCCCGTAGCTCGGTCAGCCGCCAGCCGGCCTCGCCGGCCGCCCGAACGTCCCGAGCCAGGGTTGCGGGGTCGCACGATACGTAACCGACCGCACGTGGCCCGGTAGCCACGATCGCGCGAATCAGGTCCAGGCCGGCACCGGCCCGAGGCGGGTCGAGTACGACCAGATCCGGGTCCACGCCGGCGGCTCGCAGGCGGGTAATGGTCGCGGCCGACACCCGGTCGTGCCACACCTCGGCCCGGAGCCCGCAGACCATGCGGAGGTTGCTCCGCGCATCCGCCGCAGCCCGCTGCGATCCTTCGACGGCGACAACCCGGCCGGCTCCGGCCACTGCCGCTCCGATCAGCACCGCGAACAAACCCGCGCCGGCATACAGGTCGAGGACGACATCCCCCGGCTGCGGCCGCAATCCGGAGAGAATCGCGCCGACCAGCGCCGGCGCCGCGCCCGGATGCACCTGCCAGAAACCGCCCGCGTCGACCTCGAAGTCGTGCTCGCCCACGCGATGATGTAGCCGAGCGGCGCCTTCGAGCACGTCGATGACGTCGGTCCTGCGCCGCCGGCTCGGCGGACGCGAAGACTTCCGGAAACCGACCAGGGTCGTCGTCCCGTCGCTGCCCTGCGTTGCGGCGATCTCGTGGTAGCCGGGCCACCTGCGGCGCAGCGCCGGGTGATCACCGACGCCAGCCACGCCGAGCGGGCAGGCGTCCACCGGCTCGACGTCGTGTGACCGATGCCGACGAAGTCCTAGCCAGCCGGCCGCATCCACCGCATAGGCCGTGTGGGTCCGCCATCCCAACAAGCCTCCGGGGAGTTCCTCGACCTCGCGGAGCAACGCGGTGACGTCCAACCCCGCGATCCGCTGGAACTGCTCGCGGACGACCTGTGCTTTCAACGCTCGCTGCGCGGCGCCGGATGCGTGTTGCCAGTCGCAGCCACCGCAACGACTAGGTCCGGCATGTGGACAGGGCGGCGGCACCCGGTCCGGCGAGGGCCGGATGATCTCCACGGCATCAGCGCGGGCGTAGGAGGGGTGCAGCTCGGTGATTACGGCTCGAACCCGCTCGCCGGGCAGCGCGTGGCGCACGAACACCACTTGACCGTCGGGATCGTCACCGGCACGGGCCACACAGTGCCCACCGTGCGCCACCGGACCGATCGACAGGTCGAGCCGCTCGCCCACCGCCAGCTGGAGCGTTGCCATGAGGCCGTCACTAGGACCGGGACGGAATGCGCGGCTCGTCCGGCTCGGCGGGTCGCGCCGGCTCGGTCGCTGGCCCGGCCGCATTGTCGGTGTATATATCGGCAGCGCGGCCGTGCCGCGGCAGGCTGGTCCGGGTGCCCACTGTCTCGGACTCCACCCGCAGCTGGGAGGAGGCAAGCTGCCAGGGCACGCTCGTGACCATTACTCCGGGCTGGAACAGCAGGCGGGTCTTGAGGCGGAGCGCCGACTGGTTGTGCAGCACGTGTTCCCACCAGTGCCCGACCACGTATTCCGGGATGAAGACGCTCACCACGTCGTTCGGTCGCTTCGCCCGGAGGTTCCGCACGTAATCGACGATGGGTGTCGTCACCTCGCGAAATGGCGATTCCAAGACCGTGAGCTTCACCGGGAGATCCTGCCGTTCCCACTCGGCCAGCAACGTTCGCGTCTCCTCGTCGTCGACGTTTACCGTCAGCGCGGTCAGCGTGTCCGGGCGGGTTGCCCGTGCATAAGCCAGGGCTCGCATCGTCGGCTTGTGCAGCTTGGATACCAGCACGACGACGTGGTTGCGCGAGGGCAGCATCAGCCCACGGTCATCGACGGTCAGCTCGTCGGCCACGTGGGTGTAGTGCCGGTTGATGGCCCGCATGAGCAGGTACAACAGCGGCATCGCGATGAGCACGAGATAGGCGCCCTTGGTGAACTTCGTCACGATGACGATGACCAGCACGAGCCCGGCGAGGCTCGCCCCGAACCCGTTGATCGCGCGAGAGCGAATCATCCGGTGGCGCTCGGCGGGGTCGCGTTCGGTCCGCAACGCCCGGTTCCAGTGCCGGACCATCCCGGTCTGCCCCAGCGTGAACGACGTGAACACGCCGATGATGTAGAGCTGGATCAGCCGCGTGACGTCGGCGTGGTAGATCACGATCAGCGCCCCAGCGGCAACGGCGAGCATGAGGATGCCGTTGCTGTAGGCCAGCCGGTCCCCCCGCGTGTGTAGCTGGCGGGGCAGGTTCCGGTCCTGGGCAAGGATCGAGCCGAGCAACGGGAACCCGTTGAAGGCCGTGTTGGCCGCGAGAACCAGGATCAGCGCGGTGGCTGCCTGTATGTAGAAGAACCCGAGCGAGTTGGAGCCGCCGAACACGGCCGCGGCGACCTGAGCGATCACCGTGCGCTGGGGTCGGTGCTGGCAGTCGACGAAGCCGGCGAGGTCGCACGGATTCTCCGACACGTGCACGTGGGAAATGAGGGCCAGGGCGGTGATTCCGGCGAACATGGTGGTGGCTATCGCGCCCATCATCGCCAGAGTGATCTGGGCATTGCGGGCCTTCGGCGGCCGGAAGGCCGGCACCCCGTTCGCGATCGCCTCGACGCCGGTTAACGCGGTACAGCCGGACGAGAACGCTCGCAGCGCCAGAAAGCACAGCGCGAGAAACCCGAGTGATCCGTAGCCCGGCTGCGGCTCTACGGTGTAGTGCGCGCTCTCGGCAACGGGTGCATCGCCGAGCGCGGCCCGGACCAGACCCGTGCCGATCATGATGAACACCCCGGCCGCGAACAGGTACGTGGGTGCAGCGAAGGCAATGCCGGCCTCGCGGAGGCCGCGCAGGTTCACCGCGGCGAGCAGCACGACGAACCCGAGTGCTAGCCATACCCGAGCACCGTGCAGCGACGGAATGGCCGAGATGATGTTGTCGACGCCCGCGGAGACCGACACCGCGACCGTCATCACGTAGTCGACGAGCAGGGCGCTGGCAACGATGACACCGGCGGCCCGGCCGATGTTCCGGCTGGCCACCTCGTAGTCGCCACCGCCGGTCGGGTAGGCGCGGACGAGCTGCCGGTAGGACGCGACGACCGCGATCATCAGCACGATGACTGCGGTCGCCACCCATGGCGCCAGGAAGAGATAGGCCGTGCCACCGAAGGCCAGCACCAACAGAATCTCTTGCGTGGCATAGGCGACACTCGACAGCGCGTCGCTTGCGAAGATCGGCAGCGCCAGGCGTTTGGGAAGCAACACGTGACCAGCCCGATCCGAGCGCATCGGGCTGCCGATGATGAGTCGCTTGGCGACCCTCGTGACGACGCTCACTCGCCGCAGAATACGTCTCCGCGCGTTGGAACCGCTTTCTCACCGAATTCGAGCGGGTCCTGCGGTGCGTGCCGGATCACATCGGCGTTGTGTAGCGTCGCGGACGCGGGTGTTGCGAGCCGCGGGTCGCTGCAGTGCAGGGGCTCGTCGTACCCCAGGAGAGGAGATGTGCCGCGTGCACGTCGTCATCATGGGGTGCGGCCGGGTGGGATCGTCGTTGGCGCATCATCTGGAACGGCTCGAGCAGAGCGTGGCCGTCATAGACATGGATCCCAGCGCCTTCCGCCGTCTGGGCGAACACTTCCAGGGCCGCACGGTCACCGGACTCGGTTTCGACCGCAGCACGCTGGTCGCGGCCGGCGTCGACGAGGCGGACGCCTTCGCCGCGGTGAGCAGCGGCGACAACTCGAACATCATCGCGGCCCGGGTGGCGCGAGAGACGTTCGGCGTGCAAAAGGTGATCGCTCGCATCTACGACTCCAAACGAGCCGAGGTTTACGAGCGGCTCGGCATCCCCACAGTTGCCACTGTGCCCTGGACGGCAAGTCGCCTGCTCAAGAGCGTTCTCGGCGAATCGACGGCCGAGGCGTGGCGCGATCCTTCGGGTGCAATCGTCATGCTTCAGGTCTCGCCACACGAGGGCTGGGTCGGGCACAAGCTGTCGGAGTTCGAAGCAGCGACCAGTTCCCGGGTCGGGCTCATCACCCGGTTCGGAGTCGGCGAGTTGCCAACTGTTTCTACCTTGATCCAGGCGGGCGACACGATTCACGTCCTGACGACCGATGCGCGGACGCCGTTGCTTCGTGACGTCGCAAGCACGTCGCCAGAGGGAGGACACTGATGCGCGTCGCCATCGCCGGAGCCGGTGCGGTTGGCCGATCGATCGCCCAGGAATTGCTGGGCAACGGCCACGACGTACTGCTCATCGACAAGGACCCCGCCAAGGTCGGCGTCAAGGAGCTGGCGGATGCGGAGTGGCTGCTTGGCGACGCGTGCGAGCTGGAGAACCTCGAGAACGCCAAGCTCGAGGAGTACGAGGTGGTCATCGGCGCCACCGGCGACGACAAGGTCAATCTCGTGGTGTCGTTGCTTGCGAAGACCGAGTTCTCGGTTCGCCGAGTGGTAGCCCGGATCAATCACCCCGGCAACGAGTGGTTGTTCACCGAGGCCTGGGGCGTCGATGTCGCCGTCTCGACTCCCCGGGTACTCGCGGCGCTCGTCGAGGAAGCGGTCGAGGTCGGTGACATCGTCCGCCTCTTCACATTCCGCCAGGGTCAGGCGAACCTGATCGAGGTGACCTTGCCCGAAGGTGCCCTGTGTGCCGGCGCCCCGGTTCGCGACCTCTTGCTACCCGACGATTCGGCGCTGGTGGCGATCGTTCGCGACCAGCGGGTCATCGCACCTACTCCCGAGGAGCCGCTCGAACCCGGCGACGAGTTGCTCTTCGTCGCGCTGCCGGAGGCCGAAGCGGCGATCCGCCACGTGGTGATTCGGTGAGAGCCTCCGCCGATTGACGCAGGCTCTGGGCGTGCAGCCCTCAGGTTTGTTCTGGTTCGGGTTGCGCGAGCTGCCGGCGGGCGCGCGTGACCACCCAGAGGGCGAACGTCAGTGCCAGCAGGAATAGCGGGTAGCCCATCGCAATTCGGGCGACGGCGAGCCAGCCGGTTGCATCTTCGCGGAACAACGCGGTTTGCACGACACCACGAGCAAGGAACACGACCAAGCCGCCAGCGGTCGCCAACGCGTAGGCGCGCAGCAGTGGCGGCTGCCGATACCAAGGTCCAGCACCGCCGGGGCTCGGATCCAGGAACTCCCAGACGACCCCGACGATCGGACGCCGCACGATCAACGACCCAGCGAACGCGGCGGCGTACGCGAAGCTGGTCCAGATACCCCACAGGAAGTAGCCGCGAGCCTGTCCGGTGCCGCCCGCGATGAGCGAGGCGATGACCACGCCGATCAACCCGGTGATGGCTTGCTGGACAGGTTGCTTGCGCAGCATCCGGTAGATGGCGAGGAGAACGGCGGACGCGATGGCCGCCACAATCGCCGGACGCAGCCCAGCGAGCGCGTTCACCGCCACGAAGACCACAGTCGGAATCGCAGTGATCACCGTGCCGGACCAGCCACCCAGACTGGTCAGAAGTTGCTGCCGGTATTGCTCCCGATAGGAACCTCGGCCAGCCGGCTCCGTCGATCCGTCGTCGGCCGGATCGGTCACGATAGTCCGCGCAGTTCGTACCACGGGTTGTAGATCGCGAGGCGGTCGTCATGAACTCCGACACGACCGCGGGCGAACACGGTTCGCCCCGGCTCGAGACCAGCGATCCGCCGGCGTCCCAACCAGACGAGGTCGATGCAGGCCGAGCCGTCGAACAACTCGGCCGTGAACGTCGGCACCGTTTCCCTCGGCGTGTATTGGACGGCCCGCAGCCGTCCGGTGACGAGGGCAAGGTCGCCGCGGGACAGGCTGCCGATCGGTACCGCCGCGCACTGCTCGACATCGGTCATCAGCTCGGCGGCGTCCAGCGTCTGCATATCGGCCGTGAGTCGGCGTAGCAGCGAGAGGCGTCCCACGGCTTCAGGGTAGCCCGGCTGCGCCTGAGCGCTTCGGTTTCGTTGCCTCAGCTGTCGGCCGGGGAGGGCTGTCCGGCCCCGAGCTGATCGGCGGCCTCCTTGGGCAGCTGGAGCGGAACCGGCTCCCGGACTGGCAGGGGCTCGCTGCCGCGAACGACGACGATGGCGCGCAAGGCGTCCTCGAACGGTGCCGCCTTCGTGGCGTTCACGGCTATCGGCCCCACCAGCATCGCGCGCAGGAACCAGCGCGGACCGTCGATTCCGACGAACCGAACTGGCATCGAGCCCTCGGGTCCGTTGAGCGTTCCTCGAAGCTCCGGGCCGAACGGACCGTCGGGCTCGTCCGTGGTCGATCCGCCTTGGGAGGCGAGCGACTGCCTGATCTCGTCCCGCACGTCGTCCCAGATTCCTTCGTTGCGAGGAGCCGCGAACACGCCGAGCTGCATTTGGCCATCGGCGCTGGCGAGGGTCGCCGAGACGACTTGCTGCGCCTCGTTGACGTCGAGCCGAAGATCGACACCTTGCCAGACAGGCACGCGCAGCGCGCCGAGATCCACGCGGGGCCGATCGTCGTCTGGCATATCGCGGACGTCGAACGGGCCGGTCGTTGGTTCGGGGTTGTCGCGTTGGCGCACCTCCCAGGGCGGAGTCGCATCGATCTTTGACCGGTCAGTTGCCTTTTCGCGGCGTCGCCAAGGCGGCGCCATCACACACCTCTATCGGTGAGTAGCGCCGCTGCTCCCCCAGTGGACCCATACCCGCCGATGCCTCGGTCGGACGTTGGCAGCTCGGCAACCTCCACGAACCGAGCCTGCTCGACGCGCTGGATGACCAGCTGAGCAATCCGATCACCTCGGCGCAGCTCGAGCGGCGACACCGGGTCGTGGTTGACGGCGATGACCTTGATCTCGCCTCGGTATCCGGAATCAACCGTGCCGGGGGAGTTCAGCAACGCCAGTCCGGCGCGAGCTGCGAGCCCGGACCGCGGATGCACGAAGGCCGCGTATCCGTCGGGCAGGGCGACAGCGACGCCCGTGGGTATGACTGCGCGTTCACCTGGTCCGAGCACTACGTCGATCGTCGTCACAATGTCCGCTCCGGCATCGCCGGGCAGTGCATACGCGGGCAGCGGGGCATCAGGATCAAGCCGTTGGACGAGCACCTGCAGGCCGTCCCCCCGGGCGCTGACTGGCGAGGTCGTCACGACGCGCAACGCTACCCTGGGTCAGTGAGCGAGCATCGCAGCGAGGATGAGCGAGGGAGGACCGCAGCGAACGAGGCGATGAGCGCTCGCGCGAAGAGCCAATCAGGTCCAAACAGCAGCGAGCATCGCAGCGAGGATGAGCGAGGGAGGACCGCAGCGAACGAGGCGATGAGCGCTGGCGCGAAGAGCCAATCAGGTCCAAACAGCAGCGAGGATGAGCGAGGGAAGCGGAATCGCGCACGTGGCGGGGTTAACCGGGCGGTGGAGGTGATTCGGTACCGCGAGCGGCTTCGCACTCCGTGGTGGTGGTACCCGATCGGAA
>Ga0207683_10001268_pt1 | contig 22919 bp, 18 predicted proteins | sample KBSM73metaG_FD_184333 | JGI IMG/M metagenome (GOLD analysis project Ga0207683, IMG submission 184333) | Miscanthus rhizosphere microbial communities from Kellogg Biological Station, Michigan, USA - KBS M7-3 metaG (SPAdes) (version 2) | ecosystem: Host-associated > Plants > Roots > Rhizosphere >... | reverse complement strand
ACCAGCCCGCTCCCCCACCCGACCTCCCATAGAATACCCTGATTGGGAGGTCGGGTGGGGGAGCGGGCTGGTGCCGCGAAACGCGCCCTCAGCGCGTTTCCAAACATACGCTCAGGCCCTCGACGCGACCAGATAGTCATAGGCCTCGCCTGCTTCGAGCGGCCTAGCATAAACGAATCCCTGGCCGTAGGTGCAGCCCAATGCCGCCAGGGTCTGCGCCAGCTCGTTGGTCTCGATCCCTTCCGCGGTGGTTTCCTTGCCGAGTGCCTGGGCCAGGCTGAGGATCGCGCGAACGATCGCGACCTTGTCGCGATCGGCGAGCATCCCGGTCACGAAACTGCGGTCCATCTTGAGCACGTCGATCGGCAGTTTCTGGAGATAGGCCAGATTGGAATAGCCCGTGCCGAAATCGTCCATCGCCAAGGTCGCGCCCAGGCTCTTGAGCTGATGCATGGTCTCGGCGACGCGTTCCGGATCGGAAATCAGCGCGCTTTCGGTGAGTTCGAGCGTGAAGCGGTTGCCGGCCAGCCGGTTGCGCAGCAGCGCTTGCTCGACCAGGGGCGCGATATCGTCGCGCTGCAGCTGGATCGCCGACAGATTGACCGCGACGCGCACGCCGCATTCGCCGCCCGCGCGGATGTCCCACGACCGGAGCGTGCGTGCCGCTTCGTCGATCGCCCAGCGACCAAGCGGGACGATCAACCCCGATTCCTCGGCAACCGGGATGAAGTCCGCGGGTGAATGTTCGTGGCCATGCTCGTCGGTCCAGCGAGCGAGCGATTCGAACGCGACGACCCGTCCGGTCGCAAGGTCGCAGATCGGATGATAGGTCAGCCGCATCGCGCCGTTCTCGATCGCACGACGCAGCTCAGTTTCGATTCCGAATTGCTCGCGCGCGATGTCGAGCGCCTGGGTCTGGTAATATTCGGCCTGGCCCGACGTCTTCGAGCGTTTGACCGCGAAATGCGCGTGGCGGATCAAATCTTCCGAATCCTCTACCGCGTCCGACCCGAACGCGATGCCGATCGAGCATGACACGCGAATCTCGAAGTCCGACATGCGGAACGGCGTCGCCAGCGTTTCCTGGATACGACGGACGACCTGTTCGGCTTCCACCTCGCTCTCTTCGAGCGCGAGCAGGATACCGAATTCGTCGCCGCCGGTGCGCGCCAGCATGTCCGATGCGCGCAATGCACCCTTCAGGCGCCGCGCCAGCGTGATCAGCAATTCGTCGCCCGCCATCGACCCCAAACAGGCATTGACCCGGCTGAAACGGTCGAGGTCGATGATCAATACCGCGTAGCGCGCGCCGCCCCCCTCGGTAATCCGCTCCTCGAGCAATTCGCTGAAGCCGCTGCGATTGGGCAGGCCGGTCAGGCTGTCGGTGATCATCTCGCGGCGCAAATTGCGCGCGGTCCGCAATTCGCCGGTATGGTCGACCAGGGTAGCGAAGCAATAAGACGATGCCGGCGAACGCCGCGCCAAGGTAACGCGGAAATGGCGACAATCGACCGCGTCGCCGAATTCCCAGGTGAAATCGTCGCTCACGGCCTCCCCCGCCAGGAACGTCGCGATCCGCTCGCCCAATGCGACGATCAGCGGCGCTTCACCCGCGGTATTGCCCAGCCCGGCGGCGCGAAAGGCGCGGTTGGCGGCGGCCACGACAACAGCATTGTCGGGGCGTCCGACCAACGCCAACGGTACCGGGATCAATTCGATCGACGCGGCAATTCCAGCGATCTCGTCAGGGCGCAGTCCGACTGCCGCTGGTTCAGCGGGCACGGCTTTAGCGGCCTTCGCGCGAGACAATCCGAGCGCCATCGCGACCCGCTTAGGCAGGATTGGTTAAAGCGCACTGAAGCTTGCCCCGCTTTCAGCTACTTGCAGGTGGCTGGCTGGAGGCCAACCGGAACGACATTCTAGCCCTCTCCTGCGGGGTAAGAGACGACGAAGCAGCCCCTTAGCGTTCCTCGTCGATCCGCGTCGTCACCCCGGTCGCGACGATCGTCCGCGTCGCGTCGATCGAGGCATAGGTCCAGAAGATCGCCATTTCCTCGCTGTCCGACATATTGCGGAAGCAATGCGGTATCCCCGCCGGGATCCAGCTCGTGTCGTTGGGCGACACCGGATGGTCGATGCCGTCGATATGCGCCACGCCGCTGCCCGACAGCACCACGACGCATTCCTCGCAATTGTGCGTGTGGAGCGGCACCGCGGCACCCGGCGCGATGCGCGTTATGCCCGTCAGCATCGCACGCGATCCGCGGCCGGCGGTGACCAGAGGCGTGGTGACGATGCCGCCGCCGCGATCCTTGACCGGCAGGCCGGCGGGCGTGAGGACGATCGGCGTCATGCGGCACTCCGGATGGTCTTGGCGTTGGTGAATTCGCGCAGGCCCAGGTCGCCGAGTTCGCGGCCATAGCCCGATGCCTTGATCCCGCCGAACGGCACGCGGGGATCGGACGCGACCATCGCGTTCACGAATACCGCACCGGCGTCGATCCGCCGCGCGAGCTCGATCCCGCGCCAGGTGTCGCGCGTCCAGATCGAGGCGCCGAGCCCGAACGCGGTGCGATTGGCGAGCGCGACCGCCTCCTCGGTATCGCGCGCACGGATGATCGCGGCGGCGGGGCCGAATGTCTCTTCGTCGAACGCTGCCATACCGGGCACGACATGATCGAGGATGGTCGGCCGGTAGAAGAACCCAGCCCCCTCGCCCATCGATCCACCAATCACGGGCCGCGCGCCGGCAGCGATGCTGCGCTCGACCTGATCAGCGATAGCGGCGCGCAGATTGGCGCGGGCGAGCGGCCCGAGCATGGTGGCTTCGGCCATCGGATCGCCGAGTATCAGTGCACTCGCCTTGGCCGCGAACGCCTCGACGAACACATCGGCCACGGCCGCATCGACGATGAAGCGCTTGGCATTGACGCAGCTTTGCCCGGCATTGGTGAAGCGCGCCGTCACCGCCATCGCCGCGGCAAGATCGATATCGGCATCGGCGAGCACGACGAACGGGTCCGACCCGCCGAGTTCGAGCACCTGCTTCTTGAGCGCATTGCCCGCCTGCCCGGCGACGATCATCCCGACCTGAGTCGATCCGGTCAGCGTGACCGCGGCGATGCGCGGATCGGCGATTAGCCGACCGACCGTCTCGGGCTCGACACGCAGGCTGGCGAACAGCCCCTCAGGCGCACCCGCCTCGGCGACGATTCGCTCGATCGCCATCGCGCATTGCGGGACGTTGGCGGCGTGCTTGAGGATCGCGCCGTTCCCGGCGGCAAAAGCGGGCGCGAGGAAACGCACAACCTGCCAGATCGGATAATTCCACGGCATGATCGCCAACACCACACCGAGCGGCTCATAGGCGACGAAGGCGCCTGGCGCGTCCTTGACCGGCGCGTCGGCGAGCATGCCGGCGGCGGCATCGGCGTAGAAATCGCAATTGAGCGCGCATTTCTCGATCTCGGCGCGCGCTTCGCCGATCGGCTTGCCCATTTCCTCGGTGACCAAGGCGGCCAGCGTATCGCGCTCGCGGCGGAAACCTTCAGCCAGCCGCTTCAGCAGGGCGCGGCGCTCGTCATGCGAGCTCCAGCGCCATGCCCGCTGCGCGGCGACGGCGCGGTCAAGCGCATGGTCGACCGCCTTGTCGTCATGGAGCTCGTATTCGGCGATCGTCGCGCCGGTCGCCGGGTTGATTGTTACGATCACAGCGCGGCTACCACGGCCTGGGCAAAGGCCGCGGTGCCAAGCGGACCGCCGACGTCGCGGGTTCGCGACTGCGGATCGTCGAGCACGCGGTCGACCGCGCGCTCGATCCGCGCGGCGGCATCGGCCAGCGCCGCGTCCGATTTCCGCCGCCCCAGCCAGTCGAGCAGCATCGCCGCCGACAGGATGAGCGAGGTCGGGTTGGCGACCCCCTTGCCGGCGATATCGGGTGCCGAGCCGTGCTGCGCCTGCGCGACGCAGATATCGTCGCCGGCATTGATCGATCCGCCCAGCCCCAGGCTGCCGCTCAGTTCCGAGGCTTCGTCGGACAGGATGTCGCCGAACATGTTGGTCGTGACGATCACGTCGAACCGCGCCGGATCGCGCACCAGCAACGCCGCGGCGGCGTCGACGATCACCTCGTCGAGCGTCACCGTCGGAAACTCGGCGGCGACCGTGCGGACTTCGCGCAGGAACAGACCGTCGGTCAGCTTGAGCACGTTCGCCTTGTGCACCACGGTCAGCTTGCCGCTCCGCGCCGCCGCGATCTCGCACGCCGCGCGTGCCACCCGGCGCGACGCCAAGGCGGTGATCTTGCGGATCGAAAACGCGCTGTCGGCGTCGGGCATGAACTCTCCCGGCCCGGCATACATGCTACGGTCGGCATAGAAGCCTTCGGTATTCTCGCGCACGATCACCAGGTCCATCGGTTGGCGCAGGATGCTGAGCCCTTCGCGCGACCGGCACGGCCGAACGTTGGCGTAGAGCTGAAACCCGGTGCGCAACGCCGCCGACGGATTGGGCTGGCCGGCGGGATAGGTGTAGTGCGACACCGGCCCGAGGATCACGCCATCGGCTTGCGGCACAGCCGCCATCACTGCGTCCGGCAGGGTCGAGCCCGATGCCGCCAGGCTCGCCTCACCGATCGCCATCTCGTCGAAGGTCACGCTGCCGCCCGTCGCCGCACGCACGACCGCGATCGTCGCGGCGGTGATCTCGGGCCCGATCCCATCGCCCGGCAACACCAGCAACCGCGTCATTGGCCGACAACCTTCATCGCAACTTTCTCCTGTTGATCTTGGGCGCGCGCGGCCTTGCGCGCTCGTTCGCGCCGCGTGCGCGTGAACCACAGCCACAATCCGCTGAGCGCCATGCCGAACAAGGCGAGGCCGGTGAGCAGCATGATCGCCTGCGTCACCGCTCCGCCCCACAATCCGGTGTGGACGGTGTAGACCCAGTCGAGGAACTCGGCCCCGCCCGATTGCCGGCCCGCGACATAATGGGCGAGCTCGCGGCCGTCATAGCGGTTGAAATAGATTTGGTTGGTGCCGTCGGCGCGGATCGTGTGATTGCTGCCAAGGAATACCGCGACGACCCGGCCGCCACTCGAAAAGCGCAATTGGCGCAGCGGCGTATCGCCATAGACCGCCTTGGCTCGCGCGATCAGCGGATCGACCGGCAGCATCGTCGCGCCATCGCTCTTGGCGATCTTGGGCGACGGGCGGCTCTCGGTTTTTGCCACCAGGTTCATGCCCGTACGGACCTGTTCCTTCCACACCATCAGCACGCCGGTGGTCGCCGACATCAACAGGATGACCGCGACCCCGCCACCGACCGCGCGGTGCAAGGTCCGCCAGCGCAGATCATTGCTGCCGTCGAGCTTGAGGCGGAACCCCTGCTTCAGCCGTTTCCGGCCGGGCCACCAATAGGAAAAGCCCAGGATCGTCAGGAACAGCAGCGAAACGCCCTCGATGCCGATCAGCGTTTCGCCGGTTGGCCCCGACAGCAATTGCTCGTGGATGTTGAAGATGAACTCGAGCGGCCAGGCGGTCGCGGTGCCGTCATGAACGACATGACCGTCGAACGGATCGATCGCGGTCAGCCAGCGCGCCTTCCTGATGGTCGATTTGACGATCACCGCCTGGTTGGCGGCGTCGGGAAATTCGACGCGCGTCAACTCGGCATCGGGCTGCGCGCGATGGAACGCATCGAGCAGGCCCTGTACCGGCAACCGTGCCGAACGCTCCGGTACGATCAGCGACGGGACGACGACCGGCTCGAGCGCATCGCGAAACGCCATGATCGCGCCGGTCAGCCCCTGGACCATCAGAAACAGCCCGACCGTGAGGCCCAGCCAGCGATGCCATTTCAGATAGGTTGGTTTTCGGATCACGCCGCACCCGGAAAGTCAGAGAGTCGGAACAAGCATGGGACAGCGCCCGAGCCCGTTCGCGGTCGATAGGCAAATTTTGAACTATTGACAAGAATAATACAAAATCATTGACGCTGGACCGGGCGGGCGGTAACCGTCGGGGACCTTTCAGCCCCTGTTCGGGACCCCTTCGTGGCCTCTTCTTCTTCGTCTGTTGCATCCCCTTCCCCGGACGGCCTGCGCCGCGGTTCGCCGTCGAGCGCGGGGGTCGATTCGCGCGAAATCCTGGGGTTCATCGACGATGTCGAGGCGGCCGGGCTGGAGCTCCACAATCTGATGCTGTGGCGCGACGGCCTGGTCGTCGCGGAGGGTTGGCATTGGCCCTATGACGGTGACCGGCTGCGCATGACGCATTCGATGACCAAGAGCGTCACTGCCTGCGCGATCGGCATGCTGGTCGATGCCGGGCGGCTGACGCTCGACCAGAAAGTCGCGCCGCTCTTTCCCGAAGTTGCGATCGATCCGGACAGCCGCGCGGCGCGGATGACGGTCGAGGATTTGCTGACGATGCGCTCGGGCCAGGGCACCGAAGTGTCGGGATCGATCTGGCGCGGTATCGCGACCAGCTGGATCGCCGAATTCTTCCGCATCCCGTTCGATCACGAGCCGGGCACCACCTATGTCTATTCGAGCGCAGCAAGCTACATGCTGTCGGCGATCGTCACGCGCGTTACCGGACAGACGATCCACGATTTCCTGAAACCGCGGCTGTTCGATCCGCTGGGCATCACCAACATCCGCTGGGATGTCGGACCCGACGGGATCAATCCCGGCGGCAACGGCATCAGCTTCACGACCGCCGATGGCCTGAAGCTCGGCATCCTCCACGCGCAGCGCGGTTTGTGGCAGGGCCAGCGCCTCCTGTCCGAACGCTGGGTCGCCGAGGCAACGCGGATCCATGCCGGCGAACCGGGCGACCAATATGGCTATCATTGGGTGGTCGGCGACGGTCACTTCGCCATGCTCGGCGTGTTCGTGCAGATGGTGCGGGTGTTTCCGGGCTCGAACGCCGTCCTCGCCTTCAACGCCGCGATGGACGAGAGCAAGGTCGTGACGCCGCATCTCGACCGGCACTTTCCCGCCGCCTTCGGGAACGGCACCGATGCCGCCGCCGATGCCGCGCTGGCGGAGCGCCTGACGGGGTGGAGTGAACGCCCCTCTTTCGTCTCGACCGCACCGATCGACACCGCCGCTTTCGCTGGCCGCTGGACAATGGCGCCCAACGATAAGGGGCTGACCGGGCTGGGGTTCGACTTCGACCAGGACGAAGCGCGCATCACGCTAAGCGACGGCGATGGCGAGCATCGCCTGACCGCCGGGCGCGACGGCTGGACGGTCGCCCCGACCTACCTACCCGGCGCCGACCTCCACCATGGCTATCGCATGGACGGCATGCCGGCCGCGGCGGGCCTGCGCTGGATTGCCGACAACCGGATCGAGCTGGTCGTCCACTTCCTGGAATCGGCGTTCCGCGACACGTTCGTGTTGACGGTCGAGGACGACCGGCTGGTGATGGACCGCTCGGTCAACATCAATTCGGGCGCGCGGGCATGGCCGACAATGACCGCGGTACGAAAAGGCTAGTTCGAGCGGGCGCTCCATAGCGCGCCGCGGGCGCATGTCCTGGGTCATCCATTGCACCGCAGCCATTTTTGCAGCGCGCATTGTCTTAGTCTCGTGGGCCAATTAGGTAGCGCTATCATCATCGAAAAAGCACGGGTGGCGATGCGAATGGCACCAACTCTATTGCGTATCGGATCAGTTCTGATCGGGATAACCCTGATGGCGTCCCAAGCTCAGGCAAGGCAATGGCCCGGCGGCAGACAGGCGGCGGTGGTGCTGACCTACGACGACGCCTTGCCGTCGGATCTCGACATTGCGATTCCCGCGCTCGATGCGGCCGGCCTCAAAGGGACATTTTTCCTGATCGGCAACGCATTGGTTCCGGAGCAGATCGAGCGCTGGCGAGCAGCGGCGGCCCAAGGCCACGAACTCGGCAACCACACCGTTCGCCACGCCTGTCCGCAGGCCAATTATCCGCCGGCGAGGAAGCTCGACACCAGTGAAGCCTATGATGTCCCGATGATGCTCGCCGAAATTCGGACGATGAACACCATGCTGACGGCCATCGACGGGAAGACGCAGCACAGCTTCGCTACGCCGTGCGGGGAGCATCTGGCCGGGGGTGTGGACTATCTCCCCGTGCTGCGCGCCAGCGGATCGGTGCGCTATACCCGCAGCGCCGGCTGGCCGGGCGGCAAGGTGCTGGATCCGATGGATGTGCCGTGCCGGTGGTTCGACGAAAAGGCAACGGGCGCCGATATGATCGCGACGGTCGAAAGTGCCGAGCGGTCCGGCGGTCTGTTGGTTTTAGGCTTTCATGGAGTCGGCGGCGACTATTTGAGGGTGTCCGCCGAGGCGCACGCGCAGCTCCTCGCCTATCTCAAGGAACATGCCGACACCATTTGGGTGGCGCCGTTTTCGACCGTGATGGATTACGTTGCCAGCCACCCGGAAAACTAGGGTCTCCCGTCATTATCATGTTGCCGGCCACGTGACGCTATCGCGCGAGAGGCTTCGTCCCGAAGGGGAGCTTTCTCCAGGTCGTTCACCGAAACCCGTCGGGCTGGAATCGGCCCAATTGTAGTCGTTGAGGCAAAGCCCGGCCGGTTAGGTCGGGCTTATCCGTCAATCGCTCGAACCACCGGCGCCCTACGGCACCAAAGTCGGCTTGGTCGACGGCTCCCACACATCGCTGCTGGTCGCGACCAGTTCCTTCATGTTCCGCCACGTCCGCCGCCCCGGGATCGACGGATCGCCCAGCACGACCGCGCGCGCATAAGCGATCACCCGGTCCTGCACGCGCAGCTTCTCCTCGTTCGGCCAGGTTTCCCAGGCATGCGGGCCGCGCACCACGACCAGGTCCTTGAGGCCCTTGACCCGCTCGTACGATGCGATCTCGCCCTCCAGTCCATCGGCATAACACCACAGCCCCCGCGCGAAGAACGCGCTCGGCCATTTGCTCATCCCCGCCAAAATCGCCGAGCTCGGGAAGAACACGATATTGTTCTCCTGTTCGATCCCGCCGATGAACAGTCCGCGATCGCGCCCCGGCCCGCGCCCGTCATCCTTGGGGCTGGTTTCGGCTTCGAGATAGCCGACGCCGCTCGAGAAATCGGCGACCAGGATCGCGCCCTTGATGTGCGGATCGCGGCGCGGCGCGGTGCAGGCGATCTTGGGCAGATCGTAGCTGCAATCCTTGTCGAAATTGATCGTCATCGCCCAGCCGCTGGCCATCGTGCCGCGCGATATGCAGGCCCTACGCGGTGTCTGCCCCCCATTCGATCAAGCTGGTCCGCGGCCCGTTACCGCGTTTGCCCGCGAAGAATAAGCAATGCGACCCGAGCTGTCCGATCGTACGCGGGCGCGCATGCGGGCTTTCAGCTCCGCTTTGTCACTATCGCTCATTTCGCGAGTGGCCGAAGCCATACCGATAGCGATCTCGACCGAGCCCCAGAAGTCGTCGAAGTCCTCGAAGGTGCGAGATACCGTGATTTCGCGCGTCGCGACATCAGTAAGGCCAGCGTCGAGCCATAGGGAACGAAGCGCAGTCATTCGCGACACTTCGGCGCTTGGCGGGAGCAAGGGCTGGATGCCCGACGCGCGCATCTCTTCCTGCAGCGGAGCCATCGGAAATCCGCCGGGCTCGAGCAGATCCCAGACATACGCCGAAATCGTGCCGCCAGGTCTCACCACCCGCACCATCTCGGCCAGGCCCTTTGCCGGCTCGGGCACGAAGAAGATGACCAGCGCCATGACCGAGGCATCGAAGCTGTGATCATCAAAGGGCAATGCAGTAGCGTCGCCCTGCAGGAACTTGGCAATGCCGGCCCGATGGCGAGAGCGTGCGAAAACGAGCTGCCCTTCCGAGGGATCGACGCCGACAATCTCTGATGGCGCGCAACGCTCGACCAACAACTCGGTGAAGGCACCGTTGCCGCAACCGACGTCTATCCAGCCTAGGCCGGTGGCGGGCGCCAGCCAATCGATGAATTCCTCACCGACCAAGCGGCTCCACACGCCCATCATGCGCTCGTAGGCCGCACCATCGTCGAAACGTATCTGGTTGTCGCCCATCGGCCTTGCCTCCGCCCCCACCGCAAGGGATCGCTCATATCCGCCTGGAGAGCAACTGGGGTCGACGGGTTTGCGCCCCAAAAGTTGTCGCTTCAGGGTGCGTGTTTGGAGAGTTGTGCAATGCCTGCACGTAATCCCATTGAGGATCGAGCATTCCGCCAGGCGTGCGTGGGAAAAAACTAGTCGAGGAGGCCCTGACCCGGCTATGTTACGGCCTCCGATTTACATGATGGATCGTCCGGATTGACCAGTGATTTTGGGATGTCGGCAGCGCGCGTTGATGTGCTGTCGCAGGTGCTCACGTTGATCAGGTTGCGCGGGGATCTGGTTTACACGATGCGATTGGGCTTGCCTTGGGGCCTTCGCTTTCAACCCGGACCAGCGCATTTCCATTTCGTGGAGGTCGGCGGAGCTTGGGTGACGCCTGCCGGGCAACCGCCCAGATGGATCGGCGAAGGCGATCTCGTCCTCCTGCCGCTTGGCAAGGGGCATGTCATTGCCGATGCGATCGACTCACCGGTCGAGGATATCGACATCGTCGCCGCCGATCATTTCGACCGCGATCAACTCATCCTGCGCCATGGCGGGGAGGAGTCCAAAGGCCATATCGTCAGCGGCTTTTTCAGCTTCGAGGGCAGCCCGCTTCCCGCAGTGATGTCAGCGCTGCCTGCCTTGATCCACATCCCCAAGAGCGATGCCGGCGCACCGGCATGGCTCGCGGCAATTTCGCATTTTCTGGTCGACGAAGCGCAACAGCCTGATCCGGGATCCTCGCTCATGATCTCCCGACTGATCGATCTGCTCGTCATCCGCGCCCTGCGCAGTTGGGCCGCGAGCGAAGCAAATCGCATGGGCTGGATCGGCGGCTTGGGCGAGGAGCGGATCGGACGCGTTCTTGCCGCAATGCACGCTGACCCCTTCAAACGCTGGACGGTCGAGACCCTCGCCGATGTCGCCTCGATGTCCCGTTCGGTATTCGCCGAGCGTTTCACGGCCGCCGTCGGCGAATCGCCGCTGCGTTATCTTTCGCGCTGGCGCCTGACGATTGCCGCAGACATGCTCCGAAGCGGAGGGCTGAAGGTGACGGAAGCCGCTTACAAGGCCGGCTACGCCTCCGACGCTGCCTTCAGCCGAGCGTTCAAGAGCCATTTTGGCTATGCGCCAAGCGAAGCCGGAAACCAGCAAGTGGCGATCTAGCGGTATCGCGCCGGCGTGGCGCCGACGCGATGCCCCCCTACTTATTCACCCGCTGCCTTCAGCAAGGCCGCTTCCAATTCGCGGTCGAGATAGAGCCCCACCTCGGTGATCTTGTCATCGCCGATCTGGCCGAACAACGTCGAAGGCTTGTCATATTCGAACACGACCTGACCATCGTCGGTTTCGAAGAGAGCAATGCGCAACGGGGCGTAAAGCGCCGCCGCGAGGTTGTGACGGGTCATCTTCGAGGCGATGATCGGGTTTCCGATCTCGTATTGGATAGCGTTGCGTTGACCTCCTGCGATTGCGAGGAGCGCCCCGTGGTCGCGCTGCAGGAAGATGAAAAGCGAGGGGTCGCGCTCTTCGCGCTGCTTGATGGCCTCCTGATCTCCATTGCTCAATTCCGCCATGACGTTGGTGTCGAGCAGCGGAACGCTGGCCTCGATCGCCGCGCGGACGTCGGTGAACGGACGGTTCGAGGTAATCCTGACGTGATCCACGGGAATCGTCCGGGACGACACTGCAATGCTGGGCATCGTTGAATCCTTTCGACGAAAAGAAGGTTGGCGAGGGTCGGCCGAGGCGGCGAACGCGGATGCGCCGCCTCGGCCAGCCGCTCAGCGGAGGAAGGTGAGGACCTGCTCCACGAACACCGGGTAATATTGGAAGATCCCGCCATGGCTCGCATCGGGGAAGATGCTGAGCTCGGCATTGGGCAGCCGCCGCGCCAGTTCGAACGAGTTGATCGTCGGCGCCATGACATCGTCATCGCCATTGGCGACGAGGACCGGATGGGTGATCTTGCCGAGGCCAGCGGGATCGCCCTGACCCCAAGCGTGAATAGCCGTCAGCTGGGCACCGATCGCGTCGTTGCTGATCGGCGCGTCGCGATCGTCCTTGCGAGCACCGAGCCGACCGAGAAAGGCATTGGCCGCGGCTTGGCCGTTCTCGGTCTGCGAGAAGAACAGGAAATACTTCGCGTGCTTGCCCGACGCACCGGCTTTGGCGAGCGCGTCCTGCAGAACGGCACCCATGTTGGAAATGCCTTCGCCGCCGGCAGGCCCCGAACCGGCGATGATGATCTTGCGGACGAGCTCGGGCTCTTCCTGGGCGATGACCTGAGCGACGAAGCCACCGAGCGAAAAGCCCAGAAGATCCACCTTGCTCAGGCCAAGCGCGCGGATGAAGGCGATTGCGTCGCGCGCCATCTCTTCGACCGAATTGGGGGTCGAGCCGCCCGTGCCGCCCACGCCGCGATTGTCGAACGCGATAACATGATGCTTGGCCGCCAGGCCATCGACGAGCGCCGGGTCCCAATCGTCGAGTATCGCGGTCAGATGGTGGAGGAGGATGACAGGCACGCCGCCTGCGTCGCCGCTCTCGCGATACAGGAAAGCGGTGCCATTTACGTCGATTGCCTTGGTTGGCGCGTTCTCAAAGCTCATTGCCATGTTCCTTTCGGTCGAGCCGCATCTCGTGCGGCAGGGGCTGGCGCGGAGCGGCCGACAAGCCGCCCCGCCCCTGGCCGGACATCGATCCCTGTCGGGTCCCTATTGCGCCGCTTCCTCGATCGCCTTGGCCAGTCCATCAGGGTCGGTCAGGAACGGCGTGTGGCCGGTCGGCAGCGTGAATTGGACGCGCACCGGGGTGTTGGCGACCATCTGCGCCTGGTAGGCGGGACTGATGACCTGATCCATGGCGGTATGGATATAGGCCTTGTCGACCTTCCCGAACTTGGCGGCGGTCAGCGTGACCGGCGTCGCGAGCGGTGCCAGCGGCTCATCCAGAATCAGATCCGGGATCGCCTTGCGCAGGCCGTCGGGGCCGCCATTGGCGAACAGGTCGGCGCGCGCCGAATATTCGATCGACGCGATGCCCTTGTCCTTCTGGATCTGGAGGTGCGGTCCAACTTTGGCGTCGCCATCGCGCTGAGCCATCGACACCAGCGAGTCGCCATTTTGCGGCAGGTAAGCGGCAAGGAAGACGAGGGTCTTGATCTTCTTGGGCGCAGCCTCGGCCGCTGCGGAAATGACGATACCGCCGAAGCTGTGGCCGACCACCACGGCGGGACGCTTGGTCGTCCCCAGCGCCTTGACCACCGTGTCGCGGTAGAGGTCGAGGCTGACCTTGTCGGGGGCGGCCGGGTTTCCTGGGCGCCCCGGCAGATCGACAGTCACGACCTTATAGCCATCCGTTTCCAGCGTCTTGGTGACCTGACCCCATATCTGATCATTTTCGAAGGCACCGTGTACGAGGACGATCGGCGGCTTTTCTGCAGCCATCGCGGTGGTGCTGACCGCGGCGGTGGAGGTTAGGATTGCGGCAAGAAAGAGTTTCATTTCACAGTTCCTTCTTCGAGGTGGGGGCATCGAGCGATGCCGTGCACCTCAAATACGGAACGAGCGGCTCTTGCGGCCATGCCGAGCCCTCCGGTTCTCATGATCGATCGTCCGGGAATTGGCTCCAATGTGCTCGGCGGCCGCGACGGCATCTCACCGCGGCTGCCGCACTGGTCGGGTTGCACATAGGATACAAAGGGGGCTTTCGCTGATACTCCGCGTAAAGCCGCCAGTCCGTTGCGGCCCTGATCCGGTCATCCCAGCAACGCCCGGCCAGCTAGGCCGAGCTTGTCCATCAATCGTTTGAGCGGCCTCACCCTAAGGCACCAAAGTCGGCTTGGTCGACGGCTCCCACACATCGCTGCTGGTCGCGACCAGCTCCTTCATGTTGCGCCACGTCCGCCGCCCCGGAATCGACGGCGCTCCCAGCACAACGGCGCGCGCATAAGCGATGATCCGGTCCTGCACGCGAAGCTTCTCCTCGGTCGGCCACGTCTCCCAGGCATGCGGGCCACGCACCACGACGAGGTCTTTCAACCCCTTCACCCGCTCATACGACGCGATCTCACCTTCCAGACCGTCCGCATAGCACCACAGCCCTCGCGCGAAGAACGCGCTCGGCCATTTGCTCATGCCCGCGAGGATCGCCGAGCTGGGGAAGAACACGATGTTATTCTCTTGCTCGATCCCGCCGATGAACAGGCCGCGATCGCGACCCGGCCCGCGGCCGTCATCCTTGGGGCTGGTTTCGGATTCGAGATAGCCGACGCCGCTCGAGAAATCGGCGACCAGGATCGCGCCCTTGATGTGCGGATCGCGGCGCGGCGCCGTGCAGGCGATCTTGGGCAAATCGTAGCTGCAATCCTTGTCGAAATTGATCGTCATCGCCCAGCCGCTGGCCATCGTGCCGCGCGAGCTGCCCATGAAGAAGACCGGCAGTCCCTGGCTCGGATCGCCGCCATAGGCCGTCGCGGCGGCGTCCGCGCTTTGGGTCAGCTTGCCGTCGGGGCCAAGCGCGCGCATCCCCTTCCCGCTCCTCAGCGCGGCGACGATGTCGAGCAGATCATGCCCCTGCTGCAGCGTGTTGGTGTCGCTATAGCCGCCCGAAATGCCGACGCCGCGGCGGTCCATCGCCAGCACGTCGAACCCGGCCTGATGCAAGCGATACCAGGCCTGGCGCCAATAGCGTTCGCCCTGCACGCCGGTGCCGCCCTTGGGCCAGTCGTCGTCGGGGATGGTCACGCCGGTCTTGGGATCGACGGCATAAGCGACGTCCTTTGGGTCATCGAGCGCGGTCACGCGGTCGCCGCCGCCGCCGTTCATGATGATCAACGCGCGCTTGCGGCCGCCCTTGCCGTCGTCGATCCCGGCGCCGCGAATGTACCAGCCGCGGATCTTGATATCGCCGGTCATCTTCATGTGGATGCGTTCGTACGCTTCGACCGGCGCGGTGAATTCGACGATAAACGTGTCGGGATCGGCCGCCGCGATAGGCTCGTCATAGGGCGCGCGCGCGAAGAAAGCGGGGCGGCGGATCTGGCTCAGATCGGTGTCGCCGCCCTTCTCGTCGATCTTGCCAAGGAGATAGCGGGCGTGCGCGTCCTTGAGCGCATATTCCTTGTTCGGCGGATGCCGCTTGAGCACCTGCTCATAGACGCGCTTGTGGCACTTCTTGTCTTCCTTGCACTTCTTCCAGCGCTTGCGGAGCTTCTCATCGGTGAAGTTAGTGACGTAGAAATCGCCCCGATACGCCTTGGGCTTGTGCGCCGCGACGCTGGTGAAGGGAATGCAGGTCCTGGGGCCCGCCTTGGTCGGCAGGATATAGCCCGGCAACTTCATGTCGCGGTCATAGGCGACATAGGCCTCGCATTCGGTCGGCGGGAACATCGCCGCGGGGAGCATCTGCGCCTTGTGCTTGGCATGGTCCTTGGCCTGGGCGGCGGTCGCACACGTCACTGCTCCCAATGTGGCGAGCAATGCGATCCATCTCTTCATGTCGCTCTCCAGGTCCGATGCTTTTCTAGCGTGGAAGATCGGCGAACCGCGCGGGCAGTTCGAAGCCATGGGCGAAGCGGTCGCCGGGTTCGGCGATGAACTCGCTGCGCGCGGCATAATAGGATCGCCCGGCGACGCGCACGCGCGAGACGGCACCGCCATCGCGCTGTTCGTGCCGCGCGAGTGCGCCGACAAAGCCCTCCCCCGACACGCCGCGGATCTCGCATTGCTGCCCAACCGCCATCTCGCCCCGCGCGCCGGCCAGCGCGATCCGCGCGGTTACCCCGCTGCCGGTCGGCGAGCGGTCGATCTGCCCTTCGGCGAAGATGCAGAGATTGTAGCTCGGCTGCCCCTCATGATCGCCAAGCGCCACGTCGTCGGTCAGGATCGTCCCGTAAAGGAAGGACAGATCACGCTCGGTCGGATGCTCGATCGCGACCGTCGCGCGCACCGCATTGGTAATCGCCACGCCCGCCGCGACGAGGTCGGCAAGCGGCGTATCCATCAGCGACAGGCCGAGCCGTGACGCGGGCAAAATCGCATAATAGGCGCCACCGAACGCGATATCGAAGCCGACCGCTCCGAACCCCGGCACGTCGAGCGATTGATCGAGATGGCTGGCGAACGAGTCGACGCTTTCGAATGCGACCAGCGGGGCATCGCCATCGGCCGCCGCCTCGACCTCGACCCGAACGACGCCGCACGGCGCCTCCAGCCCGAAGCTGGCGCGCCCGTCGACCATCGCAACGCGGCCGGTATCGACTGCCCAGCGGCCGATCGCGATCGTCGCGTGACCGCACATCGTGCTGTAGCCTTCCTGGTGCGTGAACAGCACCGCGAGGTCGGCGTCGGGATGGCACGGCGCGGTCGGGATGACCCCGTACATGCCGGCATGGCCGCGCGGCTCGAGCATCAGCATGCGCCTCAAATCGTCGAACCGCTCCAGCGCGTCGCGCCTTTTCTCCAGGATCGTCGCGCCGCGAAGTTCGGGATAGCCGCGCTCGACGATCCGCACCGGCTCGGCCGCGGTATGCAGATCGACGACATGAAGGGTTAGAGGGTCAGCCAAGATCGGAAGCTCCCAGTGCGCCGCGCCGCGCGTGGACCAGCGCCGCGGCGGCGAGATCGGCGAGCGCGGTGCCGACCGATTTGAAGATGGTGATGTCGTCGTCCGACGTCCGGCCGGCGATGCGTCCGGCGCTCAGATCCGCGAGGGTCCCCCGGATGTCATCCGGCGTGATGACACCCGCGGCGATCGGGCCGGTCAGGTCGCCCGCCTCGACCAGCGCGTCATGCGTATCGATATAGATTTGCCCCCGGGCGAAGCAGGTGTCGTCGGCTTCGCGCATCGCGGGCGTGAAGCTCCCGATCAGGTCGAGATGCGTGCCCGGCTGCAGCCAGTCGCCGAGGACGATCGGCGCGGTCGAGGGCGTGGCGCAAGTGATGATGTCGGCCCGGCGCACTGCTCCTTCGAGCGATGCCGCTGCTTCCGCTTGCAACCCCGTTGCCCGCAGCTCGGCCGCGAGCCGTTCGGCCTTGGCTGCATCGCGGTTCCACACCGACACCGATCGGATCGGACGGACCACGGCGAACGCCTCGGCGGCGAGCGCCGCGATCCGCCCTGCCCCGACGATCAGCAAGTCGGCCGCATCTTGGCGCGCGAGGAAAGAAGCGGCGAGCGCCGACACCGCAATGGTACGGCGCGCGGTAATCTCATTGCCGTCGAGCAAGGCGAGCGGCGCGCCCGTCGCGGCATTGGCGAGCAGGTACGTGCTGTGGACGCTCGGCAATCCGCGCGCATTGTTGGCGGGATGGATAGTGGCGACCTTGGTCCCGAGCAGGCCGCCACTCCAGGCGGGCATCAGCAACAGGACGCCGTCGCCATCGGGATGAGGAATATGGTGATGATGCCGCTCGGGCACCGTCGCGCCGGCGGCGAAGGCGGCCTTCAGCGCCGGGATCAGCGCATCGAACGGCAGCGCGCGGCGGGTTTCCGCCGCACCGATCAGCGGTATCGTCGCGTCTCCCCCGCCTTTCCCCGGCCCAGCCGTCGGATTGTCCAATCGCATCGTTGCCGTCGCTCCCGATCGAGCGACAACTTTGTCCTATTGAATTCTAAAATACAACAGCTTTATGCGCGGATCGGCGAACCTAAACCTTCTCCGTCATGCCGGACTTGTTCCGGCATCCAACGTGCTACCACGGATGGATACCATTGGGGAGGGTTGGACCCCGGCACAAGGCCGGGGTGACGATGGGGTTTAGCCAGGCACTGGGCAGCAATGCGACGTTACCGACCCCGCCCGCTCACACATCGGACACGCTCAAACGGTCGCCTCGACATCGCGCGCCAGCACCAGATGCGCCTTCATCAAATCGTGCGCCTTCTGGTTATCGCCCGCTTCCATCGCGTCCATGATCTCGAGGTGCTCGTCGATCGAATCGATCACGCGTTCGGCGCCGTTGATCCACTGGATGTTCATGAACGAGCGCAGCTTGTTCTGCCGCTGCACCGCATCGAGGAAATAGCGATTGCCCGAACAGCGCGCGATGCCTTCGTGGAAATCGGCGTTGATCGCGAACAGTTCGACCGCCAGCGTGTCGCGCCATTTGCGCTTGCGAAAGGCGAGATGCTGGGCACGGATCCGGTCGAGCCATTCGCGATCGAGTTCGAAGGTTGATTCGAGCAGACCCGCGGGCTCGATCACCGCGCGATAGGCATAGCTCTCGGCGCGCGCGCGCGCCGAGTTGATCGGCAGCGTGAACGACCAGCCATTGCCGGGCTTCCGCTCGACCAACCCGAGCTCGGCCAGCTGGCGCAGCACCCGCACCACGGTCGGCAATTTGGCGTCGAACAGCCGCGCGACCTCCAGCTGGCTGCACTGATCGGGCATGCGGCCCTGGTTGCGCGCCTCGGCGATCGCGATGAACAGGCGCTGGTCCTCTTCATCCTCAGGGTTGGTGACATCGAGATCGGGCGCCTCGGTGACCGGCCCGCGCAGCACGTAGCCCCGATTGGCGCGCGCCTCGACCGCGCCTTGTTCGGCAAGCAGCTTGAGCGCGCCGCGTACCGGCGTGCGCGACACATCGAAGTGGCGGCAGAGATCGAGCTCGACGAGGTGATGGCCGGGCCCGGCGCCCTGATCCTTGAGCATCCTGAGAATACGGGCGGCGAGATCCGCCTGAAGCCGGCTGGCGCGCGGCGGCGCCTTGTCCATATCCATCTTGCGCGCAGCCGCTCCCGCCATTTTCTCTCTATCTTTCACCAGGTCAGTCAGGTCTCCGGATTACACTTTCGCGCGCAAGGATGCAAAGTCCGCGATTGATCCGCTCGCGGTTTGGGCTAGGCCGTGGACTTATAAAGCGGTTTGTCGGCAAGCGACCCACTATCAGACGGTCAGCTTTTCGATTATCCGATGGCCATGTTTCGTTGGCTAAGGCAAAAACTCCAGCGACCGTTCCCTCTCGGCCTCTGGAGCGTGAGTTTCGACGGCAGCGATATTGTCACGAGCGACGGTCAGGGCACGGAGCAACGGCTACCCATTATTGATTTGAAGCGAGTTGTGATCGCTACTGACGATAGTGGGCCTTGGGATGCGGATGTAGTATTTCTTCTCTACTCTGCGCTCCCGCACCCTGTGGCGCTATTTCCGCTTGAAGCCGCAGGACGAGATGGTTTTCTGAGATGGTTGAGCAGCTTTCCCGGCTTTCGAGAGCATGAGGTTCGGAAGGCAATGGGTTCAACGAAAGTTGCCCGGTTTGAGATTTTCGAAGCCGAGTTTAACGACAGCTAACCACCCATTTCAGCCGCTCTGTCGCTGTGCTTAGGCGGGTGTTTAGGGTTCACGACCTGGTTTGCACGCACGTCGCGGCGCAGAAGCTCTTTCGTTCCCGCAACCGGCAGCGCCGCGCGATCGACGACAAGGCCATTGTGTATCACCATCGCGATATCCTCGGTCGCGTCGATATCTGCGGTCGGGTCGCGGTTGAGCAGGACCAGGTCGGCGATCTTTCCCGGCGCGATGCTGCCGAGGTCGCGGTCTCGCCCGAGAAAGACCGCGGCGTTGAAGGTGGCGATCCTGATGACCTCGAGCGGAGACAATCCGGCCTGACACAGCAGTTGCATCTCGCGGTGCGACGATGCCCCCGAGACGAGGTCGGTGCCCAAGGCCGCAACGCCCCCGGCGCGGACGATACGAACGATGTTGCGCGTCTCGGCAGGCAAGCTCTGTTCGCGCCACGCGGCGGTCGGCTGACGCAGGAATTGGGCGCGCTGCTCGGTGCGCATCCGGTTGCGTTCGGCTTCGGTGAGCACGAGCGAATAGTCCGGGCGATCGAGATAGTCGGGATGCCGCATCAACCGGCCATATTGATCGGCGATCGCCAAAGTCGTCGCGAAGGGAATGCGTCGCCGCGCCATCAACTGGACGAAATCCTCGGACTCGACCTCCGCCCAGACAGGATGCGCCAGGCCATCCACGCCTGCTGCGATGGCGTTGCGGGCATCCGCCTCGCGTGCGATATGCACGACGACCCGCAATCCATGGCGGTGCGACTCCTCGACGATCGCCCGCATCAATTCGGGTGATAGCGCGGTGGCGGAGGATTGTCCGCCGAACCCGCCTTTATCCTCGACCATCTTGATCAGGTCGGGATGCTCCTCCACGCGATGACGCGCCAGCACCGCCGGATCGGCCGACGCGAGAGCGATGCCGATATCCTCGTTGCGCCCGCCGGGCGACGTGAACACGCGGCCGGCGATCAGCAGCCGCGCCGATATCCGCGGATCCGCGCCTCGCATGACCTGGACCGTGCCCGGCAGATTGCCGAGATCGGCGACGGTCGTGAATCCGAGCGCCAGAAACCCCGCCAGCGTGGCCTGCGCGGTGGCGACGTCCATGCTGCGCTTCTTGCCGTCCGGGCCGGTATCCCGGAGATGGATGTGCGTATCGATCATCCCGGGAATCAGATATTTACCCCGGCCATCGATGACCTTTGCCTTGCCGATCGGCAGCCGCGTCCCGCCCAATGCAACGATACGGTCCTTGTCGATCAGGATCGTACGATGCCGAACGGCAGGCCGCCCCGTGCCGTCGATCAAGGTGACGTCGCGGATCGCATAGCGACCGGCCATGGCCGGCGCGCAGGCTTGTGACAGCATGGCCAGCGCCGCGATCCATTTACGTTTCCGGTTCATTGGCTGCATCTCCGATCGGCACAAAAAAACCGGGAGCGCTCGGCGCTCCCGGTCTCGTGCTTCGCTATCGCCGCTCTCAGTAATTGAAGGCGAGCGAGAATTTGACCGTGCTCGGCAGCGATTCCGCCAGCGCGCCGGCACCGACCGCCGCCCAATAGCGCTTGTTGGTGATGTTCTGGCCGTTGACTCGTGCGACCAGCTTGTGGCCACCCAGGTTGAACTCGTACGACGCACCGATATCGAACGTCGTATAAGGGTCGGTGAAGGCCTTGTTGGTATCGTCCACCGCCTGCTTGCCGGTATGGAACGCACCCGCCGACACTTTCAGGCTCGGCGTCAGCCACGACACTGTATATTCGCCCGACAGCGACCAGCTGACATCCGGCGTCCCGCCCGGGATGGTATGAAGCGACGCCGCATTGGCGGCCTGGAAGGTCCGGGCCTTGAGCAGCATCAGCGTGGCGTTGATCGCCAGATCCTTGATCACATAGCCGCTGACGCTACCCTCGAACCCGCGATAGGTCTGGGTCGCATCGCCGAAGCCGTGCAGCAGATTGGTCGCGGGATCGATCCGTTCGTTATACGCGCCCTCTCGCTTGATATCGAAATAAGCGAGCTGGATCAGCAGGTTCTTGCGCGGCTGCAGCTTGAGCCCGGCTTCGTAGAGCGTGCTGGAAATCGGCGGGAAGACCGATTGCGCATTATCGACATTGTTCGACGCGATCGCATTCTCTTCCAGGCCCTGGATATAGGTGCCGTAGAGGCTCGCCCATTCCATCGGCTTGACGATCACGCCGCCCGACCAGGCAGTCGGCTTCACGTTATAGGGCTGCTTGGTGTTGAGGTTGGTCGAACCGTCATTGGTGTAATCGGTGACGCGCACGCCGCCAGTCAGGTGGATGATGTTCTTGAAGCTCAGATCGTCGAACGCATACAGGCCCTTGTCGTCGATCGTCGACGGGATCGGCGGCTTGGCGACCAGCGCATAGGGGTTCGGGACGATGATCGGGTTGAGGAAATTGTCCCCCGTGATCAGCGTGCGCGGCGTCGCCGGCGATCCTCCCAGGCTGCGCAGCGACCGTGACGCGCCGAGCAGGATGCTGTTGGTGATGTCCCCGGTCGTGATCTTGCCATGCACTTCGACCGCGTAGCTGATATTCTCGTACCCGGCGTTCTGGATATTGGTGCCGAACCGGACGGCGCCCGCCCCGAAGGTGGGACTGCCGGGTGTCACCGCGGCATTGTAAGTCGCGATCTGCGCAGGGGTCTGCAGCAACGTCACGTTGCCCGGCACGAAACCGGGATTGTAGCGCAGGCGGGTCAGATGCGAGCGCCCCCAATAAGCGGTGACGTCCCAATCCTTGGCGACCTTCCACACGCCCTTGAACAGCAGGTTGAGTTCTTCGGTGCGGTTGGTGTCCCAGGACAGCCCGCCGATATTCTTGCTGGGATCGAGATAGGCGAGCGGCGGCAGCTTGGTCGCTCCGTTCGGAATGATGAACGTCGCCGGCTCGACGATGCCACGCTTGAACCATTCGACGTCGGCCGACAGCGTCAGGTTCGAGGTCGGCTTCAGGTCGAACGTGCCCGACGCCAAATAGCGGTCGCCCTTGGCGAAGGTGATGCCGGTATCCTGGCGCGCGGCGACCGCGTTGATCCGGAAGCCGAAAATGCCAACCGTGTCGCCAAGGTCGAGATGGCCGCCATAGCCGCCATTGCTGTCGCCGAACGCGCGCAGGCCCACATAGAGCTCCGGCGTCGCCCGCTTCATCACGAAATTGACGATGCCCGACGGTGGCGAGAAGCCGTAATAGATCGCCGAGGCGCCCTTCAGGATCTCGACGCGATCCTTGTCCTCGAGCGGGAACGCGGTCGACGACAGGATGTTGAGCGTCCCGTCCAGCTTGTAGCTCGACCGCGTGTCGACGGTGATGCCGCGGATGGTGATGTTGTTGTACGATGCCGGACCGACGCCCGACGACGAGACGCCGGCGGTGTTGCGCACCGCGTCGATCAGGTCGACCGCCTGCTGCGATTTCAGCAAGGCGTCGGGAATGACCGACACGGTCATCGGAATGTCGAGGATCTTGGCGTTACGGAAGCTGCCCGACTGCGCCGTATCGGTGCCGAACTG
>Ga0207683_10001266_pt1 | contig 22940 bp, 18 predicted proteins | sample KBSM73metaG_FD_184333 | JGI IMG/M metagenome (GOLD analysis project Ga0207683, IMG submission 184333) | Miscanthus rhizosphere microbial communities from Kellogg Biological Station, Michigan, USA - KBS M7-3 metaG (SPAdes) (version 2) | ecosystem: Host-associated > Plants > Roots > Rhizosphere >... | reverse complement strand
CGCGCCGGTCGGCGAGCTGGTCGACATCATGGACGTGGGCTTCACCTGTGCCTACCTGGCGACGCCGTATGCCCGGCGCCTGTCGGGCGAGACGCTGTATGTCGATGGCGGCGTCAACATCATGGCGTGACGCCAGGGGTCAGTGAGCGGGGCACTGCCCCAAAGGCATATGGATCGCCGGGCACGCGCCTCCTAGACTGGGCGAGGCGCTTGCGCCAACGCTCAGGCGGAGCCACCCAATTGATTGCCCAGATGCGCCTTGATTCGCTCACGGATCGCCGTGATCAACCCCTCCGTCTCCACGGGCCCCAGCGCCTCGACGGACTTCCCCTTGACGACGAAGCCCATCAGCATCGCATTCCTGAGCTTCTTGAAGGACAGCGGGTTGCTGGTGCCGCAGACGGATTCGTCGTTCCGGATCACGGCGTCGATGACGCCGGGGTCGAGGAGCTTGACCTTGCAGATGGTCGCCTGGCGCGCCATCTCCGTCATCACGTCGTCCATCTGGCGGCCCCAATGCCTGCCTCTGATTTGCTCACTCATCTCGCACTCACTTAAGGTTGGCTTGCTGGTCAACAGCATAGCGTGGAAGGAGACCGATCGATCATGAACGCCCGCAAGAACAGCAAGACAACGCCCGCTTCGCGCGGCGCGGCCGCGCCCGAGCCGACCCCGACCCCGAGCGTCGCAGCTGCCGAGGTGCCCTCGGGAGGAGACCTGTCGGGAAAGCAGTACGAGAAGGCGCTCCGCAAGCTGCACGTCGAGCTGGTGAAGCTCCAGCTCTGGGTGGCACATACGGGGGCGAAGGTCTGCATCGTCTTCGAAGGCCGCGACGGCGCCGGCAAGGGCGGCACGATCAAGGCGATCACCGAGCGCGTCAGCCCGCGCGTCTTTCGCGTCATCGCCCTTCCCGCCCCGACCGAGCGCGAGAAGTCGCAGATGTACATCCAGCGCTACCTGCAGCACTTGCCCGCTGCCGGCGAAGTCGTCATCTTCGACCGAAGCTGGTACAACCGCGCCGGCGTCGAGCCGGTCATGGGCTTCTGCACGCCGGAGCAGTCGACGCGTTTCCTGAGGGTCGTTCCGCTCGTCGAGAGAGCGATCGTCGAGTCGGGAATCATCCTGCTCAAGTACTGGCTGGAGGTCAGCCCCGAGGAGCAGACGCGACGGCTGAAGTCGCGCTTCGAAGACGGGCGCAAGGTGTGGAAGCTCTCGCCGATGGACCTGAAGTCGTACAGCCGCTGGTATGACTACTCGCGGGCGCGCGACGCGATGTTCGCAGCCACCGACACCAATTTCGCGCCCTGGCGAGTGGCGCCGTCGGACCGCAAGAAGAGCGTGCGACTGAACATCATCAGCGACATCCTGAAGCGGGTGCCGTACAAGGAATTGCCGCGCGAGAAGCTGAAGCTGCCGGCCCGGCAGAAGCGGGGCGACTACGTCGATCCGGACTACCTGCTCAAGGTCATCGAGCAACGCTACTGAGCTCGCTGCATCGTGCCGAATCCCAGTCCGGGCAGCGCCATCGCCGAGGTCGACGTCACCCTGCGCGACGGGCGTTCGGTGCGCCTGCGCTCCCTGCGCGCGGCCGACGAAGCCGAGCTCCTGCAGACGTTCGAGCGATTGAGCGACGCCGCCCGCTACATGCGCTTCATGCGGGTGGTTCGCGAGCCCGACCCGGAGCGGCTGCGCGCGGTGCTGGCCTCGTTTCCGGCGGCCGGAATCGGCATCGTGGCCACCGTCCCTGCGGCCGACGGAATCGACATCGTCGGCAGTGCGATCGCCATCTTCGCGACCGACCGCGCGACCTGCGAATTCGCGATCACCGTCGTGTCCGAGTTCGGCGGCACCGGGCTCGCGACCCGTCTCATGACCACGCTCATCGACGAAGCGAAGCGCCGCGGCCAGAAGGAAATGGAAGGGCTCGTGCTGAAGCAGAACCAGTCGATGCTTCGCCTTGCGAAGCGGCTCGGGTTTCGCGTCGAGTCCGATCCCGACGATCCGACCGTTCGCTGGTGCCGGCTGAGCCTGGCCGGGTGACTCCGGGCTCGTCCTAGACGACGCCGTCAGCCGCCGGGTCTTCGGCGGCCCGAAGCGCCTGGTAGCGCTCGATCACCATCCGCGCGTTGAACATCATCCGCTCCCTGCCCAGCTGCTGGTCGAATCCGGCGCGGCGAACGACCTCGAGCACGGCGGGATTGAGTCCCGCGAGCCAGAAGGCGACGCCCTGCTCCTTCGCGCGCTTCTCGCTCTCGATCAGCGTCTGAAGCGCCGAATACTCGATGTCGGGCACCCGGCTGAAGTCGAGTGCCAGCACGCGCGGCTGGTGCTCCAGCATCAGCGCCTTGACCTGATCGGCGACGGTCTGCACGTTCGCGAAGAACAGGCGTCCCTCGGGTCGAAGAATCAACAGGCCCTCGAAGGTCTCGTCGTCGGGGTGCTCGGGCGAGACCGGCCGCAGGACGTCGGCGCCGCGCTTGCGCCCGATGACGTGCACCACGGGCCGTGTCGCCTGGTTCGACAGGCTGATCAGCGAAACGATGATCGCCACCAGGATCCCCTGCAGCGTCCCGAACAGAAGCACGCCGAGCGCAGCGGCGACCGCCCAGCGAAACTCCATCGTCCTCACCTTGCGGATGGCGATGAACTCGGCCGGCTGGATCAGGCCGATCGAGTAGACGATGACGATCATCGCCAGCGTGGCATTCGGCAACAGTCCGAGCATCGGCGCCAGGAAGAGCATGGTCGCGAGCGCGGCGCCCGCCGTGACGATCGACGCCTTCTGCGTGCGCCCTCCCGCCGCGCGGACGACCGCCGTCTGCGACGTTCCGCCGCCGGACGGCATCGCGCCCAGCACCGCTCCCGCGAGATTGCTCGCACCGACCGCGACCAGCTCGCGGTTGGCGTCGACAGGCGGATCGTCGGGACCGGCGAACGCGCGCCCCGCTGCGATCGTCTCGGTGAAGCTCATCAGCGCGATCCCCGCCGCCGCCGGCAGCAGCTGCAAGGCGAGCGACAGGTCGGGCAACGTGATGGAGCCGAGTCCCTGCGGGATGTGGCCGACGATCGAGACGCCCAGCGCTTCGAGGCCGAGCGCCCATGCCGCCGCGATCCCGACGCCGACAGCCGCCAGCGGCGCCGGCGAATGCGGCCAGAGGCGCTCCATCGCCACCAGGATGACGAGCGTCGCGACGGCCACGGCGAGCGTCAGCAGCGAGGTCTCGGGGATGTGTTGCGCCACGCTGAGCAGGTCGGGAAAGAAGCCTTGCTTGGTGATGTGGGTGCCGAGGAGCTTGGGAACCTGGTCGAGCACGATCACCAGGCCGATGCCGGCCTTGAATCCGGTCAGGACCGGCGCCGAGATGAAGTCGGCGACGAAGCCGAGACGCATCACCCGCGCGACCAGGAGCATGGCGCCGACCAGCACCGTCAGCGTGGCGGTCGCCGTCACGAGCCGGGCCGGGTCGCCGTCGGGAACCACCAGCGCCAGCTCGGTGCCGGCGAGGATGGCCAGCGTGGTCGTCGAGCTGACGCTCAGCACGCGCGACGTGCCGAGCAGCGCGTAGACGATCATCGGAACGAACGCGGTGTAGAGACCCACCGCCACGGGCAGGCCGGCCACCGCGGCGTACGCCATCGCCTTGGGCAGCACGACCGCCGCAGCCGTCAGGCCGGCGACGACATCGAAGCGCCAGACGCTGCCGGCGGAGCGAGAGTCCGGGGCGATCGGCATGTGCAGCCCTCTTCGACGCGCGGCGATTACCGTAGCCGGGTGATAGCCCCGGCCGTCGATGGCGACAATTGGACTTTCGTGCTGAGGGACCCGATGCCGTGCGCTAGAGCAGCCACTCGATCGGCAGGATTCGCAGCAGGTTGACGAAGAACATGCGCGAGGCGCTGGCGCCCGGCGTCGAAGAATGGCGCACTTCGCCCGCGGCGGTCTGCTCGATCCATTCGACGCCCTTGCCATCGGGCGTCAGGCGCACTTCGTAGGCGCGAAGGGGAATGGTGTGGTCGAACGCCCCCGACAGCTGCGACGCCAGCGTCGGGCTGTCCAGGACGACGCCCACCTCCGTGTTGAGCCGTGCCGAGCGCGGATCGAGATTGAACGAGCCGATGAAGATGCGGCTGCGGTCGATCGCGAAGGTCTTGGCGTGCAGACTCGCCGCGGAGCCTGCACGGAACTTGCCGTGCGGCCGCTCGTCGCTTTGCGGCTTGAGCTCGAACAGTCGCACGCCGCCGCGCAGCAGCGCTTCGCGATACTTGACATAGCCCGCGTAGACCGGCGCCACGTCGGTGGCGGCCAGCGAATTCGTGAGGACACGCACCTTCACGCCCCGCGCCGCGATCGCGATCAGCGCTTCCGTGCCTTCCTGCGTCGGCACGAAATACGGCGAGACGAGGTCCATTTCGGACTCCGGCCGGCCCATCGCCGCCTGCAGGCGCGGGCCCATCTGAATTTCGCGCCGCTCGGGTGGATGCAGGACCTTGTCGGGATCGTCGCTGACCAGGCGCGCGGGCACCCACTCCACCTCCAGCGTGCCGGCGACCAGTTGCTCCACGAAACCGGTCTCGCGCACGGCATCGATGTATTCGGCCGCCTCCGGGCTGTCGCTCAGCTTCGACCAGGCATCGCCCAGCAACGCAGCGCCATCCGCAGGCGCCGCTGGCACCAGGCTGGCGAGCGGATAGGCCGACTCGCTGTTCCAGTAGGCATCGAACTGCGTCGAGACATCGTGAACGACCGCCCCTTCGACGACCGTGTCGAGGTCGGCGAACGCGACCGTGGTGCCCGCCTCGAAGTACTCGTCGCCGATGTTGCGGCCGCCGACGATCGAGATCTGGTTGTCGGCGGTGAACGACTTGTTGTGCATCCGGCGATTCAGGCGCGCGAAGCTGTGCGTGTAGTCGCCGATGCGGAAGGCCCGGCTCGCGAAGGGATTGAACAGCCGCACCTCGATGTTGGGATGCGAGTCGAGCGCCGCGAGCGTCGGATCGAGCCCGCGCGTGTTCTGGTCGTCGAGCAGGAGGCGGACGCGGACGCCGCGCTCCGCCGCCTGCCACAGCGCCTCGAACATCAGGTTGCCGGTCGTGTCGGCGTGCCAGATGTAGTACTGGACGTCGAGGCTGCGCTCGGCCGCGCGGGCGATGATCATCCGCGCCGCGAAGGCGTCTCGGCCACTGAGCAGCGGCACGACGCCGGTCTTGCCCGGATGTGCCGCGACCGCGCCCGCAAGGGCGCGGCCTATGCGCGTGCCGCCGGTGTCCACGTAAGCGCTCGAGGACGGGCGATCAACGCCGGCGGGAAGGCCGGCGCAGCCCGCGAGCGCGGAAATCAGGCCGGCGACAAGGACGCGCGAGGCGAGCGGCATGGTGTGGCAGCAGCATTCAATCGTTCAGGTCACGTTCTTGTGGTCGTTCATCGAGTCCCGAGTCGCTCCCGGGCCCAGGGGCAAGTGTGCCCCAGGCCGGACCGTCGAACGCCGCGCACCCACAGTTAGACTCCAGCGCAGTTGCACGGCGCCGGAGCAGAGGAGATGAGTCGGGTCATCGAGGATCCCGCGCAAGGCCGCCGGCGGCCGGTCTTCTGGATCGCTCTCGTCGCGGTCCTGGTGATCGGTATCTGGGCCGTCGTCCGCTTCGTCAGCCCCATGCCGCCGCGCACGCTGACGATGAGCACGGGCGTCGCCGACGGGGCCTACCACCACTTCGGCGAGCGCTATCGGGAGATCCTCAAAGCGAACGGGATCGAGCTCGAGCTTCGCACCTCCACCGGCGGGATCGAGAACCTGGCCCGCCTCAACGACGGGTCGGTGTCGGCCGCCTTTGTCCAGGGAGGCACCGGCCCGCTGTCGGTCGATGCCGAGGAGCTCGCCGAGTCGACGCCGCTGCGTTCGCTGGCAACCATCGCCTACGAGCCGGTCTGGATCTTCACCCACACCCTCGACCTGTCGAAGGGTCTCGATGCGCTGGCCGGGCGGCGCGTCGCAGTGGGGGTCGCGGGCAGCGGCAACGAGAAGGTCGCGACCCAGCTTCTCGCTGCCTATGGCGTCACGGCCGACTCCCGGTCGGCCGCTCCCGCGACGCTGGTGACCGAAGGCGGCCTGGCTGTCGTGGAGATGCTTCGGCGCCATCAGATCGACGCAGCGATCATGGTCGCCGCATCGGCGGCGCCCGCCGTGCAGCGTCTCCTCGCCGACGAAACGATGCACCTGGCCTCGCTCGACCACGTCGAAGGCCTGGCGCGGCGATTCGGCTACTTCCAGCCCGTGACGCTGAAGCGCGGCTCGGTCGATCCGCGGCGCGACCTGCCTCATCAGGACATCCACCTGCTGTCCACGACCGCCAACCTGGTCGTGCGCGATGAGCTGCACCCGGCCCTCGCGTACCTGTTGCTCGACGCCGCGCGGCAGGTCCATGGCGGACCGAGCCTGATCCACGCAGCCGACGAGTTCCCGAGCCCGAAAGCCACCGAATTCCCGCTGGCGCCCGCGGCCGAGCGCTACTTCAGAAACGGCAGACCGTTCCTGCTGAACTACCTGCCGTTCTGGATGGCGAACCTGGTGCAGCGCCTGGTCTTCCTGCTCGTTCCCTTGGCGGCCATCCTGATTCCGCTGTTCCGGCTCCTGCCCGACATCATTTCCCAGCGCCAGAAGCGTGGCCTGTATCGGCGCTACGGCGAGTTGAAGTTCCTCGAGAAGGATCTGACGGCCCGCACGCTGGGCGACGAGGAGCGGCGCAAGGCCCGGGAACAGCTCGACCGGATCGAGAGCGAGCTGGTCCACGCCAAGTTTCCGCTCGATCTGTCGGACCGGGTCTATACCTTGAGACAGCACGTCGACTTCGTCAGGGCGCAGCTGAACCGGCAGACGGAAAGGTGATGCAGCGGAACGACGCCAGCCGGTGATGCCGGAGCGGAAAGTGCCTCAGGGTTTGCGCTCTCCAGGCGACGCTGGCGTCTGCCTTCAATAGTGAATGGACAAGGAGAAAGGTTCGCCATGTTGAAGAAGGTGCCGCAGGCCGCGTGGATCCTGATCGCGATGGTCATCGGGATCATCCTCGGCTACATGATCTTCACGAACTTCCCCGACAAGAAGACGGCGGCGGAGATCGCCGGCTACGTGTCGATCATGTCGGACGTGTTCCTGCGCCTGATCAAGATGCTGATCGGACCGCTGGTGTTCTCCACCCTGGTCGTCGGCATCGCCCACATGGGCGACGCCAAGTCTGTGGGGCGGGTGTTCGGCAAGGCGCTGGGCTGGTTCGTGACCGCGTCGCTGGTCTCGCTGGTCCTCGGCCTGGTGATGGCCAACCTGCTCCAGCCGGGCAAGGACCTCGGCCTGCCGTTGCCCGACATCGGCGCTTCCGCGAACCTCGCCACCGCCAAGTTCACGCTCAAGGACTTCGTCAGCCACCTGGTTCCGAAGTCGTTCGCCGAGGCGATGGCGAACAACGAGATCCTGCAGATCGTCGTCTTCTCGATGTTCTTCGGCGTCGCGCTCGCGTCGCTGGGCGAAAAGGCGAAGACGCTGATCGCGGCGGTCGACGAGCTCGCCCACGCGATGCTCAAGATCACCGGCTACGTGATGAAGCTGGCGCCGCTCGCGGTGATGGCCGCGATGGCGGCGACGGTGGCCGTGAACGGCCTCGAGATCCTGATCAAGTTCGCCGTCTTCATGGGCGACTTCTACATCAGCCTGATCCTGCTCTGGATCCTGCTGGTGGGCGCCGGATTCGTCTTCCTCGGCCCGCGCGTGTTCAAGCTGATGGTGCTGATCAAGGAGGCCTTCCTGCTCTCGTTCGCGACGGCGAGCTCGGAAGCGGCGTATCCCAAGATCCTCGATGCGCTCGACCGCTTCGGCGTCAAGCGCAAGATCTCGAGCTTCGTCATGCCCATGGGCTACTCGTTCAACCTCGACGGCTCGATGATGTATTGCACCTTCGCCGTGCTCTTCATCGCCCAGGCCTACGACATCCACTTGCCGATCGCCACCCAGGTCACGATGCTGCTGATCCTGATGCTCACCTCGAAGGGCATGGCCGGCGTGCCGCGCGCGTCGCTGGTCGTGATCGCGGCGACGCTGAACCAGTTCTCGATTCCGGAGGCCGGACTGCTCCTCATCCTGGGCATCGACACGTTCCTCGACATGGGGCGCTCGGCCACCAACGCGGTCGGCAACTCGATCGCCACGGCGGTCGTGGCGAAGTGGGAAGGCGAGCTGCTCCCCGAGGCCGAAGCCGAGGCCAATGCGCACGCGCTCGACCTCGCCGCGGCCAGGTCCCTGCCCGCGGCGGTGTGAGGACACCGGCGTGAGCCGCGCCGACATCGCCCGGGGCCGGCGCGCGCTGCTCGCCGCGATGCTGCTGGCGGGCGGCGCCACGCTCGCCGCCGCCCAGGGCGCCGACCCCGCCGAGCTGACCGGCACGCTGGCCAAGGTGCGCGCGAGCGGGACCATCGTCCTCGGCCATCGCGAATCGTCGATCCCGTTCTCGTATCTGTCGCCGCGCGGCGCGCCGATCGGCTATTCGGTCGATCTCTGCAAGCTCGTCGTCGAGGCGATCGGCGAGGAGCTCGGTCGCGACCTTGCCATCAAGTGGGTCGCGGTAACCTCGGAGACGCGCATCCCGGCGGTGACCTCCGGCCGGATCGACATCGAATGCGGGTCGACGACCAACAACCTCGAGCGCCAGAAGCTGGTCAGCTTCTCTCCCACGGTCTTCGTCTCCGGCACCAAGCTGCTGGTCAGGAACGGCTCGGCCGTGCGCTCTTTCCGCGACCTCGCCGGCAGGAAGGTCGCGGTGACCGCAGGCACCACCAACGAGAAGACGCTGCGCGATCTCGCCGCGAAATTCAGGATCGACATGACGCTGCAGGTCGCGCCCGATCACGCGGCCTCGTTCGCGCTCCTGGCGAGCGGCGCAGTCGATGCCTTCGCGACTGACGACGTTCTCCTCTACGGCCTGCTGGCGCAGAACCGGGCGCAGGCCGAGTACACCGTGATCGGCGAATTCCTTTCCTACGATCCCTATGGCCTGATGTTCCGCAAGGGCGACGCGCCGCTCGCCGCGCTCATCGACACCACGTTCCGCGCGCTCGCCGAGGATGGCGAGATCGAGCGACGCTACAAGCGCTGGTTCCTGCAGAAGCTGCCCACGGGCGAGAGCCTGAACCTGCCGATGAGCGCTCAGCTCGAGGGCATCGTCCAGATGCTGGTGTCGCCGGCGCGCTAGGGCCGCAAGACAGCCTCGCGAGGTCGCGAACGAGCCCCGAAACGGGGCATGCCTCCGACGGGAAAGCTTGTCGGCGTGCAACAGGAAGTAGTGCTGCTTAAGGCGTTCTTAAGGCGCCTCACCCAGGATCCGGATCAAAGGATCACAGCCGTCCCGACGGCCCCACAGTGTCGATTCCCTACCCGCTTGGTCGGACATCCTCCGAATCAGGTTTTTCCGTTCACGACCAGGCCGAAGCAAGCCGGTCTGATGCCGAGGCCCTGATCAGCCGCGTCTACGCTCTGCGCTATCAGGCTGTCGTGCTCCACTTCACGCCGACGCTGGTCAGCTTGCGGCGCGAAGCCCGCGTCGTGGCCGCCGCGGGTTACCGGCGTGCGTCGCAGGAAGCTCTTTTCCTCGAGCGATATCTCGGTGTCCCGATCGAATCGTTGCTGAGCCCCCATGCGGGCATGACTCCGAGGCGGGAGCAGATCTTCGAAGTCGGCCACCTGGCCGCCGCGCGGGCAGGCGCAGGAAGAGACCTGGTCGTGAGCTTGTGCCGGCATCTCGTCGATCAAGGTTGCGAGTGGGTCGTCGCGACCGTCACGCAGGAGCTCGATCATCTCTTCGTCCGCGCGGGCATCGAGCCGGTGCGTCTCGGTGCCGCGACGCCCGGCGCACTGGGAAGCGAGGCCGCAGCCTGGGGTAGCTACTACGAGCACCTGCCCGTGGTGCAGGCGGCGCATCTCCCGAGCGCCTTGCGCCGCCTCACCCCGTCACGGGCCAGAACTCACCGGTCAACGCGGACGAACACCAGGTGAACAGGCCCGCTCCTCTCTCCCGCTCGGCATCGGCGGTGCAAAGCAGCGCGGTCGCCCTCGAGATCAGTGAGCTTCGACAAGAGGCGGTGGCTCTCCGCGACGTGCTTGTCGGCCTCGGGACGCGGGTGGTGGCGACGCTGCTGGACAACTCGCCCGCATGGGCCGTGGCCGACGAGGCGGCAGCGCTCAGCGACGTCGTGCACGTGCCTTTGCCGCTCTTCTTCAGCAAGGCGCAGATCGCGCATGCACTCCACGCTGCAGGCGTCGACACGTTGCTCGTCCCGTCGTCCGCGGCGAACTCCTGGCCCCTGCTTGCCGGTCCGCACTGCAAGATCGCCGGCGAGTCGTTTGCCTTGCTGCACATCGACGCCCTTCCGGTTGCCACGCCGGCCGGCACCATCAAGATCACGTTCACTTCCGGCAGCACGGGCGCGCCGAAGGGCGTGTGCCTGTCAGCGGCGGCGCTTCACGCCGTTCGTGACGGCCTGGTGGAAGCCCTTCGCCCCCTGCACATCGAGCGCCACCTGTGCGCGCTGCCGCTCGCGGTTCTGCTCGAGAACGTCGCCGGGCTGATGGCGCCGCTGGCCGCCGGAGCGAGCTGCATCGTGCCGCCGCTCGCGCAACTCGGTCTCGGCGGCTCGTCAGCGTTCGACCCCGAGCGATTTCACGCCGCCGTGCTCGAACACGAGCCGAACAGCCTCATCCTCCTGCCGCAGATGCTGCGCGCCTGGGTCGGCTTTCTCGCGCGAACGGGACGCCGCGCGCCGGGCAGCCTGCGCCTCGTCGCTGTGGGGGGCGCTGCCGTGGGCGCGCGCCTGCTCGCGTCGGCGCGCGGCCTCGGCATCCCCGCGTACGAGGGATACGGCCTGTCCGAAGGTGCTTCGGTGCAGACCCTCAACCTTCCCGGCGCCGACCGCGCCGGCAGCGCCGGCCGGCCGCTGCCGCACGCACGGGTGCGGATCGCCGCCGATGGCGAGATCGAAGTCGGCGGATCGCTGTTCAGCGGCTACCTCGGCCCCAGCGTGGCGCCGGCCAGCGAGTGGTGGCCCACCGGTGATCTCGGCTCGATCGATGCGGACGGCTTCCTCCACATCACGGGACGCAAGAAGAACGTGCTGATCACCGGATTCGGCCGAAACGTCGCTCCCGAATGGGTCGAGACGGCGCTGCGCAGCGAGAACGCCGTGGCCGAGGCGGTCGTTTTCGGCGATGCGGAGCCGGCGCTCAGCGCGGTCTTGTGGCCGTCTTCCCGCGACGGCGACGACTCGCAACTGCAAGACGCCGTCGATGCGGCGAACGCAACCTTGCCCGATTACGCACGCGTGCGGCGCTGGACCCGCGCGCGTGCCGCTTTCGATGTCGACTCCGGGTTTGCGACGAGCAACGGCCGGCCCCAGCGCGCCGCCATCTGGAAGGCGCATCGCGATTCCCTGACCCAGCTGCCGGACAGCAGCCCATGAGTTCCGCGGAGACCTTCTTGCATCCTTCTTCAGCGTTCCATCAGCGACTCGTGAGCGAGACAGCCGAAGAGCGGCTCGGGCTCCTCGCCGCACCGATCATCCAGGGCTGTCTGCGCGGCGAGGTTTCGCTGCCGAGCTATCTGGCCTTCCTGCGCGAGGCCTATCACCATGTGAGCCACACCGTCCCGCTCATGCGTGCCTGCCACGCCGGTCTCGGCGGCCGCCCCGCCTGGACGCATCGGGCCATCGAGGAATACATCGACGAGGAGATCGGCCACGACGAGTGGATCCTCGCCGACATCCGGGCGTGCGGCGGCGATGCCGACGCCGTGCGAGACGGGGCTCCCGGCCATGCGACGGAGGTGATGGTCGCCTACGCCTACGACACGATCGCCCGGCGCAACCCGATGGGCTTCTTCGGCATGGTGCATGTGCTCGAGGGCACGAGCGTTTCGCTCGCGCTGCTCGCCGCGGACAAGATCCAGAACACGCTCGGCCTGCCTGACCGCGCTTTCACGTATCTCCGCTCGCACGGCACCCTCGACCAGAAGCACGTCGCGCACTTCGTCGACCTGATGAACCGGGTCGACGATGCGGGCGACCAGGAAGCGATCGTCCACGCGGCACGGGCGTTCTTCCGCCTCTACGGCGACGTGTTCCGCAGCTTGCCCCTGCCCACGACGGCGGGAAACGCCGCCATCGCACCGGGAGAAACTCCATGAATCCAAGCGATGCACGCATCGCCCTCACCGGGGCGACCGGCGGGATCGGAAACGAAGCCGCGGCGGCATTCATCGGTGCCGGTGCCAGCGTCCTCCTCATCGGGCGCTCGGCGGGGCAGTTGTCTGCGCTCTCGCGCTCGATCCAGGCGACCGCCTCCGGAAGCGCAGGGCGGATCGCATGGCAGGTCGCCGACCTCGGCAAGGCCGCCCATGTCGACGAGCTCGTGGGCGTCGCCACGGAATGGCGCTGCAACGTTCTCGTGCACGCTGCCGGTGTGCCTTGCTTCGGTGCCCTCGAGACAGTCGACATCGCGACGATGCGCCACGTCCTCGACATCAACCTGCTCGCGCCGATGCGCTTGACCCAAGCGCTCCTGCCGCATCTGCGTGCCCAGGCCAGGGCTCAGGTGATCTGCCTCGGCTCGGCGCTCGGTGGCATCGGCATTCCCGGTTTCTCCATCTACAGCGCCAGCAAGTTCGGGTTGCGCGGCTTTGCCGAATCGCTCCGACGCGAGCTCCGCGGCACCGGGGTCCGGGTGCAGTACGTCGGCCCGCGCAGCACGCGCACGGGCTTCAACGACGCAGCGGTGCAGGCTTACAACGCCGCCACCGGAACCGCGATGGACAGCCCGAGCCGGGTCGCCGAAGCGCTGGTGCACAGCCTGCAGGACGAGGCGGCGGAGCGCTTCATCGGCTTTCCCGAAAAGCTCGCCGTCCGCATCAACGGGGTCGCGCCGGGCCTTCTCGACGGCATCTTCGACAAGCATCGCCGCAGCCTTCCGCCTCCGTCCGCCGACGCCGCCTTGTCGACGCAGCGATCGGGCCCGCCCGGCGTCTCCTCGCCAATCGAACCTTCTGGAGCACCGCGATGATCCGAATCCAATCTCTTCCCCTTTCCCGCGCCCATGCGGCGCTGCTCTGGGTCGCTGCCCTCGTCGTTTCCTTGAGTTCGATGGCTCGGGCCGCCGGCGTGGAAGACTCGGTGGCCGAGGTGCAGCGCGACTGGGAGGTGATCCGGTACCAGGCCCCTCCAGCCGAACGCGAAAAGAAGTTCGAGGCGCTCGCGACCAAGGCCCACCAGGTGAGCCAAGCGTTTCCGGGTCGCAGCGAGCCGCTGATCTGGGAAGGAATCGTCGTCAGCTCCCTGGCGGGCGAAAAGGGCGGGCTCGGCGCACTCGGTCTGGTCAAGCAAGCCAAGTCGCTGTACGAGACGGCGATCCAGGTGGATGGCACGGCCCTCGACGGATCGGCCTACAACAGCCTTGGCGTTCTTTACTACAAGGTCCCCGGTTGGCCGATCGGCTTCGGCGACAAGAACAAGGCGCGAGAGCTGCTGCAGAAGGCGCTGTCGATCAACCCGCGCGGCATCGATCCCAACTTCTTCTACGGCGAGTATCTCGTCGAGAGCAAGCGACCGGAGGAAGCAGTGCCCTACCTCGAGCGTGCCCTGCAGGCGCCGGCACGGCCGGGACGCTCGATCGCCGATGCGGGCCGTCGCGAGGAAGCGCGCACCTTGCTGGACCGCCTCAAGGCGAAGTAGCGCCACGCGTTCTCGTCGGCATCGCATAGCCGACGACCACGCGAACGCCGCGCCCGTCGTCTTTCGCGCCGAACGAGACCGTGAGGCCTTGCAGCGCGGCGATCCGCTGGACGATGGAAATGCCGAGACCGCTGCCCGTCTCTTTCTGCCCTTCAGGCCGGTAGAAGCGCTCGCCGAGGCGAGCCAGCTGTTCCCCACTGAGCGGCTCGCTGTCGTTCTCGACGGTCAGGCTTTGAGCGCCGAAGATCAGGCGCGCGATGCTGCCGCCGGGCGCATACCGGACCGCGTTGTCGAGCAGGTTGCGGAGCATCACGGTCAGAAGGTGAGCGTCGCCGAGAAGCGGAAACGGATGCGTCTTGCTCGGCGGCCACGAACACTCGATCTCGATGCGGCGACGCTCTGCAGTGGGCAAGCAGTCGGAGACGGCTTGCTCGACGATTCCCTGCCAGGACACCTCCCTTGCGGGAGGGCGCTGGGATTCGAGACCCGTCTCGACCCCGGCCAGAGCCAGGAGCTGCGTCACGAGGCGGTCCATCCGGTCCATGCCGGTGGACAGCTTGCGTTCGGCGACGGCGCGACTTGCACTGTCCGAGGCGCCCCGGACGACGTCCCATTGCGCGCGCAGCACGGCGAGCGGCGTTCGCAGCTCGTGCGCTGCGTCGGCGGTGAACCGTCTCTCGCGAGCCAGCGTCGCGTCGATCCGGGTGAACAGGCCGTTCATCGCGCCGACGAGTGGCTTCAGCTCGTGTGGCGCGCGCTCGTCGGAAAGCGGCCGGAGGTCTTCGGCAGCACGCTCGCGCAGCTCGTCGGAGAGCTCGAGTACCGGCGCCAAAGCCCGTCGCACCGCCCACGTCATCGCAAGCAGAAGCAACGGCAGCAGCACGAGCCAGGGCAACAGCTGGCTGAGCGTCAGGCTGTAGACGACCTCGTCGCGTTCATAGGACTTCTGGCCTGTCGCGACCAGCCATTGGCCATCGTCCGACTGCAGGTAGTAGACACGCCAGCGATCGCTGCCCACCTGGTCATCGAAGAAGCCGCCTGCTCCGGCCCTGCGGACGAGCTGGACGCCATCTCCGTCGCGATCGATGACGAGCATCTTGCCGGCGGCGTCCCAGACCGCAATGGCGAAGTCGTCGACGTCGGCAGCACCGATGTCGCCTTGCGACACGCCCAGCCCGCGCACCGGCGCCGAGCCGGGAGGAAGCGAAGCGAGCGTGGCCTGGACCTGACGCGCCAGGCGGATCATCTCCGAGTCGTAAAGCTCGTTGACCTCGTGACGGGCCCGGCTGACCGAAACCAGCATGCCGATCGTCCACACCAGCGGTGCGCAGATCAGCAGATAGAGCAAGAGGCGCCGCTGCAGGCTCATTCGTCGCCCTCCGCGACGCCGAGGACGTATCCGACACCGCGAACCGTGCGCACGATGCCCGGCTGGATCTTGCGACGGAGATGGTGGATGTGGACTTCCAGCGCGTTGCTTTCCGGCTCGTCACCGCTCCAGTCGTAGAGCTTCTCCTGCAGCAGCGCCTTGGACAGCACGCGTTGCGGATGACTGAGGAAGACCTCGAGCAGTGCGCACTCGCGGGGAGTCAGCTCGACTTTCGTGCCTTGCCACAGCACCTCCCGTGTTGCCGGGTCGTACGCCAGCACCCCGTGCCGCCACAGCGCCTGCGCTCGGCCGGCAGTGCGTCTGCCGATGGCTCGCAGACGCGCTGCGAGCTCGTCGATGCTGATCGGCTTGACCAGATAGTCGTCAGCGCCCGCATCGAGCCCGGCGATCCGCTGCTCGACAGCGTCGCGCGCTGTCAGGACGAGGATGGGCTCGGTCCGGCCGCTCCTGCGCCAGCGCTCGAGCCACGTCATCCCGTCCGTTCCGGGAAGGCCGAGGTCCAGCGTCACGGCGTCGTACGGTGCACTCGCCAGCGCCGCATCGGCACTCGCACCGTCGGCGAACCAGTCGACGCTGTGGCCGAGCTGTCGCAATCCCGCCGCAAGCGCATCGCCCAGCAGCGGGTCGTCTTCGATCACGAGGAGGCGCACGAGGGCAAGTCAGCGCAGTGCGGTTGCTCGGGGTGGACGATGGCGCATGCAGGATGGTGCACCAAACCGGTTAAGGATTCCTTAACGGCTGCGCCCGCGTCCGAGCGCCGCTCGCGAGGGTCAAGCCAGGTTCCGGAGCTCACGCAGGCCGACCGACAGCATCGCCAGGTCGGCGTTCTTGCCATCGCCCAGGTCCGCCAGCAGGCGCTGCGCGCGGCCCAGCGCGTTCGCGTTGGTCGCTTCCCAGGCGGCGAGCAACGGCACCGGGCCGCCCTCGCCTGCCGCCATCACGGCCTGCGTGATCCGGCGCTGCAGCCCGGCCAGATCGTCGGCGAGCGCGCCCTTGGCGAGGCTTTGCCAGTGGCTGTCGGCCGGCAGCGCATCGATCTGCCGGCGCAGCCGGCCCAGGCCCAGCCGCGCTGCCACCTCGGCATGGACCTCGCCGACTTCGGCGACGCTCCGCTTCACGTTCTCGGCCACCTCGGCGACGTCGAGCGCGTCGTACAGGCCCTCGGCGCTGGCGATGCGAGTCGCCAATGGCGCCGGCACGCCGGCCGCGATCCAGGTGACCGCTTTCGTCGACGCCGCCGCCTCGCTCGCCAGCCGCGCGCGCAGCGCCACGACCGCGGGCATGAACCGCTCGAAGGTCTGCGCCATCGGCTCGGCCAGACGCGGGGAACGCAGGAACCACGCCGTCGCGCGCGCCGTGAGGCGGCCCTCCTCGATCAGCAGCTCCGACTGCACCGCATCGGGCACCTTGTTGTCGAGCGCCTCGACCTGCTGCCACAGCGCGACGTGACCCATGACCTCGCGCGTCGCCAGGTAGGCGCGAACCACCTGCGCCGGCGCCGCGCCGGTCGCTTCGCTGAGCCGGTGCACGAAGGTCGCGCCGACGCGGTTGATCATGCTGTTGAGGACATGGGTGGCGATGATCTCGCGGCGCAGCGGATGGCGCGGGATGTGGGCGCCGAACTCGTCGCGCAGCTGCGCGGGGAAGTAGCGGGCGAGCGCGGTGCCGATCCACGCGTCCTCCGGCAGATCGGAGGCCACGAGCTCGTCGAACAGCCACATCTTGCAGTACGCCAGCAGCACCGCGCGCTCCGGCGTCGTGAGGCCGAGGCCGCGCGCCTTGCGCTCGGCGATCTCGTCGTCGGTCGGCAGGAACTCGATCGGCCGGTTCAGTCGCCCCGCTTTCTCGAGGAAGCGCATGAAGCGCGCTTCCTGGTCGATCAGCTTCACGCCGATCCGGCCGGTGACCGACAACGCCTGGGTCTGGAAGTAGTTGTCGCGCAGGACGAGTGCAGCGACGTCGTCGGTCATCTGCGCCAGCACCGCGTTGCGCTGCGCCTCGCCGATCTCGCCCTCGGCCACAGCGAGACCGAGCAGGATCTTGATGTTGACCTCGTGGTCCGAGGTGTCGACACCGGCCGAGTTGTCGATCGCGTCGGTGTTGATCGAGACGCCGTTCAGCGCCGCCTCGACCCGGCCTCGCTGCGTGAGACCCAGGTTGCCGCCTTCGCCGACGACCTTGCAGCGCAGATCGCGGCCGTTGACGCGCAAGCCGTCGTTGGCGCGGTCGCCGACCTCGGCGTGCGTCTCCGTGCTCGCCTTCACGTAGGTGCCGATGCCGCCGTTGTAGAGCAGGTCGACCGGCGCTTTCAGGAGCGCGCTCAACAGCTCGGCGGGCGCGAGCCGCTCGGCCGTGACGCCGAGCGCCGCGCGCACCGCGGGCGATAGCGGGATCGATTTCTCGGAGCGCGCCCAGACGCCGCCGCCGGCGGAGATCAGCGAGGTGTCGTAGTCGGCCCATGACGAGCGCGGCAGCTTGAACAGGCGCTCGCGTTCGGCGAAGGCCGCGGCCGCGTCGGGATCCGGGTCGAGGAAGACATGGCGATGGTCGAACGCCGCCAGCAGCCGGATGTGCCGCGACAGCAGCATGCCGTTGCCGAACACGTCGCCCGACATGTCGCCGATGCCGACCACCGTGAACGGGCTGCTCTGGATGTCCCGTCCCTGCTCGCGGAAGAAGCGCTTGACGCTTTCCCACGCGCCGCGCGCCGTGATGCCCATCGCCTTGTGGTCGTAGCCGACGCTGCCGCCGGAGGCGAAGGCGTCGCCGAGCCAATGGCCATATTCCTGGCTGACCGCATTCGCGTGGTCGGAGAAGGTCGCCGTGCCCTTGTCGGCGGCGACGACGAGATACGGGTCGTCGCCGTCGACGCGGACGACGTGCGGCGGCGGCACGACGGTCGTGCCGGCCAGGTTGTCGGTGATGTCGAGCAGGCCGCGCAAGTAGTCCTGGTAGCAGGCGATGCCTTCCTTCAGGTAGGCGTCGCGGTCCGACGACGGCGGCGCCTTCTTCAACACGAAGCCGCCTTTCGAGCCGACCGGCACGATGACGGTGTTCTTCACCATCTGCGCCTTGACGAGCCCGAGCACCTCGGTGCGGAAGTCTTCGGGCCGATCGGACCAGCGCAGGCCGCCGCGAGCGACCCGGCCGCCGCGCAGATGGATGCCTTCGAAGCGAGGCGAGTAGACGAAGATCTCGTACAGCGGCTTCGGCTCGGGCAGCCCGGGCACCCGGGCCGAGTCGAACTTGAGGCTCAGGAAGCTGCGGCGCGGACCCGGCGCGTCGGAGTGGCCGATCCCGGTGCGCCAGAAGTTGGTTCGCAAGGTCGCCTGGATCAGCGCGAGCAGCTGGCGCAGCACGCGGTCCTCCGACAGGTTGCTCACCCTCTCGAGCGCCTGCTCGATCGCTGCGACCTGGGCCGCCTCGCCCTGCGCGTCATGCGCCACCGGATCGAAGCGCAGCCGGAACAGCGCGACCAGCATGCGCGCGATCAGCGGATGGCTCGAGAGCGTCGCTTCGATCGCGCCCTGGGAGAGCGTGAAGCCGATCTGCTTGAGGTACTTCGCGTAAGCGCGAAGGACGACGATCTCGTCGGCGCCGAGCCCGGCGCGCAGCACCAGTCGGTTGAAGTCGTCGCTCTCTACCTCGCCACGGAAGACACGTGCGAAGGTGTCCTCGAACAGGCGGGCCAGCACCTCGAAGTCGTACTCGTCGCCGATCTGCGCCTGCAGCTCGAAGTCGTGCAACGCGATGGCCGTGGTGCCGCCGTCGATCCGGTTGTTCTGTTCGCCGAGCACGCGAACGCCCATGTGCTCGAGCATCGGCAGGCTGTCCGACAGCACGATCGGCGCGCCGAGCCGGTACAGCTTGAAGCCGAGCGCGTCGGCGGCGCCGCCGGCCGGGCGGTAGAGCGCAAGCCCGAGCGGCGCGTCGACCGACAGGGCCGCGATCTTGCGCACGTCGGGCACTGCCTGGCGCGCGGGCACGCGTTCACGGTACTCGGGCGGCAAGGCGGCGCTCCAGCGCTTGTACAGGCCGAGGCCGGCCGCTTCGCCCTCGGCGTCGATCAAGGCGTCGCGCAGCTGGTCGGTCCAGCGCCGCGCCGCCGCGACCAGCTCGTCCTCGAGCTGCTTGCGATCGATCGCCAGGGTCTGGCCCGGCGCGGTGCGGATCATGAAATGGATGCGGGCCAGCACGGTGTCGCCGAGCTGGACGTTGAACTCGGCGCTGCTGCTGACGAACGCCTTCATCAGGATGCGCTGGAAGCGGACGCGAAGGTCGGTCGAATACGCATCGCGCGGCACGTACACCAGGCACGAGACGAAGCGCGCGAACGGGTCGACCCGGATGAAGAGGCGCAGCCGCTGGCGCTCGCCGAGGGCGAGGATGCCGAGCGCCTGCTCGTAGAGCTCGTCGTCGGTGATCTGGAACAGCTCGTCGCGCGGATAGGTCTCGAGAATGTGGGCGAGCGCCTTCGCCAGGTGACCCCCCGACGGCAGGCCGGCGCGCGCAGCGATCGCTTCGACCTTGCCGCGCAGCAGCGGCGTCTCGGAAACGCTGGCGCTGTACGCGGTCGACGTGAAGAGGCCGAGGAAGCGGTGCTCGCCGATCACGCGACCGCTCGTGTCGTAGCGCTTGACCCCGATGTAGTCGGTGTAGCCGGGCCGGTGCACCGTCGAGCGCCGGTTCGCCTTGGTGACGATGAGCACGGGGGTCGGCGCCCGCGCCAGGGCACGCGCCTCCGGCGGCAGCTCCGAGAAGCTCGTCGACGTCCGCTCCGCTTCGGTCTCGCGCAGCACGCCGAGGCCGCTGCCGGTGACGAGCCGCAACATGTCCTCGCCGTCCTCGCTGACCAGCCGATGCTGGCGGTAGCCGAGCAGGGTGAAGTGATTCGCGGCGAGCCATTCGAGGAAGGCGCGGCTCTCGCTCACCACCGACGCCGCCAGCGCCGCCGGCGCCGCGCCGAGCTCGGCGATCGCTTCCGCGAGGCGAGCGACCATCGGCTTCCAGTCGTCGACCGCAGCGCGCACGTCCGCCAGCACGCGCTCGATTCCCGCCGCCAGCTCGGCGACCTGCTGCGCGTCGCCGAGACGATCGACCTCGATGCTGATCCACGACTCCCGCGTCGCGCCCTTCGCTCCGCCGGGCGTCCGGATCGCCGTCAGGCGGCCCTCGGCGTCGCGCTCGACGTCGTAGATCGGATGCACGATCAGGTGCAGGGTCAGGCCCTGGCGATTGATCTCGGCCGTCGTCGAATCGACCAGGAACGGCATGTCGTCATTGACGATCTCGATCACCGAATGGCGCGAGGACCAGCCATGCTCCGCGGTCGACGGGTTCAGCACGCGCACCTTCGGCTGTCCCGGTCGACGCGTCGCACCGAACTGCCAGTGCGAGAGCAGCGCGCCGCAGAGATCCGGGAGCGCCCGCTCGGCGAGGTCGTCGGCGTCGAGCTGGCGGAACCACCCTTCGGCGACGACCTCGCTCAGCGGCTGATGATCGCCGTTCGGCCGGGTCGCGGCGAGGCGCAGCACCGCATCGATCTGCTCGCGCTCCAGCGCGTCAGCGGGGGTGTTCATCGTGAGTCTCCCGATCCGAGGGCGTTGCGCGCCCTGCGACTGTCGTGGGTCCCAGCTTACCCCCGCATCGGGCTCGTCGAGCGACCCTCCCCGCTCACGCGCCCCGCCAACGGGTCATGCCCGCACGAATGCCAGCAGGTCGGCGTTGATCGTGGCGGCCTCGGTCGTCGGCATGCCGTGCGGGAAGCCCTTGTAGGTCTTGAGCGTGCCGTTCTTCAGCAGCTTCGCCGAGAGCGGCGCCGAGTCGTCGTACGGCACGATCTGGTCGTCGTCGCCATGCATCACCAGGACCGGCACGCTGATCTTCTTCAGGTCCTCGGTGAAGTCGGTCTGCGAGAAGGCGACGATGCCGTCGTGGTGCGCCTTGGCGCCGCCCATCATCCCCTGGCGCCACCAGTTCAGGATGACGCCCTGGTCGACCTTTGCGCCCGGCCGGTTGAAGCCGTAGAAGGGGCCGGCCGGAATGTCGTGAAAGAACTGGGCCCGACGGGTCGCGGTCTGGGCCTGAAGGTCGTCGAACACGTCCTTGGGCAGGCCGCCCGGATTGCCGGGCGTCTTCACCATCAGCGGCGGCACGGCGCTGATGATCACCGCCTTGGCGACGCGGCTCTCGCCGTGGCGCGCCAGGTAGCGCACCACCTCGCCGCCGCCGGTGGAGTGGCCGACGTGCACTGCGCCTTTCAGGTCGAGATGCGCCGTCAGCGCCGCCAGGTCGTCGGCGTAGTGGTCCATGTCGTGACCTTCGCCCGTCTGGCTCGAACGACCGTGACCACGGCGATCGTGGGCGATCGCACGATAGCCGTGGGCCACGAAGAACATCATCTGCGCGTCCCAGTCGTCGGCCGAGAGCGGCCAGCCGTGGCTGAACACGATGGGCTGGCCTTGACCCCAGTCCTTGTAGAAGATCTCGACGCCGTCCTTGGTGGTGATGGTGCTCATTGAGTGCGTTCTCCAGAAGTGTGCCGGTAGTGAGAAGGAGCGCGGCCTCGGGCGGCCCGCTGCGCCTTCACGGCCTCGAGTCTGCCGAAGGACTCGCGCATCGTCGCGCGCCCGCGCTCTGGCCCCGGTCCACGGATGGGCATCAGGGGGCCGAACGTCTTCCGGGCAGCGCGGCGGGTATGGGAATCTCGGGGCGTCCCTGCATCCGCCATCGGCGCTCGATCAGCCGAGCCGCTCGCTCGGCCGGACCGTCACGAACATCGCCTGCGGCGAAGCGTGGCCGCGCAGGAACTTGAGCGCGCAATCGCGATGAATCCTGCTCTCGTCGAGCACTCGATGCAGCGCGTCGACCGAGTCGATCGTCGCGCCGTCGATGCCGAGAACGATGTCGCCCTCGCGCATCCCGGCCCGCGCGGCAGGGCTCTGCGGATCGAGCGAGACGACTCGAACGCCATGCGACTGGCCGAGGCCATGGTGCACGACGACGCGGCGGTCGATCGCGACCGTCTGGCCACCCAGGCCGAGGTAGCCGCGCCGGATCCGGCCGTGGCGGAGCAGCTGCGGGATCACCCACTTGACGGTGTCGATCGCGATCGCGAACGAGATCGACTGGGCGTCTCGGATGATCGCCGTGTTGACGCCGATCACTTCGCCGCGCGAGCCGAGCAGCGGCCCGCCCGAGCTGCCCGGATTGAGCGCGGCATCGGTCTGGATCACGTCGGGGATGAGGCGCCCGGTGCTGGCCCGCATGCTGCGCCCGAGCGCACTGACGATGCCGGCGGTGGCGGTGTGCTCGAAGCCGAGCGGGTTGCCGATCGCGATCGCGATCTCGCCGCGCTTGAGCTCGGCGGAGCTGCCGAGCGGGAGCGGCGCCAGCCGGGCCCGAGACGTGGCGCCGACGCGCAGCAGCGCGGTGTCGGTGTCCGGGTCGTCGCCGACCCACTCCGCCGCCGCCTCGGTGCCGTCGCCGAGCATCACCGAGTAGGCGAGCCGCGGAGGCGCGGCGCTTGCCGCCGGCGCTTGTCCGGCGCGGACGACGTGCGAGTTGGTCAGCAGGTAGCCGTCGGACGTGAAGACGAACCCCGAGCCGCTGCCGAGCGCGCTGTCGGCGCCACCGACGCGCACCGCCGCCACGCTCGGACCAGCGCGGTCGACGACGCCGCTCACCGTCTGCGAGTAGGCGTCGAGAAGAAAGGTATCGGTCGCACCCATGGCAGGAAACCAAGGGCGATCTGAGGGGCGGGAACGTCGGGCACAAGGCCCGGCGGACAGCGACCTC